>Ga0194127_10006901_pt1 | contig 12712 bp, 8 predicted proteins | sample TA2KigC100mmetaG_FD_148624 | JGI IMG/M metagenome (GOLD analysis project Ga0194127, IMG submission 148624) | Freshwater microbial communities from Lake Tanganyika, Tanzania - TA2015036 Kigoma Deep Cast 100m | ecosystem: Environmental > Aquatic > Freshwater > Lake | place: Tanzania: Lake...
AAAAATTGCCACCTCGTACCGCTTGCGGTGTTGCTCCGTCGCCGCCTCACTGCGACGTGGCTTGTGCCACGCCTCATTCGGCCAGCTCGGTCGCGCCTTGCAATCGGCACCAATCTGGCGCTCAGACTGAATTGCCACCTCGTACCGCTTGCGAGGGGACCATCTCCCCCTCGTCCCTATCTCGAGGAAGCTCGCCATGAGCTCTTCCCTTCGACGGCCGGGGTGCGTATGGCTCGAGAACCTCTCGATTCAGCTTCTCTGCCGGGAGGAGCCGCAGTACCGTTGCCGGCCGGTGGCATTCCACAACGGCCGGCAGCGGATCGCAGAGTGCAACGGGCATGCGCGGATGGCGGGAATCGTTCCGGGCATGCGGGTGAAGGAGGCCACCGCGCTGCATGCGGACCTGGCATTGTTCCCCCAGCCCCCCGCCCCGTCCGACGCCGATCTGCTGCCCCTGGCCGAGGTGCTGCTGAAGGTGACGCCTCGGGTGGGGAGCTTTTCCAGCGAGGAGCTGGTGGTGGATTTCGCCCCGGCCCTGCACCTGCACGGAAACAGCGAGGCCCACCTGGCTGCGGCGCTTGCCGAGGCCGTGGCGGCAGCCGGGTTCTCCTGCCGGATTGCGGTTGCGGATTCGCTGGCAGCCGCTCGGCTGGGGTGTCGCCTCCTGGCAAAGGAAGGGAAGCCGGCGTTTCTTTCCGGACCCCGGGAGGTACGTTTCGTCGAGGGGCTTCCGCTCGAGGCGCTGGCCAGCCTGCCCGAGTTCTTTGCGGCCGCGGAGGTGAACCGTTTTTTTTCCCACCTCTTTTCCCATCTGGGGCTGAAGAAGGTGCGTGACCTGGTGCGTCATTCCCCGGTCATCCTGCGGGAGCTCATCCCGGAGGAGCGCCGCGAGCTGCTCCTGTATGCCGCCCGGTCACCCGAGGTCGAGCGGAGGATTCGATTTCTCCGGGAGTGGGAGCCGTTCGTCCGTTCCCTCTCGTTCTCGCCGCCGATCATCGATCTGGAGTCGCTGCTGGCGGAGCTGGCGGGAGTGCTGGCCGACCTGGAGCGGGAGTGCTCCCGCACGCACCGGCTGGTCTGCAGCCTGCACCTGGCGTTGACCACCGAGCACCGGCGGGAGGTTGGGGTGGATGTGACCCTGGCGCAGGCCGGCCGGAATTCGCGGCGTCTGCTCGACCTGTGCCGTCTCCGCCTGGCGCAGGTGGTGCTTCCCGATCCGCTGGCCGAGTGCCGGGTGAGCCTGTCCCAGTCGTGCCCGGAGCCGCAGCGGGATGTCGAGCTGTTCTCCCTGGCCGTGCGCAGGAAGACCCGGTGCGACCTTGCTGAGCTGGAAAACCGGCTCGAGGCCCGGCTGGGCCGTCCGACCCCCCTGTTTCGCCTCGCCCCTCCCTCTGCGCTGATCCCGGAGGCAGTGGAATGTGCCGTGGGCGGCGGCGGCGGGGGGCGTCTTTCGTCCTATTGCCTTTCCTCTTCCCCTTCCCCCGATCTTCCCATTTTCCTCCTCCCCCCCCCCGATCGGTTGCCCGTGTCCTGCACCTTGCCCCCGCTGATCGACATCCCCCCGGTTCCGGGTATTTCCCGGCCCGTTCCCCTGTTCGAGCTGGAGCGTTTCGACCTGGAGGCGGCCCGCACGGTGCGCCATGCCTATGCCACCCTGGAGCAGGCCGGCCGCTTCCTCTTTGTCAAGGAGGTGGAGACCGACCGCTACCGGATCGTGGGGTTGCATGAGTAGGACCTACGTCCCCCTCGCCGTGCTCTCCAACTACTCCTTCCTGGAAGGGGCCTCGTGCCCGGAGGAGCTGGTCGTGCAGGCAGCGGCTTTCGACCTGCCGGCCGTTGCCGTCACCGATCGGGATGGGGTGTACGGCCTCGTGCGGGCGCACATCACCGCCCGGGAAGCGGGCATCAAGCTGCTGGCGGGAAGCACCGTCACCCGCAGCGACGGGCCGCCGCTGGTCCTGCTGGCCCGCAATCGGCGAGGATACGCCGGCCTCTGCCGCCTCATCAGCCGGGGGCGGGCCTCGGCGGACAAGGGGAGTGCCAGCGTGCCTACCGCCACCCTCCTCGATGCGGATTGCCGCGACCTCATCGCCATCCATCCGTTCCTGCCTGACGAGCCGTTCATCGGGCCGCTCAGGGAGCTCTTCGGCGACCGCCTGTACGCAGGCATCGCCCGCTACATGCTGCCGGGGGACGAGGCGCGGCTTGCCGCAGTCTCCGGGCTCGCAGGACGGCTCGCCATCCCGCTCGTGGCAGCGCCGTTCGTGCAGTTCCACCAGCGAAACCGCAAGGACCTGGCCGACATCCTGGCCGCTATCCGACTCGGTGTCACGGTCGATCGGCTCGGCCGTGAGGACGGGATCCCCAACAGCAACTTCACGCTGCTCCACCCCTCCGTGTTCCGCCGCATCTACCAGGACCACGCGGCTGCCGCAGACCGGACCCTGGAAATCTCGGACCGGTGCAGCTTCTCGCTCGACGAGCTGCGCTATCACTACCCCCGGGAGGTGGTGCGGCCGGGCATGACGCCGATGGAGACGCTGAAGACCCTGCTCCGGGAGCACCTGCCCAGGCGCTGGCCAGGCCGCGTTCCCCCGGACGTGAAGCGGCAGCTCGTGGCCGAGCTCGCCCTCATCGAGGAGCTCCAGTACGCCAACTACTTCCTGACCATGTTCGACATCGTGTCGTTCGCCCGCAGCCAGAAGATCCTCTGCCAGGGGCGGGGGTCTGCGGCGAACTCCGCTGTGTGCTATGTCCTGGGCATCACCTCGGTGGACCCGGTGCGGGGGAACCTGCTGTTCGAGCGCTTCATCTCCCGGGAGCGCAACGAGCCTCCCGACATCGACGTGGACTTCGAGCACGAACGCCGCGAGGAGGTCATCCAGTACATCTACAACCGGTACGGCCGGGATCGGGCCGCCATGGTGGCCGAATTCATCCGCTATCGCACGCGCAGCGCGATCCGGGACGTGGGCAAGGCCCTGGGTTTCTCGCTGCCCCAGGTGACCCGCCTGAGCAACCTTGCTTCTTCCTACCGCCGGGACCGGGAGGACTGGTGGGAGCAAGCGGTCAACGCATCCGGCCTTTCGCCGGCCCATCCCCGCATCAAGGCCTATCACTCGCTCGCAACCCGGCTCTACGGCTTTCCCCGCCATCTCTCCATTCACGTGGGCGGATTCATCCTCTCGGACCTCCCGATCGATCACCTCGTCCCGGTGGAACCCGCCCGCATGGAGGGGCGCACTGTCATCCAATGGGACAAGGAGGACGTGGAGGATGCCGGCCTTCTCAAGATCGACGTGCTCTCGCTGGGCATGCTCACCTGCATCCGCCGCACCTTCGACCTGCTCCACCCCCGGGGAATCGACCTCGAGCTTGCCACCATCCCGGCCGAGGACCCGGCCACCTACCGCATGATCCGAAAGGCCGATACCGTCGGCGTGTTCCAGATCGAGTCTCGCGCCCAGATGAGCATGCTTCCCCGTCTGAAGCCCGAGACGTTCTATGATCTCGTCGTCGAGGTGGCCATCGTCCGTCCCGGTCCGATCCAGGGCGGCATGGTCCACCCCTACCTCCGCCGCCGGCAGGGGCTCGAGCCGGTCGACTACCCCCTGCCCGAGCTGGAGCCGGTCCTCGGCCGTACCTTCGGCATCCCCCTGTTCCAGGAGCAGGTCATGAAGCTCGCCATGGTCGCTGCCGGGTTCACCGGCGGCGAGGCCGACCAGCTTCGCCGTGCCATGGGAACCTGGCGCTCCTCCGGCCGCATGGAGGGGTTGCTGGCAAAGCTCATGCAACGCATGGAGGCCCGGGGAATCCCGCCCGACTACGCTCAGCGCATTGCGGACCAGATCAAGGGGTTCGGCGAGTACGGCTTTCCCGAGTCGCACGCCGCATCGTTTGCCCTGCTGGCCTACGCCTCCGCATACCTCAAGTGCCATCACCCCGAGGCGTTTGCCGCAGCGCTGATCAATTCCCAGCCCATGGGCTTCTACTCGCCCGCATCGATCATCGAGGATTGTCGCCGCCACCGGCTCGAGGTGCGCACCATCTGCGTCAATGCCAGCGAGTGGGAATGTACGCTGGAATCCACTCCAATTGCCCTGCGGCTCGGGTTCCTGCTGGTGCGCAACCTGCCGAGGCAGGCAGCCGACCGCCTGCTGGCTGCCAGGAGGGTGGGGGGGGTGTTTGCCGCTCTTCCCGACCTGGTACGGCGCACGAAGCTCCCTACGCACGCGCTGCTCAAGCTGGCCCTGGCCGGCGCGTTCGCCTGTTTCGGGTACGAGCGGCGGCAGGCACTCTGGGCCGTGCTGTCCGCGTGCAACGAGCCGGATTCCCTGTTCTTCGGGAAGCGACGGGCGGTTCCGGCCGGCGACATCGAGCCGCTGGAGCCGTGGGAGACGGTCATGGCCGACCTCGACGCCACCGACGTGTACCTCTCCGTCCATCCGTACGAGCTGGTGCTTCCCCGCGTGCGGCAGCGGAAGGGGTACCTCACGTCATCGCAGCTCGCAGCCGTGCCCGACGGCCGGCGGGTCGTCACCGGCGGCCTCGCAGTCATCCGCCAGCGTCCCCCCACGGCCGGCGGGGTCCTCTTCCTCACCCTGGAGGATCACGAAGGGTTCATCAACCTCGTCGTTCCCGGCCCCGTGTTCCAGCGCTACCGCCAGGTGCTGCTCGAAGAGGCGATCCTCCTCGTGGAGGGCAGAGTCGTCCAGGGGGACGGCGTCACCAACGTGTCGGCCTTCGCCCTGAGCGGGCTCCGGATCCAGAAGGAACGGGCCCGGATCCACTCCCGGGATTTCAGGTAGAAAAAAGGATCACTTCATACAGGCCCCCCCCGAGCACTGGATCGGTTCGGGGTAGAAGCCCTGGCAGTCGGTCTTCAGCCCGCAGCAGAGCCCGGGGCCGTCCGTCTTGGGCACGGACGCCACGGTCACGTCATCCACGTTCCAGCTCGACACGGCGAACACGCCGCCGCTGCCGATCATGAACCCGAACCGCACCCGAAGCTGGGCATTGGCGTACGGCGTGATGTCGTACTTGACGAACGTCCAGGCGACATCCTGAGGGTTGCTCCCGCTCCCCTCGCTCTGCCAGAGAGTGACCCACTTGCTGCCGTCGAACACCTCCACCCTGTTCTGCATGAACGGCAGGTAGTCGCTGTTGAGCCACCGCCAGAAGCCGAGGTACAGGTTCTGGGTGAACTGGGCATTGATGATCGGGGACGTCAGCCAGTAGAAATCGTGGAGCTGTTGCGACGCATTCCCTCCGATAGCGACGCCGGCGACGTAGTTGTCATCGCTGCCGGTATGGTCGTCGGCCGGGTCCGGGTGCCCATAGCTCTGCCCGCCGGACTGCTTGGCCGAACCCCGCTGCCACTCCATCCCGTACTCCCATCCCTTGTCCGAAGAGAAGTCGTCGCGAAACAGGATCGGCGCACAGCAACCCTCGACGCCGGTCGGCGTGTAGACGCACGCACCGTCCACGCACTTGTCCACGGTGCACACGTCGTCGAAGTCGTCGCATTCCTCGTCCGAGAAGCAGCAGGTGTTCACGTGCTGGCAGACGTTGTTCGTGCACTTGTCGATGGTGCACTTGTCGCCGTCATCGCAATCCTTGTCGGCCAGGCAGCAGCCGTCGATCCACTCTCCCAGGCACTTGCCAGTGATGCAGACGTCTCCCGCAGTGCACGGGTTGAGGTCGTCGCAGCTCTGCCCCGGGGGGATGCCCGGGTAGTAGCAGCCGGTCCCGGGATCGCACAGGTCCTGCGTACAGAAGTTCCCGTCGTTGCACGTCACCGGGCTGCCGCCGCATGCACCATCCTTGCACACGTCGTTCTGCGTGCACTTGTCCTTGTCGTCGCACGGCTTGGTGTTGTTCGGGAAATAGCAGGAGGCATCGTCCGGGTTGCACTTGTTGTCGGTGCACGGATTCCCATCGTCGCAATCAGCATCCACCTTGCAGCACCCCGGCGCCTGTGAGGGCGGGTGCAGGCAGATGCCGGAAGGGTCGCAGACGTCGTTCGTGCAGATGTTGCCGTCGTCGCAGTCGGACTCGACGTAGCAGCAGTAAGGCCCCGTCAGCACCGTCGGCGCACAGGCATTGTCCTTGCATGCCTCGATCGTGCACGGATCTTCGTCGAGGCAGTCCACGAGGCTCATGCAGCAGTCGGTCTCGACCGTGTACTCGCACTTGCCGGCCACGCACTTGCCCTCGGTGCAGGCCACGTTGTCCGAGCATTCGACCTTGGTCTTGCACGGCTTGTCCGGGCACATCTCCATGACCTGGAACCCGTCGATGTACGCGCCCTCGTACTCGTTGTCGCTCCCGTCGATGGAGTCGAACAGGAAGCGCACCTTCCCCTTCTTCCCCTTGAAGGCCTGGAGGTCCAGCGTCACCAGGGTCCACTTCTTCATCTGGAACGCGGCCTTCTTCCCAAACACCGGGAACGTCTCCTTGTCCGTGACGAGGTAGACCGTGAACGTATCGTAGTTGACCGTCGCTTCCGCTTCCAGCCAGAGCCAGAAGCTCACCTGGGTCCCCCTGTCCGGAGGCAGCGTGACCTGGGGCGAGTCCACGTATGCACGGACCCGCTCTCCCAGGTCGTAGCTCTTCAGATCGACATTGCCGAAGTACAGGCTCTGCACACCATCATGAGCCCTGGCGGTGGAAAGCTGCCAGGTCGCAGCCGGATCCTCGGGCGAGAACTCCACCTTGACCGGCCACGTCAGCTCCCCTTCGAACTTCTCCTCCAGGACAACCGTACCGGGGCAGCAGTCCTGGATCGGCGCGTTCTGACACCCCACCGTCGGCATGCAGCTATCCATGGTGCACGGATTGGCGTCGTCGCATTCGGTCGGGAGATGAGAGCACTGCCCCGTCTCCGCATCGCAGTCATCGACGGTGCACAGGTTCCCGTCGTTGCAGTTCTTGGCCTGGTGCAGGCAGGTCCCGCTGACGCACTTGTCCACCGTGCAGAAGTCGCCGTCCTCGCACATCTCGTCCGACATGCACGGGGGGGGAAGCTCCGCCTCCACCACGTCGGTCGCCAGCTCCGGCTCGTCCTGGAGGTCGACAACCTCCACGAGCTCGGGCGCAGTCTCGGGCGGCACGTCCTGCGGCACGTCGGGAGGAACCACGCCGTCCGGAACGTCGAGCCCTGCTTCCGCCCCCGTCGAATCCGACAGGTCAACCGCCACGTCTCCCTTGCCCCCTCCGGGCGAGCACGCCTGCGGCACGTCGGGAGGAACCACGCCGTCCGGAACGTCGAGCCCTGCTTCCGCCCCCGTCGAATCCGACAGGTCAACCGCCACGTCTCCCTTGCCCCCTCCGGTCGAGCACGACAACGCCAGCACCGACGGGACCACCAGGATCACAGCCAGCCACACTCTCATGACTCACCTCGACTTCGTCCCCTGTCTCGGCCCGCCGGACACGCGGCCACTCTCCGCCTCGATTCGGACACCTCCGTCACGAGGCACGCAGCTCCACCAGCGCACATGCCGGGTTCTCGCATCGATACGCCCTCACGCGCAAAGTCCGCTTGGGCGTGATCATGATCTCCGTCTTGCTCCCGAACGCAGGGACATCATTGCCCGGCAGCAACACGTACTCCCCTTCCAACTCCACCAGCCTCCCTCCGCACCGAGGGCATTCCTTTGCCATCATCTTCCGCTCCAACCTTCCGGACCGCCCCGGACCGTGTCAAATGCTCCCCCTGATCATTAAGTAAAACCAGGGGGGCGGTCAAGCACAATGCTGACCGCAGGGCCCGCAGGGGGGCGGAACGAACCCGTCGCGATTGCTCTTGACACGGGGAAGGGGCTGCGTACACTATGGGCAACTTTGGCTTGATGGCTTTGAGTCTACGGGGGCGATTGACCGAGTTCGAATGAGCGTTTCAGTCACTCAGACAGGAGAAGACACGATGAAGAAGATTCTGGGACTGGCAGTGGTTGCGTTGTTCGGGTTGGGGCTGTCCATGGCCGCTTGCGACAGCGGCGGCGATGACGGCAATGGAAAGGACGACGTGAAGATCGAGAAGGACAACAACGTGCCTCCGGACGGCGACGTGACCGTTCCGGAAGAGGAAGTGGTGGACGTCTGCACGCCGGCATGCGAAGGCAAGCAGTGCGGACCCGACGGCTGCGGCGGCACGTGCGGCGTATGCGATCCGGGCATCCCCTGCCAGGACGGAGTGTGCAAGTGCGACGCGGTGAAGAACTGTGAAGGCAAGGAGTGCGGGCCGGACGGCTGCGGCGGCGAGTGCGGCAAGTGTGGTGACGGCTTCGAGTGCAACCTCGGCACCAGCATGTGCGTCGAGATAGTCGTCCCCGACTGCGAGGGCAAGGAGTGCGGCTCTGACGGCGCGGGCGGATCCTGCGGCACCTGCCCCTGCGACAACTGCGAGCCCAACGAGGTCGTCTGCGACACCGTGACCTTCCAGTGCACCGTGGAACCGGACAAGGACTGCAAGTGGATCTTCGATTGCTTCGACACCTGCCCCGAGGGTGACCAGGCCTGCCTCCAGAACTGCGTCAACGAGGCATCCCTTCCGGCCCAGATGGCCTACAACAACCTGATGCAGTGCCTCTCCGACTCAGGCTACTTCGATTGCCTCGACCAGTTCCCCGAGGGCTCCGAGGAGCTCGAAGCCTGCCTCGAGAAGGCCTTCGAACCCTGCTTGGACTACTACTACGAGTGCTTCCACGGCGACCTGGACTGCCAGGAAATGAACCAGTGCTTCAACGCTTGCCCCGAGGTCCCCGAGGGACAGCCGAACCCGTGCATCTCCGACTGCTGGTCCTCCGGCACGGTCGAAGCCCAGAAGGCGTACACCGCGATCATCGAGTGCCTCGAAGCTCAGGGCTACTGGGATTGCGCTCAGGGCGACAACAAGTGCCTGTCTGACGCCGAGGCTGCCTGCTCGGCCGAGTTCGATGTCTGCTTCCCCCCCGGGACCCTGACCTGCAAGGAGATCTTCGACTGCATGGATACCTGCGCTCCCACGGATCAGCCCTGCTTCTCGAACTGCTACCAGAGCGGTACCAAGGAAGCGCAGAACATGTTCGGCGAAATCGTGGACTGCATCATCGCCGAGTGCGGCGAGCAGGCCACTCCGGAGTGCGAGGATGCGGCGCTGAAGGGCACCTGCTCCCAGCAGTACAACGAGTGCCTCGGCTCGTGATAGCGGGGTTCTAGCCTGATGCAAGGAGCCGGCCCCGTGCCGGCTTCTTGCTTTAAGCACAGGAATGAGTCAAACACACGGAATCCTGAGACTCACGTGCCGACGCCCGCAGCGGCCGATGTCGCACGGGGAAGACGGATCATGCTGACTCCCGATTCCGTTGCGCAGCGGGTAGCTGCCGTCGAGGAGCGCCTGGATCTCGCACTCGGCCGTTGCGGCCGCACGCGGGACGAAGTGACGCTGGTGGCCGTCTCCAAGGCCCAACCGGCCGAAGCACTCGCTGCCGCTGCCGGAGCAGGCATCGCGGTCTTCGGCGAGAACTACGCCCAGGAGATGGCGGCCAAGCGGATGGCGCTCGAGACCCTGCTGGAAGAGGCAGGACGTCAGGGGCCCGCACAGGTGGCGATTCCCGGTCGGCCCGCTGCGGAGGCCCGCACCGCGGTACCGTTCCAGGCGCTTCGCTTCCACTTCATCGGTCCCCTCCAGACCAACAAGGTCAAGCTCGTGGTCGGGAAGTGCCCCCTGCTCCACACGGTCGACCGGCTGCGCCTGGCCGAGGCACTCAGCGCAAGGGCCCTCGCTCTCGGCGTTGTCCAGGACATCCTGTTCGAAGTGCACCTGTCCCCCGAGCCAACGAAATCGGGGGCCGCACCGGACGAGCTGCCCGCCCTGGTGGAGCGCACGCTCAGGCTGCCGAGCCTTCGCCCTCTGGGGCTCATGACCATGCCCCCCTGGAGCGACGACCCCGAGGAGTCACGTGGGTATTTTTCCCGCCTCAGGGAGCTCGCAGGCAGCCTCTCGTCGCGCCTGTCGCTGCCCGACTTCCGCCAGCTTTCCATGGGGATGAGCCACGACTTCGAGGTCGCCGTGGAGGAAGGGGCCACCCTGATTCGCGTCGGCACCGCCATCTTCGGCGGACGCGGCACTCACCTCCCTCTGGAACGCGCGGACTTGACGATGTAGAATGCCGCGGGCAGATGCCGTGCTCGATGCCGCGGAGGTGACCGATGCTTTCGTCAAGGAGGCTGATCGAAATTGCTTCGCCAAGTGAGGCCGCAGCCGTCGAGACGAATGGCCCAAGTCGATTCGTCTGGACGATCCGGGTCTGGATGGCGGGGCTCTCAGTCGCTCTGGCCCTGTCGGCAGGATGCGGGGTAGGGCGAGCCCCCGCCAGCGGACCAGCCCTGGAGATCCTGTCGGGACGTGAGCCCGCCGTAGACGTGGTGTTGCCTCCGGATGACGTGGTGTTGCCTCCGGATGACGTGGTGTTGCCTCCGGATGACGCGGTGTTGCCTCCGGATGACGCGGTGTTGCCTCCGGATGACGTGGTGTTGCCTCCGGATGACGCGGTGACCGTGGACGTTGCCGTGGACGGCAACCCCACGGATGTCGCCCAGCCGTGCGACTTCATCGAGTGCGGACCGGACGGGCTGGGGGGAAGCTGCGGCGAATGCGCACCCGGCGAGGTCTGCACAGATGGGCTCTGCACCACCCCCACCGGGCCCAACGACTGCAAGGGGATCTTCGAGTGCTTTGACCTTTGCGGGGAAGGGGACCAGTGGTGCTACCAGGAGTGCGTCAACAACGCGGACATCGAAGGACAGATGCTCTACAACGAGGTCATGACCTGCCTTGCCGATTCCGGGTACTTCGACTGCGCTCCGTACGACGATGCCTGCTATGTCGAGACGTTTGAGCCCTGCAAGACGGTCTACTACGAATGCGTCCAGGGGGATGCGTCCTGCATGGAGATGTACTCGTGCATGTACGGTTGCCCCAGCGGCGGCCCTGAGGCCGAGGAGTGCTACAACGACTGCTACTTCACCGGGAGCCTCGAGGCGCTCCTCCAGTGGGACGAGTGGCAGACCTGCCTGATCGACTCCGGCTACTACGAGTGTTCGCAGTGGGACGAGGAGTGCCTGACCCAAGCCTGGGAGCCGTGCGCCCTGCCGTTCAAGGAGTGCGTGCACGGAGAGCTGAGCTGCGCGGGCATCATGGAGTGCTTCCAGGATTGCCCGCCGATGATGGAGGAGTGCTGGCTCCAGTGCTACTATTCCGGGACGGTCGACGCCCAGTACCTGTATGACGCGCTGTTCGTGTGCGTGCAGGGGATCTGCGGTGCCAATCCCAAGCCCATGTGTCGCGACGATGCGATGAAGGAAGATTGCGCCTGGCAGGCCAAGGCGTGCGAGCAGGGGAAGTAGACATGCTCGCCTTGACGACGGAGCCTTTGGCCGCAGGCAGGACGAGCGGACGATTCGCCGCACCGACAGGCCGGTTGCGACTCGCTCCCGGAGGAATGCTCGTACTCGTTCCGATCATCGTGTTCGGGGTCGCGTGCTCATCTGCGGAAACCGTGCGCACGTATCCCATGCTGCACGAGCTTTCCCCCCCCACGGCCATCGTCCTGCTGCCGGCCGAGATCCACTTCCGCAGCATGAGGGCGCACCACTACTACGACTACTGGGTCGACTTCGCAGACCTGTTCGCACGGGAGACGCAGCTGCCGGTGCTCGGGCCCGACGACTTCACGCTCCGGTCGGAAGGGCTCGTCACCGACCCCATGCGTGAGACCGACGCCGCAGCCCGTCTGAGCGCGCTCGGCCTTCGCCCGGAAGACGCCGTCGGCGTCCGGCTCCAGCTCCTGGAATCCTGGCAGCAGGGGGAGTCGATGCTCTCCAACGGGCGCGGCGAATCGTTCCGGGGAGGCGGTTTCCAGAGCCGGATCGATTTCCAGGCAGAGATCGTGCACTTCGGAACCGGCCGTCCCCTCCTTGCCCTGACAGCGCACGTGGACCTGGATTCACTACCCTCTCCCACCGACTCGGACCCCAGGCCCGATGTGACCCGCTACATGGCTGAAAGGCAACGCCAGGTCCTGTCCCTCCTGGTCGAGCGTTGCAGCGTCCCGTCCCCTCCGGCGCCGCCCGCGTCCGATGCCCGGCTGGCGGAAGGCCCTCAGGGAGCGGCCCGCCAGCGGTACCGGGATCTGCCGTCGGTCATCGACCAGACCGCCCGGGCCGACGAGATCGACCGCGAAGTCGCACTGACCGCACGGATCGCGTACCGCCACCCGGGCCTGGCACGGGACGTCGAACGGGCCTTGATCAAGCTCGGCCCGGACACGCTGTACGTCATCAGCGCAGCCGAGTGCACCGGTCTCCTGCCCGGCGACGTCATCACGTCGGTCGAGGGTGCTCCCGTCTCCCACGCGTACCAGCTCCGCCGCTCAGAGCTGCTGGCCCGTGCCGCAGCCGGCACTCTGTCTCTCACCGTGACCCGAGCCGCTGAGGTCTCCCTCCCCATCTCCTGGAACTGCTGGTAGGGCCCCGCCAGGCTGAGCCTGGACCCATCACGCCGCGGGCGCACCGCACCCCCGGATCGGCCGAGACCTGGCGGCCTGTGGGCTTCGCCCCGATCCGCGGGCAGGAGGGGCCTCTCGTCCTATTGGGGGCGGCGGGTCCTATTCGTCCTATTTGTCCTATTCGTCCTATGTGTCCTATTGCCGTTCTGCCCCGCCGCCCC
>Ga0194127_10006903_pt1 | contig 12711 bp, 9 predicted proteins | sample TA2KigC100mmetaG_FD_148624 | JGI IMG/M metagenome (GOLD analysis project Ga0194127, IMG submission 148624) | Freshwater microbial communities from Lake Tanganyika, Tanzania - TA2015036 Kigoma Deep Cast 100m | ecosystem: Environmental > Aquatic > Freshwater > Lake | place: Tanzania: Lake...
GACCTGCACCCACCGCACTGCCTTCCGTCACGACCTCACCCAGATCCAGGATATCGGCCCCGCGAAGCGATCGCCGCAGCCGCGGCCGTTCGGGGCTGGAGCCTCGTCGCTGCGGCCGAGCCGTGGCACACTCCCGCCGCCGTTTCGGGCTGCCGGGGGGATTCGTGGCGATCGATGTGGTTCCCTACACCGAGGAGTGGATACCCGCGGTCCAGGCCTTCAATCGGCGCATGGCCGAGGCGGGGATGCACTGGGGCTGGTACGAGACCCCCGTGGACCGCTGGCTCCCCGAGCGCGGCGACGCCCGCACCTGGCGCGAGCACTACCTCGCGGTCGAGGACGGCCGCGACGTGCGCGGCGGCTACGCGCTGAAGCCGCACGAGTGGCGGGTGTGTGGCGCGACGCATCTGGTGACCGACTGGCAGGGCCCGATCACCGAGGGCGTCTACAGCCGCCGCTACAACACGCTGGGTCTGCGGCTGCTGCGCGAGATGCTGCGCCAGTACCCGCTGCTCTACAGCTGGGGGCACGGCGGGCTCGAGCAGCCGATGCTGGTGATGCTGGAGAAGCTCGGCTGGCTGATCCACCGCACGCCATTCTGTCTGCGCGTGCTGCGACCGCTGCGCTTCCTGCGCGACAACGCCTACCTGCGCGACACGGCCGCGCGGCGGCTCGCGCTCGACCTGGCCGCGTTCTCCGGCGCAGGCTCCGTGGGGCTGCGATTGCTCCACGCGGCGCAGCGCGCGCGCGGCTCGCGAAGCGCTCCGGCCGGGGCGTCGGAGTTCGAGCGCTTCGAAGGCTGGGCCGACGAGCTCTGGGCGCGCGTTCGCGACGAGTACGCGGTGATCGCGCTTCGCGACGCCGCGACCATGAACCACCTGCTGCCCGGCGGCGGCTGGCCCGCGGCGCGGAAGCTCCGCGTCATGCGCGGCGATCGCACCCTCGGCTGGGCGGTCGTGATGGACACCGCAATGGAGAACGACCGCCGGTTCGGCACGCTTCGCGTCGGCTCGCTGGTCGACGCGCTCGCCTCGCCCGCAGACGCCGAGGCCGTGGTCGGCGCAGCCTACCGGGACCTGCGCGCGCGCGGGGTCGACATCGTGATTCTGAACCAGGCCCACCCGGCCTGGATTGCTGGCTTCGCCTCGCACGGCTTCGCGATCCTCGCCAATCGCCGCGCCTTCGCCGCCTCGCCCGAGCTCCAGAAGGCGATGGCCCCGTTCGAGGAGACCCGGCTGGGCCTGCACCTCACCAACATGGATGGCCACGGCCCGATGCGCCTCTGATTCCGGCTTCTTGCCGGTGGCCTGCCGGTGGCCTGCGGCTGCTCAAGTGTGACCAGGGCCGCCTCGATGATGTAGCCGGGTTCAGCACCGGCCGCAGATGGGCTATTCTGGGCCGCGTTCCATCGCCCCCGACCCCGCCCATCCGGGAACACGCATTGCATGATCCGCGGGTCGCAGGGGATCACCCACCGATGAGGGCCACCATGGAAACCGCAACCGAGCTCGCCGTTCGCCTCTCCAAGGCCAGCCGCAAGAAGTTCTGGAACGTCTACTCCGTGTTCGACTGGCCGGAGAAGCTGGACTACTCGCACTGGTTCATGCCTCCGGAGCTGATCTCGCTCTACGGAACCCCCGCCTGGGAGAAGCTCGACGAGGAGCAGCGCCACAAGCTCTCGCTGTTCGAGATGGCCAACCTGTTCAGCCTGACCGCGCAGGGCGAGATGCCGCTGGTGCAGGGCCTGATCGGCCAGATGTACCCGCACCACGATCCCGACATCACCGGGTACCTGCACCACTTCCTCGACGAAGAGAACAAGCACATGGTGATGTTCACGGAGTTCTGCCGGCGCTACATCGGCAAGGTCTACCTGTACAAGAAGATCGCGCTGCCGCGGAAGTACGAGAAGGGCGAGGAGGACGTGAGCTTCTTCATCAAGGCGCTCACCGTCGAGGAGATCGGCGACTACTACAACGTGCTCGCCGCGAAGGACGAGCGCGTGCACCCGATCGTGCGCGAGATCAACGCCCTGCACCACAGCGACGAGGCGCGGCACATCGTGTTCGGCCGCGAGGTCATGCGCAGCACCTTCGAGGAGCACTCCGCCGACTGGTCCAAGGCGACGCTCGCGGGCGTGCGCGAGTGGATCGCGAACTACCTGCGCTCCTCGTGGGCGGACTTCTACAACCCCGCGGTCTATCGAGACGCCGGCATTCCCGACGGCTACGCCGCGCGCGAGTTCGCGCTCGGCTCCGAGGTCTGCCGCGCGCACCGCAAGCGAGCCTCGGAGAAGCTCGTCTCGTTCCTCCTCGAGTCCGGAATTCTCGAGGTCGAGCCCGTGCTCTGATGCAGGAGTCCGAGATCCGCAAGCAGCTCCGGGCCTGGATCCTGCGGCGCTCGCAATCCAAGGCCAAGACCGAGCTCGCGGACGACACGCCGATCCTGGAGTCCGGCCTGCTCTCCTCGCTGGACGTCGTCGAGCTGATCCTGTTCATCGAGAACCTGAAGGGCGCCGAGGTCGACGTCGACGACATCGAGCCCGAGGTGCTCACGAACGTGAACACGATCTACGACGGGTTCTTCCGCGGCGAAGCGGCGTAGACGCGTGGGCGCAGGGGCGAAGCTCCGCGGACTTCTGATCCGCGTCGTGGCGATCGCGCTCGGGCTCGGCTTCGGGCTGGTCGTCGCGGAGGTCGGACTGCGGATCGCCGCGCCGCAGGAGAAATCCTGGCTCGACATCTACCGGGTCGATCCGGTGCTTCCGCTGGTCTCGCTCGCGCCCGACGCCGCGACCACGGTCGTGACCGGCGAGAGCACCTGGCACGTCCGCACCGACGCGCGCGGCCACCGAACCGGCAACGCCGCGCCGGCCGCGCCCGGATCCCCCACCCTGCTCCTGCTCGGCGACTCGTTCGCGTTCGGCCACGGCGTCGACTACGAGGAGTCGTTCGCGGCGCTGGTCGCGCAGGAGCTCGGCGGCGGGCTCGCGCTGGTGAACACGGGCGTGCCCGGTTTCGGCCCGGTCCAGTACCGCCAGGTGCTGGAGTCGACGCTCGAATCGGGCGAGCGCCCGAAGCTGATCCTGCTCAGCCTGTACCTGGGCAACGACTTCCTCGACTGCGTCTGGAACAAGCGCGTGCAGGTGGTGGACGGGGTCATGGTCGAGGAGTCCGGACGCCTGCGCACCTGGATGAAATTCAACCTGCACACGTATCGGCTGGCGAGCAAGGTGTACCAACGCGCGGCCGCGTGGCGACGTCCGGGCCGCAGCCCGGAAGAGGCCCTCTTCGACCCCGAGGCGTGGCGGAGCGGCGAGCTCTCGCGCGCGCTCGAGATCTTCTCGCAGGAGCTCGGCCGGATCGGCGAGCTCGCGCGCGAGGCGAACATCCCGATCCTCGCGGTGGTGATTCCGAGAGAGACCACGCTTCTGCACGACGCAGCGGTCGACGGCTCCGGGCTCGATTACGGCCTGCCGAACGCAAGGGCGGCCACCGCGCTCTCGACCGCTGGAATTCCCTTCGTCGATCTCTCCGCCGCGCTGCGCGAGCTCGGCCCCGCGCAAGCCTACTTCGCGCGCGACGGGCACCTGACGCGGCCGGGAAATCGCGCCGCTTCGGCCGAGATCGCGCCTGCGCTGCGCGAGCTCATCGCGGCTCGGCCGGGCTAGAGGCGAAGACGCGCGCCTCGAGCTCGCTCGCGATGGCGCGCGCCGCGGCGCGCGCGCCGTTCTCGTTGAAGTGGATGCCGTCGTAGTACAGGTCGGTCTGCGCGTCGAGCAGCTCCGGCAGATCGATGAACGCGACCTTCTCGCGCGTGGCGACCTCGCGCATCCGCTCGTTGAACTTCGACAGCATCGCGACCATGTCGTCGGGGCTCAGGTACGACGTGCCTCCGTCCGTCGCGCCCATCCACAGCTTCGACAGATCCGCGTCCTTCGCGAAGCGGGTCTGGATCGCCTGCGCGACGAAGATCGGCTCGACGCCCGCCTTGCGCGCGGCCGCGACGAAGCGCGCGAGATTCGCACCGTACGCGTCGAGCGCGAGCGGCAGGGTGTCGAGCTTCGCGCGCGGAACCTGCTTCTTCTCGATCTCCGCGCGCTTCGCCCGCTGCTCCTCGATCCAGTGCAGCTCCGCGTCCTGCTCGATCCGGCCGGCCTCGCGCGTTTGCGCGACCCGGAGCGACCTCACGCGGCTCTTGATGGCGCTTGCGCGCTTCCAGATCTCGAGGTGCTTGTACCAGGGCCAGTGGTCGGGCGTGTAGCGACTGACTCGAAACGCCTCGCCGAGCCGGCTCTCCCAATGACGCGGGTCGTCCAGGTACTGCGGATCGAAACGCTCCTCGTACAGCCACGCGCCCATGTCGTTCAGCCCCGCGTAGAGCAGCACGTAGTCCAGGTCCGGGATCTCCGGCAGCAGGTAGAGCGCGTGCATCAGGTGGTGCTGGCTGTTGTGGCCGTCGATCGCGCTGCTCCCGACCCAGTACGCGCGCGGATCATTCGCATCCTCGTCGAGGTAGCGCATCAGCAGGGCGGGCCAGGCCTCGGAGTCGTCGAGCACCGTGCAGGTGGTCGTGCTTCTGCCGACGGTGAGGATGCGAACGCGCTCTCCGTCCGGCTCCGGGCCGCGCGTGCCGAAGCCGTTCGTAGAGAAGTAGGAGACGCCCGAGACGCCCGGCGTGATCGCCTCCGAGGGGTAGAACACCTCGAGCGCATTGCGGTGATACGGATAGAAGCGCTGCGGATCGCGCGTGAGCCGGAGCGCGCCTTCGAGCGCCGCGACGCAAACCAGGCTCGAGATCGCGAGCGCCGCAAGTGCGAAGAGCGCGCGACTTCGCCTGGCCTGGCTCACCCCGGCGACTCCGAGGCGAGCAGCGCCAGCAGCGCACCGCGGTCGATCTTCCCGTTCGCGTTCAGCGGGAAGCTCGCGATCAGCCGCAGCTCGCGCGGCACCATGTATCCGGGCAGGCGCGCCGCAAGCCGTGCACGGACCGCGTCGAGATCGAGCTCGTCCGCGCCGAGGAAGGCGACCACGCCGTCGGCGCCGCCGGCGTTGCGCGGCCAGCCGACCGCGATCGCGGCCTCGACGCCGGCCTCCTCGCGAAGCGCCGCCTCGATCTCGCCCAGCTCGACGCGATAGCCCTGGATCTTGATCTGATGGTCGACACGCCCGAGATACACCAGCGGCGCGCCGTCCTTCGGCCGCCGCACGCGATCGCCCGTGCGGTAGAAGACCCGCTCGCGCTCCGGTGGGACGACGAACGCGGCGGCGGTGCGCTCGGGATCGCGCCAGTAGCCAGCCGAGAGCTGCGGCCCGGTCATCAGCAGCTCGCCGATCTCGCCGGGCGCGACCTCGCGCAGCGCGTCGTCGGCGACCAACGGCTCCATCTGCGGGAACGGCTCGCCGATCGGCACCACGCCCTGCTCGCACTCGGCCGGCGAGCGCAGCGGATCCCAGCGGTACAGCGTGCACGCGATCGTGAGCTCGGTCGGCCCGTACAGGTTCTCGACGATCGAGTTCGGCGCCGCCGCGGCCCAGGCGCGCGCGACCTCGGCGGGAAGCGCCTCGCCGCAGAACAGAGAGAGGCGCAGGCTCGGGAAGGCGTCGGGCCGCAGCTTGCGCAGCTTCGCGAGGAGCATCCCCGTCGACGGAACCGAGAACCAGACCGAGAGCCGCGACTCGTTCACGAACGAGGCCGGCACGAGCTTCTGCTTCTGCGACGGGCAGCAGACGCACGCCCCGCGCTGCCACGGCACGAACATGTCGAAGGCCGAGAGGTCGAAGGTCAGATCGAACATCTGCGAGAAGCGATCGCCCTCGCCGACCCCGTAGCGCTCGACCATTGCGTCCACGACGTCCGCGACGTTGGCCTGCGAGACCATCACGCCCTTCGGGTCGCCGGTGCTTCCCGAGGTGAAGAGAAGATAGGCGAGCGCCGCGTCCGGCAGGCTCCGCGGCGAAAACGCGGGCGCCGGGCCGTCCGGCTCCGAGACCTCGAAGCCGTGCTGCGGAAAACGCGCGCGGAGCTCCGCCACGGGCGCGCTCTCGGGCACGAGCAGGACGAGCCGGCGAGTCACGCCCGACAGGAGCGCGTCGAGCTGGCCGAGCGCGCCCTCGTCGACGATCACGTCGCGGCAGCCCGAGCGCTCGAGCATGCGCGCGCTTCGCTCCGTCGGGAACGCGGGATTCAGCGGCACGTAGCCGTGGCCGCGCAGAAGCGCGGCCAGGATTCCCGCGAACGCGAGCTGCGAGCGGTGACCGAAGACGGCGGTGAGCGGGGGTTCGGCCCCGCAGGGGACGCCTTCGAGCGCCGCGGCCAGGTTCGACGCGGCCCGGTACAGGCGCGCATAGCCGAGCTCGCGACCCTCGACCTCGAGCGCCACGCGATCGCCGTGACGCTCGACCGAATCCACGAACCTGCGCGCGAGGCCCCGCATCACGCCAGCCGCGCCAGCGGCGCACAAGCTCGCCCGCGACGCTCCCGTTCAGCGAAACGCTCGACCATGGGTTCTCGTTGTATCGGATCGCCCGAGCAGCGACCACAGCGCGGGCGCGCAAGCGACGATGCTACGATCGGAAGGCCGAACGGGTATCCGAGCCGAGCGAGACACGGGGAAGCGGCGCGATCCATGAACTTCGACTCGCTCCAGTACCTGCTGTTTCTGCCGGCGGTGTACCTCCTGTACCGGCTGCTGTCGCACGCCGGGCAGAACCGCATGCTGCTCGTGGCCAGCTACTTCTTCTACGGCTGCTGGGACGTGCGCTTCCTCTCGCTGATCATGCTTTCCACCGCGTTCGATTACGCGAGCGCCCTGATGATCGATCGCGGCGCGCTTTCCCGAAGGCAGGGGCTGCTCGCATCGGCGTGGGCGGTGCTCGGGATGGTCGGCTTCGCGGCGATCGACTGGCGCCAGCTCGCGGCGCCGGAGCCCACGGGCGCGCTTCTCGCTCCGACCGGGATCTTCGCGGCGCTCGCGGTGGCGGCGGTCTGCGGGGTCGCCGCGGCGTTCTACACCCGTTTCGCGGCGCTTCCCGAGCCAACGCGCAGGCGCGCGGCGCTGATCGCGAGCCTGGTGGTCGATCTCGGAGTGCTCGGGTTCTTCAAGTACTTCAATTTCTTCGCGGGAAGCTTCGAGCAGCTGTTGAACAGCCTGGGCTTCGAGGCGTCGCACTGGCACCTCGACGTGGTGCTCCCGGTCGGCGTCTCGTTCTACACGTTCCAGGCGATGAGCTACACGATCGACGTCTACCGCGGCCGGCTGCGCGCCACGCCGAGCCTCGCCGACTTCGCGCTCTTCGTGTCGTTCTTTCCGCAGCTCGTCGCGGGGCCGATCGAGCGCGCGACCCACCTTCTGCCCGCGCTCGTGAACACGCGGAGCGTTCGGCTCGACCAGTCACTCCGCGGGCTTCACCTGATCCTGCTCGGGCTGTTCAAGAAGGTCGCGATCGCGAACGGTGTCGCGCAGTCGGTGGACTCGGTCTACAACTCGACCCACGCGGCCGGCGCGGGCGACGTGGCGCTCGCCACGCTGCTCTTCGCGGTGCAGATCTACTGCGATTTCTCGGCCTACACCGACATCGCGCGCGGCAGCGCGAAGCTGCTCGGCATCGACCTGATCGAGAACTTCCGGCAGCCGTACTTCTCGACCAACCCGAGCGAGTTCTGGCGCCGCTGGCACATCAGCCTGTCCACCTGGCTGCGCGACTACCTGTACATCCCGCTCGGCGGAAACCGCGGTAGACAGGCTTCGACCTACCGCAACCTGGCGGCCACGATGCTGCTCGGCGGGCTCTGGCACGGCGCGGCCTGGAACTTCGTGCTCTGGGGAGCGTTTCACGGCGCGATCCTGTGCGCGCACCGCTTCGCGAGCGGCGGGCGCGAGCCCGCGCGCGGCGCCTGGACCTGGCTGAAGCTGCCGCTCTTCTTCGCCATCACCTGCTACGGCTGGCTGTTGTTCCGCGCGAATTCGTTCGAGCAGATCGCCGCATTCACGACCGCGCTTGCGACCGGCGCAGGCGCGTTCGCGCTCTCGATCCACCCGCCGACCTTCGCGGCGCTGATCGGCCTTCCCCTGCTCTTCGCGCTCGAGGCGGTCGAGCACGTCCGGGACGACCGCCTCTACTACCTGCGCTTCCCGGTCTGGACACGCGGCGCGCTCTACGCCGCGATGGTCTTCGTGATCCTGCTTGGAACCAGCAATGAGCCCACCCAGTTCATCTACTTCCAGTTCTGAGCCTTCGCGCGCGAGCCAGCTCCGCGAGCTCTCGCGGGTCGTCGTGTGGACGCTCGTCTTTCTGCTCGCGATCGACGCGGGGCTGGGCGTCTGGCTCGGAGAGCCCCCGCACGGGCCAGAGCAGGCGAGCGGCTCGCTGCAGCGCTACTTCGAGTACGGCCGCTCCACGGAGAGCAAGATCCGCAGCCAGGTCGGGCCGACCGACGCGCTCACGCATCCGCTCGCGCTCAAGGGCTGGATCGAGCCTCCGGTCGGCCAGCCGCGCGCGGCGCCGGCGGGCGCAGGGGCGCTCGTGGCCGTCTACGGAATGTCGTTCAGCGCGAACGTCGCACTCGCGATGCACGAGCAGATGCCGCAGCTCGCGGTGCGAAACGCGGGCGGCCCGGGGGCGACGCTCGCCCACTCGTACGCGATGTACCAGCGCGACCGCCACGAGCACGAGGCGAGCGTGATCGTGCTCGGCGTGCTCGCGTCGAGCTTTCCGAGCCTGTCCACGCTCTCGCACGCGACCTGGAACTTCGAGGCGCCCTCCCCTCATTTCTACCCGCGGTACCGGCTGGAGGGCGGCGCGCTCGCCTCGACCCCGGCGCCGATCGCTTCGCTCGCGGAGCTTCGCGAGGCGCTCGCCGACCCCGCGCGCTTCGAGGCGCTGCGAGCCGCGCTCGAGCAGGGCGACGCCTTCTACGACCCGCTCGTGTTCCGCGAATCCCCGCTCGACCGCTCGCTGATCGCGCGCGCGCTCCGCCGCGCGTGGGGCCAGCGCGCCAAGCGCGGGACGATCGCGCGCTTTCACGGGCCGGACGGCTACACCAACGAGCTCGGGGCGATCGACGTCTCGCACGCGATCCTGCGCGAGTTCGTGACGTCGGTCCGCGCCGACGGGAAGCTCCCCGTTTTACTGCTGCTCCAGGATCAGGGCTACGCCGACCATCTGTACCGCGCGTTCCTGCCGGTGATCGAGGCGACGGGCGTGGATTTCGTGAGCACGCACGAGATCGCGCCGGCGTCCGATCTCTCGAACTTCGTCCGCGACGGGCACTTCACTCCCGAGAACGACCGCCGGATCGGCCGGGCGCTCGGAGAGCGAATTCTGGAGCGGCTCGACAAATAGTGTGGCCTGCGGATCCTGCCCTGATACAGTTCGCCTCATGCGAGGCGAGGGGGAGCTTCGCCGCGACCCGCGCGGGAAAGCGGGGCGTCGCAGCAGGCGGTCGAAGCGCGCAGAGGTGGGGGGCAGCGCACGGCGCAGCGGGACGATCCGCTTCGCCGAGTACGAGCTCGACGTCGACGTGGGCGAGCTGCGCCGCGCGGGGAAGCTCGTCGCGATCGCGCGAAAGCCCTTCTCGATCCTCTGCCATCTGGTGGCGAACGCGGGGCGGGCGGTGCCCAAGCAGGAGCTGCTTCGCAGGCTCTGGCCGAAGGTCGTCGTGAGCGACGCCGCCTTCGCGAGCGCGCTCAAGGACCTCCGCCGCGCGCTCGGCGACGAGGGCGCGAGGCCCCGCTTCATCTCCACCGTGCGCGGGCGCGGCGTGCGCTTCGTCGGAGAGCTCGCCGGCACCAGCCGCGCGCCGCAATTGGCGGCCGAGGCGCCGACCCCTCCCCCGTCGGGAGCGCGGACACCGCTGGTCGGCCGGATTCGCGAGCTGCGCGCACTCGCGCGGGCCGCGGAGGCCGCGGCCCGCGGCAAGCCGAAGCTGGTCGTGATCACCGGCGCGGCCGGGACCGGCAAGAGCCGGCTGGTCGAGGAGCTGCTGCGCGACCCGAGCAGCGTCGACTTCGCGGTCGGACGCGGCGAGTGCCAGCCGGACGAGCCCGAGCCCTACCGCCCCTTCGCCGATGCGTTTCGCGGCCGGCTCGAGCAGGGCGATGGCGGGATCGGGCCACCCGGGCGGGCCGAGGTGGAGTTCCACCAGATCCTGAACGCGGGTCGAATCGGAGCGCGCTCAGAGCCGAGCGACGCCCCGAACGACCGACACGAAGAGGCGGAGCTCTTCACCGCCGTCTGGCGGGTGCTCGAGCGGCTGGCGCGCGCGCGGCCGACGCTGCTGGTGATCGAGGATCTCCACCACGCCACGGCCTCGACGCTCGAGCTACTCACCAGCTTTGCGATCGAGACTTCCGACGCGCAGCACGGAGCGGGAGTGCCGCTGCTGCTGATCGCAACGACCCAGCCGCCGGAGAATGGCACCCGCCTCGACGTGGCGCTGCGGCGGATCGGACGCCAGCGCGGCACGAGCTCGATCGAGATCTCCGGCCTGGGCTCGCGCGCGTCGGGCGAGCTCCTCGCCGGCGTCGGCGCGGCTCCCAAGACCGGAACCGCCGCGAAGTCCATGCACGAGGCCACGAGCGGCAATCCCTACCTGTTGAGCCTGCTCGCACGCGAGCCGCGCGGTGTGGTTCGGGCGGGCGAGAAAGAAGTCACTGCGCTTCGCGCTCCGATCGAGCGCCGACTCGAGCATCTCTCGCGCGAGTCTCGAAGCGTGCTCACCGTGGCGTCGTTCTGCGGGGGCGAATTCGGGTCCCTCACGCTGGGCGCGGCGGCGGAGCTTCCGCCGCAGGCGATCGCCGCGGCTCTCGACGAGGCCAGCGCGCTCGGGCTGGTCGTCGGCGGCCCGCGCAGCTTCCGCTTCGATCACGAGCTCGTGCGGGAGTCACTGCGCGAGGCCACTCCGGACGAGATTCGAGCCGAGATCCACCTCGCGCTCGCGGGCGTCCTAGAGGAGCTGCACAGCGACGGCTCGCACAAGCACGCGGTCGAGATCGCGCGCCACCTGTTGCGGGCGGGGCCCCGCGCCGATCCGGACCGGGTGGCGGTCTTCGCGCGCCGCGCGGGCGACCAGGCGTTCGAGGTTTGCGCCTGGTCCGAGGCCACGGAGTTCTACGAGGCGGCGCTCGGCGTCGAGGCCCGCCTCTCCGCAGCCGAGCGCGCCGAGATCCACTTCCGGACCGGCGTCGCGATCGGCCACGACCTGGATTACGCGCGCGCCTACGAGCACTTCAGCGCCGCAGCGCGCGAGTTCCGCGCCGCGGGAGACGGGACCAGCTTCGCCTGGGCGCTGATGAACGCGGCCCGAGTGCGCGCAGCGCTCTCGCCGGGAGCGGCTCGCGACGGCGCCGACCTGCGGCGTCTGGAGAGCCTGTACGAGCAACTCGGAGCGGGACAGCCCGCGCTCCGCGGGCGGATGCTCGCCAGCCTCGCCGCCGCGGCGAGGCACTGCCGCGACGACGCGCGCGCCGAGGACTTCGCCGAGCAGGCGTTCGCGGTGGGGCGCAACATCGACGACGACGCGGTCTGCTACCTGGCGTCGGAGCAGATCGCGCTGGCCAGATACTCGCGGCTGCGCCTGGTCGAGTCGGTGGCCGCCTGGCTCGACGCCGACACCTACGCTCACCGCTCGCGCGACCCGTGGCTGCAGTCGCTGGCCGGCCCCACGCTCGCGTACGCGCTGCAGCAGCTCGGGCGATTGGGCGAGGCCCGCACGGCCGGGCGCCAGGCGGAAGCGCTGGCGCGGAGAGCGAGGAACCGGGCGGCGCTCTCGCTGGCTCTGGCCGGACAGGCCTCCCTCGAGCTGGCCAGCGGAAACCTCCACGCGGCCGAGGCGCGGGCGCGCGACGCACTCGCCGCCTGTGAGCTCACGCACGACGGCTGGGCACGCGTCACGGCCCTAGTGGTGCGCGGCTGTGTGGCCGTGAGCCGCGCGCGCTGGAACGAGGTCGACGCCGTGTTCGCGGAGCTGATGAAGCCGGATCAGCCCCGAGTCGCCGGCGGCTTCTTCGGCGCGGTCTCGGCCGAGTCGCTGCGGCTGCTCGCGATCGCCCACCGCGCGCCCCAGACGGTCGACCGCGGGGAGCTGTCCGCGCTGCTGGATCGCGCGCTAGCGGAGGGCGTGCGCGGGCCGAACCTCACCGGGTTCACGCGGCTCGCCGAGGTCGCGCTTTTGCTCGGCTCGGTCGAGCACACGCGCGCTCTCGAGGAGCCGCTGCGGCTCGCCGCGAAGCGCGGCTTCGTCTTCGTCGGGCCACGCGCCGTGCTCCTGCCGCGCCTGCTGGCCGGCTGCGCGCTCCTCGACGGCCGCCTCGACGAGGCGGAAAGCTACTTCGAAAAATCGCTCTCTCGCGCGCGGCTCTGCGGGGCGCGAATCGAGATCGCGGCCACGCTGGTCGAGCGCGCGCAGATGCAGGCGCGAACCGGGCGCGTCCGACGCGGCCTCGAGCGGGCGCGCGCCGACGCCGCCGAGGCGGGCGCGATCGCGCGCGAGATCGGCCTCGTGGCCCTGGCGCAGCGCGCGGACGCCCTCACCCGCACGCTCCCCTCGGGCCTGCGTTAGCTGTGACACAAATCCCCAGAAGATCCCAAGTACGGCACCGCATGCGGCGCTAGCCCGCATTTCTCACCACGGTGATCCGTAGGTGGTCGCGGTGCGCTGCGAGGGCGTCGGCGGTGGTGGCTCGGCGGCCGAGGGCCAGCGGCGGCCTAC
>Ga0194127_10006906_pt1 | contig 12709 bp, 8 predicted proteins | sample TA2KigC100mmetaG_FD_148624 | JGI IMG/M metagenome (GOLD analysis project Ga0194127, IMG submission 148624) | Freshwater microbial communities from Lake Tanganyika, Tanzania - TA2015036 Kigoma Deep Cast 100m | ecosystem: Environmental > Aquatic > Freshwater > Lake | place: Tanzania: Lake...
CCCCGTCTGCGACAGGTCGCGGGCGGTGAGCAGGACCTCGTGACCGGCCTCCCGCAGCCAGCCGATCCAGGGCAGGAAGAAGGGCACATGGGGAGAGTTCTCCAGATCGATCCAGACGACCTTGCCCATGTGCGCTGCTCCCCGTGGCCCGGCCGGGCGGCGGGCTCACCCGCAGGCGTCGGCGACGAGCCGGGCGATCATATCCTCAATCGCTGCGGCGCGCGATCGGATCGCGTAACGCCGGGCGACGAGATCGCGCCCTGCCGCGCCCGCCCGCTCGCGCCAGGACGGATCCTCGGCCGCGCGGCGCAGCGCGGCCGCCAGCGCCCGCGGATCGCCCGCTGGTACCAGCCACCCTGTTCGCCCCTCCTCGACCACCTCGGGAATGCCGCCGACCCGGGTGGCGACGATGGGCCGGCCGGCAGCGAGCGCCTCGAGGATCGCGACCGGCTGCGACTCGTCCCGGGACGAGAGGCAGACCGCCCAGGCCGCGGACAGGAAGGGGCGAACATCCAGCCGGGAGCCGGCGAAGTGCACGCGCCCGGCAAGCGGGCCGCGCCGGGCCCGCTCCTCGAGGGCGGCGCGCAGCGGGCCGTCGCCGACGAGGATCAGGTGGCCCGGCGCCTCCTCCATGGCGGCCAGCAGCGTGTCCGGCTCCTTGACCGGCGCGAGTCGGGCGATGCAGACGAAGAGGGGCTCGCCGGTAGGGATGCCGAGCTCGCGGAGCACCTCCGCCGGCTCGGGCAGGTCGGCGAAGCGCGACGGCTCGACGGCGTTGGGGAGGACGATGACCCGCCGGGCGGGGATGCGCAGCGTCGCGCGCAGCCACTGCGCCTGCACCTCGGAGACGGCGACGACGCGATCGCTCAGCCCGGCCGTCAGCCGCCGCAACCGCTCCGGAACGGGCGTCGCCGGAGGGGACTTGTACGAGTGCTCGGAGGTGACGACGACGATCCGCCGCTGGGGTCTCGGCGGGCGGACGACAAGCCGCAGCAGCCGCGCCATCAACGCCGAGCGGACGTGGGTCGTGTAGATGGCGCGCACGCCTTGCCGCCGGACGATACCGAGCACCCGCGCCAGGGCGCCCGCGTCGAGCGGCCCGCGCATCGCGACCCGCTCCAGGGGCACGCGCACGCCCGGAGCGAGCGCCCCTTCGCCGCGCAGGATGCAGAGGATGGGCCGCACCCTCGCCGGGTCGAGGGCGTGCAGCAGGCTGACGAGCTGGGTCTCGGCGCCGCCGATGTCCAGGAGATCGGTGAGGAAGAGCACCGGGATGGGGGCCGCGGGAGACCCGGCCGGCGCGCCGGCGCCGGGACGCCCTTCGTCCTCCCTGGCATCGACGCTGGCCACCGGGTCCCTCCCCTCGGGCGAGCCGCACGGGCGCTCGTAGAGCCGGGGGCCGATTCTAGCGGCCCCGGCTGCCTCCGGCGAGCGCCATTCGCCGTTTAGCCCCACCTCCCCCGCGGCTAGAATGCCGGGGCTCGACGGCCGCCCCGGGAGGCGGCGAGGCGGTCCGATCCCGGGTCCCGGTCGCCGTCAGGGAGGTCTCGTGCCGGGGCAGAGAGAGCGCGTGCTGCTGGTCGGACCCCTCCGGGGCGCGACGGGCGGGGTGGCCATGTTCACCGAGACGCTGCTCGCCTCCCGCCTGGGGGGGCGGTTCGAATTCGTCCATCTGGACACGACCCGCACCGCCGCCGGCTTTCTTTTCGTCCGCCAGTGGCTCGAGCTCGCCCGGCTCCTCGCGCGGCACCGGCCGCGGATCCTCCACCAGCCCGTCACCTCGGGGATCTCGTTCTGGAAGGAGGCCGCCTTCATGGCCTGCGGACGCCTGGCGGGTGCCCGCGTCGTCGCCCACCTGCACGGGGCGCGCTTCCAGGACTTCCATGGCGGCGGCGGGAGCGTGAGGCGCTGGCTCGTGCGCCGAGCGTTGCGCTGCGCCCGGGTGGTGATCGTCCTCTCGGACGGTTGGCGCCGCTACCTGCTGGAGCGCGTCGACGGACGCCTGCGGGCGGAGATCGTCGCCAACCCGGTGGCGCGGGACTTCGTCGCCTGGGCCTCCGGCGTCGAGCGCGATCCGGGGCGCGCGCCGGCGACGGTGCTCTTCGTCGGGCGTCTCGCGCGGATCAAGGGCCTCGTCACCGCCCTGCAAGCGGTCCCCCTGGTCCAGCGCCGCGCGCCCGGCACGCGCTTCGTCTTCGCCGGGGGACCGGCGTCGGCCGCCGAGAACGCCGAGGTCGAACGCGCGCGCGCCTCCCTGCCCGCCGACGGCACCGTCCTCTTCCCCGGCTTGATCGGCGGGCCGGACAAGCGCTCCTGGTTCCAGGGCGCCGATGTCCTGATCCTGCCCTCGACCCACGAGAACCTGCCCATCGTCATCCTCGAGGGGCTCGCCGCCGGACTGCCGCTCGTCGTCACGCCGGTGGGCGCGCTGCCCGAGTTCCTCGTCGAGGGCGAGCACGCCCTCTTCGTCCCGCCGGGAGACGCCGGCGCTCTCGCCGGCCGCGTCGCCGACCTGATCGCCGATCCGTCGCTTCGCCGGCGCATGGGCGAGGCGAACCGCGCTCTCTTCCGCGAGCGGTTCGACCCCGACCGGATCCTCGAGCGCATCGAGCAGATCTACCGCGAGGCTCTCTCGTGACGCCGCCGCGCACAGGGCATCCTTCCGGAGACGGGCCCTCCTCCGGCCCGCGGCGGTCGCGCACAGCGCCGGAACGCGATCGACCGCCCGCGCCGCTTCGCGCGACCCCTGCCCGGAGCGGACGGCAGCCATCTCCACGCCGCGACGCGCCCGCCCCCAGCGGCTGCGCCGATCCCCTGATCGTCTGCGCCGGGACGCAGTACTGGGACGAGGCCTGGTTCCGCAAGCAGCACTTCATGGCGCATCTCGCCGCGCTCGCCGCTCCGCGCCGCGGCGTTCTCTACGTCGAGCCCTCCTTCTCGCTCCTGCGCCGCGCGCCCGCGCACTGTCCCCCGGGCCAGGCCAATCCCTGGCTCGCCCCCCGCCTGGCACAACGCGCTCCCCGCCTGTGGACGCTCGCCCCGCCGCGCGGCCTGCCCCTCTGGACTCATCCGGCCGTCAGCCGCCTGCAGCACGCCTGCTACGGCGCGATGCTCCGCCGCGCGGCGCGCCGCCTAGGATATGGGCGCGTCTGGCTCTGGTTGTACAATCCTCTGTATGTACAAGCGATGGACTCCCTGCGCCCGGAGCGCCTGATCCTTGATCTCGTCGACGATCTCGGCGCCTACGAGGCGCGCGCTCACAGCCGGCGGACGACGGGCGCCTGTCTGGAACGGGCCCTGGCGCAAGCCGATCTCGTCCTGACCACTTCGGCGCTGCTGGCCGAGGCCCACGCGGCGAAGACGCGTGCCGGGCGCCTGGAGGTCGTCCCCAACGGCGTCCGCGGGGAGTGGATCGGGCGGCCGGCGGCGGAGCCCCCGGCGGAACTCCGCGGCCTGCCGCGCCCCTGGATCGGTTTCGTCGGGGCAGTCTCCGACTATCTCGACTTCGAGCTGCTCGTGGCCGCCGCGCGCCGCTTCGCCGCCGGATCGCTGATCCTCGTCGGGCCGGTGCGCGGCGGTGAGGGCGAGAAGGGGGCCGCGCGACTGCGCCGGGAGCGCAACGCGCACCTGCTCGGCCACCGGCCGCAGGAGCGCGTGCCCGACTACGCCGCCGCATTCGACGTCTGTCTCTGCCCCTTCAGGGTGGGGGCCGTGCGCCGGGCGGTCAATCCGCTGAAGGTCTACGAGTACCTTGCCGCCGGGCGCCCGGTCGTGGCGACGCCGCTGGAGTCGCTGGCGAGCGAGCCCGTCGCCGCGTGGATCCGCTTCGCCGAAGTGGAAGAAGCCTTTCTCGCGGCGATCGCCAAGGAGCTGGCGCTCGAGCGCGCCGGGGGCGCGCCCGCGGCCGCCGAGCGCTCCGCGGCCCGCCGCCGGGCGGTCCGTCCCTACGCCTGGGAGTCGATCAGCACGCGTGTGGCGTCGATCCTCGACCGGGCGGAGGAGGCCTGGGCCGCCGGGGCGGGCGACCGAGGTCCCGCCGCCGGGGCGGGTGACCGGAGCCCCGCCGCCGCGAATGGAACGCCGGCCGGCGGCGTCACCGGGAAGGCGTCCCGGTGAGCATCCGGCAGGACACGCTGCGCACGCTGGTCTTCCAGTTCCTCATGCTCGCCGCCGGCATGGTCACCAACATCGTCGTGGCGCGCACGCTCGGCCCGGAAGGCAAGGGCCTGCTCTCGTTCCTCCGCTACGCGCTCTTCGTCACGATCAACCTCGGCGGCCTGGGCCTGCACGCCGCGGCGATCCAGCACATCGGCAAGCGCCGCTTCCCGCCTCCCACCATCGCCGCCACGCAGATCGTGCTCGCCCTCGCCCTCGGGGCGATCTGCGCCGCGGCGATGGCGCTCATCCTGCCCCTGTATCGCGACAAGATGGAGCTCCAGCCGGCGGTGTGGCTCTCCTTCCTGCCGGTCCTCGTCGTTTCGCTGGTGCACCTCAACCTCTCGGGCGTGCTCGTCGGGCTGGGGCGCATCCGTGACGACAACGTCATCCGCCTGCTCAGTCCGCTCGCCTGGATGACCGGCGCCGTCGTCGTCCTCGCGCTCCTGCGCGGGGACAAGACCGCCGGCGCCTTGACCTGGATCGCCGCCCAGAGCGTCTCGGCCGTCGCCGCGATCCTCTGGATCTGGATCGTCGCCCGGCCGCGATTCGTCCGCCTGGCCGGCTGCGCCCGGGCCTCGCTGCGCTTCGGCTTCGAGGTCTATCTGGCCAACCTGGTCTGGACTCTGCTCCTGCGCGCCGACACGATGCTGCTCGGCTACATGGGCGGCGCGGGCGCGCTGGGCATCTACTCGATCTCGGTGCTCTTTGCCGAGCTGATCTGGTATCTCTCGCGCGCCCTCACGATCGCGCTCAGCCCGCGCATCGCCGCCGCCTCGCGGGAGGAATCGATGGCCCTGACGCAGCGGGCGGCGCGCGTCGCCGTCTGGGCCGCCGTCGCGGCGGCGGCGGGCCTGCTGATCGCCGTCCGCCCGGCGATCCTGATCGTCTTCGGCCGCGCCTTCCTGCCCGCGCTGACGCCCTTCTTCCTGCTGCTGCCCGGCATCGTGCTCGGCACGCTCGCCTCGCCGCTCTCGCTCTACTTCACGCAGCAGCGGGGCCTGCCGCGCGTCAACGCGCTCATCTCCGGCGCGGGGCTTGTGGTCAACGTCGCCCTCAACCTCGTCTGGATCCCGCGGCACGGCGCGGCGGGCGCGGCGGCTGCATCGAGCGTGGCCTACGGCCTGGTCGCCGCCCTGCTGCTCTGGCGCTTCAGCAGGGAGCCTGGATTCCGGCTCGGCCTGCTCCTGCGGCCGCAGCGCGACGACCTGCGGCTGCTGGTCGAGACCGTGCGCGCGATGGGGGCGGCGCTGCGGCCCTCTCGCGGGCGGGGCGACGGCTGGGAGGGGCGGGCATGAGAGTCGCCTTCGTCGCCGACCCCTCGAGCCCGCACACGCGCCCCTGGGTGGAGGCCTTTGCCGAACGGGGCCACGAGGTCTTCCTCTTCTCGCCCCACAAGAGGCCGCCGCCGCAGGACCTGCCGGGGCGGATCGCGGCGCCGCTGGCGGGTTCGCTGCCGGGGCGGATCGCGGCGCCGCTGGCGGGTTCGCTGTCGGGACGGACCGCGGCGCCGCTGGCCGGCGCGCTGCCGGGGGAGGCGACCGCGGAGTCGGCGTCCCATCCCCGTGGGCGGCGCGCGTGGCGCGACCCCGGGAAGCTGCGCGCGATCACGCGGGCGCTGCGCCTCGTGCCCGCCTTCAGGCGCTGGCTCGCTCAGACGCACCCCGACCGGCTGGTGGCGCTGCGATTCCAGCCGGAGGGCTATCTGGCCTCCTGGGGGGGCTTGCGGCCCTACGCGATCATGTCCTGGGGGCAGGATGTGCTGCGCTTCGCCCGCGTCCATCCGCTCCATCGCCTCATCTGCCGCAAAGCGGCGCGGCGGGCCGCGCTCCTGATCGGCGAGACCGAGCCGGTGGTCGCGGCGCTGCGCGGGCTGGCGGGCGCGGATGCCCTCCTCGCGGGCGAGCGGACGCAGGGGATCCGTCCGCCTGTGCGCATCGAGCTGGGGTGGACCGGCATCGACACGGCCTTCTGGCGGCCGCCGGCGGCCGGGGAGCGGGCCGCCGCGCGCGGTGCGCTGGCCGCCGCGCATTCCTCCTGGCGCCCCTGGCTCGAGCGCGCCGAGGCGGGGGAGCCGCTGCTGCTCTCGCCGCGCTCGGTCGACCGTCACGGCCACCAGCGCGAGCTGATCCTGGCCTTGGCGCGGCTCGTCGGGCGCGGCCGCGCGGCCGCAGGAGACGATCCCGCGCCGGGATTGTCAGGCGGCGCCGGCGCCAGCGGCGCGGGCGCGCCGCCGGCGAACTGCCCGCTGCCGATCCTGCTGCAGCTCGGCGCCGGCGATCCCGGCGAGCGGGGCGCCTGCGCGCGCCTGGTCGAGCGGCTAGGGCTGGGCGATCGCGTCCACCGCCTGGGAGTCATCGGCGGGGACGATCTGCGCCGCCTCTACTGGGTGAGCGATGTCGCCGCCTCGCTCTGGTCGCCGGACGGTCTCTCGCAGGCGCTGCTGCAGGCGCTCGCCTGCGGGTTGACGCCCGTCGCCGCGGACATCCCGGGCAACGCGGCCTGGCTCGAGGAGGGCCGCGCGGGTCTGCTCGCTGATCCGCGGGATGTGGAAGAGCTCGCGGCGCGGCTGGCCTTCGCGCTGGAGCATCCCGAGTGGAGAGCCGAGGCGGCCGCGCGCGGGCGGGGCATCGTCACCGCCCGCGCCGATCGCGCCGTCGAGATGGGCCGACTGGTCGAGCTCGTTCTCGCCATGCCGGACGCGGGAGGGGCGCGATGACCCGCCGCCGGTCGATCGCCGCCGTCGCCCTGCTCGCCCTGGGCATCGGCGGGGCGACCGTGTCCCACCCGCCGCTGGCGGTGCTGGCGGTCCTGGGTGCGGGCGCCGCCTGCCTCGCGCTGGCCAACCCCGGCGTCCTCGTCGCCGCACACATGCTCTACTGCATGCTCGGCGAGCCTTGGGGCATCGCCGGCCTGAGCCTCTCTCTCGGCGGCCTCAACCTCTACGCCACCGATCTGCTCGTCCTCCTCCTCGCCGCCGCCTGGCTGCTGGGCGGGCTGCGCGCCGGGCGCCTTCCCGCACGGCCGCGCGACCCGATCGTGATCGCGATGACTCTCTACCTTCTGTACGGCCTCTTCTCCCTCGCCCGCAGCTGGCCGCTCCACGGACGCGCGGCGCTGCCCGACTTCCGCATGCAGTTCCTCTACGCCCTGCTCTTCCCCCTCTGCCTCTGGGCCTTCGCGCGGCCTGAGACGCGCCGCGTGCTCCTGGGTTCGGTCATCGGCGCCGCGGCCCTGATCAGCCTTCTCGGCTTCGCCAACGCGATCGCCGGCCGCCCCGTCGGCATGACCACGAGCTCGCTCACCTATCGCTATCTGTCGGGCTTGCAGGCCCTGGCGGCGTTCTTCGGGCTCTCGCTCATCGCCGGCTACGTCTGGAGCCGCGCGCGGCCCGCCTGGAGCCTGCTCCTGGGCGCCCTCTGCCTCGCCGCCGTGCTTCTCGCCCAGGCGCGGTCCGTCTGGCTGGGGGGCGCGCTCGCGCTCCTGGTCGCCCTGGGAGGGGCGACGGCGGCGACGCGCCGGCGCCTCCTGCGCCACCTGCCGCTCGTCGGCGCCGTCGGCCTGATCGCCCTGGCCGCGGTCTTCGCCCTCAACCTCGGGCTGACCGAGGACCTGGCCACGCGCGCGGCGAGCCTGGCCGAGGTCTCCACCGACCTGACCACGATCTGGCGCCTGTACGTCTGGGGCGAGGCCTGGAACGATCTGCGCGCGAGCCCGCTGCTCGGGCTCGGCCTGGGGCGGGAGTTCGCCTACTTCGACGCCTTCGAGGGTGCCTGGCGGACGGACCGCCAGTTGCACAATTCGCACCTCGAGCTCGCCTACTACACGGGCTGGATCGGCGCGCTGCTGCTCGTCGCCTTCCAGCTGCTCGTCCTGCTGCGCACGCTGCGCGCGGCGCGGCGCGCCGGAGGCACGCCGGGCGAGGGCCGCCTGCTCGCCCTGGCCGCCTGCCAGGTCTGCCTGGCCGGCGTCTCGTTCACGAATGTGATCAGCGCCTCGCTCGTCGCCACGCACTACATCTGGGTGCTGAGCGCGATGTCCCTGCTGGAGGCGCGGGCCGCGGAAGGGCGAGACTCGGGAGCATGACCGGCACGCGCCCGGCGCGCCGGGGCGGAGGGCGCGCCGGGCGAAGCGGGCGAGGCGGGCGAAACGGGCGAAGCGGGCTCGGCGCCCTCCCGCGCCCTACCTTCCCCAGAGCCGCCGCACGACCGCCGCGTCGGCGCCTCGCCACTCGTAGCGCCGCCACCACTCGAGCAGGTGGGCGATCAGCACGGCGGCCAGGAAGCCGAGCAGGGCCGCGATCAAGGCCACCTTGCGGATCACCGGGCTCTTCTTGAACACCGGCACCATCGCCTCGTCGAGCACCTGGATCACCGGCAGCGTCTCCGTCTCCTTCAGGCGCGCCTGGTAGAGCTGGGCGGTGAGCAGCTCGTAGAGCCGCTCCTGCAGCTTCAGATCCCGCCAGCGCAGCGCGTACTGCCGGGCGATCTCCGGCAGTTCGCCCAGGCCCCAGGCGAGGCTGTCCCCGCCGGCGATCCGCGATGGGCCGCCGCCCCGATGAAGGCTCTCGAGCTGGCGCCGCAAGGCGGAGATCTCGCTCTCCAGCCGGCGCACCTCGGGATGGCTCGCCGACATCGTCTCGCGGGCCACGCTGAGGGCCACCTCCCGGGAGAGGATCTCGGCCTCGACGTGCCCCGCCGTCTCCACGCCGACGCGCAGCTGATCGTCGAGGCTGATCGCCAGGTGCTCGCGCTGGAACGCGGCCAGGTCGGCGCCGACGCGCTCGAGCTCGCCGGAGGTCTGGGCGAGCTGGCCTTCGAGATAGAGCCGCGCGCGGCGCGCCTGGTTCGTGTTCTTCGTGCGGTGGACGAGTTCCAGGCCCTCGGCCAGCGCGTTGCCGATCGCGGCGGTGCGCCGCCGCGCCTCTTCCTTGTCGCGCCGGGCGGGGAAGAAGCCGGTGTGCGCGCGCGTGACGACGACGATCAGTCCGTTGCGCAGGGCGATCACGGCGGTGTCCTGCTCGAGCTGCGCCAAGGCGTAGGTGTAGGCCTTCAGCGTGTCGGGCATCTCCAGGCCGTAGACCCGCAGGAGGCCGAGCCGGTCGATCGCGTGACGGCGCACCGAGCGGCTGCGCAGCATGTCCGCGTAGAGGGCCGAGGCGTTCGCCCGGGCGAAGCCGACCTGCAGGCTGGCCAGCGACGACTCCAGGCTCTCGGCCCCGAGCATGAAGGGCGCCGACGCCTCCGGCGGCAGAATCGTCAGCGAGGCCTCGTAGGTCACCGGCCAGACGGCGCCGAGCAGGACGGCGCAGAGGGCGGCGCCCAGCGTCAGCCCGACGACGAGACCCCGGCGGGCGAGCAGCACTTCGAGGAACGGAGCGACCGGCAGGCGGCGGGCGCCGCTGGTCTCCGCCCCGGATCCGGCAGTTGCGCTCATGCCCCCCTCCTGGCCTGTTCCAAGACGATGGCCGCGCGGCTCGCCTCCAGCACTTCCTCCACCGGAGTCGGCGGCGCCTTCCCTTCGCGCAGCGCGCTCACGCAGGCGCGCCACAGCTCCGCCTGCCCCTTTCGCGGCGCGGGCGCCTGCCAGAGCGGGGAGAAACGCCCGCTCTCGCTCAGGCGCCGGAAGTCGTCCAGCTCGAGCGTGCGCCCGTCCCAGTGCAGCTCGATGCGCTCCTTCGGATGCGCGCTCGCCCCCCGCGAGGTGTAGAGGATCGTCGCCGTCGACCCGTCGCCGTAGCGGAGGCCGAGAACGAAGTTGTCCGCCGCGGGCTCCTCGTCCGCGCCGCCGCCGCCCGGCAGCACGGACGCCCGCTCCAGCGGCGCGCCGACGAGCGCGCGGCAGAGGTCGATCATGTGCACGCCCTCGCCGATCAGCCGGCCGCCCCCCTGGGCCCCGCGGATCCAGTGCCCGGCGGGGAGAGGCCCGGCCTGCACGCGGTAGGCGATCTGCAGCGGCCCGCGACGGCGGGCGAGCTGCTCGCGCAGGAGCGCGATTCCCGGGGCGCAGCGGCGGTTGAAGCCGGCGACCAGGAACGCCTCGCCGGCGGGCGCCAGCGCGCCGGCGAGACGCTCGAGCCCGTCGAGAGTCAGCGCCAGAGGCTTCTCGCAGTAGACCGCCTTGCCCGCATCGAGCGCTTGGGCGGCGAGGTCGGCGTGGCTGTCGTGCCGCGTGGCGATGACGACCAGGTCGACGCCCGCATCGACGGCCGCGGCGCCCGGCTCGGCGACGACGCGAGCGAAGCCGAACTGGCGCGCCAACGGATCCCGGCGCGCGGGTGTCGTCCCGGCCAGCAGCTCGAGGCGGATCTCGCCGCCGAGCCCCGCCAGCACCGGCAGCAGGACGCCCCTGGCGTAGTCGCCCGTGCCGATCATGGCGACGCTCACGGGCGCGGGCAGCGGGCGGCGCGGGCAAGGAGAGACGCGCGGCGCCGCGGCCCGCGCCGGACCCGCCGCGGGGATCGAGACGGCGGCGCCGGCCGCCGGAGCCATCGCCGAGGACGCCGGGGCGGGGGGCGCAGCGGCCGAGGACGCCGGGGCCGAGGGAGCAGCGGCCGAGAGAGCCGGGGCGGCGGACGCAGCGGCCGAGGACGCCGGGGCGGAGGCGCCCGTCTCGCCCAGCGCCGCCGGGTATCGCCACAGCAGGCCGAGCGACGGCAGCGTGCCGGCGCGCAGTTCGACGTAGGTGTCGGCGGCCTGATCGAGATCGCGCACCGAGGCGATCAGGTCGTCGATCGTCACGCGGCCCTCCGCCAGCAGCTCCAGCCAGGCGGACAGGTTGCGGTTCTCGGTCCAGCGGACGTAGGCGAAGGGATAATCGTGTCCCTCCTCCTCATAGCTGGGGTCATAGCGGCCCGGGCCGTAGGAGGTCGAGAGTCGGATGTTCAGCTCCCGCTCGTAGGCGACGGCCCGCTCGACGCTCACGGGCGTGTCGCCCAGCAGCACGAGCACGCCGCCGCGGCGAGTCGCTCGCGCCGCCGCCGAGGTCGCCTCCGCGCCGGCCGCCGCGGCGACGATCGCCTGATCGGCTCCATGGCCGCCCGTCGCCGCCTGGACGCGCGACGGCAGCTCCGCGATGGTCTCCGCCTCCGGGATCTCGACGCCGCACTCGGCGGCCAGCGACCTTCGCTCGGGCCGCGGATCCCAGCCCAGCACGCGACAGCCGCTCGCGAGCAGGATCCGCGCCGTCATCTGGCCCAGCAGGCCGAGCCCGAGAACGAGCGCGCGTTCGCCGATGCGGGCGTCGGCGCGGCGCACGGAGTGCAGCGCGATCGCCCCCAGCGCGACGGTCGCCGCGGGGGCCAGCCCCAGCCCGGCGGGCACCGGCACGACCAGGTTCTCCGGCACCGAGACGATCTCCGCGTGGGCCGCGTAGCCGGCGCCGGCGGCGGCCACCCGGTCGCCGGGGGCGAACCGCGAGACCCCCGGGCCGACCGCGCGCACCACGCCGGCGGCCGAATAGCCTGGCGCGATCGCCTCCCGCGATCCAGCGCTCAACCGCCGCAGGCGCGCCGCGATGTCCGCGAAGTCGCGGCGGCGCAGCGCGGCCCAGAGGCGATCGACCCGCGCGCGCTTCTCGATCGCCCGGGAGAGCAGCGAGCGGCCGCCGCCGCCGAGCAGCCCCCCCTCGGTCCCCGGGCTGACGGCCGAGTAGTGCAGCTCGACCTCGACGCGCCCGGGGGCGAGCCCCGGAGGCGCCGCGTCGGCCACGAGGGGTCGGCCGCCCTGGAAGAGGAGCTGCTTCATCTCGACTCGCGAGGCCGATGGGTTCGCGGCGATGCGCGTTTCGCCATCACGCTACGCCCGCGGCCGGAACTGCACGACCGTCCTCCAGCAATGGGGCAACGGTCCCGTATGCGTGGCCGACAACACGGCCGACTCGTGCTGCTCGCCGTAGCGCCGGGAGGCGGCGCCGGGTTCAATCTGCCAGAGGGTCTCCCGGGGCCGCAACAGCAGAAACCAGGCTTCACCGCCCGGCAGCGGCACGACACAGGCCATGCGCCGGCGCCCCGGGCGGGCGAATGGCAGAAGCCCCTGCGGCGCCCCGCGCGCGCCCTCCTCCGTTCGGACTCGAGGCCCGGGGGCGCCGCCGAAGGGGCGCTCGTCGACGGCGAGGCGCGGTCGCAGGTCGCTGGCGAGGCGCAGCCGCAGCGTGGTCGTGCGGCTCTCGCCCGGGCCGATCTCCTCCCAGGCCGCCTCCTCCGCGCCGAGCGGCGTCGGACTGAAGACGACATCCTCGATGCACAGCTGCCCGCGCACGGCGAAAAGCCGGCGCGTGTGCTGGAACCCCGAACTGGCGTTCTCCCAGCTGCGCCGCACGGCCTCCGGATCGGCGCCGCGACCGCGCGCGTCCCTGGCCGCGTAGTAGGCGCGACCGCCGAAGCCTCCATGCCAGCCGCACACGCGCAGCGGGTCGTCGCGGACGAGATCGATCCCCCCGGGGACGATGCCCGGCCCCTCGAACGTGGCGCGCGCCCGCAGCGGGCTCTGCTCGAGATCGTCGAGCTGGACGGTCGAGTGCGCGCTCGTCGACCGCAGGCGATGCCGCAGCTCGC
>Ga0194127_10006909_pt1 | contig 12706 bp, 12 predicted proteins | sample TA2KigC100mmetaG_FD_148624 | JGI IMG/M metagenome (GOLD analysis project Ga0194127, IMG submission 148624) | Freshwater microbial communities from Lake Tanganyika, Tanzania - TA2015036 Kigoma Deep Cast 100m | ecosystem: Environmental > Aquatic > Freshwater > Lake | place: Tanzania: Lake...
GTTGCGGCGGGTCCGGCGCCTGCGGCCGCCGCGACGCCCACTGCTCCGGGCGGCCCCGGCGCCGCGCCTGCGCCGGCCGCGTCGGTCGCGCCCGCGGCGGGTCCTGGCGGTCCGGCGGGTCCCGGGAGGTGACGCGTGGACAAGTTCCTCGAACTGCCGCTCCCGCAGCGCCTGCTGATCGTCGGGGTGCTCCTCGCGCTGATCGGCGGCGCGACCTACTACCTGCTCATCTCGGGCGTCAGCGACGAGATCGCCAACCAGAACAAGCGGTACAAGAACCTCGCGACCGAGATCGCGAAGCTGAAGGAGTACGACTCCCAGGAGTTCCGCGTCCGCATGGACATCGAGCGCGCCGAGGCCGAGAAGCGTCGCGCGTCCTACACGAAAATGCTCCCGCGCGAGGAGGAGTTGCCCGACCTGATCACGTCCATCAAGGCGGACGCCGACGGGACCGGGCTCATCGTCGCGCGGCTCGAGCCGGTCAGGCGGCGCGAAGAGGGCGAGGGCTATCGCGGAATCCCGTTCGCGCTCGACGTGGCCGGCAGCTACTACCAGCTCGTCAGCTTCCTCGAGGCGATCGCCGCGCCCGGCAAGCGGCTGATCAACGTCAAGAACCTGACCGTCGCCGTCACGCCGGCGCACTTCCTCGAGGGCATGGCCGGCGACGTCGGCATGCTGCGAGTCCTGAACGAGCGTGAGCGCGAGCGCGGCCTGACCCCGAACGAGAAGTACGTCAAGGCGGTCCTGCTGTTCGAGGAGATCGCCAAGCACGTGATGGTCAAGGCGAATTTCGTCGCCATGGCCTACGTATACACCGGTGCGGCCCCCGCGGGCGGCCCTCCGCCGGCGCCGGGTCGCCACTAGGAGGTTCGGGGTGAGGTCCTCCTTCCTGCTCGTCGTCGCGCCGGCCGTCGCGCTTGCCGCGTGCGGCCCCGACCGCAAGCCGAGCGACTCCGTGAAGCCGACCCCGCCCAAGCCCCCTGCCGCCGCGCCCGCCCTTGCCCCCGCTCCCGGCGCGCCGGTTCCCGTTCCCGGGGCCGAAGGGCCGCAGGGCGACCCCCGGTTCGCGATGCTCAAGCCCTACTTCCACCAGTACCTGAAGCGTCCCCTCGACGCGAAGACCAACATCTTCAAGTCGAACCTCGCCCAGTTCGCGCCACGCGTCGAGATAGAGGTGGACGAGGAGAAGGCCGAGGAGGAGCCCAGGACGCCGCTCGAGTACCACGACGTCGATTCGTACCGGCTCGTGCTGATCATGAGCGGCACGGCGATCTCGAAGGCGCTCCTCGTGGACCCGAAGGGCAAGTCCTTCATCGCGACCGTCGGGACCAAGGTCGGCAACCGCGGCGGAAAGGTCGCGGCGATCAGCGCGACCGAGGTCCGCATCGAGGAGCCCGCCCGCCCGCCGGTCGTCAAGGCGCTCGAGCTGCCAAGCACCGAGATGGAGCGGGAGCTCCAGTCCGTCCAGGAATTCTAGCCCGCCACGCTCCGTAGCTACTGGCGGGCAGCACGCTTGGAAGATCGGCCCGAAGTGGCCTAGAATGCGCTCGGCTCGGTCGGGGTGGCCCATGTCCGACAAGGACGAACTCGTCGAATTCCCGCAGCACACGATGATCGACACGGACCTCGCCCGCGAGGAGCCCGCCGCGGACGAGAAGACGACGATCTACAACGCGGAGCCGGAGCCGCCCGAGCCCGCGCCCGAGCCCGCGCCCGAGCCCGCCCCCGCGCAGGAGGAGGAGCCCGCCGCGACGATGATGTTCCAGTCGCCGTTCGCGGAGCCCCGGGCCGAGCCGCCCTCCCCGAAGGCGCGTCTCGTCGTGGCGTTCGGGAACGACCGCGGCAAGGAGTACGACCTGCCCCGCTCGACCGTCGTGATCGGCCGCTCGCTGGATGCGACAATCGTCCTGAACGACCCGACGGTCTCGCGCAAGCACTTCGAGATCCATTTCGTCGACGGCCGCTGGGTCATGAAGGACCTCGGCAGCGGCAACGGCACGCGCATAGGGGGCGAGAAGGTCGACGAGATCGTGCTCGACGAGGGCATGCAGATCGAGGTCGGCCAGACCCTCCTGACCTTCACGAGCGACGAGGCGAAGACCCGGGCGATCGAGCTGCCGGACCCTGCCACGATGCGGGGCGGGGTGCCGGCGCGGTCCCAGGGGCGCCCGGCGGTCGCCGAGGTCCACGTGGAGGCACCGCCGCGCATCCAGGTCGAGCAGCAGGCGGAGATCGTGGAGGGCCGCAGGTTCCCCGTCGCCCTGGTCGTGGTCGGGGTCGCCCTGCTCGCGATCGTCGGCGCGGCCGTGGCGCAGTTCGGACTCGGCGTCCGCATCCTGCCGATCGGCGGGGCGGTCCGGACCGCGGACGAGGTGGCGGCCGCTCCGGACGCCGCCGTGCTTCGGGCCGAGGCCGCGGCCCTCCAGGCGCGCGGGATGAAGGCGTTCCAGGCGCGGGACTGGGACCAGGCGATCGGGCTCCTGGAGCAGGCGGTCGCGAAGGACAAGGGCGTCGAGGGGCTCGAGACCGGGCTCGCGCGCGCCCGCGACGAGAAGAAGAACGCGGCGCTGCTCGCGTCCGCGAAGGCGGCGACCGAGAAGGGACGCGCGGACGAGGCGGTCCGCGAGCTCCGCAAGGTCGCGGACACGAGCATCTACTTCAGCGAGGCGCGGTCCATGCTGGCGTCGGCCGGCGACCCGGCGGTCAGCAGGGAGATCGACCGGATCCGGGAGCTGCTCGGGGGCCGCAAGAAGGTCGAGGCGCGCGTGGGCTACGTGGCGCTCGTGCAATCCCACCCGGACGACGAGCGGGTGCTCGCGCTCCGCGACGAGCTGGTCAAGGCCGGGATCGCGCTCGACCCGCCGCCGAAGCGGTCGCCGGTCGCGGCCGCGGCGGCCGGGGACCCGGTCGCGCCGCCGCCCGCGCCCTCCCCTGCCCCCTCCCCGGCGCCGGCGCCGTCGAAGCCGGGCAAGGCGGGCACCGGCAAGCTGGACCCGGCGCGGGCGATGCAGCTCTACAACGCGGGGTCGTTCGACCAGGCGTCGTCCGAGCTGCAGGCCCAGGCCGACAAGCTGAGGCCCGACGACGCCGCGCGCGCGCGCGACCTCGCCGGCCGGATCGAGCGCTTCGCAACGGCGTTCGGCGACGGGAAGGCCGCGCTCGCGTCCAAGCGCCTCGACAAGGCCGAGCAGGGCCTGTCAGTCGCGCTCCGGCTGGACCACGAGGTCAACGGCCACTTCGACGCCGAGATCCGCGGGCTGCTGGGCGACACCTATCGCGGTCGGGCCGCGGCCGCCATGCAGAACGCGGACTACGTCCAGGCCGCCAAGAGCGCCAAGCGCGCGCTGTCGTACAAGGCCGAGGACACCCTGTCCAAGCAGATCCTCGACAAGTGCATCGCCATGGCCCAGACCTACTACACCCAGGCCGTGGCGGACGTGCAGGCGGGCCGCAAGGACGCCGCGCGCGGCAAGCTCCGCATGGTCCTCGACATCGTGCCGTCGAGCCACCAGCTTGCGGAGAAGGCCGCGGAGATGATGCAGCAGGTTCGCTGATCCCCGCGTTGCCACGGCCCTCCGTCTCGGCTACACTCCGGCCTCGACAAAGCTCCGGGAGCGGACGAATGGGTGCGGTCGGGCTCATCGAGAAACGGGTCCTGCTGGACGCGTCCGGGGTCGCGCAGGTGCTGGACCGCCTCGCGACCGAGGTCGCCGGCCTGGTCGCGCACGGGCCTTCCGCGGTGATCGGGATCCAGACCGGCGGCGTCCACGTGGCGCGCCGGATCCTGGACCGCCTGGCGGCGCGCGGGACTCCGCTTCCGTCCGTCGGCACGCTGGACATCACCCTCTACCGCGACGACATCGGGATGACACGCGAGCAGCCGCAGGTGCGCCGGACCGACATCCCGTTCGAGCTGTCGCGGACCGGCGTGGTCCTGGTGGACGACGTCCTGTTCACCGGGCGCACGGTGCGGGCCGCGCTCGACGCGCTCGTGGACTTCGGGCGCCCGCGGTTCATCCGGCTCGCGGTCCTGGTGGATCGCGGCTTCCGGGAGTACCCCATCCAGGCCGACTGCATCGGGCTCCGGGCCGACACCGAGCCCGCGGAGAGGGTGCAGGTCGAGCTGGTCGAGACGGGGGCGCCCGCCGACCGCGTGGTCGTGTACGAGCGGAGAGCCTGAGGCGGGAGGGGTGCGGGATGCCTTCGATGAACCACCTGCTCGAGCTGGAAGGGGTGTCGCGCGAGCAGGTCGCGACCATCCTGGACCTCGCTCGCGAGTTCAAGGCCGTCTCGCAGCGGCGGATCAAGAAGGTCCCGACGCTGCGTGGAATCACCGTGGTCCTGTTCTTCATCGAGCCCTCCACGCGCACGCGCCTGTCGTTCGAGGTCGCGGCGAAGCGCCTGTCCGCGGACACGCTGTCGTTCACGGCGTCCTCGTCGTCCCTGTCCAAGGGCGAGACCCTGCTCGACACGGCCAGGAACCTGATGGCGATGAAGCCGGACGTCGTCGTGCTGCGGCACTTCGCCTCCGGCGCGTGCCACTTCCTTGCGCGGAGCATCCCGGCGGCGATCGTGAACGCGGGCGACGGCGCCCACGAGCACCCGACGCAGGGCCTGCTCGACATGTTCACGATGCGCGAGCACAAGGGATCCCTGGACAAGCTCGAGGTCGCCGTCGTCGGCGACATTCGCCACAGCCGCGTCGCGAGGTCGAACATCCAGGGGCTGCTGACGATGGGCGCGCGGGTGCGCGTGGCCGGGCCGCGGACCATGCTGCCGCCGATGCTGGACCGGCTCGGCGTGCGGGTCTTCGACCGCATCGAGCCCGCGATCGAGGGCGCGGACGTCGTGATGATGCTCCGCATCCAGAAGGAGCGGATGGGCAATGACCTGTTCCCGTCGGACCGCGAGTACGCGCGCGTGTTCGGTCTCGACGCGACGCGACTGGGACTCGCGAAGCCCGACGCGATCGTGATGCACCCCGGCCCCATGAACCGCGGCGTCGAGATCACGCCCGACGTGGCGGATTGCGGCCGCTCGGTCATCCTGGAGCAGGTCGAGAACGGGGTCGCGGTCCGGATGGCGGTGCTGTACCTGCTCAGCGCGCACCTCCTGGAAGGGTGAAACGCATGCGCACGCGGCTGACCAACTGCGAGGTCGTGGACCCCGGCACCGGCGAGCGGTACTGGGGCTGGGTCGAGTGGGAGGGCGGCGTGATCCGCGGGGTCGGCCGGACCGTGCCCGGGCTCGGGGACCCTTCCGGCGACGGCGGCGCCGAGGCGATCGACGGCCGCGGCCACCTGCTCGCGCCCTCGTTCGTGGACCTCTACGCGGACTTCTGCGAACCCGGGTTCGAGTACCGCGAGGACGTCGCGTCCGGCTCCGCCGCGGCCGCGGCGGGCGGCTACACCGCGGTCTCCGTGCGGCCCGACACCGAGCCCGCCTGCGACGGCGAGGACACCGCCCGGTTCGTGATGGAGGCGGGGCGCAAGGCGGGCCGCGTGGAGGTCCTGCCGATCGGCGCGATCACGCGGAAGCTCGCGGGCGAGGCGATGGCCGACATCGGCGAGATGGCCGCGGCCGGCGTGCGTGCGGTCGGCGAGGCGGACCGCTGGGTCGCACGGACCGGGCTGCTCCGGCACGGCCTCGAATACGCCGGCAACTTCGGCCTGACCGCGTTCCTGACCGGCGAGGACCCGGCGCTCGTCGAGGGCACGGCGCACGAGGGGCTCGTCTCGACCGTGCGAGGCCTCAAGGCCTCCCCGGTCGCGGCCGAGGAGGTCGCGGTGGCGCGCCACGTCGCGCTCGCCGAGCTGACCCGCACGCCGGTCCACCTGCTCAAGCTGACGAGCGCGGCCGGCGTCCGCATCCTCCGCGAGGCCCGCGCCCGCGGGGTGCCGGTCACCGCGTCCGCCGCCGCGCTCCACCTCGTGCTCGACGAGAACGCGGTCGCGGGCTACGACCCCATGACGAAGGTCTGGCCCCCCCTCCGTTCGGCCGAGGACCGCAAGGCGCTCGTCGAGGCCGTGGCCGACGGCGCGATCGACGCGGTCGTGTCCGACCACTGCCCGCGCGGGATCGAGGACAAGGAGCTGGAGTTCGACCTCGCCGTGCCCGGCGCGAGCACGATCGAGACCACGTTCGCACTGCTGAACCGGCTCGTGCTAGCCGGCGAGCTGCCCCTGACCGCGGCCCTGCGCGCGCTGGCCGTGGGCCCGCGCGGCGTGCTCGGCCTGCCCGGCGGGTCGATCGCGCCCGGCCGGCCCGCGGACCTCGTGCTGCTCGACCGCGCGGTCGAGTGGGAGGTCACTCCGGCGGCGCTCGCGTCCAGGGGCAAGAACACGCCGTTCCTCGGGAAGACGCTGGTCGGCCGGCCGGTGATGACGATCCGGGGGGGGGAGGCTACGTTCGATCGGCTGCGGGCCGCAAGGTAGCCCCCCTGCGCGCCCTCGGGCCGCGGGCGTTCACCCCGCCCGCGGCCCGCCCGCGATTGAATCGGACGGGCGCGCAGCGGGGCCCCCCGACAGGCGGCGCTCCTGGCCGACCTTCTCGCGGAGCTTCAGGATTCCTTCGGCCAGGGCCTCGGGACGGGGGGGGCAGCCGGGGATGTAGACGTCCACCGGGATGACCTGGTCCACGCCCTTCAGCACGCTGTACGACGGCACGAACAGCCCGCCGCAGTTGGCGCAACTCCCCATGGACACGACCCATTTCGGCTCGGCCATCTGCTCGTACAGGCGGCGGACGCGCGAGGCCATCTTGTAGGTGATGGTCCCGGCGATGATCATGAAGTCGGCCTGCCGCGGCGACGCGCGGAACACGACGCCGAAGCGGTCGAGGTCGGTCCGCGGGCCGCCGGTCTGCATCAGCTCGATGCCGCAGCAGGCGGTCGCGAACAGCAGGTACCAGAGCGAGTTCTTGCGGCCCCAGTTCATCACCTCGTCGATGCTCGCGAGGATGATCGAGCCGGGCCGGCCGGCGCCGGTCGCAGTCCCCATGCGGTCTCCTTGACGTCGCCCGGCGATGTCGGGCGAAGCCGGTCCGATTGTATGAGCCGACTCCCCGAAGTCAAGCGCGGGGGTGCGCCCGCCGATAGACGTCCTTCAGGTGCTTGCGGCTGACGTGCGTGTAGATCTCGGTCGTCGCTATGTCCGCGTGCCCGAGCATCTCCTGGACCACGCGCAGGTCCGCGCCGCCCTCGACCAGGTCCGTTGCGAACGAGTGCCGCAGCTTGTGCGGCGAGATCAGCCAGCGCACGCCGGCCTCGATGCCGTACTTCCGGAGGTTCCTGAACAGGCCCTGGCGCGTCAGCACGGTGCCGCGGGCGGTCACGAAGAGCGGGTCCCGGCGGCCGCGGATCGCGACCCGCTTCGCCGCGGTCAGCATCCGGGGCCGGCCGTCCCGCAGCCAGCGCGCGACCGCTTCCCGGCAGGGGTCGGAGATCGGCACGATGCGCTCCTTGCGCCCCTTCCCGCGCGCGATCACGAAGTTCTGCACCAGGTTGATCTGCGCGAGGTCGAGCCCGAGCGCCTCGGACACCCGCAGCCCGGACCCGTACAGCAGCTCCAGGATCGCGCGGTCGCGGAGTCCGACCGGCGTGGCCTCGTCCGGCGCCTCGAGCACCGCGCCGGTCTCCGTCGCGGACAGCACCAGGGGCAGGCGCTTCCGGTAGCGCGGGATCTCCACGTCCCCGGTCGGGTTCTCGGCGATCCACCCCGCCTCGATCGCGTAGCGGAAGAACTGCCGGATCGCCACGACCATCTGCGCGAGGCTGCGCGCGGCGAGCCCATTCGACTGGGCCTTGCGCACGAAGCGCTCCACGTCGTCGCGCGTCACGCTCTCCGGCCGGTCCGTCTTCAGGAACCCCGCGAGCCGCGACAGCGTCCGCGAGTACGCGGCGATCGTGTTCGGCGACAGGCCCCGCTGGCTTCGCAGGTGGAACACGAACTCGTCGACGTGGCGGTCCACGGGACGATGGTAGCGTCACGGCTTCGGGGGCGCCAAGACCGCGCCGGTTCGCATCGCGCGCACGGTCGCGTCGTTCGGCGCCAGTTCCGCGGCGGCCGCCAGCAGCACCGACGCGGCCTCGCCCTCCCCTCTCCCGGACAGCCACGTCGCGGACGCGGCAAGGTTCCTGAGCAGCACGCGCCTCGTCTCGGTCCCAGGCCGCGGCCAGGCTGGCGCGGCGCGCCGGAGCGCGTCCACGTGCGCCCGCGCGCGTGCCGCGGCCCCAGCGGGGTCCGGCGGCGCGCCCGGCGCGACCTCCCAGGTCCAGCCGGCGAAGCGCAGGTCGCCGAGCGGCGCGCGAAGGTCCGGGTCCGCCTCGACGCCCACCGGCCGGCGGCCCGCGAGGCGCACGACCTCCCCCCAGTCCAGCGCCCCCGTCGACACGAACGCGCCGGCGAGCCCCGCGAGGTCCGGATCGTCGCTCGCAACGCGCGCGGCGTACGCCCCCCCCCCGCGCGCCCTGCGGTTGAACCCCTGCTGGACCACCGTCACGTCGGGGCGGGCGCCCTCGACCGCTCCCCGCTCCGTCGCCAGGAAGAAGACCGGGTAGTGGGACAGGAGCAGCGCCGACCGGACCGGCGCGTCCCCGAACGCGACCCGGCCGACCGCCGCGGTGTCCGGCTCGTGCGACCGCTCCTCCAGGACCGGGGCGCCCGCCGCGGCCGGGAACACGGCCGTTCCGGCGAGGCATGCGACGCCCCCGGCGCCGATCGCGGCCCGCGCCGCGCCCGGCCGGAGGCGGGCCGCCGCGCCGACCAGGGCCGCCGCGCCCGCGGCCGCGAGCGCGGTCGTCCCGGCCATGGCGGCCAGGAAGTACCCGTGATCGTCGGGGTTGTCCGGGTCGAGGATGCCCATCATCACCTTGGACGCGAGGCTCCCCGCGACGAGCAGCGCGACCGCGGCCGCCGGACGCCCGCCCCCCCGCCGCCACAGGGCGACGCACGCCCACGCGGCGAGTGCCGGCGCGAGCGGCGACAGGACCTGCGCGACGAGCGCCGGCGCCGAGGCCGCGTTCGCCGCGATCCCCCCCTCCCCGAAGCCGCCGACGGACCCCGCGAAGACCCGCGCGGACGCGACCCACAGCAGCCCGTCGAGGCTCGACGCGTCGGCCCACGCGGGCCACGCCCCGGCCGCGGACCGCGCGGCGAGGAAGGCGTAGGTCCCGGCGGCGACGAGGATCGCCGCCGCCGCGCCGATCGCGACCCCGCGGAGGCACCCGCGCCGGAGCCACGCGACCGCGAGGCCGGGCATCGCGAGCACGGTCAGGAGGTGGTGGTTCGCGAGTCCCAGGCCCAGCATGGCCGCGACGGGCACGGCCGCGCGCGCGTCGCCGGGACGCAGGATCGCGAGGAGCAGCGCCCCGAGCGAGAGCGCGGCGTTCAGGGTGTAGACCTCCAGCGACAGCGACTGGATCGCGGCCGACCCGCACGCGGCCAGGCCCAGGCCCGCCGACAGGGCCGCGGCCTCGATCGTCCAGCGCGGCGCACGGTCCCCTGCGGCGCTCGTCGCGAGCACCCCGGCGATCGCCGCGGTCAAGGCCGCCGCGACCGCCCCGAGCACGGCCGAGAACAGGTTCCCGCGGAAGGCGGCGTCGCCGGCCGGGAGCAGCAGGAACGCCTTGAGCGCGGCCACGAACGCCGGATGGCCGGGCGGGTGGGGCTGGGCGAGGTTCGATCCCGCCGCGAGCAGCTCCGGCGCGTCGAGCCAGCCGACCGACTGCGGGAGCAGCGCGGCGTAGAGCAGGAACGCCGCGACACCCGCGGCGAGCGCCGTCCAGGGGCTTGCGCCCGATCGCCCCGCAACAGCTTGTGTTTCCTCACAAGCTCTCACGGGTCCACCGCGTCGACCGGGATCGGCGCGCCGGACAGGAAGTGCGCGCGGGCCCGGGCCTGCTTGCTCGTCTTCGACGGCTCCGCCCGCACGCCCGCCGCGGCGCAGAGCGCCTCGACCGCCGCGAGGGCCGCTTCCGGGTCGTGGTGCTCGGCCTCGATCTCCCAGTCCGTGGTCCCGTCCGGGTAGCGGGTCTCGTCCAGCTCGACTTCGAGCCCCGGCGCGATCCCGCACGCGGTGCGGCGGGTCAGCGACCACGTGACCACGGTCAACGGTGCGCCCGAGACCGCCCGAACGACGTCGGAAAGCTCCGGCAGGTCCGGCAGCGCGAACCCGCTGCCGGCGCGGCTCCACGCCACGGCCGCCTCCCGGTCGGCAGGCGCCTCCGCCTCCTCGGCCACGAACGCCCCGCGCTCCTTGCCGCGACGTCTCTTCCGGGTCCACGTGGCCTGCCCCCCCCGGGCGATGCGAAGCCGGAGCGACATGCCGGAGGCCACGACCCGCCGATCCACGGTGTCGAGGTAGACGTTGAGCTGGTCCGTCACGCTCGCCGGGGGCCCCGCGGCTGCCAGCACGCGCTCGAACGCCGCCGCGTCCGGAACGGTCAGCTTGACCTCGGTCTCGAGGGCGGACATGCGGCGCCTCCGTGACGCCCCCAGGGATCCGTCAGGGATTGGTCGTGAACCAGTTCACCGCGAAGAACGTCAGGGCCGCGGTGGACGCCAGGATGAGCATGATCACGAGGAGGCCGCGGAAGCTGGTCATGCCCCGCTTGGTCGCGGTGATCGGGAACTGCGGCGGGTCCTGGAGCACCATGGTCGGCTCGACCTTCTCGGGCTCTTCCACGGGCTCCGGCTTGGCCACCTTGCTGGTCGTGCGCGAGAACACGGGCATCGGCGCGGTCGCCTCGGACACGGGAACCGGCCTCGGCGTGTCGCGCCGGACCGCCTCGAGCAGCGCCGCGCGGGCCTCCTGCGCGTTCTGGTAGCGGTCCTCGCGCTTCTTCGACATGAGGCGCGCGACCACGCCGCAGACCGAGGCCGCCAGGTCCGGCCGCTTCTCGCGCAGCGGGGGGGGCTGCTGGGTCAGGTGCGCGGTGGCGACCTCCAGGACCGATTCGCCCTGGAACGGCAGCGCGCCCGAGAGCATCTGGTAGAGCAGGACGCCGAGCGAATACAGGTCCGAGCGGCCGTCGAGGTCCTCGCCCCGGATCTGCTCCGGCGACATGTACTCGGGCGTCCCGAACACCATCCCCGTGGCGGTCTTGAACGACGAGTTCTGGTGGCCCGCGAAGTCCTGGATCTTGGCGATCCCGAAGTCGAGCACCTTGACGAAGTCCGGGTCCGACCGGAGCTTCTCGATCATCACGTTCTCGGGCTTGAGGTCGCGGTGGATCACGCCGTTCGAGTGCGCCTCGTCGAGCGCGTCGAGCACCTGGGCGATGATGTGCGCGGCACGCTCCGGGGCCATCGGCCCTTCCTCGAACAGGATCCGGCAGAGGTCGCGTCCGGGCAGGTACTCCATCGCGATGTAGGACCACCCGTCCTCGGTCTGGCCGAAGTCCAGGACCGTGATGCAGTTCGGGTGGGACAGGCGGGACGCGGCGCGCGCCTCCCGGTGGAAGCGCTTGACGTGGCTCTCCTCCCGCACGAGGTGGCGGTGGAGGACCTTCAGCGCGACCACCTTGGACAGGGCCTTGTGCTCGGCCTTGTAGATGTTGCCCATTGCGCCGCTGCCGATGCGCTCCAGCACGGCGTACTTGCCGTCGATCACGCGACCGATCAGGGGATCGGAGGAGCGCCTTGCGGGTTCGGGCAGCTTGGTCCCGCAGAACGGGCAGAAGCGACTGCCGTCGGGGGACTCCTTGGCGCAAGCCGGGCACGAGGTCAACTTGCAGGCTCCGCGAAGGCTTTACGATTCTAGGACGCAATGCTAGGATTCGCAAGCGTCCGGTGGCCCCCCGCTTCGGCATCCCGGCACGGCCCGGAACGAAGCCCGGAACGGCGATTCGAGCAGCCCCGGGCGAGGAGGAGATGCGATGATCCGGTGCGTCCACTGCGGGATGGAGAACGAGCCCATCTTCACCTACTGCCTGAATTGCGGGAAGCCGCTCGAGCAGTCCATGGCGGGGTTCAAGCCCACCCGCGGGCCGGTGACGGGCGACTCCGGCTGCGCGCTGGTGTCGATCCGGGCCGACGGCGGGCCGGGGCCGGAGCATCCGCTCAGGGACGGCGTGAACACGCTCGGGCGCCTCGGGCCCGAGGTGACGATCCCCGACGACCCCCGCGTGGCGGACCGCCACGCCACGCTTGAGGTCGGCCGCGACGTGGTGTTCCTGGAGGACCTCGGGACGCGGCACGGCACGTTCGTCCGCGTGAACGGCCAGCGCGCCGTGGTGGACGGCGACCATGTCCGGATCGGGCACGCGCTGTTCGCGGTGCAGGTCGGCATCCCCCGGCCCCAGCCGACGACCGACGGAGCCGCCTGGCTCGGGACCGCCGGCACGACGTCCGACCACTTCGGGCGCCTGCTGCGGCTCGGGCCGTCCGACGTCGTGATCGAGGGGCACCTCCTCCGGACGCCGGAGACGACGCTCGGCCGGACCAGCGGGGACATCGTGCTCCCCGACGACCCGTTCGTGTCGTCGCGGCACGCCGCGTTCCAGTGGACCGGGACCGGGTGCGTGTTGAAGGACGCCGGCAGCACCAACGGCTGCTACGTCAGGATCCGAGGCAGGACCGCCGTCCAGAGCGGCGACTTCGTGCTGCTCGGGCATCACCTGTTCCAGTTCAAGCGTGCAGGGTGACGGGGGAACGATGACGGATCAGAAAGGCGGTTTCGTGCAGCGCGAAGAACGAATCGACTAACA
>Ga0194127_10006910_pt1 | contig 12705 bp, 10 predicted proteins | sample TA2KigC100mmetaG_FD_148624 | JGI IMG/M metagenome (GOLD analysis project Ga0194127, IMG submission 148624) | Freshwater microbial communities from Lake Tanganyika, Tanzania - TA2015036 Kigoma Deep Cast 100m | ecosystem: Environmental > Aquatic > Freshwater > Lake | place: Tanzania: Lake...
AGGTCGGCGATGTTGCCGAAGTTCGCCGCGTAATCGCCGCGTTCCTTCACGACCCACGCGTCGCCGGATTTCGTGAGGTTTAGTTCGCCCGCGCTGGATTTGATGGTGACAGCGGCGACGCCGTTGACATCGAGCTTGTCGGCGAGCTTCTGGCCGCCGCCGGCGGAGGACTGCTGCCAGTCGCCTTGCCGCTGCTGGTTGACGAGCAAGCCCGCGCCGCCAATGACAGCCACGAGTACGAGAAGAGTGAGGAATTGCTTACGGTTCATGGTTTCAAATTAGTTGGGGTGGCGGCGCTTGGCGCGCGCTGGTCGGTTGGGGCGGCGGTATAGGCCGCAGCTATTAGTTTACCGTGCCGCCGTGCGTTTACGTTTCACCACGGCCAGGCCGATGCCACCGATGGTCACAAGGAGCGGCATACCCGCGATGTTCATCCACTTGAGGCGGTTCTCCATGGACTCGATTTCTTGGCGGAGATCGCGCCGTAGCTTCTTTAGCTCAACCTTTACGTTGGCCTCTTGCTTGCGAAAGTTCTCCAGCTCCTTTTGCTGCTCGGGCGACATGACAAAGCGCTGGCCTTTTTCCTTGTTCCGTTGCAACTCGTTCAACTTGCGTTGCGTGTCTTGTAAGCTGGTCTCAAGGCCTTTGATCTTTTCGCGATAGGCGTCCTCAGCCTTCACCTGCATGTCGCGCACGCGCGTGAACTGCCGTTGCACGATGGCGCGGCTACGGGTGTTCATCAATGCGGTGTCGCCGGCCATCTGCTCCACAAAGTTCTGCGCGAGATTTACGTTGCCGTTGCGGGGAATGACGATGCGTTGCCCGAAGAATTCTTGGATTTGCACGCAGAAGTTGTCGTTCAGCATGTCGGCGTCGGCGACGAGGATGACGTGGTTCGCGTCCTTCGCCTCCTTCAGCGCGTCGGACTTCGGCGCTTCCTTCTTTTCCTCGCCTGGCGCGGCGGGCGCGGCGTCGGGCTTGCCGTTGGGGAAGGCGGTCTTGAACTTGCCGCTCAACTTGATGGCCAACGCGTATTCGGTGCTGCTGGGCTTGAAGTCCTTGAGAATCGCCTCGCCCGACATCTGCGCGAGGAAGCCCTCGACGAGTTGCGACTGTGTGGTGGACTTGATGAGCACTTCCTTCTTCAAGCCATCAACCGGCGAGCCGGTGAAAGCGCCGGTGAAGCCCATCATCAGGCTGTCCACCTGGCTGGTGGCGATGTCGTTGCGGTCAATCGCGTCCGCCGTCAGCGAGAGCACGGCGGGCTGCTGCTCGACGCGCTGGCCGCGGCCCATGCGGGTGACGTATTTCATGTCGGCGACGCACTTGGACTTGTCGAAGCTGATGCCCCAAGAGGAAAGCAGCTTGTCCAGCGAGGAACTCGTCGGCGGGCCGCCGCCCATCATCGGGTTGCCGCCCTGCCGCTGCTGGTCCACGTAGGAAACGGGGTCGAGGTAGGCAATCAGCTTGCCGCCGCGGAGCACGAACTGGTCAATCGCGAACTGCGTCGCGTCCGTGATGTCGCGCGGGTGGATGACGAGCAGCACCTTCACGTCGGCGGGGATTTCCGTGACGTTCATTTCGAGCTGCTTCACGTCGAAGTCGGTTTTCAACTCGCTGATGAGATACCACGCGGGCTGCTGGCCGCCTTGGCCCATCCGCATCATCATCGGGTTCATCGGTGTGCCGAAGACCGGCAACGCGGACATGACGCCGACGACGGGCTTGGTCGGGTTTGCGACGCGCGCGATGGCGCGGGCGAGGTCATACTCGAGCAGTTTCTCGCGCTCGGGCGAGAGGAACGGCAGCGCGACCTTTTGATCTAGGCAGTTGATGGAGACACCGAGGTAAATCTTTTCGCCTGTTTGCGTCGGTTGGCCTTCGACGCCGTCGAGGTTCGCGGAGTCTTCGGCGTCGGAGTCGGGCTGCGGGTCGAGCTTCTCGATTTCGATGAACTTGCTCTGCTGCTTCAGTTCGACCAGCAAGTCCTCGACGCGTTGCGCATAGGTCTTGAGAAAAACCGGCATTGCGTTGTCGCGCTGCGAATAATAAAGGCGGATTTTGACCTTGGTATCGAGTTTACCCACAATTTTCTTGGTGCCGTCAGAGAGCGTGTAAAGCTTGTCGGCGGTGAGATCCACGCGCGAACGAAACGTCGCGGCGATGTAGTTCACCGCGACGAGGATGAGAGCCATGGCGGCGATGCCGACGGCGGAGTAAAGCAGTGTTTCGAGTTTCTTTTGTTTCATGGGCGCGGGAGAAGAAAGTTACGACCGCAAGCTGCGCAGCACGACACTCGTGCTAAAAAGCGAGAAGCCAATTACTGACAAGAAGAAGAGCAGGTGCCGCGAATCCACCACGCCCCGCTGGAAGTCCTCAAAGTGCGTCATCACACTGAAAGCCGAGACCAGCTCGACAATCCAGCGATTGTCCGGCAGGGCTTTGGTGAGAATATTTGTCACCGGAGGCCAGCCCGCGAGGATTAGGAAAAGGCAAATGACCACCGAGATGATGAAGGCGACGACCTGATTACGCGTGAGTGCGGAAGTCAGGCAGGTGATAGCCAGATAAGCACCAGCCAGCAACAAGCTGCCAATATAGCTGCCTGCGGCGACGCCGAGGTCGGGGTTGCCGAGGTACTTCACCGTCACGACGACGGGGAAGGTCAGCGCCAAGGCCAGCGCCAGGAATGCCCAGCTGGCCAAGAATTTGCCCATGATAGCTTGCCATGGCGTGATTGGCATGGTCATGAGCAATTCAATTGTGCCCTGCCGCCGCTCCTCGGACCACACGCGCATCCCCACCGCGGGTACGAGGAAGAGATACAGCCAGGGATGCCACAGGAAGAACGCGGTGAGGTTCGCCTCGTTGCGCTCAAAGAAGCCGCCGACCATGAAGGTGAAAAAACCGGTCAGCAGCAAGAAGATGACGATGAAGACGTAGGCTACTGGCGATGCGAAATACGCGCTCAGTTCGCGCTTGGCGATGGTGGTGATGTTGCCCATGGGAATTTTCTAAGTTGAGGTTGAGGTTGGCCCGGATGCGTTACGCCGCCGCAATTACTTCTTTGCCGTGTCTGACGCGGTGATGCTGCGGAAATACTCGTCCAGCTTGCCTTCCTCGATGTGTAGCTCTTCGACCCGCCAACCTTGAGCGGCAGCGCCGACGGCCCTGCTGAACTCGCCATTTGCCGAGGACTTGGGCAGGACGCGCACGGTTACAGTGCTGCCCTCTTCCTTCACTAGCTGAACGCGCTCCGCGCCATCTACTGCACGCAGCTTGCCGGTCACGGCCTCGGCGGCGACGCCATTAACGCGCAGCAGAATCGCCCCGGCGTTCGGGGCCTTGCGCTTAAGCTCCTGCGGCGTGCCGTTTGCCACGACCGTGCCGCGGTCAATGATGATGGCCCGCGAGCACACGGCCTCGACTTCTTCGAGAATGTGCGTGCTAAAGATGATGGCCTTCTTCTCGCCCATGCGCTTGATGAGCTGGCGGATTTCGTGTTTTTGATTCGGGTCCAGGCCGTCAGTCGGCTCGTCCATCACGAGGATTTCGGGATCGTGGATGATGGACTGCGCGAAGCAGGTGCGGTGGCGGTAGCCCTTGGAGAGCGTGTCCACGCTTTGGTGGAGGACGTTTTCGAGGAAGCACATTTCCACCGCGCGCTGGACGGCCGTCTTTATGGCGTCGCCGCGCAGGCCGCGAATCTCGGCGGCAAAGGACAGGAAGCCGTGCACCGTCATGTCGCTGTAGCATGGGGCGGACTCAGGCAGGTAGCCGATGAGGCGCTTGGCCGGCACGGGGTCTTCAAGCATGTCGTGCGTGCCAATGGTCACGCGGCCGGCGGTGGGGGGGAGAAAGCCTGTGACCATGCGCATGGTGGTGGACTTGCCCGCGCCGTTCGGCCCGAGGAAGCCCAGCACCTCGCCGCGCTGGACAGTGAAGGAAACATTGTTCACGGCCATCTTGGGCCCGAACGACTTGGTCAGATTTTCGACTTTAATCATGTGGCTGCTCCGGCTGCCCGGTCATATGACGGCGCGTATTGTGCACGCCTTGTCAAGGTTTCGAGCCATTTTGACAAATATCCGGTGGTTCGTTCAAAGAAATTTTTGCGGTGTGAAAAGGCATTATGTAAAAGCCCTGTCTAGGGGGTGCACAGAGTCAACCGCATGATTAAGATGCCAACGATTGCGTCTCCCGAGCGGATCAAAGCAACTCCAGTGCGCGGTTTAACTCTGCGTCCGTGTTATAGAAGTGAGGCGAGAGGCGAATGTATTGCTTCCCTGTGCGGTCGGCCCGTAAGGAGGTGACGACGTCGGCGTCCGCAAGCCGCTGCTGGATGGCGGGCAGGTCGGAGGCTTCGCGCGTGAGACTGATGATGCCAGCGCAGCTCTCGGGCGGCGTTGTGGCGTTGAGGACGGTCCAGCCTCTAGCTTGCAACTCGGGTATGATCCACGCGCGCTTCCGCAGTAGCTCGCTGGCGATGTTCTCCACTCCGACCTCGGCGAGCATGTCCATGGAGGCCTTCAGCCCGACAAGGCCGACGCAGTTATGCGTGCCCGCCTCGAAGCGGCGTGCGCCGGGTTGAAAGGCGAGTTCGTCTTGCGCAGTGTAGTTGGGGCAGCGGACGTTGTTCCAGCCAAGGGCGATGGGGCGGAGTTTGTCCTGTAATTCCTTGCGCACGTAGAAAATGCCTTGGCCACATGGGGAGAGCAGCCACTTGTGCCCGTCGGCGGCAAGGAAGTCCACGTTCGCCACCGAGATGGGAAACGCGCCAAGAGTCTGCATGGCATCCACGCAAAATAGAATCCCGCGTTGGCGGAGGGCCTTGCCGATGGCGTCCAGGTCAATGCGCCAGCCAGAGATGAAATGCGCCGCGCCGAGCGCGACCAGCCGCGTGCTTTCGTCCACTTGTCCAAGCACGTCTACGGGGCGGATACGGCCTAGCTCGCGGGTGTTGAGGTAGCGAACCTTCACGCCTTGGGCAGCAAGGGCCATCCACGGGTAAACGTTGGAGGGAAAGTCGTCGTGGTAGATGACGATGTTGTCGGTACGGCGGAAAGTGAGGCCCCCGGCGACCATGCTAAGAGCCAGCGACGTGGGACCGATGAAGGCTATTTCATCCGGCTGTGCGCCGACGAGGAGCTTCGTCGCGGACTCCCGCGCGGCGCGGTGCAGCTTCGGCAGCCAAGTCTCCTGATCGTCCTGCGCGGCCATGAAGGCGTAGTGGCCAATGGCATCGGCGGCGCAGCGGGCGAGCGGCGCGACGCCTGCGTGGGCGAGATACACCTTGCGGCGGCAGACGGGGAATTCGTCCTGGCGAAGGCGCTCGTCTGAGAGAATTTCGGCGACGGTCATGAGAGGATCGTGCGCGAAAGCGGACGGGAAGGGAAGGAGCAGGCTTGGGATCAGGATCAAGACCAAAGCAAGGCGGGAGCTTTCTACTATTCCATGCCTCAACAATCACTCCGAAAGCATGTTTCCGATGTTGTTGAAGTAGCCGACCCAGAACAGGACGATCTGCACGCCGATGGCGACCATAATCGTGACAATAACGCCGATGGTCAGGCCGCGTGTGAACATCTGCATTTGTCGGTGGCCCTCGACGCGGCTGTACTCGTGCAGGCGCTTGAGCGTGTCGTCGAGTTGGCCGCTGATCTCCCCGGTGCGGTAAAGGCTGGTGAACATGGCCGGAAAAGCGCTTGCATCGGCAAGCAGCTCTCCGGGTGTTTTCTGCTCCCTCTCGATCTTGGGTCGCCACTTCGCTACTTCGCGGGCCAATGCGGGTGAACCGCTGGCACGCGCGGCCAGTTCCCATGAGTCCACGATGCCGACGCCGGCGGAGAAAAGCGCTTCCAATGCGGCGCTTAGGCGGGCCAATGCGAGGTTTTGGCGAGCCCGGCCCAGCACGGGAATCAGCCCGATAAGCATCTCCAAAGTTGCGCGCCACCACGGTGCACGCGACCCGCTTGTGGCGACAACCAGTGCCACGCCGCCCCCGTAGAGCAGGCCGTAACCGAGCACCTTGCTCGCGATGAACGCGCCCCACGCGCCATCCCAGAACGCCGCCTTCAGCAGGGACGGCGGAAAGACGAGAATCGCCAAATGCAGGATGATGACGGGATATAGCATCTGGCCCATGATCTCTCGCGCAAGCTTGGCGCGCTCCTCGTAATAGTTTGCCAGCAGGCGGAAACATTCGTCGAGGCGGCCGGATTTTTCGCCGGCTTCGAGCAGTGCCTTGTCAAAAACCGGGAGCCAGTCGCCGATGGTGGCGAGTGCGCCGGTGAAAGTGTTGCGGTTATGCAGTTCGGCGAGCATCCGCTCGATGGGCCGGCGGTAACCGGCGGCGGGCGGGCTTTTGGCAAGGGTTTGGAGCGCGCCGATGAGCGGCAGACCCGCACGGATCATCGCGGAGAGCTGGTAATAAAACTCACCGCGTAGGGCAAGCGCACGGGGGGTTAAGAGGAGGGCCATGTCACCTCCTCAGGCGCTCAGGCGGCGAGCTGATCAAACTGCGCTTTCAAGTCTTTCTTCGAGCGCACGCCAACGACTTGGCCGACGGGTTGGCCGCCCTTGAAAAAGATGAGTGCCGGAATGCCAGTGATGCCGTATTGGCCAGCGAGCATGCCGTTTTGGTCCACGTTGACCTTCGCGATTTTCACCTTGCCGGCGTATTCGGTAGAGAGCTCGTTGAGGACGGGCATGAGCATCTTGCACGGGCCGCACCACTCGGCCCAAAAGTCCACCACCACGGGCGTGGTAGACTTGAGCACTTCAATTTCAAAGGTAGCCTCCGATACGTTGATGATGTTGCCTTCAGCCATGATGTGAAACAGTTAGAACAGCTATGCTAACTCAAGGTTTAGTCGCCTATAATCATTATAAGCCGGCCTACGGCGGCGAGGCTAGTGAACAGCGCAAGAATCGAGAGCAGGTAATCTGGCCAGCCGGCCTTTTGGACTACCACCCCGCTGGGGGTGACGGCCACCATCCCAACATCGGGCTGAGGTTGCGGTATAGGCCGAGGCTTGCCGGAGGGTGCCTTTATGGCCGTCACAGTGTCTACGGAATCCGGCTGCGAGGAGCCAGCGGTAGGGGACATTGGCCTGCTACCGGGCGGCCCTCCCTTCAAGCCTGCGGTCGGTGGCGCTGGAGATGCCTCCAATGTTGGCATGACTTCGGAGGCATCAGGAATTTCCGCGCTGACGGCCGTCTCGTTTACTTGAGGGACAACTAGTTTGATTTGACTGCCACCTCCAGGTTTAGCAGAGCCGCTTGGGCTACTGCCTGCAGCTGGCCGGGGGGGAAGTGCAAGCCGTACCGTTTCCTTAGCAGCGGAAGGTCTGGCTGGCAGCGAAAGGCGGACGGTCTGTTTGGCCGCGATGGGGGGGGCACCGGCTGGTGCAGCCGGCTTTGGAGCTGCTGGTGCGGCGGGCACTGGTGGTTTCGGGGCCGCGGGCACGGTTGGAGCTGCCGGCTTTGGGGCCGGAGGCCCACCAGCGGTCAACGCGCGGGGAAGTTCCAGCCGGACCGTTTCCTTCGCCGCCGGTTTTGGGGGGAGGCTAATGCGGACGGTCTCTTTTTTCGGCTGAACTTTTGGCGCGGGGGGAGGGGGTATTGCCCCTGCGGGCGGTTTCAAATTGTCGGCCATATCACGTTTCGATTAGTTACGCTATGAATCGGTTTGATGACTGTCAAACCCATAAACGGCTTCACTTTTCGTCCACGCGACCATATGTTGGCAAATCACAGCAGGCCTTCATCCAACCAGTACCGCATTTAGCCAAAAAAACAGCGGAAGCGGGGTAAAAGTTTTGGCGTGGGTTTGAAACTAACGGGTGGTGGACGCTGCAGGTTTCGAACCTGCGACCCCTACCGTGTGAAGGTAATGCTCTACCACTGAGCTAAGCGTCCGACCAATGACTAGGACTGCATTTGAGCGTAGTTATGCATCGAGCGAAGGCAAGCAGGTTTTCCCTGCAACAGGCCTTCGGGCCAACTCGACGCTTTCAACTTGTTCGACTCTGTAAAGCCTCTTCTCCGTCACTAGTCGTTGTAAGGGCGGACTTTTTTGCTACATCAAAAGCAATTCCTGACTCGACCAGCAGGCTGACCGCGCGCAATATTGCCTCTGAAACTAAGACTTTGACTGAGCGACTGCGTGAGAACGTCCAACGCCGTAGCTTTTTTATGACCCAGACCATCGCCTTCAAGCCGCATGGCAGCTACTCTTCTGCCGCTGTCCCCAAGCACGTCGTCCAGCAACGCTTTCGCACGCCGAAGAAGAATATCCCGCAGACGCCTATCGAGCGAAACCATTTCCTTCAGGTAATTCGCAATTACGTCGCCGAGTTCAATCCCGTGCCGCCCATGCCGGCGGACGAACTGAAGGTGCACGCCGACCGCATCATCGGAATGCTCAAGTGCGACTCTATTTACCGCGATTACATTGGCGTACTCATCAACAACGAGATGTGGCGCGAGCAAATCGCTGCCGTGCCGTTTGAGCGTCGGTTATTGCTGTTACCCAAGTGCCTGCGCGTCGAGAGCAAGTGCCCCGCTCCCTTCGATGAATTTGGTCTGCTTTGCAAGCAGTGTGGCCTGTGCACAATTCAGGATTTGCAGGCGGAGGCGGAGAAACTCGGCTATGCCACGCTCGTCGCCGAAGGCTCGGCCATCGTCATGTCGCTCATTCAGACCGGGAAGATCGAGGCCATCGTTGGCGTATCGTGCCTCAGTGTGTTGGAACGCGCATTTCCCTACATGGAAGCGGCCGCCATTCCCGGCGTCGCCATCCCACTGCTGCAGGACGACTGCATTGACACCACCGTGGACCTCGACTGGGTGTGGGATTACATCCATCTCACCAGCGACGACCAGACGCGGCGGCTCGACCTTGGCGCGCTGCGTGACGAAGTGGACTTCTGGTTCAGCCCCGTTGCCCTCGACACCATCATGGGCAACGCCGAGGGCGAAACCGAGCGCATTGCGCGCGACTGGCTCATGCGCGCCGGCAAACGCTGGCGGCCTTTCCTCGTCGTGTCCGCGTTCCAGGCATTGCGCCGCGACCTCGGCAAGCCGCTCCCCGAGGACATCAAGAAAGTTGCCGTCGCCGTCGAGTGCTTCCACAAAGCCTCGCTCATTCACGACGACATCGAGGACAACGACGCGCTGCGTTACGGCGAGAAAACTCTGCACGAAGAATACGGCGCCGCCGTCGCGCTCAACGTCGGCGATCTGCTCATCGGCGAAGGTTACCGTTTGCTCGCCGCGTGCAAGGCCAGCCCCGCTGCGAAAGCTGAGATGATCCGCGTGGCTAGTGAAGGCCAGCGTGAACTTTGCCGGGGTCAAGGCGCGGAACTTTGCTGGGCGCGCAGTCCTCAGTCACTCACGCAGCATCAGGTGCTCGACATCTTCCGCAAGAAGACCGCGCCGGCCTTCGAGGTTGCGTTGCGGGTCGGGGCGCTCTACGCGGGCGTTGACCAGCACGAGGAAGTCGAGGATGTGCTGCACGTTTATAGCGAGGCGCTCGGCATTGCGTATCAGATTCGGGACGATCTCAGCGACCTCGGCGACACCGGTGAGACCAACGACATCGCCGGCCTGCGCCCGAGCCTGCTGCTCGCCGTCGCGCACGAGAAAGCGAAGGACGCGCAGAAGAAATTGCTCGCGAGCGTCTGGCGTCGCCACTTGCCGGCAGGCACGAGCGTGAAAGACATCGAAGCGCTCTACACCGAACTCGGTGCCGACCTCCGCGCCAAGACCCTGCTTGAAACCTACAAGGAAGAAGCCATCCGCTGCCTACGCGATTTGGAGAACCCAAACCTAAAAGGCCTCCTTCGCCGCGTGCTCGGCAAGATCTTCAACGACGTGGAGATCAAAGGCTGGTGCAAGGAGCAGGAGCAACTCAACGGCGTCCGCGACGGCATCCGTGTCGAAGCCAGTGCGACTGCCCCCGAAGCCGCCCCGCGCGAGCTGGACGTGGTGCTGGCGAAGTAGGAGCGCGGGCTTCAGCCCGCAGCAGGCTGCGCATGGAGGTGGCGAATCGAGCTCAACACTTCTGTCGTGGCGCTCTGCGGCGTGAACGCCGCGCTCCACTCACCGCAGCTCCCCGTTGTCAATCAGCCGCGTCTTTCCCACGAACACCGCCAGCGCCATGTGCGTGCCACGTGTGACTGCCTCGGCCGACTGCAAGGTCTGGCCATCGAAGAACTCCACGTAATCCAAACGTGCCGCTGGCTGCGTCGCGACGAGCGCAGTCAACTTCTTTTTGAGTAAGTCGGCGTTAATTGGCTTGCGAGTCGCGGTCACAACTTCTTTCGCCAGCTTCAGCGCGCGGGAGAGAATCGTCGCCTGCTTGCGCTCGTTGGGGTTGAGATATTTGTTCCGCGAACTCATCGCGAGTCCATCGCTCTCGCGGCGCGTTGGGGCCACGACGACTTTCAGTGGGAAGTTCAGGTCACGCGTCATGCGGCGGATGACGGCGGCCTGTTGCCAGTCCTTCGCACCAAATATGGCCACGTCCGGCAGCACCAGATTAAATAGCTTAGCCACGACCGTCGTGACGCCGCCGAAATGCGTCGGGCGTGAATTTCCTTCCATGCCTAGCGCCAGCCGTTTCTCAACGACGTAGGTGCTGTAGCCACCACTGTTGCGGCCGGGATACATCTCAGCATCGGAAGGAAAGAAGAGCACGTCCACGCCGGCGTCGCGGCAGAGCGATTTGTCCCGCGCCAAGTCGCGTGGGTAGGCGGACAGATCCTCCGTGGGCGCGAACTGGGTCGGGTTCACGTAAATGCTCGCGACGACAATGCCCTGCTTCCCCGCGAGCTGTCGCGCGCGCCGCACGAGGCTCATGTGCCCATCGTGCAAGTAGCCCATCGTGGGTACAAACCCGACGCGCTTTCCCTCGCGTCGCCAGCGGAGGGCGAGACGTTGCATAGCAGCGGCGGAAGTAACGACGCGCATGAGTGGAGTGTGAAGAATGCTTCGTCCGGTGTCCAACCTGGTCACGACTCGTGCCTCGGGGTTTCTTGATCCACGTCGAACGGATCCCTCTTGCTCATACTTTACGCCCCGCTTCACGTGCCCCGACGCAAATAGCCATTTTGCTGGAACCACTCTGCCGCGTCGGCCAGTGCCTGCCGTGGTGGTGTCTGCGGGAGCCCGAGTTCGCGGACGGCTTTGGCCGGGTTGAAGAACATCTTATATTTCGCCATGCGGACGCCGGCCAGCGGCGCCTTGGGCGGCTTGCCCGTCAGCTTAGAAACGCTCTCATCCACATACGCCGCCAGCAGTGGAATCAAGTAGGGCAAGCGCACTCGCGGCGCGGACACGCCAGTGATGTCCTGCAATACGGCGAAGGCCTTGCGCATGGTCCAGTTGCCCTCGGCGTTGCCCAAAATGTAGCGTTCACCGACGCGGCCTTTTTCGGCCGCGAGGATATGGCCGACGGCCACATCGCGGACATGAACCCAGTTCAGCCCCGTGTCGAGGTAAGCGGGCATCGCGCGGTTGAGGAAGTCCACGATCACCTTGCCAGTGGGTGTGGGCTTTACGTCGCGGGGGCCGACGGGCGCGCTAGGATTGACGATCACGACGGGTAGGCCCTTTTTTGCCAACTCGCGGGCCACGACTTCGGCTTGCCACTTGGATCGCTTGTAATCGTTGCTCATCTGAGCTTCGGTGACGGGCGTGTCTTCGTCCGTGGGCGTTAGGTGACCGTTTACTTCTTGCGGCAGGCCGATGCAGCCGACCGTGCTCGTATAAACGATCCGCGAGCAGTCCGCGAGAGAGGCACTCTCCAGCACGTGCCGCGTGCCCTCGACGTTGGTGGCATACATCACGCGGTAGTCCGGCAGCCAGAGGTGGTAGCTCGCAGCCACGTGAAAGCACCAGTCAAAGCCCCGCATCCCCGTGCGGAGGGTGTTGCGATCGTTTACGTCACCCGTATGCAGTTCATAATCTGCGCCCTTCAGCCCACGGACGTCCGCGCCGGGCCGGGCCAGCACGCGGACCGTATGGCCGCGGCGGACCAGTTCATGAACAAGGTTCGCTCCGATGAAGCCGGAGCCGCCGGTGACAAAACACTTCATGGCTGCTTACGCTTAAGCGCAAACAGCGTGCAGCTTGGCCTTCCGCCGCCAGTCGTGCAAGCCAGACGCTCGACTAATCTTAGACGCTGCCGGACTTCCTTCTCCCGCGCCCGAACGACTAGTTACCGCCACCAGCCAGCACTACCTCTTGGTTTAATGTTACCGGGGTCTTTTTGCTTACAGTCGGTAAGCTGACGACGTTGGGCTTGCGCCGCTTGCATTGGGAAGTCTTGAATCGGACACCGACATGAAACTCCCCGCCCCTTCTCGCCCTAAAAAAACAACCCAATCCGGCTCCGTCGCGCAGACCATTACGCCTCAGCCGAAGCTCGTGCCCACCAGCTCGGGTATCAAGATCACCGCCATCGAGACGGTCATTCCCGATGACATCATGCCCGGCCTGCTGCTCGTGCGCGTGCACACGGACGCCGGGTTCATCGGCCACGGTGAGACTTACTACGCGCCGCACGCAGTGGCCGCGATGATTCACGATTGGATGGGCCGCCGGCTCCTCGGCGCGGACCCGCTGTCCATCGAGAATCACTGGCGGTTTCTCTACGAGCGCGCGAGCGCGTTCGGGTCTCGCGGGACGGAACTGCGGGCC
>Ga0194127_10006914_pt1 | contig 12697 bp, 9 predicted proteins | sample TA2KigC100mmetaG_FD_148624 | JGI IMG/M metagenome (GOLD analysis project Ga0194127, IMG submission 148624) | Freshwater microbial communities from Lake Tanganyika, Tanzania - TA2015036 Kigoma Deep Cast 100m | ecosystem: Environmental > Aquatic > Freshwater > Lake | place: Tanzania: Lake...
GGGGACGCCGGCAACGAGGTCGGCCGCTTCAACCTCTACGGCGCCTGGGTCAGCGAATACAAGGGGCCGGAGTTCAACGCGACGTCCTCCGGACAGCTCGCGTTCGAGAGCATCGTGATCCAGTACGACTGGTTCGAGTTCGTGCCGGGCGGCGCGCTCGCGGGCCTGCTCCAGAAGGGCCTCGCGAAGGTCGGGCTGTAGGGGCCGCAGGAGGAGTCGATGGCTGACGCACCCTCCGACACCGAGCGGATGCTCGTCGGGGACTGGTCGGGCGCCCGCATGCTCGCCTCCCGGACCGGCCGGCCGATCGGCCCGGCCGAGTGGAGGCTGCTGACGCGCCTCGCCCGCTCCCCTTCCGTGATCCGGGATCCTTCCTCGATCGTCGTCTCCGGCCTGGAGGGCATGTTCTCCCCGGCGATGGCCGAGGGAGCGGACCTGTACTGGGGCTTCGCGCTGGAGGGCGAGGATCCGGTCTCCCTGCGGCTCGAGAACCCGCCGGAGGCGACGGCAGCCGAGGCCGCTTCGGACCGCCGCGCCTGGTCCCTGTTCCGCGCGCCGCGCGCCGCGCGCGGGGTGCGCTCCCCCGCCCGGACCGCGGCGCCGCGGCGAGCCGCGGCCCGTGCCGCCGCCCCCTCGATCCCGGCTGCGGCCCCGGCCGACCTCCTGGCCTCGCTCAGGCTGCGGAGCCCCGATCGCCCCGCCGCCGGCCGTGCCGACTGGCCCGCCCGGGCGCCTTCCGGAGAGCGGATTGCGGGCGTCGCGCCCCTGGCGGCACCCCGCGCGGTCGCCGCCGCCCGGACGCCAGGCCCGACCTCCACCTACGACCTCCCGGCGCTCGCTCGAGCCCTGGTCGCGCCGTCCGTTCCCGCGCCGGAGCGGTTGCAGGCCGCCGCCGGCCCCGCGCCGTTCGCGACCGCGACGACTCCAGCGCCGGGGGTTGCCCCGGCCCCGGCCGCGCGCCGCGCCCGGCCCGCGACCCTCGCCGCCCGCGGCTTCGGCCCGACGGCGCGCGGGGGACGCACGTCCGCGGCCTCGCCTGCCGGGATCGATGCGGCCCTGCCGATCGCGGCGCCCGCGGCCGGCGCTCCGGTACCCGACGCGATCGCCGCGATGGGCGGCCCGCTCGTCCGGATCGCCGCTGCCGGCGGAGCGCTCACCGCCGACGAGGTGTCGGCCGTCCTGCCGGCGCACGCCTCCGTCCTGCAGTGGGCGGTGACACAGACCGGCGAGCGCGTGCTCGTGGAGACCCGCGCGGCCCCGATCGCGGCCGCGGAAGAGGGCGTGACCGCGACGCCGGCCGCCTCGCCCCGGCGGGGCCGGAAGACGGCCGCGAGCGTCGCCCGGACCGCCGCCCCGCCCGACGCGCGCGCGGCGCCGGCGACCGTCCGAATCGAGCGGTCCTCGGACCGGGTCCTGCCCGAGCGGCGTGCCGCGGCCACGGTCCCGACCGCCGCGGGCCCTGCCGCCCGCCCGGCGACGTCCTCCCCGGTCGTCGTCGCGACCGCCCGGCCGCGGGCCGCCGACCCGATCGCCCGACAGGCCGCCGCGGCGGGCAGCCTCACGGCCGCGGGCGCGTTCGAGCCCCTGACCGCCGCCGCCGCCCGCCCCAGGGCCGCGGTCGCGGGTTCCCCGGCCTCGGCGATCGGAGCCGATTCGACGCCACCGGTCGTGGCGATGCCCGCGGCCGGCGCCTCCCCGATCGAGGCGGCCGAGCCTTCGCTCGTCACGCTCCCGGCGCGGCCGGCCGACGCGGAGACCCGGACGGGCCCCGTCGCGAGACGCGGACGCGCCGGTCGGCCCGGCGCGCGCCCGGCGCGCCCGGCGCGCGCGGTCGCCTCGGCCGCTCCCTCGCCGATGGCCGCCGCCGCGCCGTGGTCCCCCGGAATCGCCCCGGCCCTCCGCCCGGAGGCCCCGGGTCTCGGGGGGGCCGGGACCGGCGTGGCCGGCGACGCCGCCGCCTTCGTCGTCCCGGCCGCGGCCGGGACCGCGGCGGAGTCCTTCGTCCGGATGATCGACTCCCCGGCTGCCGCGCCCGCCGCGGCCCGGGCCTTCGCGGGCGGGCACGCCGCCCCGGTCCCCTCCGGGATCGTCTCGGCTCTTCCGGCCGCGATGGAGGAGGCGGCGCTCGTCGCGCTCGCGGCCCCGATCGCCGAGGCCGGCGCTCCGGCGGACGTGCGGGTCGTGCCCGAGCGGGTGCGGGCCGCAGATCGCGGAGCGGCCGGAACCTCCCGCGTCGAGTCCCGTCGCCCCGCGTCCGCGGGAGGCCGCAAGGCCGCCGCGGGGACCCGCCGCAAGACCGCGGAGCCCGCGACGACCGCGACGACCGCGACGACCGCGACGACCGCGACGACCGCGGGGATCGAGCCCGTCCGCACGGCCACGGTCTCGTCCCGCCGTCGCGCCGACCCGATCGCGATCGCCTCGGGTGCGGCGCCTTCCAGCCGGGCGATCGGCACGCCTGCGGCTGCGGCTGCGGCCGGGGCCGGGGCCGTCGCGGCCGGAGCGTCGCGGACCGGCCGGGCATACGCGGACTTCGGGGCGTGGACGACCGCGGGCGACGACCGCGCGTTCGTGGCGCCGATCCCGGGCGCGGGGGCGGGCATTCCGGACACCGCGGGCGCCGGGGACGCCGGTCCGGAGGCCGCCGCGGCCGCGGCCCGGCCGTCCCTGTTCCCGCGCGGAGTCTCGACCCCGTCCTCGACTTCGGCCGCTCCGGGAGCCGCGGTCCCGCCGGTCACGCTGGCGGACTCCGGCGACACGCCGCTCGTCCGCATGATCGCCCGCGCGCTGAAGGGCGAGGCCGGCGCAGCCTCGATCGTCGCGGGCGTGCTCGGCCGCAGCGTCCCCGCGACCGCGGGGGCCGGGCCCGGCGCCCTCCCGGTGCCGGGCGTGGTCGCGGCCGGGCAGGCCGGAGACAGGGGCGGGCGCCTGACCGCCCTCGAGGACCTGTCGCTGGTCCGGCGGACGCTCGCTCGCGCGCTCGGCGGGGTCGCCGAGGAGGACGTCTCGACCGACGAGGTCGCGGCGTACCTGCGGGCGATGGGTCGGAGGACGGCGGGGGCGGGCACGGGCACCGGAGCAGGAACGGGCTCGGGCTCGGGCTCGGGCTCGGGTACGGGGGCGGGGCAGACCGTCCGGGTCGGAAGGTCGGATGGGGCGTGGGACGTTCCGGCGATCGAGCGGGAGACCGTGGCGGTCGGCCGGTACGGCGCCGGGGACGCGGACTCCGCGGTCCGGGCGGGGCGGGCGAGCGGGGCGCTCCCCGGGATCCCGCGCGAGGACGGGGGGTTCCCGGGTGCCATGCCCGCTCCGGACTTCGACCTGGTCACGCCCTCCGCGGCCTCCGCCTCGTCACCGGAGACCTCGGACCTGTTCGGCGGCGACGCCGCCTCGGCCCTCGCCGCGGCCCTGGGTCGCGGCTCGGGCGGGGCGGGAGGCGGGCCGGCCTACAAGGGATCGATGCCGCTCGTCGCGCCCGCGGTGACCGCGGTCGCGGCCGGCGCGCTGATGGCGAAGCGTGACGAGGCGCGGCCGCAGGCCGCGCCGGGACAGGAGCAGGGGTCCGACAGGAAGGCCGGCGAGGCCGGCAAGGCCGTGGACCTCGACGCCCTCGCGGTCGAGATGGCCGATCGGATCCTCCGCCGGATGAAGCGCGACAAGGAAAGGAGGGGCTTCTATGGGTGACATCGTATCCAGCCTGGTGAACGCGGCTGCGAACGCCCTGGGGCTCGGAGGCGGCGGCGGGGCGACGGGGGGAAGGAACCTCCTGAAGGCGGGGATCCTCGTCACCGAGGGGAAGCACGCCGACAAGGTGGTGGAGTTCCTCTACAACCCCGACAACGTCAAGGTCGAGAAGAACGTCCAGTTCAAGGAGCACCCCACGCAGGGCGCGGACTCCGGCGAGAAGGAGTTCACCCACGGCGTGTCGCGCACCCTGACGATCGGACAGGTCTACTTCGACACGTACGAGAAGAAGCAGAACGTCCGGACGGTCTTCATCGACAAGCTCGAGGAGCTGGCGCACTACGACGGGGACTTGCACAGACCGCCGAAGGTCCGGTTCGTCTGGGGCAAGTTCATGGCCGAGAACGACCCGTACAACTCGGGCAAGTGGTACGTCCAGAAGGTCTCGACCGAGTACATCATGTTCCTGGACGACGGCGCGCCGGGGCGGGCGAAGGTCACCATCGCCCTGGTCGAGGCGACCACGCTCGACGAGCAGCTCCAGCACCGCAAGAAGAACTCGCCGGACCACGCCAAGGTCTACACCGTCCAGCGGGGCGACACGCTGCAGACGATCGCCTACCGCGAGTACGACGACCCGGCGGAGTGGCGGAGGATCGCGGACGCGAACGGGATCGACGACCCGCTCGCCATGGAGCCCGGCACGCGGCTGCTGGTCCCCCCGATCATCAAGTGACGATCGGGCGGACCGGGGCCGCCCGATCGTGCGTCGCGTGCAGCGGACCGAGGCCGCTGACGCGCCGCGGGCGGAGTGGGAGGATCCGATGGCGAAGATCGACAACGTCAGCTCCTGCCTGATCAAGGTCGACGGGAAGGTCGTGGCCCAGTCCGCGGCCGGTCCGGCCGGGGGCGCGGACACCGGCTACCTCGACACCGTGTCGGTGGACAAGCGCATCGACTGCCCGGACGCGTTCCAGTTCGAGCTGGACATCCGGATCGAGTCCAAGATCATCCTGCTCGACGACATGCGCGAGGGCAAGCCGGTCGAGATCCTGATGGGCACGCCCGGCAGTGAGGTCCCCGTCTTCAAGGGCGAGATCCACTACATCGAGCCCCACTTCCGGCACGGCGGCACGTCGACCCTGATGGTCAGCGGCTACGACAAGTCGCACCGCCTGACCCGCGGCACCTCGTCGCGCACCTGGGGCGACGGCATCCAGGACGCGGACCTGCACTCGTCCGCGGTCCAGGACGTCATCTCGAAGGCCGCGGACGGGGTCGCCGAGGTCCGGGACGGCCTGTCCGCGCAGAAGGTCGAGAGCCCCGGCGTCCAGACGCGCTACATCCCGCAGATGAACGTGTCCGACTACCAGTTCCTGAAGTGGCTCGGGCACGACGCGGACCGCAAGGTCGACGCGGACACGGCCAAGGACGACAGCCAGCTGATGTTCCGGCCGATCGACCCGACCAGGTCACCGGTGAAGGTCCTGGTCCGCGAGGCCCGCATGGGCGAGGACCAGACCCAGATCCACGAGGCCCGGTTCTCCCTGTCCACGATCCGGCAGGTCGCCCGGGTCGAGGTCGTCGGCTGGGACCCCAAGCGCAAGAAGACGATCGTCGGCGAGGCGGACGCGTCGGACTACACCTTCGGCGGCACACCCGGCCACAAGGCGACGGGCAAGGGCCTGTACGGCAGCGACACCGCGGGCAAGGTCCTGCGGATCGTGGACCGGCCGGTCGATTCCAAGGCCGAGGCCGACGCGATCGCCAAGTCGATCTTCAACCACCTGTCCATGGACTTCATCACCGGCGAGGTCGACTTCCAGGGCGACCCCAAGGTCGCGGCCGGCGACGTGGTCGAGATGAAGGAGTTCGGCGAGCGGTTCTCCGGCAAGTACCTGGTCCTCGAGGTCTCCCACTCCTACCGGACCAAGGGCGAGGGCTTCCGCACCCGCTGCAGGATCGCCCGCAACGACGTCTTGAAGGTCTAGTCTCCCCGCTTCGCCCTCGCCCCGACCGCCCCCCGGCGCTCGTGCGTCTTCCACCCGCCGATGTGGCGACCCCGTCCGGCCAGCGCCTCCAGGAACGCCGTCGTGTCCGCGTCCACGCGCCCGGGCCGCTCGCCCGCGAACGGCGTCCCGGGCAGCGGCATGAACGCGTGCGAGTGCACCGTCGCGCCGGCCGCGACCAGGCGCTCCATGGCGGACCGGTTCGCGGCGCGGTCCGCCGCCGTCTCGCCCGGAAGTCCCCAGATGAAATCGACGATCGGCCGTAGCCCCGCCGCGCGCACGACCTCGACCGCGCGGAAGACCTCGTCGATGCCGTGGCCCCGGCCGATGCGGCGGAGCATGGCCGGGCTCGCGGACTGGAGGCCGAAGACCACGTTGTCGTTCGAGCAGTACGCGCGCACGAGCCCGACCATCTCCGGCGTGACCGACTCGGGCCGCACCTCGGCCGGGAACGACCCGAAGTGGACGTGGGCGGGCCCGAAGATGCCCGAGACGGCCCGCAGCAGGGCCTCGACGCGCGCCGGGTCCGGCGTGCGGCCGTCCGCCGATCCCCACGCGAAGGCGTCCGGCGACACGAAGCGCAGGTCGCGCATCCCGTTCGCCCGCGCGCGCCCGGCCGCGGACACGAGCGCGTCGAGGCCGCGGTGCCGCAGCCGCGGCCCGAACAGCGACCAGACCTGGCAGTAGCGGCACGCGTGGGCGCAGCCGCGAGACAGCTCGAACGCGGCGTTCCGCCGGTGGATCGGCGCGAACGGCGGGAAGCGGTCGAGGTCCACGGGCCGCGGCGGCGGGTTCGCGACGACGCGGCCGTCCTCCAGGCGCGCGAGCCCCGGCACGTCGTCGATCGGACGGTCCTCGGCGAGCCGGAGCAGCAGGTCCGGGAACGCCTCCTCGCCCTCGCCCGCGATCGCGAGGTCGAAGCCGAGCCCGAGCGTGCCCGAGACGTCGCCCGACGGGTGCGGGCCGCCCGCGACCGCCACGAGGTCGCGCCCCTTCGCCCGCTCGCGGACCGCGGCGAGGTCCCGGGCCGCGTCCGGCGCGGCCGCGCTCGGGAACGAGAAGGCCGCGACCACGAGGTCCGCCGCCGGCAGCTCGGGCGCGCCGCCCCGGAACGGCGCGAACGTCACCTCGACCGCGTCCGCGACCGCGGACTGCTCGACCGCCCCGGTCAGGACCGCGACGCCCGCCCGGTTGTAGCGACGCTCGACGAACACCAGCGCGATCCGCTTCACCCGGGCGGCCTCCCCTGGCCGTGAGTCCCGGCATTGTAGCGTGCTATCCTCCGCGGGATGGACGCGCCGCTGCTGCTCGATACGCCCGACGCGATCGCGGTCGCGAAGCCGCCGGGCGTCGTCGTGATCCCTGCGCGCGGCGAGGACCCCGGCGCGAGCCTCTGGCACGCGCTGGAGCGGGCCCGGGGCGAGCGGCTGTTGGTCGTGCACCGGCTCGACCGCGACACCTCCGGGGTGCTGCTGTTCGCGCGGAACGCCGCGGCCCACCGGGCGCTGTCCATGGCGTTCGAGTCCGGCGGTGTCCACAAGACGTACCTGGCCCTGACGGACGGCATGCCGTCGCCGGAGGAGGGCGTGATCGACGTGCCGCTGCACGCGGCGAGGCGCGGGCGCATGAGGCCGGCGAGCCCGGGCGAGCCGGGCAGCCTCCCCTCCGCGACCGGGTACCGGGTACTGAGGCGCTGGGTCACCTCGGACGGCCCCGTCGCGTTCGTCGAGGTCTCGCCCCGGACCGGGCGCCAGCACCAGGTGCGCGTCCACCTGCGGTACGCCGGCGCGCCGATCCTGGCGGACCCCGTCTACGGCCGGTCCGCGGGGCAAGCGGCGCCGCGGCTCGCGCTGCACGCGCTGCGGGTCGAGGTGCCGGGACTCGGGATCTCGGTCGAGGCGGAGCTCGCGGCGGATCTCGCGGCGCTCGTCGCCGCGCTGGACGGGAGAAGTTCATGAGCGGGACAAGGGCGGACGGAAGGGCGCCGGAGGAGCTTCGCCCGATCGGGATCGCGATCGGCGTGCAGCGCGACCCGCACGGCTCGGTCCAGATCCGCTGCGGCCACACGGTGGTGCTCTGCGCCGCGAGCGTGTCGGACAAGGTGCCCGATTGGCTCGCGGGAAAAGGGCGCGGCTGGGTCACGGCGGAATACTCGATGCTGCCGGGGTCGTCCGGCACGCGCGTGCCGCGGGTCCAGAAGGGCCGCGCCGAGGAGATCCAGCGGCTGGTCGGCCGGGCGCTCCGGATGTCGATCGACCTCGACGCGCTCGGCGAGCGCCTCGTGACGGTGGACTGCGACGTGATCCAGGCCGACGCCGGGACCCGGTGCGCGAGCATCACCGGCGGGATGGTGGCGCTGGAGCTTGCGTGCCGGCGGCTGGTCGCGGAGGGGAAGCTCGCAGCGAGCCCGATCCGGCGGCGCGTGTGCGCGGTCTCGGTCGCGGTCGCGGGCGGCGAGCCCCTGCTCGACCCGGACTACTCCGAGGACCGGCACGCGGACGTGGACACGAACCTGGTGTTCACGGACGACGGCCGGCTGGTCGAGGTGCAGGGCACGGCCGAGAGCGAGCCGTTCGGGATCGAGACGCTGGACCGGATCGTGCGGCTGGGGCTGGACGGCGCGAGGCGGCTGTTCGAGGCCCAGGCCGCGGCGCTCGCGAGGTCGTGAGATGGAAGAGAAGAAGGAGCCCCCGGAAACGAGGGAGCCCCCGGAAATGGCCGAGCTGATGATGAAGCTGGCCGCGATCCGGCGCGACGCGGAGCGGGAGGAGCCCGCGCCGAGGTTCCCGTGGCGGCTCGTCGTCGTGGTCGCGGCCGGGCTGGTGGCGCTGTCCGTCCTGCTCGCCGGGCCGTGCCGGTCCGCCTCGGCGCAGACCGCGGCCGGACGGCCGCAGGACCCGAAGGCGGAGCTGCGGAAGCGCGTCTACCACCTGGACCCGTCGGGCCCCGTCATGCTCGCCTCGTTCGAGATCGGGCTCGTGACCTACGACATGACGGACCCGGCGAAGCCGGTCCGGACGGGAGAGATGGAGGTGCCCGGGTCGGTGGTGTCCGCCGCCCTTCGCGGACCCACCGCCTGGGTCTGCGCGGGGCCGTACGGCCTGCTCGCGGTCGACGTGTCCGACCCGGGGCGGCCTCGCGAGGTCGGCCGCCTGGACACGCCCGGCTCCGCCATGGAGATCGCGTTCCTCGACACGTTCGGCTTCCTCGCGGACGGGTCCATGGGCATCGCCGTGCTCGACCTGTCCGACCCGAGGAAGCCGAAGGAGATCGGCCGGATCGACACGACCGACTACGCCCGCGGCGTCGCGGTCGCAGGCCGCCGGCTCCTGACCGCTGAGGACCGCGCGGGCGTCGGGGTGTTCGAGCTGTCCGACCCCGCTCGCCCGAAGCCGGTCGCCCGGATCGCGATCCCGGGCCAGGCCCGCAACATCGCGGTCCACGGCGATACGGCCTTCGTCGCGGGGGGGACCGGCGGCGCGACCGCAATCGCGCTGGCTCCGCAGCCGAAGGTCGCGTGGACCCTTCCGACCGACGACATCGCGCGGGGCGTGGCCGTGCACCGCGGCGGCGCCGGGCTGGTCGTTGCCGACGGCACCGCGGGCTTCAAGGTCGTGTCCCTGTCGGACCCGCGCGCGGGGCCGCGGGTGGTGTCGTCCACGCGCGGACCCGACTCGGCGGCGGCCCGCGTGGCGGTCGTGGGCGACCGCCTCTACGTCGCCTTCGACTACGCGGGGTTCCAGGTCTGGGACCTCTCCGTCCCGGCCTCGCCACGCATGTATGGAAGATGAGGGACCGGCGGCGGCGGGAGGCTACTCCTCGTCCCCGTCGATGATCAGGACGCCCCGCGGTTCGGCGGCGACGGGCTCGGTCTCGACGGGCTCCTCTTCCGGGCGATCCGGAAGCGGAACCTCGAGGCGCGGCCGGTTCGCATCGTCGCGGCGGCGACGTTCCTCCTCATCCCGGATCCGCTGGATGATGAAGACGTCGAACATCATGCTTCCTCGAGCGCCTCCGTTCCCAATATAGGCATTCGGCTCGGTGGGTGCAAATCGATAGGCCCGGCGCGGTCGCGCGGATCGTGGCCTCGGGGGGTTCCGCGGGGTGGGTCGGAGGATGGGGAGGGCGGGCGCGGGTACGGGCACGGGTACGGGCACGGGTACGGGCTCGGGTTCGGGTGCGGGTTCGGGCACCGCGCGGCCCTTCCGCACAATCCCTTCCGGGAGACCCCCGCCCGCGCACGGCCGTCCATTCATCACGGCGGGCCGCGCCGCGGTGGCGCTGCGCGACACGCCGCGACCTCCCTGGGCGTGCGCGGCCCGAGGCCGGAGCGGGCGGGCGCGGGTACGGGGTCGACTTCAGAAGGAGTGGGCGAGGCCCAGGGACCAGCCTCCGGCCGTGGGACCGACGTGGAAGGTGGTCCGGGGCGGGGGACGGAAGACCCACAGGAGCGCGGCCGCCGTGGCGCCCGCCGCCGCGATCGAGTAGCAGGCGATCGCGCCCGCCTTCAACGACCGCTGCTCGGACACGCGGTTCGCCCCGGCATTCACGTCCCGCGCGGCCTGGTTCGCCGTCACGTTCAGCGCGACCGCCGCGGCGAGCGCCCCGGCCGCGGTTCCCGCCGCCACCCACGGCCAGGGCCACGGCGCGCGGCGCAGGAACGGCGCGTCCCTGGCCACGGTCAGGTCGAACCCGTCCCCGGACGGGGCCATGCGGATCAGGTCCGGACGCTCCGCTCCCGAGGGCGGCACTGCCGCGACCGACGCGGCGCCGCCGGCATCGCGCACCAGCAGCACGGTGCGGCCGGTGACCTCGGCGACGCGGCGGCACACGGCCGGGGCGTCCGGCCGCGACGGCTCCGGGAGCAGCACGAGGCTGCTCTCCGGGCCCGCGACGAGCGCGCCCGCCAGGACCAGGTCGAACTCGACCGAGGTCGGCCGGTCGCCGGTCACGACCCTCCGGGTGACCGCGCCGCCGCCCGGCTGGAGCACCGTGACCTCGTGCGTGCCAGCGGGCACCGGCACGGACCACGGCGCTCCTCCAGGCATCTTCCGGCCGTCCACGACCAGCGACGCCCCGCCCGCCGCGGTCGCCGGGACCGCCCCGACCGTCAGCGTGGTGGAGACCGACTCCAGGTCCGACCGGATCCCGTCGAGGAACCGGCCGACCTCCGGCGGCACGTCGACCGCGGAGATCTCGGCCCGGGGGAACGCCAGCGCGAGGCGCCGCGCCAGCGTGGCCGCCTTCTCGGGCCTCCCCTCGCCGAGGTGCAGCCGCAGGACCGCGCCCGCGGCCGCCTCGGACCGGGCCTCCCCGAGCCGGGCGAGAAGGCACGGATGGTCGAGCAGCGGCTGGAGCGCGGCCGCGAGCGCCTCGGTCGCGTCCTCGACCGCGGTCTCGACGAAGAACAGGTGCTGCGCCTCGCGGAGCTTCGACACGAGAGGGGGCACCGTGCGGCCCGCGGCCTCGGCCGAACACGTCGCGTCCGTCATCGCAAGCTCGATCGCGCCTGTCGCCGGAACGACCCGCCACGAGTCCCTGACCTGGGCCGCGACCGCTCGCAGCGAGCGGCCGGCCGCCGCCTGGTCCGGCGGGGCGCCGTCGAGCACCAGGATCGCCTCCGGCTCCGCGGCCGCGGCGCCCCGGGCCGGGACCAGGAACGCGAGCACCAGCGCGTGCAGCCGATTGAGCTTCACGTCATCCCTCCAGCGCCGCCGCCAGGTCCGGCCGGTCCGAGGCCCGGTACGCGCCGGCGAGCAGCGCGCGCGCCCCGGACGCGTCCGGGTCCAGCACGACCGCCATCTCCAGCAGGGCCGTCGCGGCCCCGAGGTCCCCCTGCCCGAGCGCACGCTCGGCGGAGGCGACCAGGGCGGGCGCGTCCGGCGGCGCGGGCGCGGACCCGTCCAGGTCCCGGAGCACCGCGGCCAGCCGGGCCGGGCCCCCGGCTCGGGCGAGGAGGTCCCTCGCGGACCGGAGCGCGTCGCGGTCCCCGGGGTCAAGCTCCAGCAGCTCGGCGAGCGCCCCGCCCGCCGCCTCGAGATCGCCCGCCTCCGCGGCCAGGCGGGCCGCGGTCGAAAGCAGCCCGACGCGCTCCTCGGGCGCGGCCGCGGCCGCGAGCCTCCGCGCCGCCAGGGCCCGCCTCTCCTCCGCGAGCCCGGCCTCGCCGTATGCCGCGTCCAGCAGGTCCGCGACCCGCCGGTCGCCCGGCACCGCGGCGAGCGCCTCCTCGAGGTACGTCGCGGCCTGTCGCCTGAGCCCGAGGCCGGAATGGATCGCCGCGGCCCGGGCGAGCAGGTCGGCCGCCTCCTGCCCCCTGCACGACGCCGCGGCGGCCCGGAGCCGGGAGGCCGCCTCCGACGCCTCGCGCCCGGTGCCGGCGATCGCGACGAGCAGGTCCAGGGCCTCGCGGTCCGCGGGCGTCCGGTCCAGCTCGCCCCGGACGACCTCGCGGGCGCGGGCGCGCGTGCCTTCGGAGAGGGCCAGCACCGAGGCCAGCGCGAGCAGCGCGCGGTGCCGGATCGCGGCCCCTTCGGAGCCGAACAGGCCGCCGTCGCACGCGCGCAGGACCTCCTCGAGCCACCCCGGGGCGATCTCCCCGAGCCCCGCCGCGGTCGCTGACTCCACCATGGCCTCCAGCAGGCCGACCGCGTCGCCGGCCGCTGACAGCGAGAGCGCCCGGGTGCGGAGCGCCGCCGCCTCCGGCGCCCGGCCGGTGCGCTCCATCACGCGGGCGGTCGCGTCGAGCACCGCGGGGTCCGCGACCCGCGACCGCACGGAATCGAGCAGGGCCGCCGCGGCGGCGGGCTCCAGCCGATCCGCGATCGAGGCGACCAGCCGGGCCGCCAGCACCAGGTCGTACGCCTCGGCCGGGCCGTCCAGGGCCGAGACCAGCCGCGAGCAGCATCGCGCGAGCACGGCCGGCGGCGCGTCCGGGACCGCGGAGGCGGCCACCAGCGCGGCCAGGTGCGGCTCCACCAGCTCGGGGCGGTCATCCCCCGCGGCCA
>Ga0194127_10006916_pt1 | contig 12696 bp, 12 predicted proteins | sample TA2KigC100mmetaG_FD_148624 | JGI IMG/M metagenome (GOLD analysis project Ga0194127, IMG submission 148624) | Freshwater microbial communities from Lake Tanganyika, Tanzania - TA2015036 Kigoma Deep Cast 100m | ecosystem: Environmental > Aquatic > Freshwater > Lake | place: Tanzania: Lake...
TCGCGGGGCCCGCTGGCGAGTCGTACCTCGGCGCGGGGCTGGTCGACGGCTGCTCGCCGGTCTTCCCCTTCGGCATGCTGCTCGCGGGCGCGGTGGCCAGGGCGCAGCAGGCCAGGGCTGTGAGCGCGGCGACGGAGCAGGGTCGCATGCGGGATGTAGTCCGGAGGAGCCGGGTACGAAGCGCGGCGGCGAGGGCCACGGGGCGCAGGCTGGCGGGCTGCGCAGTATGCTCCGGCCCTTCCAACAAGGAGGCGCGATGCACAAAGCGCTGCCCGTCGGGATCGTGGTGTTGGTCGCCGGCCTCGTCGTGTTCGCCCTCTGGCCGCGCGGCGGCCCCACACCGCCCAGCAACGCCCCGTCCAGCGCGCCGGCCGCCGACGCACCGGGCGCGGCGCAGGCCGAAGTCGCGGGCCCGCTGGCCGCACCTCCCGCCGCCCCTTCGGCGCCGGAACGTACCGCAGCGCCGCCCGCCGCGGGCGCACCTGGCCCCGTGTGCACGCTGCGCGGCCGTTGCGTCGACAGCTCCCGCCAACCGATCGCCGGCCTGAGAGCGAGCCTGACCGGCTGGGGAGCCAACGACCAGCGCGTGCAGGCCTGGCTGCGCGACCACGACGAGCCGGCCCGCATCGACCAGCGTCAGACGACCGGGGCCGACGGCGTGTTCGAGTTCCGCTTCTGGCCGCCGCCGCCGTTCCAGTTCGCGCTGCGCCTCCGCGCGAACGGCGTCGCGACCTGGGGCCGGCGCTGGAACGAACTCGCCGCCGGCACCGAGGACCTCGGCGACGTGCGGCTCGGGGGCGGCACGCTGCTGCGGGGCCGCGTCGTCGACGCCGGCGGCGCCCCGGTCGGCAAGGTCGAGGTCCGCATCGAGAAGGCCGCGGGGCGACTCGACGCCGGCGGCTTCGAGGACTGGTCCAGCGCCTACACCGGCGACGACGGCACGTTCGCGGCGCGCTGGGCCCTGCGGCCCGGCGACTACCGGCTCGGCATCGACGACCAGCAGATCGCGCGCGGGGAGTTGGTCACGTTGACCGGCGAGCCGCAGCAGGAAGTCGAGGTCGTGCTGAAACAACTCGACGACAACGAGGCGATCCGCGGCATCGTGGTCGATCAGGACGGCGCGCCGGTCCACGGCGCGAGCGTGCATCCGATGATCAGCGGCCCTGGGCGACTGACCTCGACGGACCGCGAAGGCCACTTCCGCGTGCTGCGCCCGGCCAAGGACGCGCCCGCGCGCGTGCGCCTGTGGGTGACCCGCACCGGATACGAAGCAGAGCCCGACCAGCAGGAATACGAGTGGGGTCGGACCGACGTGCGCCTCGTGCTGCGGAAAGGGCTCGGCATCGACGTGCTGGTCGTGCGCGCCAGCGACGGCGCACCGGTCGAGGACTACACGCTGCGGGTGGTCCCGATCAGCGGCACCTACTCCAGCTCCGAAGACAACCGCCCGCGCGGCGCGAGCCCGCACGAAGGCGGCCGGGAGCGCGTCGAAGGCGTGCGCATCGGCGAACACCAGGTGATCGTCGAGCCGAAGGGCGAGACCTACGCGATCGCGGTCGCGACCGTCACGGTGGCCGCCGGGACCTCCCCGCAGGTCGTGGTCAGCCTCGCGGCGAACACGCCGCGGCAGGTCCGCGTGCGTTTCGCCGACGACCGTCCGGTTCCCGGCGCGCGCGTGCTACTCGTCGATCCACTCGGCGAACCGCTGACCGCGGAGTCGTGCGTCTACCAGCTCTCGGAGTGGGGCAACACGACCGCGAAGAAGGCCCTCGTGCTCGACGACGTGACCACCGACGACCGCGGTGAAGTGACGCTGCACGCCCCCACCGACCGGCCGCTCGGCCTGTCGCTGCCCGGACCCGAGCACGAGCCGATGCTCGTGCCGGTCGTGACGTTCCCCGCCGCGGGCCCGTTCGTCGTCACCGTCGACCAGGGCGCGGTGCTGCTCGCCTCGGTCGGGCCGCCGGAAGCGATCGCCGAGCTCCGGCGCCTCGCCGGCATCGACGACAAGGGCGCTTCGTGGTTCGATCGATGGCCGAACCTGTACCTGGAGGGCAGCAACGCCCGCGCGCCGGCCCGCTTCCCCGACCTGCGCGAACGCTGCTCGATGCAGCCGGACGGCACGTTCACGCTGCGCGGCATCCCGGGGGGCCGCTGGCGCGTCACCGTATCGTGCTTCCGCAAGCAGGAGCGCGGCGGCAGCTTCCTCGAAGTCCCCGCTGGCACCGTCGACCTCGCCGCCGGCCAGGAGACGAAGCTGGCGATCGACTTCGCCATGCTCCTGCCCAGAGAATTGTCCGGCCTCGTGCTGCACAACGGCGCGCCGCTGGCGAACACGAAGCTGCAGCTCCAGGGGTTCTTCGGCCCGGACTCCCGCGGCGACTCCGCGGGCTGCTACGAACAGGTCACCACCGACGGCGAGGGCCGGTTCCGGACCACGGTGCGCGGCACTGCGCAGCGGATCTCCTGGAACCGATCCGTGGGCCAGCGCTGGTCCTCGCTGCGCAGCCTCGAAACCGTGCTGCTGACGCCGGGGCAGCCCACGCATGCGACGTTCACGCTGGCGTCGGGCACACTGCAGGTCCGGCTGCTCGACGCCGGTGGTGCGCCGGTGCCGAAGGTCGCCGTGCACCTGCGCGAAACCACGGGGCAGGTCGCCTTGTCCTTGCCTCCGACCGATGCCGAGGGACGCACGACCGCGGAGCCGGAGGCCGGGACGTTCCACGCCCAGGTGCTGCCGAAGGCGCTGCAGGACCCGCAGGCCCTGACCGAGTTCTACCGCGCCCACGCCGGCGAACCCGATCCGACTGCGGCGTTGGTGCTGCCGCTCGGTACCGTGACGATCCGCGCGGGCGAGACGACCGAGATCGAACTGCGCCTGCCGGAGTCCTGGGGCAGGTAGCCCGCGGGCGTCTTGACATCCCCGCAGGGGCCAGTGCAATGCAGCGATGATCTCGCACTACCTCGGCGAAGCACTGCGCCGCGCTCGCTACGAACCGGCCGACGGCGGCTTCCTCGCGACGGTTCGCGGTCTGCGAGGGGTCGTGGCCCATGGGCAGACTCTGGAGGCATGCCGCGCGCAACTCAGCGAGGTCGTCGAGGAATGGGTGCTCGTGCGGGTTGCCCGAGGGCTGCCGGTTCCTCCGCTCGGACGGGCGCGCATCCGCGTGCGCCGGGCCGGCTGATGCCGCCGTTCAGCCCAATGAAGCGCCGGGACCTCGTCGCGGCCCTGCGCAAGCTGGGATTCGTGGGCCCCTTCTCTGGTGGCAAGCACGAGTTCATGGTGCGGGGACAACTCGTCCTGACGATCCCCAATCCCCACCGCGGCGACATCGGGCGCGACCTGCTCGCAGCAATCCTGAAACAGGCGGGCATCCCTCGAGCCGAGTGGGAGTCCGTCTGACGCGGCAGCGCCGCGAGGTGACTGGACCGAGCGCCTGGCGCCAGCACGGCGCGCGACCGGACGCAGACGCCCATCACCCCCGACGCGAACGCGTTCCGCGGCGCCCGCCCGCCATTCCGCGCGGAGCCCGGCCGCCGACTCGGTATCCTGCGCCCCCCGATGCGCCTCACGATCACCCGCCCCGACGACTGGCACCTGCACCTGCGCGACGGCCAGGCCCTCGCCGCCGTGCTGCCCGACACCGCGCGCACGTTCGGCCGCGCGATCGTGATGCCGAACCTCGAGCCGCCGGTGACCACCGTCGCACAGGCCCAGGCCTACCGGCACCGCATCCTCGCCGCACTGCCGCCCGGCGCCGCATTCGAGCCGCTGCTGACGCTCTACCTGACCGACCGCACGCCGCCGGCCGAGATCGCCGCCGCGAAACAGTCCGGCTTCGTGCACGCGGTGAAGTACTACCCCGCGGGCGCCACCACGAACTCCGACAGCGGCGTCACCGACTGGCGGCACGTGCGGCCCGCGCTGGCGGCGATGGAGCAGCACGGCCTGCCGCTGTTGCTGCACGGCGAGGTCACCGGCCCCGCCGTCGACGTGTTCGACCGCGAGCAGGTGTTCCTCGACCGCCACCTGTCGGTGCTGCTGCGCGAGTTCCCGGGCCTGCGCGTCGTGCTCGAGCACGTCACCACCGCCGAGGGTGCCGACTTCGTGCGCGCGCAGGGCAGCAACGTCGCCGCGACGGTCACCGCGCACCACCTGCTCTGGAACCGCAACGCGATCTTCCAGGGCGGCCTGCGCCCGCACGCCTACTGCCTGCCCGTGCTGAAGCGCGAACGCCACCGGCAGGCGCTGCTCGCCGCCGCGACCACGCACGAACGCTTCTTCCTCGGCACCGACAGCGCGCCGCACGCGCGCGCCCAGAAGGAGACCGCCTGCGGCTGTGCGGGCATCTACACCGCGCACGCGGCGATCGAGCTCTACGCGGAGGCGTTCGCGCAGGCGGGCGCGCTCGAGCGGCTCGAGGCGTTCGCGAGCTGGCGCGGTGCGGACTGGTACGGGCTGCCGAGGAACCGCGGCACCATCACGCTCGAACAGCAGGCCTGGACCGTGCCCGCGGACCTGCCGTTCGGCGACGGGCGGCTCGTGCCGATGCGGGCGGGCGAGACGGTGGCGTGGCGCGTGGTGCCGACGGGCTGACGGTCGCCGCAGCGCGAACGTGGCCGACGGTCAGGACGCGGCTGGCCGCGGCACCGACGGATCCCAGGTGAAGACGCCGTGCGAATAGGCGCCGGCATCGAGGTCGTTGGAGGCCTGGGCGAGATGCAGCCAGGTCGTCCACCACGCGATCAGTTCGGCCTCGGTGAGGTTGCGGAGGTCGAGATCTTCCTCACTGAGGAACTCGTCGCGGGGGCCGTTCACGGGGCCTCCACCTGGAAGGGCAGCCGACCGACCGCGGCAGTCGTGATCGCGGCGTGGGCCTCCCCCAAGGGCAGGCCGGCGACACGGCGCTGCACCGCCATGCCGAGCAGGTCCCGGGCACTGCGCGAGAAGCGCAGCCGGTCGGCCGGATCCGGCATCAGCCGGGCCAGTTCGCCGACCACCGCATAGTCCCGTTCGCGGTTGGTCAGCTTGATGGCAGCCAGGGGCGTCACGGCCACCACCGCATTGCCGGTCGACGCCGCGTCGGACCACATGCGGGCCAGGGTCCCTGCCGGAAGGCGCGGCGGCCGCGACACGAAGTCGGTGCGCACCCGCAGATCATCCTGCCGGAACTCGAAATGGCTGCTCCAGCCGCCGGCCAACCAACGCAGGTCGAACGGCGCCCCGAAGCGGTAGACCGCGCCGTGGGCAGCGAGCACCGACAGCACCTGGGCCACCGCGTCGGCCTGTTCCCGCACGATCCAATCACCGTCCTTGCTGGCGACCGCCAGGCGATGCAGGACGACGGCCGGGCCCGAACTCAGCAGGACCCGCAAGGCCCCGCGGTTGAACTCCGCCGTCAGGTCGAGGTAGGGGTTCCGCATCGCCGCGTCATCCAATCGGGTCCTCGGCGATCCCCGCAGCCGGCAGCGGCCGGCCCGCCCCCGCCGTCAGCCGCCCGCACCCCCGGGCCGCATCTTCTTCGCCGGCACGCCGCGCAGCGGCAACGCCGGCACCGTGCCCTGCTTGCTGCGTGCGTCGCGCTTCTGCTGGTCCAGCTTCGCCTGCTCGAGGATCGCCGGATCGACCGACACGCCGGCCTTCGCGAGCGCGGCGTCGAGCAGCACCTCGCCCTCGCTGTAACCGCCGACCTGCGCCGCGATGCGGCCGTCGCGGCCGATCACGAACTGGTGCGGGATGCCGGACACGCCGTAGAGCTGGCGCGAGGCGCGTTCGGGCTTCTTCTCCAGCGGGTCGTGCACGAAGCGCACGTCGGGGTAGTCGGCCTGGTTCTTGTCGACGAACTTCTCGAACGCCGAGCGCGCGTCGCCGGTGCACGAAGCGAGCACGACCACGCCCTGGTCCCTGTACTTCGCCGCCACCTGCTGCACGTGCGGCAGCGCCGCCTTGCACGGGCCGCACCACGTCGCCCAGAAGTCGAGCACGACGACCTTGCCGGCGAAGTCGGCGAGCCGCACCGTGTTGCCCGCGAGGTCCTGCGCGGCGAAGTCGGGCGCCGCGGCGCCGTCCGCGAGCAGCGCGACCGGCGCTTCCGGCGGCGGCGGCGGGGCGATCACGAACGTTTCGGGGCCCGCGACCTGCTTGGGCAGGTCCTTCGCCTCGAGCTTCACGCCCGCGTGCAGCAGCAGGTTCGCGAGCCCTTCGTGCAGCTGGTCGTCGAGCCAGAAGCTGCCGACCACCTTGCCGCCGGCGTCGAGCACGAAGCTGAACGGCATCGCCGGATACATGCCTTCGCCGAACAGCTTGCCGAGCACCGTCCGCCGGTGGTGTGCGAGCTGCGCCTCGGGATCCGGCGCGCCGTCGGCCGGCACGTAGGCGCCGGCGGGATCGCCGCCGGCCACGAACGCCCGCTTGCCCTGGCCCTTCTGGGCCCACGCCGCGAAGTCCGCGCGCGGCGTGAGGATCGCGACCGCGAGCACCTTGACGCCGTAGCCGGAGTAGCGCTGCGCGATCTCCTGCAGCTGCTGCCGCGGTTGGCCCTCGGCGGGTGCCGCCACCACCACCAGCGGATTGCCGCGCAGCGAGGACAGCGCGAACTCCTGGCCGTCGGCGCCGAGCAGTGCCAGGTCGGGCAGCGGGTCGCCGCACTTGTAGCCCATCAGCTGCGGGAAGAACGACGGCCGCGGGTTCGCCGCGGCCTCGGCGGCCTCCCGGGCCGCTTCCTCCGCCAGCTTCTTCGCCAGCGCTTCGCCCTGCGCCGCCACCGCGGCATCGATCGGCACGCCGGCGCGCGCGAGCCCGGCCTCGAGCCGCGTGTCGCCCGCCTCGTGGCCGACGATGCCCATCGCGACCTTGCCGTCCTTGCCGATCACGAACTTCGTCGGCAGCCCGCTGACGTGGTAGAGCTTCTTCGAAGCGCGTTCGTCGAACGTGTCGCCGCCGCGGTCGTGCGGGTCGCACGCGAACAGCACGTCGGGGTACTTCGCCGCGTTCTTCTGCACCCAGTCGGTGAACTTCGCGCGCGTGTCGCCGGTGCAGACCGCGAGCACCACGACGCCGTTCGGCTTCTGCAGAGCAGCGACCTCCTGCACGTGCGGCAGCGACTGCAGGCACGGCCCGCACCACGTCGCCCAGAAGTCGAGCACGACGACCTTGCCGGCGAAGTCGCGCAGGGCGACCTCCTTGCCGGCGAGGTCCACGCTCACGAAGTCGGGCGCGACGGCGCCGTCGGCCAGCAGGGCTTTCTGGGCTGCGAGCGGGACGGCCAGCGCGAGCGAGAGCAGCGAGGCTGCGAGGAACGGGAACGGGGAACGGGCGGCAAGGTGCATGCTGGAGAAGGGGCGACGAAGGCCGGCGCAGCCGGAAGGCGGTGAGCGTAGCGGCGCGAACGCCGCACGATCAAAACGACGCGAACGAACTCCGCGAATCGGCGGCCAACGTACGAGCCTGTTATCCTGCGCGCCCCCGATGTCGGCCGCGCCGCTTCCCGCACCAGCCCCGCCCCGCCGGTCCCGGCGGCGCAAGCTCGTGTTCGCACTGGTGCCCGTGACCGTGCTGCTCGCGGCCGGCGAGTGGTTCGCGCGCAGCTTTCGCGCGCGCCGGGGCTACCCGCCCGTCGGCGACCACAGCTACCGCGACCAGCGCATCGACCTGTTGCGCCGCGGTTTCCCTTCCGCCTACGACCCGCTGCTCGGCTACGTGCCGAAGCCCGGCTACGCGGGCAGCGACAACCTCTGGCGCACGACGGTGTCGATCGACGAGCACGGCCTGCGGCGCACCGGGCCGGGCCCGCGCCCGGCCGGGCCCGCGATCCTCGCGGTCGGCGACTCGTTCACGTTCGGCGATCAGGTCTCGGACGCGGACACCTGGCCCGCGCAGCTCGAGCGCCGGCTGCAGCGGCCGGTGTGGAACGGCGGCGTGTTCGGCTACGGCTTCGCGCAGACCGTGCTGCGCGCCGAGCAGCTGCTCGAGCGGCACGAGTTCGCGCAGGTCGTGTGCTCGCTGATCCCCGACGACCTGAAGCGCTGCGAACTGAGCCGCCGGTTCACGCCGATGCCGTGGTTCGCTCTCGTCGACGGGGAACTCGCGCTGCGTGGCGTGCCGGTACCCGACACCAGCGCGGACATCGAACTCGACCGCCAGTACCTGCGCAGGGCGCTCGGCCACAGCGCGCTGTGCGACATGGTCCTCTGGAACGCGGCGCCGACGTGGTGGGTCGGCGTGGAGCGCGAGGTGCGCGAGCATCCGCCGGGCACGGGGCTGCTGCTCGGCAGGAAGCTGCTCGAACGGCTGGCGCGGAAGTGCGCGCAGCAGCACGTTCCGCTGCTGCTCGTGCTGCAGGGCAGCGCGCCCGAGATGGCCGGCGGTGTGCCGGTGCGCGCACCCGAACTGCTCGCGCACGCGTGGACGCTCGGCGTGGCGACGCTCGACCTCGCGACGCGGTTCCGCGAGCTGGCCGATGCCGACCGGTCGCTCGACGCGAAGTACTTCGCGGGGCACATGACACCTGCGGGCAACGGCTGGGTCGCCGAGCAGATCGCCGCGGCACTGACGCCGAAGTAGCCGCGCGGGGCTTCAGCGGCAGCTCCGGTCCGAGGTCGCCTGGCTGCAGCGAGGGCGCCGCGGCCAACGCCCGGTCACTTCACTTCCCAGCCCTTCCGGTAGCTGCGCGCGACCAGCGCGTCGGCGGCCGCGTCGTCGATGCGCAGCGCTTCGGCGTCCCAGCGCAGCGCCTTGCCGGGGAACCTGCCCGCGATCGTGCCGAGCAGCACCGCCTCGGTCAGCGGCCCCGCGTAGGCGAACACGGCCGAGGTCGTGCCCTCGCCGCGGCACGCGTCGGTCCATTCCTCGTAGTGGTTCAGACCCTGCATCGCCGGCACCTCGACCAGGATCCCTTCGCCGTCGCAGTAGAACGCCGGCATGCCCCAGTGCGGCAACACCATGACGCCGCGCTCGCCGACGACGAACGAACCCGCACCCGGCAGCTGCACGCCCGCCGGCAGCTGCGCCTGCGCCGCGTCCGGGCGCACCCGGCCGTCGGTCCAGCGGAACGGCAGGTCGCCCGCGGTCGCCGCCGTCGCCGCGAACGTGTAGCGCACGTCGCCGTCGCCCGCGAAGGTCTCGGCGTGGTGCGCCGGCCCGTGCGACACGACCTCGCGCACGGCACGAAGGCCGAGTCCCGCGAACACCGGGTCGAAGATGTGGCAGCCCATGTCGCCGAGCGTGCCGCTGCCGAAGTCGAGCCAGCCGCGCCAGTTCGCCGGATGGTAGAGGCCCAACACGAACGGCCGCTCCGGGGCGACACCGAGCCAGAGGTCCCACGCGAGCTGCTCGGGCACGGGGTCGCTCTTCTGCGGCCGGCCGGCGGCTGGCCCCGCCCACGACTTGCCGTCGAACACGTGCGCCTGCTGCACCTTGCCGATCACGCCCGCGCGCAATGCTGCGACCGCGGTGCGGTAGGCCTCGTGCGCGTGGATCTGGATGCCCATCTGCGTGACCAGCCGGTGCCGCGCGGCGAGCTCCTTCATGCGCCGGCACTCGCGCAGGTTGTGCGCGAGCGGCTTCTGGCAGTAGACGTGCTTCTCGCGCTGCAGTGCGGCGATCGCGATCGGCCCGTGCATGTGGTCGGGCGTCGACACGGTGACCGCGTCGACGTCCTTGCCGAGTTCGTCGAGCAGCACGCGGAAGTCGGGGAACGCGCGCGCCTGTGGGTGCGCCTTCGCCGCCTCGCCGAGGCGCGCGCCGTCGACGTCGCAGAGACCGACGATGCGCACGTTGCGGCAACCGGCCACGGAACCGAGGTCGGCGCCGCCCATGCCGCCGACTCCGATGCAGGCGACGTTCAGCGTCGCGAGCGGACTCGCGACCGAGAAGCGCGGCAGCAGTGCCGGCGCGGCGGCGAAGGCAGCGGACGAGGCGAGGAAGGAACGACGCGAGAGGCGGCGGTTCGACACGCGCAGCATCGTAGGCGCGCGGCGACGGGCTCACACGGTGGCATTCCGGGCGCCCCCCGGCGGACCGACAGGAACCGCCCGGCAGGCAGGCTGAGCAACTCGGTGCAAGCTGCCTGGAGAGATCGGCGCAGGACCGGGTTGGCGCGCGCACGTTCCCCGACGGTGGCGGGATGCCCTGCAGACCAGGGCTTCACCGGCCCGCGTGACGGCGTGGTCGGCTCTCCGCTCCATGCCTGCGCCACCTCTGCGCGGTCTGCCTCCTCGCACCGCAACGTGGACCGAATCCTGCTCGACGTGTCGCTCGCAGCTCTCGCCGCGCCGGCATTGGCCCGGTCCAGCCTCACGGTGCCGCACGGCTCCGCGAACACCGTCGGCAACGGCGACAACGAGTACCCCTGGAACCGCGGCGCCGCGAGCATGCGCTTCCAGCAGGTCTACGCCGGATCGAACTTCCCGCTGCAAGGGCTCAGCTCCGGTGTGCTCATCCAGGGCATGACGTTCCGCCCCTGTCCGGGCCCGGTCACCACGCGGGCCGGCGGTTCGTGGTCGAACGTGGGCGTCGACATGGCGACATGCCCGGTCGACATCCTGGCCGTGACTCGACCCTTGCCAGCGACCTCGCGCCCGACCGCGTGACCGTCTCCACGGCCCGGTTACCGCCACGGGCGGCGCGACGCTCGGTGCGGGCGCGGTGGAGCCGTGGCGTCTGGACATCCCGCCGGTGACGCCGATCCTCCACGATCCGAACCTGGGCGATCTCACGATCGACTTCTGCCTCGACGGCACGGGCTGGACCGGCTCGACCCGCAACGCCGAGGTCGTGTCGGGCAACCTGGCCCCGAACGTCGCTCTCGGCAGCCGCATCTGCGGCACGGCGGGCCTGGCAGCGACGACGGGCACGATCGGGCTGAACCACTCGTCGATCCGCGAGTTCACCTGCGTCCTGGCGGTGGGCCTCCACGCCAGCTTCAGGGCACTCGTAACGTACGGCTCGCAACCGCTGTCGGTCGACTTCCGCCTACTGGACCACCGTCAGTTGGTCAACCGGACCACCGGCGCTGGGGCCCGCAGCCTGATCGTGAGAGGCGGCAACTACGCTGCCACTGGGGGGAAGCGGTGCTGCGCGGCTTCGGACTCGTCAAGGACGGGCGCCTCCTGCGCGCAGCAGTCGTCCTGTTCGGCCGCGCGGAGCGCATCGAGGCCGAACTGACGCAGTGCCTGCTGCGGGCAGCTCGCTTCCGTGGCACGGATCGCACGGAGTTCCTCGACAACCGGCAGTTCCACGGCAACGCCTTCGAGCTGTTGCTGAAGGCGGAGCGCTTCCTGCGCGAGAACCTTCCGATCGCGGGTCGCGTCACGCCGGGTCTGTTCGAACGGATCGACGATCCGCTCTACCCGCCGGCGGCCTTGCGCGAGGCCCTGGCCAACGCCTTTTGCCACCGCGACTACTCGATCGGTGGCGGTTCGGTGGCGGTCGGAATCTACGACGACCGGCTCGAGGTGACCTCCTCGGGCTCGCTGCACTTCGGGCTGACCGCCGAGAAGCTGTTCGGCCCGCACGAGTCCCTGCCCTGGAACCCGCTGATCGCGCGCGTCTTCTACAAGCGCGGCATCACCGAGTTGTGGGGTCGCGGCACGATCAAGATGGCGGAGTTGACGGTGTCGGCGGGGCTGCCGCGGCCCGAGATCGAGGACGGAGGCGGCTGCGTGACCGTGCGGTTCCGGCCGAGCCGGTACGTTCCGCCTCGCCGGGTCGGGCGCGACGTGAGTGAACGGCAGCGTGAGATCCTGGCCTTGCTCGACGGGAAACCCTCCGGGCTCGCCCTGCGCGAGATCCACGCGCAGATGGCGGGGAAGGTAACCGCGCGCCAGGTCCGGGAGGATCTGGGCACGCTGCGCACGCTGGGGCTGGCTCATCCCGAGGGGCACGGGCGCGGGGCGCGGTGGAGGCGAGCGTGACGAACCCGGCAGAATCGGCCAGGCTTATTCCGGCTTATTCCGGCTTATTCCCTCGCCCCGAAGGGGGTTTGGGCTCGCGCACCTTCGGGCACTGCCATGGTGAGGGGCGTCCGCGAACTCCGTTTCACTCCAATTCGCTCCCATTCCACTCCAATTCGGCGCACCTGCCTGCACGCCCAGGCCAAGAGGGTGACGGCATGAAGTGGGACAAGGACCTGACCGGCGAGGCGCTGCTGATCGCCAGTTCCACCAACTCCCCGCTCTGGGTCGCGGCTGGTCCCGGAACCGGGAAGCCCTTCGCGTTGATGCGCCGCCTCGCCCGGCTGCTCGAAGTCGACAAGGTCCAGCCCTCGCGCATCTTGGTCTGCACGTTCACGCGGACCGCGGCCACGGACTTGGCTCGGTCGGTGGCTGCACTGGGAATCGTCGGGACCGAGCAGGTGCGCGTTCTCACGCTGCATGCGTTCTGCTTCTCGATGCGGTCGACCGAGGCGGTGCTGCACGCGACTGGTCGCGTTCCGCGTCCGCTTCTCCAGAGTGAGCAGCGATTCCTGGCCGAAGACCTCAGGCACTCGGGTCTCGGCGGCATCCGCGACTGCGACAAGGGAATCGACGCCTTCGCCGCCGTCCCCAGCGGCGCGAGTACCAGTACACGATCCGTCTCGTCGTGCAGGTCATGCGGCCGGTGACGCCCGAGTTCCTGTGCGACGACTACCAGGACGTGCGCGTGCTCGACGCGCCCCGGGACTACGTCGAGCTCGAGGTGATCCTCTATCCGTTTTC
>Ga0194127_10006918_pt1 | contig 12692 bp, 13 predicted proteins | sample TA2KigC100mmetaG_FD_148624 | JGI IMG/M metagenome (GOLD analysis project Ga0194127, IMG submission 148624) | Freshwater microbial communities from Lake Tanganyika, Tanzania - TA2015036 Kigoma Deep Cast 100m | ecosystem: Environmental > Aquatic > Freshwater > Lake | place: Tanzania: Lake...
CGGCCCGATGAACCGCGGCGTCGAGATCGCGCAGGCCGTGGCGAACGGGCCGCGCGCGGTCATCCTCGAGCAGGTGACGAACGGCGTCGCCGTGCGCATGGCCGTGCTCTACCTGCTCAGCGAGTCCCGCCGCCGCGCCGAGACGGGCGCCCCGGCGGGCCAGGCCTCGCCGCGGCCGGCGCCCGCCGCTGGCCGCGCGAGCGACACCCTCATCGCCCAGGCCGACGCCTGAGCCGCCGCCGCAAAGGAGCGAGCATGGACTGGATCGAGCGCTGCCCCACCGCGGGCGACTACCCCATCGCGCAGGTCCGCCTCGTCGACCCCGAAGCCGGCAGCGTCGCCCCGGGCGCGCTGCGCGTGAGCGGGGGCCGCATCGCGGAGCTGGCGGCCGCGGCGCCCGCCGGCGCGCAGGCCGTCCTCGACGGGCAGGGCCTCTGCCTGGCGCCGGGGCTGATCGACATGCACGTGCACCTGCGCGAGCCGGGCGACGAGGACAAGGAGACCGTGGCCACCGGCGCGGCCGCCGCGGCGCGCGGCGGCGTGACCGCCATGGCCTGCATGCCCAACACGCAGCCGATCTGCGACTCGGGCGCCATCGTCGAGCTGATCCGCGAGCGCGCCGCCGCGGCCGGCCTCTGCGCCGTGCACCCGGTGGGCGCGATTACTCAGAACGCGGCGAGCGAGCAGCTCGCCGACCTCGGCGAAATGCTCGCCGCCGGCGCCGTCGCCCTCTCCGACGACGGCCGGCCCGTCACCGACGCGCGCCTCCTGCGCCACGCGCTGGAGCTGTCCCGCACCTGGGACGCGCTGCTGATCAGCCACGCCGAGGAGCTGGCGCTGAGCCGGGACGGCGTCATGCACGAGGGCGTCGTCTCGCAGCGGCTCGGCCTGCGCGGCATCCCGCGCGAGGCCGAGGACATCGCCACCGATCGCGACGTGCGCCTCGCCGCGCTGACCGGCGCGCGCCTGCACATCGCGCACGTCTCGAGCCGGGGCAGCGTGGAGATCCTGCGCCGCGCGAAGGCGACGGGCCTCCAGGTGACGGCCGAGACCGCGCCGCACTACCTGCTCCTGGACGACGGCGCGCTGGCCGGCTACGACTCGCACAAGAAGATGAACCCGCCCCTGCGCGAGCAGTCCGATCAGGAGGCGCTGGTGGCCGGGCTCCTCGACGGCACGCTGGACTGCGTCGCCACCGATCACGCGCCGCACACCGAGATCGAGAAGGAGCGCGAGCTGGCGCAGGCGCCCTTCGGCGTCACGGGGCTGGAGACCCTGCTCGCGGCCGTGCTGACGCGGCTCGTCCAGCCGGGCCTGCTCGCGCTGCCGCGCGCGCTCGCGCTGGTCACCGCGCGGCCCGCGGCCATCCTGCGCCTGCCGGGCGGCCGCCTCGTGGCCGGCGCGCCGGCGGACCTCGTGCTCTTCGATCCGGAGGAGGAATGGGTCGTGCGCGGCGCCGAGATGGCCTCGCGCTCGCGCAACACGCCCTTCGAGGGGATGGCGCTGCGCGGGCGGGTCCGGGCGACCGTGCTGGCCGGCGCGCCGGTCTACCAGCGGGGCGCGAGCGGCGAGCGCTTCCAGCCGCGGCCCTGGCAGCGGGCGCGGGCCCATGCCTAGGCCGCGGGCAACGACGGCGCGCGCGCGCGGCCTCGCCGCGCTGCTGCTCCTGCTGACCATCGCCGGCCTGGGCGGCTGCGCCTACTTCAACACCTACACGAACGCCCGGCGCTTCTTCCGCGAGGCGGAGACGACGCCCCTCGGCCCCGACGGCCGCATCACGCCCGGTGCCCGCAAGGCCTACGACAGCTGCGTCGAGAAGTGCAAGAAGCTCATGGAGCTCTACCCGGACAGCAAGTGGGTGGACGACACGCTCTACCTGATCAGCCGCGCCTACTTCGGCAAGGGCGAGTACGGCAGCTGTCTGAGGCGCCTCGACGAGCTCGACGAGCGCTTCCCCGAGCACCGCTGGCGGGAGAGCGTGCTCTACATGCGGGGCGTCAGCCTGCTCGAGGAGGGCGACGAGGCGAAGGCGATCGTCGCCCTCGAGCGCTTGCAGGAGGAGTTCCCAAGTTCCACGTATCTCGCGGAGGGTCTCTTCCGCCGCGGCGAGGCCGAGTACCGCCTCGGCAACTGGTCGGCGGCCGAGACCGCCTACCGCCGCCTGCTCGCCAGCATGGCCGAGAGCGAGTTCCACGATGCCGCCCGCCTGAAGATCGCCCTCGCGCAGCGCGAGCTGAAGCAGGACTCCCTCGCCGTCGCGAGCTTGGCGGAACTGGCCCGCGTCGGCCGCGATCGGCGCCGAGTCTTCGAAGGCCAGCTCGCGGCCGTGGAGATCCTGCTCGCGCAGCGCCGCCTCGACGAGTGCGCGGCGGTGATCGAGGAGATCGAGCTCGTGGCCGAGAGCTTCCAGTCCCGCGGTCAGGTGCTGTTGCTGAAGGGGCGCCTCGCCGAGGCGCGCGGAGAGCTGGCCGAGGCGATCACGCTCTTCGAGAACATCGCCGGCGAGTTCCCCTCGAGCACCACGGCCGCCGAGGCCTGGTACCGCATCGGCCTCCTGCGTCAGAACCGCGAGAACGATCTCGCGGAGGCGATCAAGGCCTACGATGCGGCGGCGAAGGCGGGGCCGCGTTCCGTTTTCGGCGACCTCGCGGCAGGCAAGCGGCGCGCGGCCCAGGAAGTCATCGACGTGCAGGCGCGCTTCGGCGCGATGGCGCCGGATTCGGCGGGGCCGAGCGGGCGGGGCTGCAGTTCCGTCTCGCCGAGAACCAGTTCCTGCGCCTGGAGAACCCCGAGAGCGCGCTCGGCGAGTACGCGCGGGTCATCGACGCTTACCCCGGGAGCGAGTTCGCCCCGCAGGCCGCCTACGCGATCGCCTATCTCGCGCGCTACAGCCTCGCCGACACGGCGACCGCGCGCTGGGCGGTGAGTCTCCTCGGCGATCGCTATCCGGAGAGCGAGGCGGCGCGTTTCGTCGCGGGCTGGTCCGCCGCGCTCGGCGAGGGGCCGGCCACTGCGCCCGTCCTGCCCGCGCCGGTGCCCGTGCCGGCCGCTCCGGACTCCCTCGCCGCCTCAGCCGACAGCCTTGCCGCCTCAGCCGGCAGCCCCGCCGCGTCCGCCGCGGCGATCGTCGACTCGCTGCCGCCCGCGGCGGCCCTCTCCGATTCGGCGCTCACGCCGCCGGCCTCCGCGCCCGAGGGCAGCGATGAGCCCTGACCCGCGCGGCGCGCGGACGCCGAGCCCGACGCCGCTTGCTGCCGTCTGGCGACGCGCGCGCGTGACGCGCTGCGCGCCGGACGGCGCGCTCTACTGGGACCTGCGCGTGGAGGCCGAGGGCCTGCCGGCCGGCACGCCCGGCCAGTTCTCCCTGCTGGCGCCGGCCGCGCCGGGCGCCTGGGATCCGCTGCTGCCGCGACCGCTGAGCCTGCTCGATGCCGGCGCCGGCTGGCAGCGCTTCCTCTTCAAGGTCGTCGGCCGCGGCACCGCGCAGCTCGCAGCCCTGCGCGCGGGCGACCGGGTCGGGCTGCTCGGTCCCCTCGGCCGTGCCTTCGGCGGGCTCGAGCGCGACGCGGAGGCCGCCGGCGAGATCGTGCTCGTGGGCGGGGGCGTGGGCATCCCACCCCTGCACTTCCTCGCGCGCCGCCTGAGCGCCGCGGGTCGGCCCTGCCGCGCGCTCTTCGGTTTCAACCGCGAGGCGGAGATCCCGCGGGCTCTGCTCGCGGCGTTGGACGTCGCAGACGCGGCGGGCACGGAGCCCGCGACGCGTCCGGCGGCGGAGCTGTGCACGCTCGACGGCTCGGCCGGCGTGCGCGGCAATCCGGTCGCGCGGCTCGTCGAGACGCTCGGCGACGGGCCGCTCGCGATCAAGGCCTGCGGACCGGCGCCGATGCTCGCGGCGCTGCGCGCGGCTGCACGCGCCGGCGACGCCCTCGAGCTATCGCTCGAGGAGCGCATGGCCTGCGGCGTCGGCGTCTGCCGGGGCTGCGTGGTGCCCGTGGTCGACGGCGCCGGCGGCTGGCGCTACGCGGCGATCTGCCGCGAAGGGCCCGTCTTCGACGCCGCGTCGCTGGCAGCGTCGGCGGCAGCGATCGCGCTGGAGCCGGGCCATGAGTGAGCCGCGCGCCGTCTCGCTCGCTGCGCAGGTGGGCGAGCTCCGCCTCGCCAATCCCCTGCTCGCGGCCTCCGGCTGCTTCGGCTACGGGCTCGAGTGCGATCCGCTGCTGCCGCCGGAGACCTTCGGCGCCGTCGTCACGAAGACGATCACGCCGCTCGCCCGCGCCGGCAACCCGATGCCCCGCATCGCCGAGACGCCGGCGGGCATGCTCAACTCGATCGGCCTGGAGAACGTGGGCCTCGCCGCCTTCCTCGCCGACAAGCTGCCCGCGCTCGCGGCGCGGGGCGTGGCGCCGGTGGTCTCGATCGCGGCCGGCTCCGCGGAGGAGTTCGCCGCGCTGGCCGGGCGGCTCGCGGCGGCGCCGCAGGCGATCGCCGCGCTCGAGCTGAACCTCAGCTGCCCGAACCTGGCGCCGCACGGGGCGAATTTCGCCACCGATCCGCTGGCGGTCGAGCGCGTGACCCGCGCCGTGAAGGACGTCTTTCCGCGCGCGCCCGTCTGGGCGAAGCTCAGCCCGAATGTCGCCGACATCGGCCTCGTCGCGCGGGCGGCCGAGGCGGCCGGCGCCGATGCCGTGAGCGCGATCAACACGCTCGTCGGCATGGACATCGATCTCGCCACGGGCAGGAGCCCCTTCGCGCGCGTGACGGCCGGCCTTTCGGGCCCCGCGATCTTCCCGGTCGCGCTCGCGGCCGTCTACCGCGTGGCGCAGAGCGTGCGCATCCCGGTCGTCGCCATCGGCGGCGCGGCGAGCACGGAGATGGTCCTGAAATTCCTGGCCGCCGGGGCCAGCGCCGTGCAGCTCGGCACCGCGCTCTACATCGATCCCGGCCTGCCGGCGCGGGTGCTCGCCGAACTCGCGGACGCGCTGCGCGCGCGCGGCTGCGCGGACCTGAAACCCCTGCGCGCCCAGTGGCTGGAGGCCTCGCGATGACGCCGCTCTCCCACCGCCTCTTCGTCGCCCTCGACGTGCCCGATGCCGCGGCGGCGAAGGCGCTCGCCGACCAGCTCGCGCCGCTCGGGGTCGGGCTCAAGCTGGGCCTGGAGCTCTTCAGCGCCGAGGGTCCGGGGCTCGCGCGGCGCCTCGCCAACGCGGCGCCGCTCTTCCTCGACCTCAAGTTCCATGACATCCCGGCCACCGTGGGTCGCGCGACGGCCGCCGCCGCGCGGCTGGGCGTCGCGATGCTGAACCTGCACGTGGCGGGCGGCGAGGCGATGGTGCGCGAGGCTGTGCGCGCGCGCGACGAGGCCGCGGCCGCTGCGGGCATCCGGCCGCCGCGCTTGATCGGCGTCACCGTACTGACCAGCCTCGACGGCGCCGACCTCGCCACGGCCTGGGGCGCGGACGCTGCGCGCGACGCGAGCGCCGAAGCCCTGCGCCTCGCGCGCCTGGCCCGCGATTGGGGTCTGGACGGCGTCGTCGCCTCGGCGCAGGAGGCGGCGGCGATCCGCGCGGCCTGCGGGGAGGGCTTCCTCATCGTGACGCCGGGCATCCGGCCCGCCGGCAGCGAGGCGGGCGATCAAAAGCGCGTGCTCGGGCCGGCCGAGGCGCTCGCCGCGGGGGCCAGTCACCTCGTCGTCGGGCGGCCGGTGACCCGCGCCGTCGATCCGGCCGGCGCCTGCCGCGCGCTGCTCGCCGCGATGGCGGCCGCGCCGGCGCCCGAGCGGCGCCCGGCATGAGCGAGGCGCTGGCCACGGCGATTCCGCGCGCGCAGCTCGTCTGGGCCGGGCGGAGCGACCAGGGCCTCGTGCGCAAGCGCAACGAGGACAGCTTCGGTCTCTTCGCCGGCGGCGCGGGCAAGACGCGTCACCTGCTCGTCGTGGCGGACGGTGTCGGCGGCAGCGCGGCGGGGGACGTCGCGAGCCGCATCGCCGTCGCGGCGATCCAGATGGCCTTCCAGGCCGGTGGCGAGAACGGACAGCCCGGTCCCATCCTGGAGGCCGCGCTGCGCGGCGCGAACGTGGCCGTGCTCGCCGCGGCCGCCGCCGAGCCGCGGCTCAAGACGATGGCGACGACCTGCACGGCCGCGCTGCTGGCCGGACGGCGTTTCACGATCGCGCACGTCGGTGACAGCCGCGCCTACCTGCGCCGCCGCGGCGTGCTGCGGCGCCTGACCTGCGACCACACGGTGGCCGAGGACTTCCGCGTGAGGGGCCTGGCGCCGGCCCCGGAGGGCGCGGGGCTGCGGCAGGTGATCACCCGCTGCCTCGGCATGAGCGAGACCCTGGCCGTGGACCTCGTGACCAGCGAGCCGCTCGCCCCGGGCGACGCGCTGCTCCTGTGCACGGATGGTCTGGGCCGCTGCGTGAGCGACGAGGAGATCGACGAGTTCCTCCGCGTCGCCCAGCCCGCGGCCGCCTGTGGGCTGCTCATCGATCTCGTGCGCCGCCGCGGGGCGCCCGACAATGTGACGGTGGCGATCGCCGCCATCGTGCCGACTCGCAACTGAGCGCCGGGCGCCGTCCGCGCGGCGCCGCCGGCAAGGGGAGGCCATGACGCCCGAGCAAGTGATGGAGCGCCTGCGCGCGACCGAGGCCGTGCTCGAAGGCCATTTCCAGCTCAGCAGCGGGCGCCACAGCGACCGCTACGTGCAGTGCGCGCGGCTGCTCGCGGCGACGCCCGTGGCGGCCGAGGTGGGCGCGGCGCTCGCGGCCCTCCTGCCTGCCGAGCTCGATTTGATCGTGAGTCCCGCGCTGGGCGGATTGATCATCGGCCACGAGGTGGCTCGCGCGCGGCGCCTGCCCTTCCTCTTCACAGAGCGCGAGGCGGGGGCGATGGTCTTCCGCCGCGGCTTCGCCGTAGCGCGTGGCGCGCGCTGCGCGGTGGTGGAGGACGTGGTGACCTCCGGCGGCAGTCTGCTGGAGGCTGCCGCGGCGCTGCGCGCAGCCGGCGGGGTGCTGGTGGCCGCGGGCGCGATTGTCGATCGCAGCGGCGCCGCGCCACCGGACTTCGGCGTGCCCTTCCACGCGCTGCTCAGGCTCGAGGTGAAGAACTGGGAGCCCGCCGCCTGCCCGCTCTGCGCGGCGGGGTCGATTGCGGTCAAGCCCGGCAGCCGGCACCTGGGGCAGGGGCAGGGCTAGCGGCGCGGGAACCCACTCGCTGCGGCCGGCATTCTGGCCTGCATTGCGGGACGGGAGGTTGCGCGTGCGAGCGCAGTGGATGCTGGGCTTCCTCTCCCTGGCGACCCTGATCGGCGGCGCCGGCTGCGGGGACTGCAAGAACAGCGAAGACATGGGCGTCTGCCCAGTGCGCTGCGATTCGCTCTGGCTGCCGGAGACCATCGGCGCCGGCGATACCCTGGACATCCTGATCGTCGGCAGCGTTGCGGGTGCTTATCACCTGCGCCTGGATCGTGTCGAGATCCACCGCGAAGCAGACCGACTCGAGTTGCGCGTCTGGGCGCAGGCGAGCCGCTGGCTCGGCGAGTGCGGCACCGTGATGCCGCCTTCCTGTCCCTGGCTCGATCTCGAGATCGCGGAGCCGCCGCCCTGGGCGGGCGACTCGATCCAGGTCATCGTGCAGCAGCCGGAGGCGCCGCCTGTCGAGCGCTGGGTGCGGGTGCTGCACTAGCGATGAAGGGAGTAGCAATGGGTAGCCTTGCCACGTGGCAACTCGCCGCGGCCGCACTCGTCCTCGGCTGGCCGGCGCAGGCTGCGAAGCCCGACGCCGCGCCGGCTCCGCGAACGATCGCACTGGAGCGCCTCTGGACGATCGGCGGCGAGAGCGAGGCCGAGGGGGAGGTCTTCGGCATCATCCTCGATCTCGCCGTCGATCGTGAGGGTCGCGTCTACTTGCTCGACACCCGGCTCTCGGAGCTGCGGGTCTTCTCGCCCGACGGCGAGTACCTGCGGACGATCGGCCGCGAGGGCGAGGGACCGGGGGACCTGTTCCGCCCGCAACGAGTGGCCGCCATGCCCGACGGCAGCCTCTGCGTCACCCAATTCAGCCCGCCGCGTTGCAGTCGCTTCAGTCCCGACGGCGAGTATCTCGGGGAGCTGGCGCTTGCGGACTCACTGGACAGGGGGGAGCGCACGGTCTTCGTCGTGGCTGGCGTCGGAGAGCAGCGCGTCGTGGAGACGATCGACCTGATTCGGACCGAGCGCTACAACGAATCCAGCAGCATGATCCGCCGGATCGACGCCGGCGGCAGGGAGTCGAGCCGAATCGCAGCGAGCACGCCGCGCCGCTTCGTCTATGGCGAGAGACGCTTTCGCGAGCTGGGCAACATGCCCTTCCGCTGGTCGCTGGCGCCGAACGGCGTCGTCTACCTGGTCAAGGATTTCGGCGATGACATCGAGGTCTGGGGGCCGGAGGGCGCGCTGCGCCGAGTTGTCGACTGCGGCTACGCGCACCGGATGCGCAGTGACGAGGAACTCGCCACGCGGCGCAGCGCCTTCGGCAGCGGTCCCCAGGCGCTCCAGCCCGAGCTGATGGACTACGACCCCGACATCCAGTGGCTGAGCGCCGCCCAGGACGGCCGGCTCTGGGTGATGAGCAGCCAGGGCCGCGACGCGGGCGGCGCGGAGAGCCTGGGTATCTTCGATGTCTTCGGCCCAGACGGTCGCCTCGAGGAGCGCATCCAGCTGCGGGGAGCCGGGCGTCTCCCGGAGGACCGCTTCTTCCTCCAGGGTGACAGGCTTTTCGTCCTGAGCGGGCGCGCCGCTGTGCTCCGCGACCGCCCGGCTGGCGCAAGGAACGCGGATGGTGCCGCGGAGTCGCCCAGCGACGAGGAGGACGACGACCTCCCGCCGGGCGTGGTCTGCTACCGCGTGCCCGGCGAAGCCTTCCGCTAGACGCGGTTTTGTACACGTGTACACTCGGACAGAGAACCCGCATGAATGAAGCGCGCATCCGTGAGGACTTCGCCGCGATCGCCCGCCTTGGCGCGGGCAGCGACCCTTGCGGCCGCGCGCCTGCCCGGCGCGCGGGTCGAGGGCCACTGGCTCTGGCGCTGCACGCTGGTCTGGGACAAGCCGAGGGCGCTATGAGCACGTCCCCCTCCATTGACGCCGCCGCCCGCGATGCCTAGGATGAGCCGGCCCCGCGCCCGACGCGACACCCCGAGGTTCCCATGAAAGTCCTGATCACCGGCATCACCGGCTTCGCCGGCAGCCACCTCGCCGACTACCTGCTCGCCAACGAGCCGACGGCCGAGATCGCCGGCCTCTACCGCTGGCGCAGCCGCACGGAGAACGTCGAGCACCTCGCGGGCCGCGTCGCCCTCGTCGAGTGCGACGTGCGCGACGCCACGGCCACCCGCGAGGCGGTGGAGGCCTTCCGGCCCGACTGCATCTTCCACCTCGCGGCGCAGAGCTTCGTGCCCTCGAGCTGGCGCGCGCCGCAGGAGACGCTCAGCACTAACCTGCTCGGCCAGCTCAACATCTTCGAGGCCGTGCGCAAGTCCGGCCTTGCCTGCCGCATCCAGGTCGCGGGCTCGAGCGAGGAGTACGGCCTCGTCCACCCGCACGAGCTGCCGATCACCGAGGACCAGCCCCTGCGCCCACTCTCGCCCTACGCCGTGAGCAAGGTGGCCCAGGACGCCCTCGCCTATCAGTACTTCATGAGCTATCGGCTCCCGATCATCCGCACGCGCGGCTTCAACCACACCGGCCCGCGCCGGCCCTCGGTCTTCGTCTGCAGCGACTTCGCGCGGCAGGTGGTGGAGATCGAGCTCGGCCTGCGCGCGCCGGAGATCCAGGTGGGCAATCTCGAGGCCCGCCGCGACTTCACCGACGTGCGCGACACGGTGCGCGCCTACTGGCTCGCGCTCAGCCAAGGCGAGCCGGGCGAGGTCTACAACGTGGCCACGGGCGTGAGCTGGGCGATCAGCGAGGTGCTCGACAAGCTGGTCGCCCTGGCCGGCGTGAAGGTGAGGATCGTCCAGGACCCGGCGCGTCTGCGCCCGAGCGACGTGCCCCGCCTGGAGGGCGACGCCTCGCGCCTCAAGGCCGCTACCGGCTGGGCGCCCGCCATCCCCTTCGAGACCACCCTGCGCGACCTGCTCGATTACTGGCGCGGGCGCCTCGCCCCGACCGCCCAGCGCGTGTGAGCGGGCCGATGCGGACCCTCGTCACCGGCGCCAGCGGCTTCGTGGGGCGGCACCTCCTGCCGCGGCTCATCGCCGCGGGCGACACGGTGCTCGGCCTCGGCCTGGACCCCGAGAACGGCGCGAGCCCGCCCCCGGGGGCGAGCTGGGAGCGCCTGGACATCCTCGACGCCCCCGCCCTCGCCGCCCGGGTGGCCGACTTCCGGCCGGACCGTGTGCTGCACCTGGCGGGACAGAGCGCGCAGGGCCACGCCCTCGCCGATCCGGCGCCGAGCGCGCGCGTGAACGTGCTGGGCACCTTGCATCTGCTCGAAGCCCTGCGCCGGGGAGCCCCGACTGCCCGGCTGCTCGTGGCCTCCTCGGGGGAGGTCTACGGGAGTCCGGGGCCGGAGCCCGTGGGCGAGGAGGCCCCCGTCGCCCCGGTGAACCCCTACGGCGCCAGCAAGGCGGCCATGGAGGTGCTTGTCGGTCAGGCCGCGCGCGCCTGGGGCGCCCGGGCCGTGATCGCCCGCAGCTTCCCGCACGTGGGCCCCGGCCAGCGGCCCGACTTCGCGCTGCCGGCCTTCGCGCGCCAGGTGGCCCGCATCGAAACCGGGCGCCAGCAGCCGCAACTTCGGGTGGGCAACCTGGAGGCCCGCCGCGATTTCCTGGACGTCGAGGACGTGGTGGCGGCCTATCTCTTGCTCCTCGATCCCGCGCTGGCCGTACCGCCGGGGGAGGTCTACAACGTCTGTTCGGGCCGGGCGCGCAGCATTCGCGAAGGTTTGGAGGGGCTCATTGCCCTGGCGCGAGTGCCCGGCGGCGGGCGCATCGCGGTGGAGACGGACCCGGCCCTCCTCCGCCCGGTGGACCAGCCGGTGCTGCACGGCCGTCCCGACAAGCTGAAGGCGGCGACCGGCTGGTCGCCGCGCTACGATTTCCCAACCTTGCTCGAGCGCGTGCTCGCGGACTGGCGCCGCCGCACGGCGGAGGAGAGGGCGTGACGCACATCCTGATGATCGGCACCGGCTACGTGGGGCTCGTGTCCGGGGCCTGCATGGCGGACTTCGGCAACACGGTCGTCTGCTACGACATCGACAAGGCGAAGCTCGACACGCTGAGCCGCGGCGAGATCCCCTTCTACGAGCCGGGACTGGCCGAGCTGGTGCAGCGCAATCGCGACGCCGGCCGCCTGCGCTTCACCACCGAGCTGGACGCCGCCGTCGCCGAGTGCCAGGTGATCGTCATCGCCGTGGGCACGCCGGAGAATCCCGACGGCAGCGCGGACCTGAGCTTCGTCTTCTCCGTGGCCGATTCCATCGGCCAGCGCCTGGACGGCTACCGCGTCATCGTGCAGAAGAGCACCGTGCCCGTGGGGACGAACCGCGAGATCCGCCGGCGCATCGCCGCCGCCGCGCCGCCGGGCGCCGATTTCGACATGGTCGCCAACCCCGAGTTCCTCCGCGAGGGCTCGGCGATCGGCGACTTCCTGCGCCCGAATCGCGTCGTCATCGGCGCCGACAGCGAGCGCGCGCTGCGCCTGATGCGCGAGGTCTACCGGCCGCTCTATCTCAATGAGACCCCCGTGCTCTCGACCGACATCAGGAGCGCGGAGATGATCAAGTACGCGGCCAACGCCTTCCTTGCCGCGAAGATCTCCTTCATCAACGAGGTGGCCGAGCTCTGCGAGGAAGTGGGCGCCGACGTGCAGGTGGTGGCGCGCGGCATGGGCCTGGACCAGCGCATCGGCGCGAAGTTCCTCCACGCGGGCGCGGGCTTCGGCGGCTCCTGCTTCCCGAAGGACACGAAGGCCCTGCTCACGATGGGCAAGCAGCACGGCGCGCCGATGGGTCTGGTCGCGGCGAGCATCGAGGCCAACGAGCGGCAGCCCCGGCGGGCCGTGGCGAAGCTGGCGGCGCTGGCCGGTGGCGAGGACAAGCTCGCGGGCATGCAGGTGGCCATCCTCGGCCTCAGCTTCAAGCCGAACACGGACGACGTGCGCGAGGCCGCCGCGCTCAAGATCATCGCCCTGCTGCGCGCGAAGGGCGCTCGTGTGCGCGCCTTCGACCCCGTGGCCGGCGAGAACGCCAAGCGCGCGCTGCCCGATCTCGAGCTAGCCGCCGGCACCTACGAATGCCTGGAGGGCGCCGACGCGCTCGTCATCGTGACCGAGTGGAACGAGTTCCGCGTGCTCGACCTCGATCGCGTAGCGGGCCTGCTGACGCAGAAGCTCGTGGTCGATTGCCGGAACATCTTCACGCCCGCGCTGATGGCCGAGGCCGGCCTCGCCTACGCCAGCTTCGGCCGCGGCGGGAAGGCGGGCGCATGAAGGTCCTCGGCGTCGTCGGCGCGCGGCCCAACTTCATGAAGATGGCGCCCATCGTGCGGGCCGCCGCGGCGGGCGGACTTTCCCTCGAATTGTGCCACACCGGCCAGCACTACGACGACAACATGTCGAAGGTCTTCTTCGAGGACCTCGAGCTGCCGCGCCCGGACGTCTACCTCGGCGTGGGCAGCGGTTCGCACGCCGCGCAGACCGCCGTGATCATGACCCC
>Ga0194127_10006920_pt1 | contig 12690 bp, 7 predicted proteins | sample TA2KigC100mmetaG_FD_148624 | JGI IMG/M metagenome (GOLD analysis project Ga0194127, IMG submission 148624) | Freshwater microbial communities from Lake Tanganyika, Tanzania - TA2015036 Kigoma Deep Cast 100m | ecosystem: Environmental > Aquatic > Freshwater > Lake | place: Tanzania: Lake...
GGGGGCCCAGGAACCGACCGTCGAACCCGAGGGGGCCTCACTGACGTCGCCCGATACCGGCGCCTCCGCCGCGGCCCAGCCAGAACCCGACGTTTCCTCCGGCAAGAAGTTCGACGCACCTCTTCGCGAGATGGAGGAGCGCATCGTCGGGCTCAAGGAGAACATTTACGCGACCAAGACCCGCCTGGTGCTCCTCAAGGAGCGAATCCTCTCCAATGTCGTGTCCGAGGCCTGGGCCATCATCGTTCACCAGAACGACATGGGCAGTGCCTTCTCTCTCGATCAGGTCATGTACTACATGGACGGAAAGAAGAAGTTCTTCATGAAAAACAAGGACGGGATTCTGGACAACCAGAAGAATATTGAAATCTTCTCCGGGAGTGTTGTCCCTGGAAACCATAATATTACGGTGGAGATGGTTTACACTGGAACCGGGAGTGTGTTTACGTACCTGAAGGGATATAAATTCAAAATCACATCGAAGTACTCATTCTATGCAAGCCAGGGGCGCATCGTCAAGATCGAGTCGGTCGGCTATGAGAAGGGGGACTTCACTTACAGCCTCGAGGACCGGCCCGCGATCAAGTTCCTGGTCACGCAGTACAAGTTCGACAAGGAGAACCTGACCAAGCTCACCGGAGAGAAGAAGGCATCGGACAAATGAAGACCACGCTGACCATCCTACTCTGGCTGGGACTTCTCCTGGGCTACGGAGCCTCGGCCGCGGCCGGGGCCGAGGGGCTCGGGGAGGTCGAGCTGGAGGTCAAGCGGGCGCAGCGGCAGCTTGCCGAGCTGGTGGACGAGATCGGCCGTCTGAAGCTCGAGGGCTTCTCCTTTGTCCCCGAGGAGCGGTTCATCGACGCGACCATCTACTGCGACCTCAAGCACAACGAGATGTGCTCGCTCCTCCTGTCCAGTCTCGTGGAAGACCCGAAGTTCAAGCAGGACCGCCTCTACTTCGAGGGGGTTCGCATGCTGGGCGTGGCCTTCTTCAACCAGGGCAACCTGATCGGTGCGCAGCGCCAGTTCGAGAGGCTGCGCAGCTCGGGCGTATTCCCGGAGGTGGCGATGGGCTTTCTCGTCGAGATCGCCCAGCGGCTCGGTCGGGACGCTGAGCTGCGGAAGCTCGCGGATTCCATTTCGCTCCAGGGCAGCAGCGCCACCCTCCTCTACATCAAGGGCAAGGCGCTCTACTTCGTCCGCGACTACGAGCGGGCCGTGGACGTGCTGAAGCGGGTGGCCCCCTCCGGCGCTGACGGTGCGAAAGCCCAGTACGTGACCGGAGCGAGCCTCGTGGCCCTCGGCCGCGTGGATGATGCCCAGCGGGTGTTCACGGCGCTTGTGGCCGGGGCCAAGTTCGAGCCCGAGGACGAGCTGCAGCAGCTCTCGTTCATGGCCCTCGGCCGGTTGGCCTACGAGAAGGGGGAGTTCTCGGCCGCCGCTGACTACTACCAGCGCGTCCCCAGGCAGTCCCCCCATTTCGAGAGGTCGCTGTACGAGGTGACTCACGTCTACATCCGCTGGGCGGCTGCGAGGGAGGAGACCGAGGACCGGATGCGCTCGTTCGCAAAGGCAGAGGAGCTGCTCGACATCCTCGTGTCGCTGACCCAGGACCCGGAGCTCGCCCGGGAGGCCCGGACGCTGCGCGGACGCATCAGCATGTTCCTCGAGAAGTACGAGCAGGCGCAGGAGGCCTACCAGGAGGTCATCGACCTCTTTGCCGCGACCAGCGGGGAGCTGACCGACCTCGCTCAGGATCCGAAGAACATCGAGAAGTTCTTCGACATGATGATTCGCTCCGATTCCAGCGATTCCCTCAATCTGTTCGTGTCCGCGGAGGTAATCAGTTGGATGAAGACGCAGCCGGACCTCGGACGGGTGGTGGACATGCTCTCCGACGTGTCGGAGCAGCGCAGGACCATCGAGGAGGCTCGCTCCATCTACCAGCAGCTCTCGTTCAGCCTGGGCCAGCCCAATGCGTGGGAGCTCTTTCCCGGGTTCTCCGATGTCTGGCTCAAGTCGCTCGAAGTGGAGAACCGGCTGCTCGACGCCGATACCCTCCTGCTTGACCTCGAGCAGGCCGCTGTGCGCTCCCGGCTCGATGCCGTCGCACAAGGGAAGCTCGATCGCATCCTGGCCCAGCGCCGGGCGATGGAAAACCAGCTTGCGTCCGCACCGCGAACGGTCACCGCGTACCGGACCCGCAGCCAGGCAACGCAGACCCGGGTCCGCTCCCTCGCCAAGGACCTCGACGAGCAGCTCCTCCGGCTTCGCTCCACCCAGGAAGAGATCCTGGCCATGCAGAAGCTCATCAAAGAGGTCAAGTACAAGGGCAGCACCGCTCTGCAGGTCAAGGACGAGCAGCAGATCCTCAAGGAGCTCCAGCAGGAGGGGGAGAAGGTGGCGGAGTACATCCGCCAGGCCAACGCCCTCCGCCTCGAGGCCGAGAAACAGATGCTGGCTGCCGAAGTCGGGGACCCCCTCGGCCGTAGCGAGCAGGATGCCCGCGTCATGCTCTGGAAGCAGCACGGCGAAGAGGCGAAGTTCTACATCGAGGTGGCTTCCGGGCTCGATTCGACTGCCCTGGGCGTGGTCGAAGCCGCGAATGCGATGCGTCGCGATATCTTCGACACGATGAACAGCGTGCGCGGCCAGCGGGAATCCGTTGCCCAGAAAGGGCAGAAGCTGGTGCGCTACTACCAGCAGCTCCTGGCCGAGGAGCGCGGAAACCTGGACCGCAGGGACTCCGAGCTGCGCGCGGTGGAAGCTGAGGCCGTCGCGTTCTCCCGTGAGGTCGGCGCAGCCCTGTTCATCAAGGCCAAGGAAGAGCTGGTCAAGGCCGTCATCGAGGCGGATCTCGGCCTGGTCGACCTGACGTGGCAGCGAAAGAAGGATGAAACCGACCGGATCGGGGCAATCCAGGAGGAGCGCGGACGAGTCATCGACCGACTCCGCGAAGAGCTGAGGGCGATTGCCGGCGACGAGAGCCAGGAGTAGCCGCGGCCGCTACCTGGTGAAGGATGAGGATGATGCGCTTGTTCCACACTCTCGCATGGTTGGGCGTCGGGCTGTTGCTCGCTTCGGAACCTGCGGTTGCCCAGTCCCCGACCGAGGAGCCGCCGCTCGCGGCGGAGACGGAAGGGGAGTCGGCCCCGGCCGACGAGCCGGAACCGCTCGAGCCGGACGTCGCACCCGGCGGCGAGGCCCCCGCGGAAGCGGAGCCGACCGCCGCTGCCCCCGAGGCCGCTGCTGCCCCCGAGGCCGCTGCCCCCGAGGCCGCTGCCCCCGAGGCCGCCGCCCCGCCGGAACCCGCCGGCGCTCCCGAAGTCGACAGCGCTCTCCGGAAGGACTATTTCGAGCTGGCCGAGGCCTACGCTGCCGCGAGCAAGGACTACGAAACCACGATCAAGGGCTACATGACCGGTGAAATCCAGTCCCTCCTGGATGCCGCCAACAACACCCGCCTGGAGATGGTGGGCCAGATCCAGGAGATCGAGGCCAAGCGCCGCAAGGAGGCCATCGCCACGATGGAATCCTTCGTCGGCCGCTACTTCCGGTACGCCAGCGATCCCCAGTACCGGGAGCACATAGCGGACGCCCTCTTCAAGCTCGGCGAGCTCTACCGGGACCAGGCCGAGTACACCATGGAGCTTGACGGCCGGCTGCGCGACCAGCGCATGAAGGAGTACGAGGACGGAATCCGCCCCAGCCCGCCCCGCGATGCCGAGGCCGACTATGCCAAGGCCCTCGATGCCTACACCCGGGTCATGACCGAGTTCCCCGAGTATCGCTACCGGGACTTGGTCATGTACCTGCTCGGCTACTACCTGCGCGTCTCCGAGCGGGTCGAGGATTCCTCCAAGGTGCTCCAGCAGATGGTCGCTGCCTACCCGTCCAGCGACTATGGCATGGCGGCCTGGATGCTCATCGGCCACAACAGCTACGACCTCTCCGAATACGCCAAGGCCATCGAGGCCTACGGAACCGTGGTAGCCCGCAAGGAGAACAACGAGAACTACGAGGACGCCCTCTATCGGCTGGGCTGGTCCTGCTTCGAAGTCTTCAAGTACGAGCAGGCCATCAGCGCATTCCTCTCGCTGCTCGACTACGGGGAGGAGCAGAAGGGCAAGAAGAAACAGCGCATCGCTCTGCGCCGTGAGGCCATCGAGAGCATCGCCAACTCCTTCGTCGACGCAGACTGGGACGGCAACGACCTCCCCGACCCCGACTACGGTCCCGAGCGCGCGCTTCGCTACGTCAGCCGCAACAAACCCTACGAGAAGGAGATCCTCCGGCTGTACGGCGACCTGCTGTTCGACCTGCGCGATGCCGAGCACTACCGCCACGCGGTGCAGGCCTACGGCAAGTACCTCGAACGATACCCGGACGACTCGGAGAACCCGATGGTTCACGACCGGATCGTCTACTGCTACTTCGAGCTGAGCAGGACCACCACGCTGCCCGAGGCCGAGCGGGCCAGGTACGAGGACCTGGCCATGCAGGAGCGCAACCGCATGGTCGGCCTGTACGGCAAGGATTCCCGCTGGGCCGAGCTGCACAAGTACAACGCCAAGGCTCTCGAGCTCGCTGCCGGCAAGCTCTCGGTCAACCTGCTCGAGCAGGCTCAGCTCGTCCACCAGCATGCGCAGGAGGTGAAGGACGAGGGCGGTCCGGAGGCTGCCGCACCGTTCTACCGGCAGGCGGCCAGGGCCTACGCCATGTTCCTCGAGGAGTTCCCCAATCATCCCCAGTACGTGGAGATGATGCGCCGCTACGCGGACGTCCAGATGTTCGGCGTCGCCGACTTCGCCGCGGCTGCCGACGTGTTCACCCGGCTGCGCGACATGGACCGAAAGGACAACCCCTATCGGGAGGAGGCCGCGTCGCTCGTCGTCGAGGCCCGGGCCAAGCTGGTCGAGACCGCAGCCCTGAAGGCCGATCCGAAGGTCCCCATTCCCGACAAGCTCTTCGACCCCGCAGTGGGCCTGACCCTCGCCACCGTCGAGGCGGGGGACGTCAAGGACCCCACCAAGCCGAAGAAGGTGACTCCGGTCGAGATCCCCCGGGTCGTGCTCGACTGGGCCGCTGCCGCCCAGAAGTACGTCGACATGGAGTTCCCCGGTGAGAAGAACCGGGAATACTCCGGAACGCTCGCCTTCCAGATCGGCAAGATCTACCTGCGCTACGGCCATTTCGACAAGGCCCGGGAACAGTACGAGAAGGTACTGCAGAAGTGGGGCGGTCACCCCCTCCTGTCGGTCTACTGCTTCACGGACATCGCCCGGACCTATCGGGTCGAGAACGACCTCGACAACCTGGAGAAGGTCTCGCTCCGCATGATGGAACAGGGCAAGGGGGATGTCGAATCGGTCCACCAACTCCTGGGATCCATCAAGGATGCCCGCCTGCAGGCCCGATTCCAGCGAGCCGCCGCCCTGCTCGATCAGGCCAAGGAGGCCACCGAGAAGAAGGAAGTCAAGCAGGCCCGCGAGCTCCACTCCAAGGCCGCGACCGAGCTCGAACAGATCGTGGACGAGAACCCGACGTTCGACAAGGCCGACGTGGCACTCCTCGAGGCCGCACGCTCCTACGAGGAGGTCAAGCTGTATGAGAAGGCCGCCACCCTCTACCGGCGCCTCGTCGACGAGTCCCGCTTCGAAAAGTCCGAGTACCGCGAGATGGCCGTCTGGAACCTGGCGCAGAACTACGAGAAGTTCTTCAACTTCTCCGCAGCGGTCAAGTCCTACCTGAAGATCCTCTCGGACTACCCGAAGAGCGCCAACGTCAAGAAGTCCATGCTGCTTGCTGCCTCGCTCTATGAGAACGACCAGCAGTACATCGAGGCCGCCGGCATCATCGAGGACTACCTCAAGAAGTATCCCGACGACGAGAACGCCTCCAAGCTCCGCTACTCGCTGGTCGATCTGTACGAGAAAGGAAAGGACAAGGCCCGGACCGAGCGGGCGCTCAGCGCGTTCCTGAAGAGCCATGGCAAGGACCAGAAGTTGGTGGTTCAGGCCATGACCGCCACCATCAAGCTGGGGCGGGCTGCCGAGGAGGCCGGACGCAAGCGGGATGCGCAGCAGTACTACAAGAACGTGGTGCGGCTCTACGAGGAATCGGGGCAGCAGCCCGGCACCCGGCCCGCCAATCTCTGCGCCGAGGCCGCCTTCCGCCTGGCCGAGAGCCGGTTCGACGAGTACGAGACCATCCGCCTGGGGAACTCCTCGTCGCAGCAGCGCAAGCAGGGCGCCCTCAAGCGCGACAAGCTGATGGAGCTCGAAAAGATCTACGCCACCATCACCAACTACGAGTCGCCGGAGTGGATGGTGGCCGCTCTCTACAAGGCCGGCGCTCTTTGGAAGGATCTCGCGGAGGTGTTCGCTGCGGCCCCGTATCCCTCCGACCTGCCGCAGGACGAGGACTTCAAGTACCAGTACGAGATCCAGATCGGCGACCTGAGAGCCAAGTTCGAGGACACTGCGCGGTCCCGCTGGCGTGACGCCGCGGACATCGCACAGAAGACGGGCGTCTACGACGAGTGGACGTACAAGACCCTGGTGGAACTGAACCGGTTCGAAGAGGACAGGCAGCGCTATCCGCTCTTCCGCGAGGTGAAGCTGTTCACCTCCGAGGAGCCGCTGCTCGAGTTCGGGGCCCAGTAGCGAGGAGAAGATGAGGGAAGTCGTGCTTCCAGCCGTCCGCATCGCGTCGATCCTCGTGCTCCTGGCCGGGTGTGCCACGGTCGGTGCGCCTGCCAGGACCGAGGAGGAGCCTGCTGCGGAGGGGCCGCCGGTTGTCGAGCTGAGTGGCGAAGGGGAGGGCGCGGCCGTCGAACCGGCGGCGGACGGAGCTTTCCCGGCCGATCCGACCGACCCGACGGCAGCGGTCGCACCCGAGGGGGTGATTCCTCTCCCCGGGGAGGACGATACCGCCATCCCCGAGGTCGAAGGGGGGGCCCCTGCTGAGGCCGAGACGCTGCCGACAGGGGCCGGATGGGACCGGTTCCGAGAGGCCCGGGACCAGGCGGATTGGGCGGCTGCCCAGCAGATTCTGGGCCAGATCGTGGCTGCAAATCCGACGGATGCGCGTGCCCACCTCGAGCTCGCCCGTGTCCTCGTCCGTTTCAACCGCCTGGACGCGGCGACCGACTCGGCCCGCAAGGCTTTCGAGCTCGACCGGACCCAGGTGGCGGCCGGCCGCCTCGCCATCGCGCTGCTCTCCCGGCAGAACCGGGTGGACGAGGCCGACGCCCTCGCTGAGGCCGCGGCAGCGTCGGATGCCCGCAACATCGACCTCCAGGTTCTCAAGGTGGACGTCCTGGTGGCCCGCAAGGAGTACCTGCGGGCGATTGAGCTCGCCCGTTCGCTGCTCAAGCTGGACGAGGTCAACGTCGCAGTCATGAAGGGCCTGGCCCGGGCCTATTTCCTGATGGGGAAGGAAAAGACGGCCCAGTACATCTTCAAGCGGGCTCTGGAGCTCGAGCCGGGCGATACCGAGATCCTGTACTACCTTGCGCTGATCATCGACCATACGTCCCAGGATCGCACCAAGGTGCTGGCCGCGTTCAGCAAGGTCGTGGCCGTCAAGCGCGACTTCCCCGAGGCGTTGAACAACATGGGGATGATCTACTACAGGACGCGCAACTACGAGGAGGCGGCGCTGCATTTCGCCGAAGCCGTCAAGTTCGCACCCGAGTTCGTCGAGGCGCAGCTCAACCTGGCCAACGCCTACCGTGGGCTGGGCCAGTTCGATCGGTCGGACCAGGTGCTTGTCGGGCTGTCGCAGGCGCGCCCGGACTTCGCTCCGTCCTACTTCAATCGGGGGCTCCTTTACTGGGAGAACGAGTTCGGCGGCCTTTCCCAGGAAGAGCGGATTCTCAAGGCGGTCGAGCTCCTTCGGAAGTACAAGGATGTCGCAGGGCGCAGCCTGGCGGCCGACGATCCCGCGGACAAGTACATCAAGGAGGCGCTCGACTACGTGGACTCGATGCGCAAGGCCAAGGAGGAGGAGGTCAAGCTGAAGGCCGAGGCCGAGGCCAAGCTCGGTCGCCTCAAGCCGGAAGCCGAAGCCGAGGTCCGGTCCATGGGGGAGCTGAGAGCCCGCCTGGTGAAGGGCATGGAGGCCTGGCAGACGGCAGGCAACGTCGACAAGGTCAACGAGTTCCAGGCCCTGATCACCGACTATGACGAGGGGCTTTTGAACGTGGTCACCGAGCTGAAGAATGCGATCGATGCGGCCTCTGCGGAGGACGTCGAGTACTACCTCGGTGAGCTGCGAAACTCGGCCGGCGATTTCCAGTCACGCGTGGACGAGATCTTCGCGGAGCCGCCGCCCGAGCCGGAGGCGCCGCCCGAGTTGGCTCCCGAGCCGGTTGCCGAGCCGGTCGCAGAGCCGGTTCCGGACACTGGCAGCCCCATCGAGTACCCTTCGGTGGAGCCGGACCCGACCGGTGAAGGCGCCCCCCATGATGCGGAGCCGCTCGTGCCCGAGGACGCGGCCCCGATCGAGCCGGAGGGCTAGGATGCTCACGACCGTGACTCGCAGGGGAACCCTGCGGCGATGCGGGGTGTCAGGGGTCAGCTTCGCGACCGGCTGCCGGCCGCACGACGGAGGGAGCGATGCGCTTGCCTAGCTGGTGGAGAAAAGTGTTTGACTGGGGCATCCGTTTTGGTATTATGGCCGTCGTTGTGTTCGGCCTGACCTTGCCCGCAGCGGCTCAGGACAAGCCTGAGGCGAAGAAGAAGGCGGAAAAGGGAAAGGTCGTTGAGGAGGGACAGGCGGGGGATGAGGAGGATTCCGGCGTGATCGAGATCGTGGTCAAGATCCCCAAGCCGGAAGCCTTGATCTTCTCGCAGCGCATGAAGACGAAGTACCAGACGATCGGATACGAGAAGAGCTTTCTGGGTAAGATCATTGATTCAGCAAAACATTCACCATTCTGATGAGTGGTGAATTATTGACGACGGGATAAGGAGAAGGAGGAGAAAATGGATTACATTGCTCAGTCGTTTGCGGAAGGTTTCCCCTGGATGCACTCGATTCTGCTGACGGCCATCCTGGCGCTGGCGATCGTGATCGAGCGTTTCATCTTCCTGTTCTTCCGGTACAACATCAACGCCCGTGCGTTCATGGCGCAGGTGCAGAAGCTGGTCATGGGCAACAACATCGACCGGGCGATCAAGCTCTGCAACGCGGCTCCGAACGCCGCCCTGGCCCGCGTGGTGAAGGCGGGTCTGACCCGCGCCAACAAGGGGGAGCGGGAGATCCACAATGCGCTCGAGGAAGCCACGCTCGACGTGATCCCGCTGGTGCAGAAGCGGACCGGCAACCTCCAGGCCGTGGCCAACATCGCGACGATGCTTGGTCTGCTTGGAACGGTTATCGGTCTGATCGGTGCATTCCAGGATCTGGCCACTGTGTCGGCCGACAAGCGGCAGGAGGCCCTGGGCCGGAACATCGCACTCGCCATGAACACGACCGCGTTCGGTCTGATCGTGGCCATTCCGTGCCTGTTCGCGTACATCTTCCTGGCCAACGTGTCCAAGAAGATCATCGACGAGATCGACCAGTACTCCGTGAAGCTGGAGAACCTGCTGAGCTACCGGCTGCGGGGCGGAGACATGGCGTCGGTCGAGGAAGAGCGGAAGTAGGGTTCTCCCGGGGCGGCAGCGTTGCCGGGGGAACGCAACCGACTTTGAAGAGGAGAGTACGCGATGGCATCTCCATCCAAACGGGGTCATGGCGGATTCGAGGATCTCGGCGATCCGGATCTGGTTCCGATCATGAGCATCATGTGCATCTTGATCCCGATGCTGATTTACAGCTTCGTGCTCTACGAGGTCAAGGTGCAGGAAATCTCCCTGCCGAAGTTCGGCGGCCCGAGCACTTCGAACTCGAAGTCGAAGGTGCTCAACCTGGCGATTCTGGTGGCCAAGGATCAGCACATCATCAAGATCCAGGGCGGCGAGAAGGAGGCCAAGGAGATCACGGTCAAGAAGAAGAAGTTCCGGGTGTGTCCCGCGGAAGTGCCGTGCGAGGAGTGTGCGGGTGAGGAGTACGAAGACTATGACTTCCCCGGCCTGTACGCCGAGGTGGCGAAGTTGAAGGACTCGAAGGCCTTTGCCGAGGTGGACAGCATCAACATCGGTGCGGATGATACCGTCCCGTGGCGGGTGATGGCGCGCACGATCGACTCGGTGCGGGCACGGTTGGAGAAGCCGAACTATCCCGACCTGTGCACGTACTCCCGTGCCAAGCCGCTGAGGGTGAAGACCACGGATGCGGATGGCAAGGAGGTCACGACCGCTGCGGAGATGTTCCCGAAGATCGTGTTCGTGATGCTGTGAGCCGGTGTTGCGGGTGCGTTGCAGCAGTGGGCGAGTAGAACCCAACAGGGGTGACACATGGCGGAAAACAAGGATTTGAGCCCGGACGAGATCGCGGGGCAGGGCAAGACCGGCGCGGTCGATGAAGCGAAGGTCGAGGATGCACAGGAGCGGCGCAAGAAGCGGCTCTACGATGAGAAGCTCCAGTTGTCGATCACGTCGCTGATGGACATCATGACGATCCTCCTGTTCTTCCTCATCATCTCGTCGACGACCGACCCGCTCAACGTGATACAGACCGCGGCGATGCAGTTCGCAACGTCGACAGCGGACGTGAGCCCGAAGGATGATTCGATTCCGATTCTCATCACCCGGCGGCACATCGTGCTGGACAACAAGCCGGTCGTGGCGGTGAGCTGCACCGTGGACAAGGCGGAGTGCACCGACCAGGACTTCGAGCGGCTCAACCAGTGCGAGGTCAAGCCGCTGGACGAGGTGTGCAAGAAGGAATTCCGGTTCGAGGTGGACAAGCAGGACAAGGAGAAGTCCGACCCGAACAGCCTGGTGATCGAGCCGCTCCGCAAGGAGCTGGACCGCCTCGTGAAGCAGCAGATCGCTGAGGACGAGGCGCTGGGTCGGAAGTTCAAGGGGGTCGTCACGCTGATCGCGGACAAGGAGATCCCGTTCCGTCTCTTGATGGAAGTGATCTACACCGCGGGCAAGGTCGGCGTGAAGGGGAAGGGGGGTCTTTCGCAGTTCCGGTTCGCGATCATGAAGACCGGAAGTTGAGGTCTGTCGGGCCGGTGCCTCTGGCCGGCCGGCAGGGTTGCCGCGGGCACCCCTGCCATTGACTCGGAACGGATGTGGGTGCGGGGGCTGCACGGCGGGTGGCATCAGGCCTCGCAACGGCCGGAAAATGGGAGAAGACCCACGGTGACGGAACACAGGGAATGGCAAAGGACAAGAAGCTAGACAAGATCCTTCGGATAGGGATTGTCCAGGGCGGTCGCATCATCGAGGAGCGTCTCCTTCGGCACAAGGAGGCGATCACGATCGGGCAGTCGCCCAAGAACAAGTTCATGGTCCCGTCGCCCCGAGTCCCCGTTGCCTACACCCTCGTCGACGTGAAGGGGGGGGGCTACGTCCTCTGTTTCGAGAAGGGGATGCTGGGCAAGGTGCTCGTCGGCGAGGAGGTCCTGGACCTGAAGACCATCGCGACGCGCAAGCTCGCGAACCGCAAGGACACCCGGTTCTTCTTCCCCATCACCGACGAGTCTCGGGGAAAGATCGTGCTCGGCGATGTGACGGTGCTTTTCCAGTTCGTCACGCCGCCCCCCGAGGTTCCCAAGCTGCAGCTTCCGGCCGAAGCCAAGGGGGCCTGGTGGCGCAGCATCGACAGCGGCCTCCTGGCTGCATTGCTCGTCTCGTTCCTGATGCTTGGCGGAAGCGGCGGGGGACTCGATGTCTGGTGGCGGCAGACCGGTCGATACCTTGCGCGCGCGCCCAAGACCAACATGAAGATCTTCCAGACCCTGGTGAAGGCGTCGGTGCAGGCCAAGGAGCAGAAGGACGCGAAAAAGGACGCCGACTCGGACAAGGCCAAGGTCGACAAGGGGATCCGCGAGGACAACGAGGAAAAGGACAAGGAAGCTCCCCGGACGGCGCTGGACGAGGCCATCGGCGAGGCGGAGAACACCGACCTGGGCGTGGGGGACCAGGATCTTTCAGAGGAAGAGCTGGATGCGGCGGCTGGAGGAGCGGAGATCGACGTGGCGGACGTGGCGGATCGCGTCCGGGACAGCTTCAAGGAACCGACGATGCAGCGAGGTGCCCTTTCGGACGCGGAGCGGATGGACCGGGCCAAGATGATGGTCACCAACCGGACCGCGGTGGGCATCATGGGGTCTGTCTGGGGTGACGGCGAGGGGGCCTTTGGCGACAACCTGGCCGGCGGTATCCGGAAGATCAAGGATGGGAGCACGTTCGGCACCGGCACGCTCGATGCAGGTCCAGGCGGATTGACCAGCGCCTACGGTGAGGAAGGGGGCCTTGGCGAGTTCGTGGATCGGGCCGGCGGTCCGGGCGAGTTCGGTCCCGGCGGTCCCGGCGGCCCCGGCCCCGGCAGCCTCCTGGCGCTGAAGCCGGGAGAGCTCGGGCCGGACAAGGGGCCGAGCAACGACGAGGTCATCAAGGGCGTCACGAAGAAGCTGGAGGCCGAGAAGCCCAAGGTCGTGGAGAAGAAGTTCTCGGTGAACCTCGACGGCTTGCGGGGGGTGGTGGGCGGCAAGGTGGACAAGCAGGCCGTGAACAAGTACCTGCGTGCCCGCTCCAGCGCGTTCCAGAAGTGCTTCACCATGGCTGC
>Ga0194127_10006922_pt1 | contig 12689 bp, 10 predicted proteins | sample TA2KigC100mmetaG_FD_148624 | JGI IMG/M metagenome (GOLD analysis project Ga0194127, IMG submission 148624) | Freshwater microbial communities from Lake Tanganyika, Tanzania - TA2015036 Kigoma Deep Cast 100m | ecosystem: Environmental > Aquatic > Freshwater > Lake | place: Tanzania: Lake...
CCCCCAGATCCCTCGGCGTGCTCACCAACAACCAGGCCGAGTACCGCGCGCTGCTGCTCGGCCTGACCGCGGCGCGTCGCCTGGGGGGCGAGCGTGTCGAGATCGCCATGGACAGCGAGCTCGTCGTCCGCCAGCTCGAGGGGCGCTACAAGGTGAAGCACCCGCTGCTCAAGCCGCTCTACGAGGAGGCGCGCCTCGCCCTGACCGCCTTCAGCGCCTGGCGGGTGCGGCACATCCCGCGCGCGGAGAACGCCCTGGCCGATGCCCTTGCGAATCAGGCGCTCGACTCCCTATAATCGCCCCGGAAGCGAACCGGATGGCCGCGGAGCATTGCTTCGAGGAAAGTCCGGGCTCCACAGGGCAGGGTGCTGGGTAACGCCCAGGGGAAGCGATTCCACGGAAAGTGCCACAGAAAACAAACCGCCTGCGCCATCGCGAGATGGGCGGGTAAGGGTGAAAAGGTGAGGTAAGAGCTCACCGGGCGCCCGGCGACGGACGCCGCACGGCAAACCCCACCCGGAGCAAGACCAAATAGGGGAAGAGAGGCGGCCCGTCTCGCCCGATTCCCGGGTAGGTTGCTCGAGGCCGCCGGCAACGGCGGTCCCAGATAAATGGCCATCCCTCCCCGCGGGGAGGACAGAACCCGGCTTACAGGTTCGCTTCCCTTTTCGCCCGTCGGGGCGCGCGGCGGCCCGCCGGTCAGGATGCGCCAGCCACCCCGCCCGGCGGAGGAGGATCCTTGCAGCAGGCCCCAGCGCCGACCTTTCGCCTCCGCGCGGCGCCGGCCGCGGCCGAGGTCGATCGGCTCGCTGCTGCCCTGGAGCTGCCCCGCGCGGTGGCCGTGCTGGCCTGGCAGCGCGGTCTGCGCGACGCCGCCGCCTGGCACCACTGGCGAGAGAGCGATCCCGCCCGCCAGCACGATCCCTACCTGCTGCCCGACATGGCCCTGGCCGTCGACCGTCTGCGCTTCGCCCGCGAGCACGACCAGAAGCTGCTCATCCACGGCGACTACGATGTGGACGGCCTCACCGGCGCGGCCCTCCTGCGCCGGGCGCTGCGCGGTCTGGGTTTCGCGGCCGAGGCCTTCGTGCCCCACCGCGAGCGCGACGGCTACGGCCTCTCTCGCCGGGCCCTGGAGAACGCCGCCGGCGCCGGCTGCAGCCTCGTGGTCACCGTCGACTGCGGCTCCTCGGAGGGGGCGCTCATCGAGGAGCTCGCGCTGCGCGGCGTGGACACCATCGTCACCGATCACCACCTCAGCACGGAGCGACCCGAGGCCCTCGCCTTCATCAGTCCCAAGCGGCCGGCGAGCCGCTACCCATACGCCGAGCTCTGCGGCAGCGCCCTCGCCTACAAGCTGGCCCGCGCCCTCCACGAGGCCCTGGGCCGGCCACTGCCCGCGGAGACCTGGCTGGACTACGTCGCCCTGGGCACCGTGGCCGATGTTTCGCCGCTGACGGGCGAGAACCGGCTGCTCGTCATGGCCGGCTTGCGCGAGATGAGCCGGCGCCTGACGGCGCGCCCGGGCTCGCGCGACGATCGCCATCCCGCCTGGCGCGCCCTGGCCCGGGCCGCCGGGCTCGAGGTCGGCGAGCTGAGCGCCCAGGACCTGGCCTATCGCTTCGCTCCGCGCCTGAACGCGCCGGGGCGGCTGGGCTCGGCCCAGCTCGCGCTGCAGCTCCTGCTCAGCGACGATGGGGAGGAGGCGATCGCTCTGGCGGGCCGCGTCGAGCAGACGAACGCCGAGCGGCGCCAGCTCGAGGCGCAGGTGACCGAGGCCGCGCGGGCCCGCGCCCGCGAGCGCCTGGCGCAGGCGGCCGGGGACAGCCGACCGCTCGGCGTGCTGGCCCTGGCCGACGCCGCCTGGCCGCCGGGGCTGCTCGGCATCAGCGCCGCGCGCCTGAGCGAGGAGTTCGGCCGGCCGGTGATCCTGGCCGGGCTGGATGCCCTGGGCGCCGCCCGCGGCTCGGGCCGGGGTCCGGACACGCCGGCGCAGGATCTCAAGGCCCTGCTCGACGCTTGCGCCGCGAGCCTGGATCGGCACGGCGGGCACCGGCGAGCGGTGGGCTTCGCGGTCCGCGCCGGCTGCTGGGGGGACTTCGCGGCGGCCCTCGAGGCAGCGGCGCCGCCGCCGCCGGCGCCGGCGCCCCTGACCGCGGACGTCGCCGTCGACGCCGGGGAACTCGACCGCCGTTTCCTCGACGCCCTGGAGCAGCTCGGTCCCTTCGGCGAGGGCAATCCCGAGCCGCTGCTGCTCCTCAGGGACGCCGTCCCCGTCGACAGCCGGGTGCTCAAGGGCCAGCACCTGCGCCTCGAGCTCGCCCTGCCCGGCGGCGCGCAGCTGAAGGTGATGGCCTTCGGCCGCGCCGGGGAGCTGGGCGCGCGCCTGCACCGCGGTCTCGCGCTGGACCTCTGCGTGCGCGTCGGCCGCGACACCTACCAGCGCGCGCCGGGCGAACACGGGCTCGCCCTGCAACTCGTCGAGTGCGCGCCGGCAGGGACGGCGGGATGAGCGGCGAGGAGGCAGCGGCGCCCCCGCGCGATCCCGCGCGCGCAGCCGAGCTGGCGGAGCTGATCGCGCTCGCGCGGCGGCTCTCGCAGCAGGTGGGGGCGGAGATCATCGAGCGGGCGTTCTGGCGGGCCGAGGCCGCGCACGCGCACCAGAGGCGCGTCTCCGGCGAGCCCTACTTCAGCCACGTCCTCGCGGTCGCCCGCACCTGCGCGGAGCTGAACCTGGGCTCGAACGCCATCGCCGCCGCGCTTCTTCACGACACCGTCGAGGACGCCGGTCTCAGCCCCGAGCTGCTGCGCGAGGAGTTCAATCCGACGGTCGCGCTGCTCGTCGACGGCGTCAGCAAGATCGGGGCCCTCCGCTTCGAGAGCGCCGAGCGCGCGCAGGCGGAGAACTTCCGCAAGCTGCTCCTGCACATGAGCCGGGACATCCGCATCTTGCTCATCAAGCTGGCCGACCGCCTGCACAACATGTCGACCCTCGACTCGCTGCGGGCCGACAAGCAGGAGCGCATCGCGCGCGAGACGGTGGAGATCTACGCGCCGCTCGCGCACCGGCTCGGCATCGGCCGCGTCAAGTGGCAGCTCGAGGACCTCGCCTTCAAGTATCTCGAGCCGGAAGCCTACGCCCGCGTCGCCGAGGCGATGGGCATGCGCCGCGAGAGCCGCGAGGCCCTGATCGCCGCCATGCGCGATCGCATCCAGGCGGCGATGGACGAGAACGGCATCGAGTGCGCCGTCGAGGGACGCGCCAAGCATCTCTACAGCATCTGGCGCAAGATGCAGGACCAGCAGCTGGGCGCCGGCGAGATCCTCGATCTGATGGCGATCCGCATCATCACCGAGAGCGTGGCCGAGTGCTACCACGCCCTCGGCGCCGTGCACACGCTGTTCAAGCCGCTGCCGCAGCGCTTCAAGGACTACGTCGCCACGCCCAAGCGCAACGGCTACCAGAGCCTGCACACGGCCGTGATCGGCGAGGACGGGCGCGTCTTCGAGATCCAGATCCGCACCTACCAGATGCACGAGATCGCGGAGTTCGGCATCGCCGCGCACTGGCGCTACAAGGCGGGCGCGAGCGGGGCCGAGAAGCTGGAGGACCTCGGCACCAGCCGCGAGCTGGACTTCCTGCGCACCTTCCTCGACGAGCTCAAGGGCGGCGAGTGGAGCGAGGATCCCTCGGAGTTCATGGCCCACCTGAAGATCAATCTCTTCCAGGACGGCATCTTCGTCTTCACGCCGCGCGGCGATCTGCACATCCTGCCGGTGGGCTCGACGGCGCTGGACTTCGCCTACGCCATCCACACGCAGGTGGGCGACCGCTGCGTGGGTGCCAAGATCGACGGCCGCATCGTACCCCTGCGCCGGCCGCTCACCAGCGGCGAGGTCGTCGAGATCCTCACGCGCAAGGACGCGCGGCCGAGCCGGGACTGGCTGGGTTTCGTCAAGACGAGCAAGGCGGTCAGCCGCATCAAGCGCCGCCTGCGCGAGAGCGAGCTGGCGCAGTCGCTGGAGCTGGGCCGCGAGCTGCTCGAGCGCGAGTTCAAGCGCCACCACAAGCCCTACCCGGACGAGAAGCAGCTCGCGGCGGCGGCCGAGGCGCTGGGCACCGAGAACGCGGAGCACGTCGTCGAAGGCGTCGGCCGCGGCAACCTCTCCGCGGCGCAGGTCTTCAATCGCGTCTACCCGCCCGAGGAGCGCGAGCGCGAGAGCCACCTCTTCGACGAGGAGCGGGTGACGCGCGTCCGCCACGACGCCCAGCGCGGCGTGCGCGTGGAGGGCCACGGCAACCTGATGATCCGCTTCGCCGGCTGCTGCAAGCCGGTGCCGGGCGACGGCATCGTCGGCGTCGTCACCCGCGGCCGCGGCATCAGCGTGCACCGCAGCGATTGCCTGAACCTGGTCCAGGACCCGGGGCTCGAAGAGCGGCGGGTCGCCGTGGAGTGGGACGCCGGCCAGAGCGAGACCTTCCTCGTCGGCCTCGAGGTGTCGGCGCAGGACCGGCCGAACCTGCTGGTCGACATCACGGGCAAGATCTCCAAGACCGGCACCAACATCCGGAGCGGCAGCTTCGACCGCGACGAGCGCGACATGCTCAACCACTTCCACTTCACGCTGGAGGTGAAGAACACGGAGCAGCTCGAGGAGATCCTCCGGCAGGTCAAGGGCGTGCGCGGGGTGCAGGATGCCTACCGGCGCTAGCGGCGGCCACGCGGAAGGCGGCGTCCACTGCCGGCCGGGGCTTCTCTCGCGATGAGGGTGGTCGTCCAGCGCGTGGCGCGCGCGGCCGTGCGCGTCGAGGGCGAGACGGTGGGGGCGATCGGGCCCGGCCTCGTCGTGCTCTGCGCCTTCCAGAGCACCGACGTTACCGCGTGTGTCCAGTGGATGGCGGCGAAGCTGGCCGACCTGCGCATCTTTCCCGACGCGGAGGCGAAGCTGAACCGCTCGCTGCGCGACGTGGGCGGGGCGGTCCTGGCGGTGAGCCAGTTCACGCTCTACGGCGACTGCCGCAAGGGTCGCCGGCCGAGCTTCGTCGGCTCGGCGCCCGCCGCCCAGGCGGCGGCGCTCTACGCGAAGTTCCTGGACGCCCTGCGCGCGGAAGGACTCAGCGTCGCGAGCGGCGTCTTCCAGGCGATGATGGAGGTGGAGCTGGTCAACGCCGGTCCGGTGACGCTCATCATCGATCGGGAGGCGCGCGACGCGCAGGGCGCCGACGCGAGCGAGGGCGCCGGATGAACCCCTTCGTGCCGGCGCGCCTGCAGGCGGACCTCGTGCTGGCCTCGGCCAGCCCGCGGCGGCGCGAGTTGCTCGCGGGCCTCGGCTTCGCCTTTCGCGTGCTGCCCAGCGACTACCACGAAGACGACGCCGGCCGCGCGCCCGCTGAGGCGGCGCGCGCCCACGCGCTCGGCAAGGCCGAGGCCGTGGCCCTCGCCGCGCCGGGCGCCCTCGTCATCGGCGCGGATACGCTCGTCATCGTCGACGGGCTGGCCCTCGGCAAGCCGCGCGACGGGGCCGAAGCGGCCGCGATGCTGCGGCGCCTTTCCGGCCGCGAGCACGCGGTGATCACGGGCCTGGCGCTCGCGCGCTACGAGCCGGCCTGCCAGCGCTTGATCAGCCGCGTCGAGGCCAGCGAGACCGCCGTGCGCCTGCGCGCGCTCAGCGGCGCGGAGATCGCCGCCTACGTCGCGAGCGGCGAGCCGCCGGACAAGGCCGGCGCCTACGGCATCCAGGGCCTGGCCGCGCAGTTCGTCACCGGGATCACGGGCTGCTACTTCAACGTGATGGGCCTGCCGCTCGCGCTGCTCACCGACATGCTCCGCGCCTGGGCCGCGGAGGGACCGTGAGCACCGCGCTGCCTGCCCTGCCCGCCGGGATCCCGCGCAACCTCGCCTATGCGCGGGGCTGCCTGCGCCTCCTCGACCAGACCCTCCTGCCCGCCGCCGAGCGCTACCCCCACTGCCGCGATCTGGCCGCCGTGACCGAGGCGATCGGCAGCCTGCGCGTGCGCGGGGCACCGGCGATCGGCATCGCCGCGGCCTACGGGCTCTGCGTGGACCTGGCGGCGGCGCTGGCCGAGGCGCCGCCGCTCTCGCCGGAGGCCGCCGCGCATCGTCTCGCCGGCGCGCGGGCCGCGCTGCTCGCCACGCGGCCGACGGCGGCGAATCTCGCCGCGGCGCTGGCCGCCATGGCGGCGGCGGAGCGGCGGGTCCTGGCCGCGGGCGCCGGCGCGCCCGCCTTGCTCGCGGCGCTCGAGGCGGCAGCCCACGCCTGGCACGCGGACGACGCCGCGCGCTGCGCGGCCATCGCGGCCGCCGGGCTCGCCGCGCTGCCCGAGCCGGCGCGCATCCTCACGCACTGCAACGCGGGACCCCTGGCGACGGGTGGCGTCGGCACGGCGCTGGGGGTCGTCCTCGCCGGCCACGCGGCGGGCCGGCGCTTCGCGGTGTGGGTGAACGAGACGCGGCCCCTGCTCCAGGGCGCCCGGATCACGGCCTGGGAGCTCACGCGCGCGGGCGTCCCCCCCACGCTCCAGGTGGACGGCGCGGCGGCCTCGCTCATCGTCGCCGGCGGCGTCGACGCCGTGATCGTCGGCGCCGACCGCATCGCCGCCAACGGCGACACGGCGAACAAGGTGGGCACGCTGCCCCTCGCGCTCGCCTGCGCGCACGCGGGAGTGCCCTTCTACGTCGCCGCGCCGCTGAGCACCGTGGATCTGCGCTGCCAGACGGGCCGCGATATCCCGATCGAGGAGCGCGGCGGCGCGGAACTGCTGCCGGACGGCGGCGCGCCCTGGGCGCCCTCCGGCCTGGCCCTGCGCAACCCGGCATTCGACGTGACACCGGCCGGCTTCGTCACCGCCTTCTTCACCGAGCGCGGTCGTGTCGGCCCACCCTACGACTCCGCGGCTTTCGGCTAGCGGGCCGCCAGCAGGCGCCGGAGCTGGAAGGCGTGCCGCATCGGGTGCACCACGGCGTGCTCGAGCATGGCGTCGATGCAGTAGACCGTCCGCCAGCGCGAGGGGTACTCCTCGCCGAAGCGATCCTCGTCGATGCCGGCCAGGGGCGTGCGCCAGCCTGCGAGCAGCGCCTCGAGGTAGGACTCGGCCTCGGCGGCGACCCGTTCGGCCGCCGGCGCCTCGGGGATGCCCGGCGCGGGCAGGCCGAGATTCGCACAGCACCAGACCAGGTAACCGCGCGCCGCGCGGAGCACGTGGTGCAGGAGCGTCTCCAGCGAGGCGTAGTCGGGATCCGCGGTGGCGGGCAGGGCGAGCTTTGCCGCGGCGGCCTGGCGCCAGACGGCGAGGAAGTCGCGCATCTGCTCCTCGTGCAGGAGCACGAGCGCGCGGGCGCCGGCGTACCGGTAGGGAGGCAGCGGGGTCGTTGCCATGGCGGCTCCTAGACTTTGAGGAAGGTGGCGCGCTCGAGCTGGGCGTAGGCCTCGCGCAGCTCCGCGTCGGTGTTCATCACGATGGGCCCGCGCCAGGCGACGGGCTCGCGCAAGGGGCGGCCCGAGACGAGCAGGAAGCGCAGGCCCTCCTCGCCCGCCTGGACGCTCACCGCGTCGCCGCGGTCGAAGAGGACGAGCGAGCGGTTGGCGGCCGTGAGCGCGGCGTCCAGCCGCTCCTCGGCGGCCGCGGCGTTCTCCGTGGGCATCGGCTGGGGCGCCGAGGCCCCGCCGAAACGGCCGCTGCCCGCGAACACGTAGGCGAAGGCGTGGCTGTCCAGGGCGACCGGCAGGTGCTTGCGCTGGCCGGGAAGCACGCTGACGTCGAGGTAGACAGGGTCGGCGGCGATCCCCTCCACCGGCCCGCGCCGGCCCCAGAACTCGCCGCAAACCACGCGGACCCGCGTGCCGTCATCGTCCGTGTGCTCGGGAATCTCCGCGGCAGGGATCTCCTGGTAGCGCGGCGCCGTCATCTTGAGCGCGGCGGGCAGGTTGGTCCAGAGCTGGAAGCCGTGCATCCGGCCCTGGGCGTCGCCGCGCGGCATCTCCTGGTGGAGGATGCCGCGGCCGGCCGTCATCCACTGGATGTCGCCCGCGCGGATCGCGCCGCGGTTGCCGAGGCTGTCGCCGTGCTCGACCTCGCCGGCCAGGCGGGCTCGAGCTGGAGGCGCGGCGTGCCGCGCCAGTCCGCGTGACGGGTGTCGGGCAGGGCGCTTGCGGCGCCGCCGCTGGCCGGGGCGAGCAGCGCCGCGCCGACGAGGAGGAGGCGGGCGAGCAGACGGGGGGCAAGCTTCGGCATGGGGGGCTCCAGGAGTGGGGCGTGAGCGCCGCTGCCGGTGGCGCGGCCGCGGCGACGGGAGGCGTACAATTGTATGAGTATCTCAGATGGCGGCAGCCCTGGCAAGGCTGCCCCGCCGCGGGTTGGGCCCGTTGACAGCGCGAAAAACCCTGTGCTAGCGTGCCCTTTCCGGGCGAGCCCCCGTCGTCCACGCAACGCCGCTCTCGGCAAGGAACTGGCCCGATGCAGTCTCTGGCGCGCCGGCCGCTCTGGGCGGCCCTTCTCGTCCTCGCGATGGCTGGCCTGGGCGGGCTCGCGGCGCGCCCGGCATTCGGGCAGGCGGCGGGGGCCACGCTGACGGGCGTCCTCCTGGACGCCGCCACCGGCAAGCCGCTCGCCTACGGCAACGTCGTGCTGCTCGGCACCCAGTTCGGCGGCATGAGCCTGGACGACGGCACCTTCCTCATCACCGAGATCCCGCCCGGCACCTACACGGTGCGCGCCAGCTACATGGGCTACAAGATGGCCGAGAGGACGCTGGTGCGCCTGCGCAACGGCACGGTCCTCGAGATCGAGTTCGTGCTGGAGCCGACCGTGATCCAGAGCGAGACGATCACGGTCTACGGCGAGAAGCCGCTGGTCGACGTCACCGAGGCGAGCAGCAGCAAGAGCCTGGCCGCCGACGAGATCGCCAAGATGCCCGTCGAGACCGTCGAGGAGGTCGTGGTCACGCAGCCGGGCGTCGTCAAGCAGGACGACCAGCTGCACATTCGCGGCGGCCGCGCCGACGAGACGCTGGTGCTCGTCGACGGCGTGCCGATGAAGGACGCCCTCGCCGGAACGAGCAGCGCCAAGGGCATCGACTCGAAGTCGGTGTCGGACATGGACCTGATCACCGGCGGCTGGCGGGCCGAGTACGGCGACGCGATGGCGGGCGTGATCAACGTCACCCTCAAGGAGGGCGGCGAGACTTTCAGCGGCTTCGCCGAGTACGGGATCGACCACCTGCCCGGCGTGGTGTCGGACTGGGAGCACTACTTCACCGACACCTACAAGCTGCAACTCAGCGGCCCCCTGCCCGGCAGCGGCACCTGGTTCCCGGGCGAGCGGCTCAGCTTCTTCGCCAACTTCGCCGGCGAGATCCTCGACACCCGCTACCCGAACATCCGCAGCATGCCCGGCGGCGGCCGCAGCCTGCAGGTGCGCTACGAGGACAGCTTCCTCGGCCTGCCCGTGACCTGGTCGAGCGCCAGCATCGCCCCGCGCCAGAACAACGAGTGGAACCTGACGGGCAAGCTCGCCTGGCGGCTCAATCGCGACCACAAGCTCACGCTGACGACGACCAAGTTCCTCGCGCTGGACCAGGGCTTCGACCGCCACGACATCAGCGACCTCACGCGCGAGAGCAATCGCTATCCCTTCCAGTGGTCGCGCTACCTCGACCACTACAGCGCCTTCATCGAGGACCGCAACACGGCCGTCCTCAACTACCGCTGGAACCTGGGCAGCGCCATGTTCCAGGAGCTGCAGCTCTCGCGCTTCTTCGTGCGGATCCACCAGGATTCGCAGAAGCCCACTACCGACGATCTGCGCGCCTTCCTCGGCGAGTACGAGCAGCAGGTCTTCGACTGGCCCGATCCCGCCCAGGGCGACGACTGGGTCTTCCACCCCTACTTCTACCTGGCAGGGGACTACAACCAGTACCGCGACCGCTACGTGGAGCGCTGGACGGGCAAGTGGTCCCTGACCAAGAAGTGGTACCCGCACCACCATGGGAAGGCGGGCCTGGGCGTCGACTACGAGACGATCCAGAACGTCGAGATTCGCGATCCCTGGATCCAGCGCGAGGACGGGCTCGGCCGCAAGGACATCTTCCGCGCCCATCCGACCAAGGCCGAGCTCTTCGTACAGGACGACATCGAGTACAAGGGCTTCGTCGCCAACGTCGGCCTGCGCAGCGACTTCTGGTTCCCGGGCAAGCTCGCGGAGCGGGCGGCGCAGGCCGCGATCACCGGTACGGCGGGCGACCTCTTCAGCGCCGCCGTCGGCGAGCAGTACTTCGCCGAGACGCAGTCCCTCTTCGGCAATCGCTTCAAGTCCACCGTGAGCCCGCGGGTCGCGGTCAGCTACCCGGTCACCGATCGCGACAACCTCTTCTTCAACTACGGCCACTTCAGCCAGTGGCCGACCTACTACTACGTCTACACGCACGTGGCGAGCGGCGTCGAGGATCTCTTCGGCAACCTGGGCAACATCAACCTCGACCCGCAGATCACGATCCAGTACGAGCTGGGCGCGCGGCACACTTTCCGCGACGGCCTGGCCGGCGACGTGACGGTCTTCGTCAAGGACATCTTCAACTACCCGACGAGCGAGCGCTTCACGGTGCAGTACTACGATCCGGTGGAGGGCAGCAAGGAGGCCACCTACTTCCTCTACCGGAACAGCGACTACTCGCGCAGCCGCGGCGTCGAGCTCTCCCTGCGCAAGCGGCGCGGCCGCTACCTCTCCGGCTCGCTGGGCTACACCTACTCGATCGCCACGGGGCGCAGCAGCGATCCGAACGCGCAGCGGCAGCTCTACATCGGCGGCGCCACGGGCGAGGTCGAGCTGCAGGAGGGCTTCCTCTGGTGGAACCGCCCGCACACGCTGAGCGCCACCTTCGACTACCGCGTCGAGGCGCCGCGCGGGCCGCGGGTGCTCGGCCTCCCGCTGCCCGGTCACTGGGGGATCAACGGCAACTACAGCCTCTCGAGCGGTCGCGCCTACACGAAGGAGGACCTCACGGGGCGGCCGATCAGCGAGGACTACGCGCACAACGGGCCCCTGGAGCAGAACCTCAATCTCAAGCTCCAGAAGTGGGTGCTCTGGGGGAACTACCGGCTCGAGTTCACGCTGCAGGGCTGGAACGTCTTCGACTGGAACCAGCCGCGCAGCGTCGATCCCGTGACCGGCAAGCCCTACGCGGACGGCGTCGGCAGCTACCTCAATCCGCCCACGGATCCCGACTCGCGCCTGGCGCGCTACCTCAGCCTGGCCGATCCCTCGCGGCTGGGCGCGCCGCGCCGCTTCAAGTTCAGCGTGGGGGTGAACTTCTGATGCGCCGCGCGCCCGCTCTCGCCCTCGTCCTCCTCCTCGGAGCGGGCCCCGCGGCGGCCGTCCAGGAGCTGGGCGGCCTGCGCATCGCGACCAGCAGCGGCACCTTCCTCAAGATCGACATCAGCCCGCGCGCCGCGGCGATGGGGGGTGCCTGGACGGCGATCGCCGCCGACGCCAGCGCGACCTTCTACAATCCGGCCGGCCTGGGGCAGGTCGTGCACCGCCAGGTCTTCGCGAGCTACGTCGCCTGGCCGGCGGACGTCCACTACGCAACGCTCTTCGTCAGCCTGCCGCAGCCGCTGCTGCAGGGAAACCTGGGCCTGCAGCTCGGCAGCCTGACCACCAGCCTCGAGGAGACGGACGAGTACCACCCCTACGGCACGGGCCGCAGCTTCCGCTTCGCGGACACCGTGCTCGGCCTCGCCTACGCGCGCGCGATGACCGACCAGCTCCACCTCGGTCTCGCCCTGAAGTACGTGCGCGAGGACCTCGGCTCGGCCGTCGGCGGTCCGGTCACGAACGCCTGGACCGTGGACGTCGGCACGCTCTACCGCTTGAGCTACGCGAACACGCGCATCGGCATGGCGATCGCCAACTTCGGGCCCGAGCTGAAGCCCGGCGGCACGTTCTGGAACCACAGCGAGAGCAAGGCCGAGGAGTACGAGGGCTTCCCGCCGCCGGCGACCTTCAAGCTCGGCGTCGCCTTCGAACCCTGGAAGCGCTACCCCTGGCTGCTCACGCAGACCCTGGAGATGAACCACCTCGCCGACAACCAGGAGAGCCTGGCCACGGGCCTCGAGCTCGGCTACCTCGGCGGGCTGCTCGCCCTGCGCACCGGCTACAACTTCATGGCCGACGAGCTGGGCCTCGCCGCCGGCTTCGGCGCCAACTTCATGCTCGGGGGCGCCCTGGCCGGGCTCGACTACGCCTTCACCGACGGCAACAGCCTGGGCGGCATCCACCGCTGGGCGATCCGGGTGGACTTCTGATGCGCACCCGCCCCGTTCCGCTGCTCGGAGCGCTCGTCCTCTTCGCCGCCGCCTGCGGCATCAAGCCGGAGCTGCCGAGCCAGATCCCGAACACCGAAGTGCTCGGCGACGAGAGCTACGAGGTCACCTTCCGCTGGCTGGTCGACGGCGTCACCGGGGTGCTGGTCCACCGCAGCACGAGCATCTTCTACGTGATCCAGGACGGAGAGAGCCTGTCGATCTACCCGACCTACAAGCGCGCGGACCTGGTGACGCCCAGCCACAAGCGCCTCTTCAAGGGCCTGACGGCGCCGCGCCTGCTCGCCGACGGCCGCGACCACGACTTCCGCATCTGGGTCTACGACGCGGCCGACGACATGGTGAAAGGC
>Ga0194127_10006928_pt1 | contig 12676 bp, 12 predicted proteins | sample TA2KigC100mmetaG_FD_148624 | JGI IMG/M metagenome (GOLD analysis project Ga0194127, IMG submission 148624) | Freshwater microbial communities from Lake Tanganyika, Tanzania - TA2015036 Kigoma Deep Cast 100m | ecosystem: Environmental > Aquatic > Freshwater > Lake | place: Tanzania: Lake...
TGTTAGAGGCGAACTTGTTCCAGGGGCCGGAAGGTCAAGTCCACGCCGAGCGACGGCTTCAGGCGGTCGAGGGCTTGCCCTAAAGCCTCCGGCTTAGACCCGACCGGCATCTGGACTTCCAGGATCATGGTATAGACGGGCCGGTCATCCGCTCCAATAACGCGGGTATTCATGTCCGTGATGTTGCCGCCATGATCCGCCACCACTCGAGCGATTTTCGCCACGATCCCTGGATGGTCGGCCCCATAGACCGACAGCATGAAGATCGGCATGTCCAGTTCGGAACCACGCTCGGCGGCCTGTGCGGGGACTTCGCGGCAGAGGACGGTCAATCCTAAAGGTGAGGTGTGAGGTGTGAGGCGTGAGGCGAGCTGATCGGCAGAAAGTCCGTCTGGCAGGCGCACCATCACCATCATGGTGAATTCCCCTCTGAGCCTGGTCATGCAGGTATCTTCGATATTGCAGCCCAATTGAAAGAGGCCCTCGGCCAGAGCCGCCACGATCCCGGGTCGGTCTTGCCCAAATGCGGTCAGCATCGCGTAACGGTTCATGCAGGCCTTCCTTGCGAAACGGCACGACTACTATGCGGGACTGGCTGGGGATTTTCAATAGAGTGAACGGTTGTCTGCTAACGGGGAGCCCAAATCATCGACAGGCCCCGCCGGTCCCACTTGACCTTGCGCGGTCTTTCAACGCGGTGTTAAGATGCGTCAGTGAATGGGTAAGGAGTGTATGTATGGCGAATGTGGTTCTTTTGTACTCGCCCAGTTGCAGCGCTTGTCCGTCGGCCAAGCGCCTCTTCAAGGAATTGCGGGTGAAGTACAGTTTCAGCTACCGGGAAGTGGATATCACCACGCCGGACGGGCAGGAGCTGGCCGACCGCCATTCGGTCCGGGCCGTGCCAGCGACAATCATCAACGGACGCCTCACCTTCATCGGCGTGCCCAGCCGGCAGAGTGTGGAAAAGGCCCTGGCGCCGAGACCGACCTGACCGAGCCAATGCTGAGTGCTGAATGCTGAGTGATGAATGAGGTCCACGATGCCGCGCGATGAGGACGAACTCGATATCGAGCTGCCGCCCTTGCCCGTGATCGACAAGGGGCCTCCGCCGGACTGTCCCCTCTGCGGCGATCCCATGACCTTCGTAGACGGGGATTGGGCCTGTCAGGACTGCAACGGAGAGACGATGGGCCCGGAGACGGGGTAAACAAATGATGAACGATGAACGCGGAATGCTGAATGGTAAAGACTCTGACATTCATCATTCATCATTCAGTATTCATCGTTAATCCCCTATGCTTCGGATCGTCACCGGTCCCTTCCATCCCCACCTCGAACAGGCTCTCGTCGGTGAAGTTCAGCAGCTCAGGGCAGCCGATCCACTGGCGCCTCTTGCCATCGTCGTTCCTTCCGGCCCCCTGGGCCGCCGCCTCAAATGGCTCCTCTGCATCGAGCATCGCTTGGCGCTGCTCAATGTCCATGTCCTGACTTTTCATCAGCTCGCCGTTCGGCTGTTGGAAGAAGCCGGGATTGGGGCTCCTCAACGGGTTCGTCCGGAGTTTTTTTTTAAGGAGTTGATTCACCTCCTCCTGCGCCGGTTGGCCGCTGATTTTCCTGCCTGGTCCGGCCTCATCGAGATGCCCGGCGCCTGGGCGGCGCTCTGGACGACCCTGAGGGATCTGAAGGACGCCAAGGTTGAAGCCGACCGGGTCCTCGACGCCTTGTCCCAGAGCGATCTCGTCGATGCGGTGAGCCGGCATGGTCCCATCTCCCAGGCTGCGCTCCGGTCCCTCCTTAACTTCTACGATGCGTTTCTGGCACAGAAGAAATCGATGGAGGCGTTCGATCAGGATGATCTCGCGTCATGGGCGGAGGTCTGCGTCCCGACTTCGGACTTTCTCCGGCGCCAGCGCCGTGTCCTCTATTACGGCTTCTACGATCTGACTCAGGTGCAGCTTGACTTTTTTCAAGCTGTCGCGCGGGCCTCTCCTGCGACGCTGTTTTTCCCGCTGGTCAGGGACCATCCGTCCTTCCTGTTTGCGCAACGCTTCTTCGAACGGTACATCCATGGATTGGTTTCCAAGGAAGGGGACCGGCTGGACCTGTCATCGGACAGCCGCCGGCCTGACCGGTCCGAGGCACGTCTCTGCCACGTGGTCAATGTGTCGGGACGAGAGGACGAGGTTGCGGTTGTGGCCAAAGACATCCTAAGGCTGGTTGAAGAACAGGGGTATGCTTTTCAGGACATCGGGGTGGTCGCCCGCACCTTCTCCGGCTACGAAACGGTCCTTCCCCGGGTGTTTGAGCAGCACGGCGTCCCCTTCGTCTCCACGATGGGGCGGGCGCTCGCGGAGTTCCCGTTCATCAAGGCGGCCATGCAGCTCCTGCAGCTTCAGGTCTCCGGCTACCGCCGTGATCACATGATGGATCTGCTGTGCTCGCCGTTTATTCGTCTCTCGTGCATCCATCAGGAAGTTTCGACGCCACGTCCCGATTCCATCAGGAAGTTTCGGCGCCACGTCCCGATCTCTGGGACCTGGCCAGTCGGCGCCTGGGGATCGCCAAGGGCATTGAGGAATGGCGGCGGCTGACCGCCTTTGTAGGCGAAGGGCTGCCGCTGCGCGATGATGAGGAAGGGGAGGGGACCGGTCCGCGGATCCCGGCCGAACAGGTCCGCGCAGCCTGGAACGTGGTGACGATCCTGACCCAGGCGGTCGGCGCGCTTCCTGAACAGTCCTCCTGGTCCGACTATGTCGCCCGCGCACAGGCGCTCTTTGATCGCTTCTTGGACCCGCCATCACATGACGCGACCCCAGCCGTCTCAGACCAGCCGGACCAACTGTACGAGACGTTCCGGGACAGTCTGGAGGAGCTCAAAGAACTGACGGGCATGGGGTCGGAGGTTTCGCTGCCGGACTTTGTGGCAGCCTTCCGCCGGCTGATGGAGGAGACAGTCGTTCCCATCGGGCCGAGCGAGGCGCCGCATGGAGCGGGGGTGCAGGTGCTGGATGCCATGGCGGCCCGGGGAATCTCCTTTCGCGCCCTGTATATCCTGGGGCTCAATGAAAAGGTCTTTCCGCGGCACATCCGGGAAGACGCCTTTTTGCGGGACGGCCCGCGCCGGTTCCTCGAGGCGGACTTGGGATTTAAGATCCAGGAGAAGCTGGCCGGGTATGACGAGGAAAAGCTGCTGTTCCGCCTCCTCTGCAATGCGGCCCGTCACCACCTCATGCTGCTCTACCAGCGGACCGACGACGCGGGCCGCATGCTGGTTCCCTCCAGCTACCTGGGTGAAATCAGATCGCAGGCCGGAAGCTGCGCGGAGTTGACGGTGCCGCGGCGGCTGACGAGGAAATTCGAAGAAGGAATCCACTATCGGATCGATCGGCTGACGCCGGTTGAAGCAGGGATCAAGTTCCTCTTAGATCGCACCGTCCCGCACCGTCTACTCAATGCGATGCATCCGGCGGGGCGTCTCGTGTTGCGAGGTCTGCAAGTCCTCCGCGCGCAGGAGAGGGGAGAGTCCAGGCTCGGAGCATACGACGGGATCACCGGTCCGCTGGAGCCCTTCTGGGCCGGGCTGAAGGGTCGCGGAGTGTCCCCAACCGCTCTGCAGGACTATGCGACCTGTCCCTTTCGCTACTTTGCCAAGCAAGCCTTGCGGCTGAATCCGCTGGTCATTCCGGACATCGAGGAACAGATCGGCCCGATCGAGCTGGGAGTCCTGGCGCATGGGATCCTACGCCTCTGCTTGCAGCGGCTCCGGGAGCAGGGATATTTTGCGCAGCCTTCCCGGTCCACGGTGGAGCCCTCCGTCGTGCTGGAGGAAGCGGCTCGCCAGGTCTTCGACCGGTTTGCCGGCGCTCATCCGGTGGGGTTCCCTCTGGTCTGGGAGCTGCAGCGGGAAAATCTGGTCGGGTTCCTGCGCGACGTGCTGCGCGACGATCTGGCCGAGCTCTCCGCGGCAGGCTGGGAGCCGGTCTTGTTTGAAGAGTCGATGAGCGGAACGGTGGAGGTGGCCTGGGCCGCCGGGGAGGGCGGCTCCGAATCATTCCCGGTTGCCGGCCGCCTGGATCGCGTGGATTGGTCGGCTTCCCGCAACGTCTATCGCATCATTGATTACAAGTTCAAGGTCAGCCGGGAGCCGGAGACCCTGGATAAGAACTTGGCGCTCGGTGCCGTGCGTGGTCTGCGGTTCCAGCCTCCTCTGTATCTCGCCATCTCCCGCGCGGGGGTGCCAGCGCGCTTGGAGCAAGAGGGAGCCGGGGCGGCATCAACCTGCGCGGAAGTTTGGTTCTACTATCTGGCTTTGCTTGGAGCAAGAGGGAGCCGGGGCGGCATCAACCTGCGCGGAAGTTTGGTTCTACTATCTGGCTTCCAAATGGGAGCATCGTGATGATCAACCGCTGACGCGCGTGTCGTTTCCCGGTGACGCCTGGTCCTCGGATCTGCGCGTTCCGCTGGGACGAGTGGTCAGCCACGTTCTCGGCGGCATCAAGTCGGGACGCTTCTTCATCTATCCTGACGGGTATTGCGACCGCTGCGAGTACCGCCTCATCTGTCGAAAAACTCACCAGCCGACTCTTTGGCGGATCCGAAGCGACCATGCTCTCGTGAAGCCCCATCGGGAAATGCGACGGGCGAGGCTGCCTGATTCGCGTGCCGAGTCGAAGGCCGACGCGAGCGCCGGCCAGCCCAAAGACTCAGGCAGCCGCGAAGCCGAGGTGCCTGCGACCGCCCGGAAGCGTCGCCGGAGACGGCCGTCCGGGGCGGCTGGAGAAAAAGGTTGATGGCCATATTGCCGGATAGGGATGCACGCGAGCGTGCAGCGACAGCCACCGAGTGCAACCTCGTCGTCACCGCTGGAGCGGGGACCGGAAAGACGACGCTGCTGGTGGACCGGTTGATGCACTTGCTCCTGCGTCAGCCTGATCCATTGGCGGTCGGCGAGATCGTGGCTCTGACCTTCACGAACAAAGCGGCGAATGAGATGAAGCTCCGTCTCCGTGACCGGTTGGCCCTGTTCCTCGAATTGGAAGCCGGGACGCCGCCTGTGTCGGCAGCGCGACGACGGGACTGGGACCTGATGGCCGATCTCTTGGCTCGCTACGGGCTCAGCAAAACCCGCATGGATGAACTCGCCGCTGAGGCCCTTGAAGAGCTGGAGAAAAGCCAGATCGGGACGATCCACAGCTTCGCCGCCCACCTTCTCCGCCTCTATCCAATCGAAACCCGTGTCGATCCAGTTTTTCATGAAGATGAAGCAGAACAGTTTAAGCATCACTTTAATCAAGAATGGGCGCTTTGGCTGGACGAAGAGTTGGGTCAGACCGGAGCCCATCGCGCGGCCTGGAAGGAAGCCTTGCGGAGGGTGACGCTGGAGGATGTGAGGGAGCTTGCCGCCGGCTTGGCCGGAGAACTGGTTCCGCTTGATGGGTTGGTAAGGGGAGATGGGGTTTCGAGTGAGAACGACGATCTTCCGCCGCCGATCCGGACTTGGATGAGCGGGCTGGCCGAACGGGCCCAGGCTCTGCGAGAGGCTCGCTCCAAGGCCAATACATTGGAGCGGATGCTGGAGGCGACTGTTTTCTACCTGCAACGAGCGGTGGAGCAGGGGCTGGAGGGACCTGATGTCCGGGCAGCCTTCGAACCGTTGGATCGACCCGTGCCGGCTAGGACCGCCGCCTGGTCCAAGGATGAGCACGAACAGGCCAAGGGTATCATCCGGGTCGCTCAGGCCTTGGCCCGCGTCGAGGCGGGCCCGCTCATGCCGTTGCTTCGACTGCTGATCCCCTTTGCCGGAGAATGCCGCCGCCGGTTCGTGCAAAGCGGCTACGTGTCGTTCGATGGGCTCCTGGCGCGCGCGCGCGACCTCTTGCGTGACCATCCAGCGATCCGCCGGGAACTCAAGAAGCAATTCAAGGCCATCCTGGTGGACGAATTTCAAGATACCGATCCGGTCCAGTACGAGATGATCCTCTACCTGGCCGAGGCCGCCGGACGGGAGGAACAGGAGTGGCGAAGGGTCCGGCTCGAGCCGGGCAAGCTCTTCATCGTGGGGGATCCCAAGCAGTCGATCTATGCCTTCCGGCGTGCGGACATGGAGGCGTACGATGCCGTGGTGGAGGATTACGTGCTGGCGCAAACCCCGCGCGGCGAGCGGCATACGCTGCACAGCAACTTCCGCAGCCATTCCGCCCTCCTGTCGCCGATCAACGAGGTGTTTGCGCGGGTGTTCCCCCTCGTACCGATCAAGGGCCTGCAGCCGAAGAATGATCCGCTCCTGGCCGTGCAGACCGACGCCCAGCCGCTCCAAACCGAACGGCTCGAGATGCGACTGGTCCGGCCGCAGGAGCCCGACGCGGATGCGGATACCGCCAGCCGGGCGGAAGCGGAGGAGCTGGCGAGGTGGCTGCGCGAAGAGGTGCTCGACGTGGAGCCAATCAGGGAGCACGAGGTCCCGGTGACGATCAAACCCAGGCACGTGGCGGTCCTGTTGCGCACACTCACGAAGGCCCGCGACTACTTGGAGGCGTTCCGACGCTACGACATTCCGTGCCCCCATTCCGTGCCTCACGGAGGGCGAGAAGCATTTTTACGAGCGGCAGGAGATCATTGATGCCGTCAACGTTCTTCGCGCCGCCGCCAACCCTCACGATGCCCTGGCCTTGGTCGGGGTGCTCCGTTCGTGCCTGGGAGGGCTTTCGGATGCGATGATCGAGGAGCTGGCCCAAAAGGGGTTGCTGGACTACCGTCGGCCGTTGAGCGCGGACGTCCGAGACACGGCGGCGATCGCGCCGGTCTATGCCCTCCTCGGAGAGGTGCAGCGGGAACTTCCTCGAGTCCCGCTTCCCGACGTCATGGATCTCGTGTTGAGCAAGGTTCCTCTCTTGGAGCTTGCAGCAGCCTCGATGGACCATGAGCAGGCGGTGGCGAATCTGCTGAAGCTCCGTGACATTACGGCCCAGCTCGCGCAACGTCCGGACTTGACCTTGCAGGGGCTGATCGCCGAGCTGACCAGCCGCGTCTTCGAGCCGCCGGACGAAGCCGAGAGCCCCTTGGCGGAGGAAGGTCTGGAGGATCGCGAGCAGCAGGGGGCGGTGCGGCTCCTCAGCATCCACAAGGCCAAGGGGCTGGAGTTTCCGATGGTGATTCTTGCCGGGCTGCATCGGGGGGCGGATCGAAGGGAATCTCGCATCCTGATTCAACACGACTGGTCCACGGGGATCGTGGGGGTGCGGGCGGGGGACCTGCAGACGATCGGCGGGGTCTACGTCGGTCACAAGCTGGCGCAGCGCCAGCGGGCCGAGCAGGCGAGGGTGCTCTACGTGGCGATGACGCGCGCCAAGCGGCGGCTGGTCCTATCGGCCGGCCTACCGACAACAAGCAAGGGCGGTGACAGTTTTCTGTCTCACATCGCCGACGCGATGGACCTTGATCTTTCCTCGATTGAGACGGCGACGATCCGGCTAGGGGAGACCGCAGTCCCGATCCGGGTCATTCCAGGTCGAGACGTGGCGCCTCGGTTGGGCGTGGCGGAACCACTCTGGCGGGAAACCGACGGTGAGTTGGCGGGACTCTTGCCTCGCTGGAGTGAGCGAACGGCTCGGCGGCAAGCGGCACGGCAAACCCGACTCTTTACGAGCCCGACCGCGCTTCAAGGAGCGGGTGATGGAGAGGCGCGCTTCGCAGGCCCATCGCGTACGACAACAGATCCTGAGCAGGCTCGCCTGGTCGGCACCCTGGCTCACCTGGTGCTGGAGGGCTGGGACTTTGCCGACGATCCGGAAAAACTGAGAGCGTGTGTAACCACGATCTGCCGGGAGGGGATTCCGCCACAGTTGATGGCAAAGATGGATGTGGGACAGATTGAGACAGAGCTGTATGATCTGTTCAAAACCTTTGCCGTGTCTCAACCTTATGCGGAGCTTCGGCGGGCCACGATTCTGGGGCGCGAGGTTCCCTTCGCCATCCCGTGGCCCGCTTCTGAAACTCGTCACTCGTCACTCGTCACTCGTCACTGCGTCATGGAAGGTGTGATCGATCTGATCTACCGGCTTGACGGGAGGGTCTGGATTGCGGACTATAAGACCGATCGGGTAGGGGACGATGGGCTTGCCGTCCGTGCCGCTGGCTATCGGGCTCAAGCCGACATCTATCGGGCGGCGGTCACGCGTTGTCTCGGCCTGAAACAGGTGGGCTTTAAGTTTATCTTCTTGCGGAATGGATCGGCTGTAGAAGTGTAATAGACGGAAGCCTATGAGGAGAAACAAGTTGTCAGTCCTCAGTTTTTGGTTCTCGGTTTCATGACTGAAGACTGATGACTGAAAACTGACTGCTTTCTAGCAAGCTCGTATGGAGGAAGAAAACCATGAAAGCAAGTTTGATTGTTCTGTTGGTGGCCTTGGTCCTCGGAGGCTGTGTGTCGGAAAGCAAGCCGAAAGCTGAGCCGGAGCGAACCCTCCGGCCTCCGGCCGGATCGGCTCCCGCGGCTGTCACGGCTACGGAAGAAGGCAATCGCCTTTTTGCGGCCAAGCAATGGGAGTCGGCCAAAGCCCAGTACGAAACAGCGATCAAGGCTCAACCGTCCCTGGCCGAGGCCCATTACAACCTGGCGTTGGCTCTGGAAATGTTGAAAGATCAGGCAGGGGCGAAGAAACATTATATCGAGGCCGCCAACCTGGCGCCCGGACACAAGGTCATTTGGGATTCGCCCCCCCTCCGGAAACATATGGGGGACGTCTATGGTCTCACGTCCAAGGATAAAAACTTCATGGATCCTAAGCCTCACTAGAGTTCTTCAGCCGATGGAGAGATCAGCATGAGTCGAGTGCGCCGTCGTGCCGCCTTGACCGTGACGACAGATGAATTTGCTGGTCTGATCCAGCGGGCGCTGGATGGGTTGCCCGACGACTATGCCCGGATCGTGAAGAACGTGGCGGTCGTCGTCGAAGAAGAGCCCCCGCGCGAGGTGCTGGATGAATTGGAGCTGGAATCGGAGGACGACCTGCTGGGGCTCTACTCAGGAACCGCAAGGGATGAGGAGTCGTTTTTCAGCCCGGGCGGGAACCTTCCGGCCCGCATCTCGATCTATCGGGGCCCGATCCTGCGGCTCTGTCGAACTTCCGAGGAGGTCGTCCAAGAAGTGCGGGACACGGTCGTCCACGAGATCGGCCATCACTTCGGGCTCGATGACGACGAAATGCCCTATTGAAGAATCTGGTGATTGAGTGAGTTGGTGATCTGGTGAAGTTGTCTTTCAAATCACCAGATCGTAAATCACCAAATCATACTTTCTTTTGCTGGAAGCCCCACGCCAGCATGAAGGCTCCCACCAGAACCATCGGGGCGCTGAGCACCTGGCCCATCGAGAAGGGGCCCAGGATGAAGCCTAGATGGAAATCCGGTTCGCGGAAGAACTCCACCACCAGCCGGCAGAGCCCGTAGCCGGTGATGAAGCTCCAGAAGAGCGTGCCGGGCGGTGTCGGGCGACGGCCGACGAGCCAGAGCACCAGGAACAACAACCCTCCTTCCAGGCCCGCTTCGTAGAGCTGCGAAGGGTGGCGGCATTCCGGCCCGGCTCCGGGAAAGACCATGCACCACTCCACGTCGGTGGGGCGGCCGTAGAGTTCCCCATTGATGAAATTGCCGAGACGCCCCAGCCCCAGCCCGATCGGAGTCGCGGCGGCGGCCAAGTCCGCGACGGTATAGGCGGGAATCCCGCGGCGATGGCTGAAGAGCAGCAGCGCGACGATCACGCCCAGCAACCCGCCGTGAAACGACATTCCCCCTTCCCAGACCGCGATGATCTTGGTCGGATGTTCGAGGTAATAACGCAAGTTATAGAACAGGGTATAGCCCAGCCGCCCGCCGAGGAAGACCCCCACCGCTGCATAGACGAGCATGTCGTAGATCTGCTCGGTGGAGAGGGCGAGCTTCTGGGCGGCGGCGCGGGCCTTGATCACGAAGTAAGCCGCCGCCAAGCCGAGCAGGTACATCAGCCCGTACCACCGCAGTTGCAAGGGACCGAGCCGGAGAAAGACCGGATCAATGTTGGGGTAGGGGATCATCGGCGATGCGTCCTCAGCAGTCCTTGTTTAGCCCGCATTATTCATGAAGGCTTCTACTGCAACCGCCGACACGCCGCTGCGACAAGCCTGCGTGTGGAGTTTGGGCACGCAGGCGGGCGGGCTCTCGCCGCTCTGTCGGTCAACGTACTGTTTCAAGTACGCCTCCCTCTCTCGCGCCTCCGCACGCCCGTCTCGCTTGGCGTCTCAGCGGTTTCGTCACGAACCCTCATGAATAATGTGGGTTAAGAGATGGTCTTGGCGATCGGAAGAAAGGGATGGTGCCATCGGTGCGGTCATAGTAAGCAGGCTTCGGTCCATTTGCAAGTCGTGGATTCTGTGGCGCGGATGATGCGCCGGATGTATGATAAGCCTGTGCGTACGGCGATGATTGTCTTCATGGCCCTCTGTGCGGCGGCGATGCCGGTTCCCCATGCCGATGCCCGCACGCTCTCTCTGCCGGGCGATCTCGCCGGCCCGGCCGGCGCGGGAGCGGACCGGTCGTTCGTCGAGCGCGTCGCATCCACGCGCGCGCTGGACGGAGCGGAGCTGCTCAAGATCGGCGATCTCCATGAAGTGCAGAACCACTTCCTCGAAGCGCTTCCCTATTACAGACGGGCCTTGGCCACATTCCGTGCGAGGAAGGATCGGAAGGGGCAGGCGACCGCTCTGGTCAAAATTGGCCGGGTGCAGGAACGGCAGGGCCGGTATGCGGAAGCCTATTCATCGCTGCATGAGGCGGTGCTTCTGTTGGCGGCGGAGGATGGGGCTCAGGCCCAGGCCCTCCTGAGTCTGGGGCGTGTTTCAGAAGCCTTGGGGCAGGTGGCGGAGGCCGAAAGGACGTATCAGGAGGCCGGCGCGCGGTTCCTGCGGGCGCAAGACCGGTCCGGCTACAACGAGAGCTTGATCCGCTTGGGCGGCCTGTTCATCGCACAAGGCCGGGCGGCGGATGGACTGGCGGCCATGCAGAAGGCGCTGAAGGATGCGCGGGAGCGCGAGGACTATGCACAAGAAGTGACGATCCTGACAGCGATGGGCGATAGCCACATGAAAGGCGATGATCGAGGAGCGGCGCTGGCCCTCTACCAGGAGGGGCTCAGGCTGGCTGAAGTGCGACGAGATGTCCGGGCCGAGGCAGGGCTCAGGGTCCGCCTGGCTCGGTTCTATGAGGCGGATGATCGTTCGGCGGAAGGAGCGACGTTCGCCTGGCGAGCGCTGGCGCTGTATCAATCGCTGAAAGACCGACCCTTGGAGGCAGACACCTGGTCGCTGCTCGGCAACTTGCATCAGGAAGAGGGGAACTTCCCCTTGGCCGTGGAATATCATGAACGGGCGCTCGCGCTCTATCGTGCGTTGCGTGACCAGGCGCGGGAAGCAGCCAGCCTGGCCAACCTGGCAGCCGTGTACGAGGCTCAAGGGCTCCAGCAGCAAGCGCTCGACACCAAACAGCAAGCCGTTCGTCTCCTTCAACCTCGCCCCTAGCCCGCATTATTCATGACGGTTCGTCGTGTCCACCCAGTGCATTCTGAAGAGCACTGGGTACCCGGCAGGCGCGTCGTGAGACGGGTAAGCACAGCCGCGAGGGACCGAGGCGTCCTTGAACAGGACGTTGAGGGACTGAGTGGCGAGCACGCCGGGGACCCGTTGCTCCAGGAATGCAACGGGTGCGCAGCAGCGTATCCGCGTTTGTAGCAGAAGCGTTCATGAATAATGCGGGCTAACAAAAACCTTCCGTTCGACGGTTCCTCCCCCGCACAGGCATCTGTTCAAGGGTCTGTCTTTTTTTTGAAACGGCAATTTGCAGCTTGTTGCGAAAAAGCCACGCCCGTGCTTCATGTTGGTTTCGCAGCGAGATTTTTAAATCATTGTTTTCATTGGAATTGAAAAAGACATTTTAGATGGCACGGATGCTGCGTATCAGGATGGTGAAACGCAAAGAGAAGCAACAGGGAATCAATCACATCAATTCACTCACACAGGGAGGAATGAACATGACCCAAGAAAAACAGCAAGTAACGAAGGCGGCAGCTCTGATCCTCGGTGGGGCCGCGCTCGGTGCGGGGTTGGGGCTGTTGTTTGCGCCACAGTCCGGCGCGGAGACTCGCCGGCAGATCAGACACTATGCCAAGAAGGCGCGGGTGGAAGCGACCAAATTCAGCCGCAACGTCAAAGCCGGTGTCGAGCGGGCGATCGAGAACGGCAAATCGCTGATGGCGAAGAAGGACAATCAGCGGGTGGTCGAAGCAGCCTGATCGCGCCTGATCGGATCATGTTTTTTCACCGGTCGGGGTAAACGCTTTCCCCCACCTCCCGACCGAGAGAACGGCCTGGGCTGTCTCCGCCCAGGCCGTTCCTGCCTGATTCCCCCGGTTTACCCTCAAGTCTCAAGTTGGCCGGGACCGATAAGGAGGCTAGGAATGAATGAGAGGGGAACCAGTGAAGACCCTCGGATGTCCTTGCCGGACAGCCATGATGACGGCGCTGCTCCTGGGCTGGCTTGTTCCTGCCGGCAGTCCGGCCGAGGCTGCCTGTCGAGCCATCGATCCTTCCTGCCAGAAAGGAGCAGCTCCGAAGGAGACGGTTATGATGCTGCAGACGCCACAAGAAAA
>Ga0194127_10006929_pt1 | contig 12672 bp, 20 predicted proteins | sample TA2KigC100mmetaG_FD_148624 | JGI IMG/M metagenome (GOLD analysis project Ga0194127, IMG submission 148624) | Freshwater microbial communities from Lake Tanganyika, Tanzania - TA2015036 Kigoma Deep Cast 100m | ecosystem: Environmental > Aquatic > Freshwater > Lake | place: Tanzania: Lake...
ATTCGCCGGCGCGACGGGCAGGTGTTCGAGGTGCGCCCGGCGGAACAGTCCGGGGCATCTCCGCTCGAGGTGCCGGGCGTCTCGCTCAACCTCACGCGCGGAGAGCTGCTCTCCGCCCTCGCCGAGTCACGCGCGTCCGGCGCTCGGTTTGTCAGCGAGCGACCGCCGCGCCGGCGGGCTCGGTAGCGCGCCGGCATGCGCACGTGCCATCAATCGCCGAGGACGGGTACCCTATGGGCATGGTGATCGCTGCCGACCACCTCATCGTCGCAGACCTCGCCCAGTTCGAAGGGCGGACGTGATACTTCAGGTGCGGCCCGCCGATTTGTAGGCGGCCGTCGCGCGGTAGCGCCGAAGTTCGCTGGCTCAGCACGCAGGCCGGGGACTTCCGACACCTCACAGGCACCCGCGACCGAGCGCTGAGGGCCAGTGCAGGAGTAGGACCCAGGCCTAACGCGCAATCGCGAGTGCCGTCCCGCAATGAAATGGTGATGGACCAACTGAGGACGGGCGTTACGCTCGTCGTGGCTTCGGTCACTTGTGCCACCTTCACAATACTGCTAAGATGCGAGAATCAGGGTCCGTCCTCCGGCGAATGCCTTTGGTCTTCGTGGCGTCAGCCCGCCGCGATCTCCAGAGGATGCCTGAGGACGTACAAGATTCCTTTGGATTCAAGTTGGATCGCGCGCAGATCGGCAGACGTCCGGTCGGCGCACGGCCGTTCGGGGAGGGGCTGCCCGCCGCCATTCTCAAGCTGACGGCAGACGATGACGGCGCCACCTACCGCGCGGCATACGTCGTCGCGTTCGCCGGTGTGGTATACCTGCTCCACGTCTTCCAGAAGAAGTCAAAGTCGGGAATCAAGACACCCAAGGTCGACAAGGCGCGTGTACTGCAGCGCTACCAATGGGCGCGACAGGACTACGCGCAGAACAAGGACCGTTACCTCGATATCGCACGCCACCGAATGTCGTCGGGACCAGAAAGAGAGGCTCCATGAGCGAGAAGCGACGTGCCCGTGAGCGGAAGTCCGTCAAGCCACGCGCGGCGCCGAGTCGCGTGACGTTTGAGCAGGGGAGCGGCAATGTCTTCGCCGACCTCGCCCTCGCCGACGCCGCGGAGCGCCAGGCGAAGGCGGACCTCGCCCACGTGATCGTCAACTTCGTCGAGGATCACGGTTGGACGCAGAAGACGGCCGCCATTGCGCTCCACATTGCCGAGTCCGAGATGTCGGACCTGATGAACGGCAAGCTGCGACGGTTCAGCCGGGAGCGGCTTGAGCGATACCTGTTCCTGCTCGGCATGGAGATTCGCATTCAGGTCCTGCCCCGCCCCGCGGGACGGCGCCGCAGCGGCGTCACCGTGCAGGTGCTCGCCGGCGCCTAGCGGTGGGTCGGTGTTCAGCCCGCAGGCCGAGGTCCTCTTCCCGCGAAATTCTCGCGCCTGCGGCGCTCGAGTATTCGCGGGAAGAGGACCTCGGCCTGCGGGCTCGCGACAACTTACGGGCTTACACGACCGCGCACTTTCGGCCAGCGCAGGCGCTCGAGACAGGCTAGACGCGCAATCGCGAGCGCCGGGCCGCAATGGAATGGTGACGGCGTAGCCATCCGTTCACCATAGCGTCCGCCAGTTCAATCTCGGCGTTGACCTTATGTATCCACGTGGCTACACTTCTCCGACAACTGAAATCCGTGCGACCGCACAGTTCCTCGCTTGGCTCGACGGACTGCGCGATGTCCAAGCCAAGGGTCGCGTTCAGTTTCGGATCGAGCGGCTCGCCGCGGGGAATCCTGGCGATTTCAAGGGGGTGGGCGGCGGGGTTCTCGAACTTCGCATTCCCTACGGCCCTGGATACCGCGTCTACTACATCCGGCGGGGCCCCGCGCTCATCATCCTCCTCGCAGGAGGAGACAAACACGGGCAAGCCGCGGACATCGCACTTGCCCGGCGGCTCGCAGTAAACCTCTAGACTGAGATCGATGCCAAAGACACGGACCTTCCGATACGACGTCGCTGAACACCTTCGGAACCCGGAGGAAATGGCCGCGTACCTCGAGGCCGCACTCGAGGGGGCCGACGGTGACGCGTCGTTCGTGGCGAAAGCGCTCGGCGACATCGCGCGCGCCAAAGGCATGTCGCACATCGCGCGAGACACGGGGCTCTCCCGCGAGAGTCTCTACAAGGCGCTGTCGGGGCAGCGCAGCCCCGATTTCGCAACGATTCTCAAGGTGGTTTCCGCGTTGGGACTGCGACTGCATGCCAACACGAGACAGCAGGCCCCCGCCGTCACGAGAGTCCGCGCCGTCAGAGAGCGCTCCCCGAAGCGTTCCAGATAGCGGCGCGCATTCGATGCGCACCGCAATGATGCGATGACACAGCGGCCGCATCCCGACGTTAGCCTCGGTGCGAATGCGAACCGAGCGTTGACAGGATGTATCTTATACGATACAGTGTGGGTGACGCGGCGATCGTAATGGCCACGCCGGAGTTCGCCGCCTGGCTTTTTGCTCTCCGCGATACACGGGCACAGGTGCGGATTCAAGCACGAATCCGACGGCTCTCCGACGGCAACCCTGGCGATTGCGCCTCGGTCGGAGGCGGCGTGTTTGAGCTGCGAGTGCCAGTGGGCGCCGGATACCGCGTGTACGTCTGCAGGGGGGGTGCCCGCATTTCTCTTCTGCTCGCCGGCGGCGACAAGCAGAGCCAACCCGAGGACATCAGACGTGCCAGAGATCTCGCCAGAAACAGCGCGCATTATTTCGCGGAGTAAGGGCAAGCTCATGCTGTGGGACGTCGCGGACTACCTGACGTCGCCCACCGAGATGGCGCTGTATTTTGAGGCGACGTTTGAAGAGTTCGGCTACGACGGTCGCGCGCTGATCCGCGCCCTCGGTGATATCGCCCGAGCCCAGGGAATGACCGGCGTGGCCAAGCGGTCCGGACTGGGACGGGAAAGCCTGTACAAGGCACTCTCCGGCGACGGAAATCCGAGCTTCGACACAGTGTTGCGCGTGCTCGATGCGCTCGGGTTGCAGCTCACCGTCAAGGTGAGCCAGCCGGCACGCAAGCGTCGGCCGACGCGTCGGCGCGGTTAGGTCGCCCGCAGGCCGGGGGCCTCTTTCCGCGAATACTCGAGCGGCAAAGCCGCGAGGATTTCGCGGGGAGAGGCCCCCGGCCTACGGGCGACTGCCTTCGAGTCACGCGCCGCCGCGAAATGATGCGACTACACGCTTGCCTGACCGCGCCGAGCAGGGGGCATGGCCATCGCCGCCGATCATTTCACGGTTCGGGATCTCGCCCAGTTCGAGGGGCGCAACGGTCGCCACGAGTTGCTCGACGGAGCGCTTCTCGTGACGCCGCTGGGCTCGAGCCGTCACCAGTCGCTCTGCCTCGCCCTCGGCGCCGCGCTGCGGGCGTACGTGTTGCGTGAGCGGATCGGCGCGGTCTTCGCCCCCGGGCGGGTGATCGTGGACGACCGCACCGCGCTCGAGACGGACGTGCTGGTGGTTCCTGGCGCCGACGCCGCCCGTCAGCCGTGGGAGTCGCACCCCGCCCCGTTGCTCGCGGTGGAAGTGCTCTCGCCGAGCACACGCTCCTTCGATCACCTGCAGAAGCGGGCCGCCTACCTGCGCCGGGGCGCGGCCGAATACTGGATTGTTGACAGCGAGAAGGGCGAGATGTTGCGCGTGCGGCCCGGCCTGGAGGACGAGGTCACGTCGTCCCAGCTCGTGTGGGCGCCCGGTGCTGACGTGCCGCCGCTCGTGCTCGCGCTCCCGGCGATGTTCGCGGAGCAGTAGGGCCTCCGGTCCCACGCGCCGGCTCGGGGGTGTCGACCGGCGAATACTGGAGCGGCATAGATGCGCGCGTGCACAGCACGCGCGCTACAGGCCGCGAGAATTTCGCCGGACGATACCCCCGAGCCGGCGCGTAAGCGCTACCGTCCGAGCGTGTCGTACCGCCCGCGGCTCTTGTACGGGCGCGTCAGCGAGCCGAACGGCGTGGCCAGCGTGAAGTCCCCCTGCACCGTGTAGTCCACGCTCCCGCGCTGCAGCAGGATCCCCGCCGCCTGCGTCAGCTCCCGCATCGTGAAGTTCACCGGCAGCGTCACCGTGCTCGTCGCCTTGTTGTCCAGCGTCACCCGGCGCGTCACCTCGCCGGTGGCCACCTTCAGCGAATCGGCGAAGACGGTGTACGTCACCCGCCCCACGTCGATCCGGTAGTCGTTGGGGTTGTAGACGTCGAGCACGACGTCGAGCGAGCCCCCCTGCAGGCCGATCCCCCGCACCTGCACGTCCCGAAGCTCCACCACGGGGTTCTGGAAGGCCGATCGGGCCAGCCGGGCGCATCCGAGCGCCCCGAGGGGGAGAAAGGCCGCGAGAAGGGCGATACGGCGCGGGAAGGATGATCGCTGCATGGCTTTGGTGACGAGAGAAAGGACGAGCCGGCGTATTCTACACCGAACTTGACGGAAGGAGCGGTGATAGATATCTTTGGTATATATCATCCAACGAGCGACGCGGTGAAGAAGGCCAAGCTGTTCATGAACGGGCGCAGCCAGGCGGTGCGGCTCCCCAAGGAGTTCCGTTTCGCCGGCACGGAGGTGTTCATCGAGCGCCGAGGGGAGGAGATCGTCCTGCGCTCCGCCAGCGGGGCGGACCGGTGGGCGCGCTTCGCCGCCGCCGTCGGCGCGCGCCCGGACTTCCCCGCCGACCGTGACCGCTCACCCGCAGACCCGCGGAAGCCGCTCCCGTGAGCACGCTGCTACTCGACACGTCGGCGTGCATCGACCTCCTGCGTGGCGAGGCCCCGGCCCTCGCCGCCGCCCTCCCTCGGCATCGCGGGGGGCCGATTCTGGTCTCCGCCATTACGCTCGCCGAGCTGCGCGTGGGCGAGGCCAAGCGCTCACGCGGCGGCCCGTCGGTTGTGGACGACCTCCTCGCCCCGTTCGAGGTCGTCCCGTTCGACGCCGCCGCCGCGGAGGCGTATGGCGCCATTCGCGCGACGCTGGAGCGGAACGGTACGCCCATCGGGCCGCTCGACACGCTGATCGCCGCGCACGCGCTCTCGCTTGGGGCGACGGTGCTCACCGCGAACCTGCGGGAGTTTCGGCGGGTGCCGGGGCTTCGGGCATCTGCTTCGCTGTAGCAGCTTCGGGGGGCCGACCCGGCGAAATTTTCGGGTGTTCGCGCGATCGCGCCTGCGGCGCGCTCGCCGTCGATGACCCTCAAGTATTCGCCGGGACGGCCCCCCGAAGCTGCTCGCCACCGCCGCTTGCTTGCCCGGCGCGACTACGGCTGCTCTGCTTGCCCGCCGCTCCGCTTCGCGATCGCGGCCCACCACTCCAAGCGCTTGGCGATCTCTTTCTCGAAGCCGAAGGCCGTGGGCTCGTAGAAGACGCGACCGGCCACTTCATCGGGCAAGTAATCCTGGGGCGTGTATCCCTCTGGCTCCGCGTGCGCATAGCTGTACCCTGCGCCGTAGCCGAGTTCCTTCATCAGCTTGGTCGGCGCGTTTCGGATGTGCAGGGGCACGGGGGCGGCGGGCGTCTCGCGCGCGGCCTCGAGCGCTGCGCCCCACGCGGCATACACCCGATTGCTCTTCGGCGCCGTCGCGAGGTAGACGGCCGCCTCGGCGAGCGCGAGTTCCCCTTCGGGCGAGCCGAGGAAGTGGTACGCGTCGCGCGCGGCGATGGCGATCTGCAGGGCGCGCGGATCGGCGAGCCCCACGTCCTCCGCCGCAAACCGCACCGTCCGCCGCGCGATGTACATCGGGTCCTCGCCGGCGTCGATCATTCGCGCGAGCCAGTAGAGGGCGCCATTGGGATCGCTGCCGCGGAGCGCTTTGTGGTAGGCGCTGATCGCGTTGAAGTGGCCTTCGCCGGACTTGTCATACTGCGCGAAGCGCTTCTGGAGAGCCGCGCGAATGACGGTGGACGGTAGACGGTGGACGGTGGAGGGTTGCGTCTTATCCACCGTCAACCGTCCACCGTCCACCGTCTCCATCATCCCCACAGCCGCTTCGAGCACCGTCAGCGCCCTCCGCGCATCCCCATCACTCTCAAGCGCAATTATCTCCATCGCCTCGTCGTCCAGCTCGAGCTTCAGCGCACCGAGTCCGCGGTCGGTGTCGGAGAGGGCGCGGCGGACGACGGACTTGATGTCGTCGGGGCTGAGCGGCTGCAGCACGAAGACGCGCAGGCGGCTGAGGAGCGCGCCGTTGAGTTCGAAGCTGGGATTCTCGGTGGTCGCGCCGATCAGGGTGAGCAGGCCGCTCTCGGCGTGCGGCAGGAGATAGTCCTGCTGCCCCTTGTTGAAGCGGTGGATCTCGTCCACGAACAGGATCGTGCGTCGCCCGGCATCGCGCAGGCGCTCGGCTTGCTCCACGATCTCGCGCAAGCGCGGCACGCCTTCGCTCACGGCGCTGAACGGGATGAACTCGCCGTGGAGGTACTGTGCGGCCAGACGCGCGAGCGTGGTCTTGCCGGTGCCTGGCGGCCCCCAGAAGAGGATCGAGCCGGTCTCCCCGCGCTCGAGCGCGACACGCAGGGGCTTCCCTTCCCCAAGCAGGTGCTGCTGCCCCGCCACCTCATCGAGCGTGCGGGGCCGCATCCGCGCGGCAAGCGGCACGGCGCCGGCGTGCGGCGCGAACATTGACGGTTGCTTGGGGGCGAGTCGTTTGCTGGCCACGATTTGAAGTTATCGCGTTGTGGCGCAGGTGAGGGGTGTCGCCCCGGCGAAATTTTCGCGGCCTGCGGCCGCTCAAGTATTCGCCGGAACGACACCCCTCACCTGCGCTGCGACGAGCGTCTCGTGGCGCTAACGACGGCGCTTCCTTGTGTTCGCGCGCAGCCACTCGGCGAACGCCGGTTCCTTTCGCTTCCCCGTCGCTACTTCTAGCATCACGAGCACGGCTTCCGCTTCCCCTGCGTTGAAGCGCGCGCCGTTCAGCTCCAGAAACGTGACGGTCGCGACGAACGCGATGCGTTTATTGCCGTCCACGAACGGGTGATTGCGTGCCAGGCCCGCGCCAAGCGCCGCGGCCAGGTCGAAGAGATCGGCGCTGTCGTTGTACGCCCAGTGCTGCTGCGCCCGCGCGATGGCGCTTTCGAGCAGACCGGCGTCGCGCAGCCCGGCTGAGCCGCCGGACTGCACGACGACCATCGCGTGGATCGCCTCGACGGTTTGGCGGTCGAGCCACCGCGGCTCGGTGCGCCGGGCCATCATTTGGCCAACTCCGCGAGCGTGTTGCGGTAGCGCCGCATCACGTCGGCGGCGACCTCGAGCGAGCGCTCGAAGTTCGGATCGCCCACGCGCACTTCGACGCCGTCGGTCCGCTCGACGAGGTAGACGGCATCGCCCTCGCGGACCTGCAGGCGGTCGAGCATCGCCTTGGGGATCGTGACGCCGTAGGAGTTGCCGATGGCGCGGATCTTGGTCTTTTTCATGGTCGTCTCCCGGTTATTACAGATGTTATAACATTCTCCCTTGCGACTCAAGGGGAGCGCCGTGCCGGGGGGCCCTCTCCACGAAATTCTCGGGGCGCGCGGGGCGCGCCCCTCGAGTATTCGTGGAGAGGGCCCCCCGGCCCGGCGCTTTGGGCGAGGGGAATACACCCGCATGACCGGGGCCGGCATGGGGATGGGCTGGTAACAGGTGCGGCTGTTCGATGATGGGCAGGCGGGGCCCTGGATGCATGCTGCAGCATGACGCGCACCTCTTCTCTTTTATGCTACACTGTCGTATACTACATTGTAGTATATGACAGCCCGAGTGCCGGCGGGCCGAGGAGGATCGATGCGACGCGATAAGTTCGCCGAACTCGTGCAGGCCCTCGGCGAGGCCAGGGATCACGCGCGCGGCTTGCGCAGTCTTCGCACCACGGTGCTCCCCGCCGCCCCCCGCCAGATGACGGCCGCTGACGTGCGGCGCCTGCGCCGCGGACTGGGCGCTTCGCAGGCCGTCTTCGCGAGCTTCCTGAACGTCAGCCCGCGACTCGTGCAGGCGTGGGAAGGCGCGCGGCGCACGCCCGACGGCCCTGCCCTGCGGCTGCTGGAACTAGGTCTCTCTCACCCCGCAACCGTCTTCCCCGGCCTCGTCACGGCTCGCAAGCGCTAGCTGCAGGCGCAGGGCTGGGGGTCGTTTCCGGCGAAATTCTCACGCCACCGGGCTTTGCCCGGTGGCGTTCGAGTATTCGCCGGAAACGACCCCCAGCCCTGCGCCGCCCCAGCGTTAGTGCGGAAGGAAGATCGTGAGCAGCGCGTACGCTCCGCAGCCAGCGAAGAAGAAGGCGTTGTGGTGCCAGCCGCGCTTGCCTTGGAACTCGGGGATCAAGTTCGACGCGCCGACATAAAGCGTCACGCCCGCCGAAAGCGCCAGCCCGTGCGTTGCCAGCGTGCTCGACAGGCCCGGGGCGAGCGCGCCGAGCACTGTCGCCACGCCGAGCGCGGTGGCGGCGAGGAGCGCGGCACGGCGCGTGCCGCCGGCGGCGAGGAAGAGCGACGAGATGGCGAACCCTTCGGGGAGCTTGTGCAGGACAATGCCGGCGAAGACCAGCAGGCCGAGATGCGTCGTGACGGCGAAGCTCGTGGCGATGGCGACGCCATCCACGAACGTGTGCAGGATGAGCCCAATCAGCGCCGACACCCCTACCGACTTCTCCACCTGATGCGTCTCGGCGCCAAAGTGGAAGTGGCGCACGAAGACGTGCTGGGTGAGGTGGACGAGGACGAAGCCGAGGAGGATGATCCAGCTCGCCTGCGCACCGCCGGTGGTGATCGCTTCGGGGACGAGATCGCCGAGGGAGACGGCGACGAGGAAGCCCGCGGAGAAGGCGAGGACGAACTCGAGCGATCGCGCTTCCCAGTCGCGCTTGGACAGCACGACGGCGGCGCCGGCCACGTTGGCCAGCGCCGCGAACACGGTGAGGAGGATCGGCAGGGACACGCTTTAGAGTAACCTAAGCGTCAAGCGCTCCGCCGTCTTCTCAATCGCGCTAACCAACTCCGGCGCTCCCGTGAACTCGTCGCGCGCCACGCGCCAGCTGCGCGCAGGGATTTGCTCCACCTGCTCGAGCCCTTCGCCCACCAGCAGGTACACCCACCGGTCGGTGCGGCTGTAGAGCCACAGGTCGAGCATCGGGTTCAGCACCAGCTGGTCGTCGGGGGTGAAGACGGCCAGCTCCACGCCGCCGCTCGCCACCAGCGGCACCTTCAGCCGGCCGATGGCCTCGCGCACCTCCGGGAGACTGAGCCCCTCGCCCACGAACCGCCGCGCGCTGCGGATGCACTCGATGGAACAGTCCACCACCGGCGGCAGATGCTCGGCGAGCGCGTGCAGCAGATCCACGCTGCGCTCCATCCCTGCCGCCACGCGCACCACGTGCAGGCCGTCCTCGACGTCCGCGCTGAACAGACCATCGTCCGCGCGGAACCGCTCGGCGATCTGCTCGGCGGGGGTGTGGTGGCGGAAGAGCATCGTCTACTCCGGGTGCGCCTCGAGCCATTCGGCGTCGAGGAGGTCCTTTTTTCGGCCGGAGCTCCGCTTGTTCCGGATCAAACACTCTCGGCCGAGACACGGAACGTCCAATCCCTCGACCGAAGTGACCAGGCGGGTTGAGGCCGCGTCGTCGAACTCCACGCCGCTGATCGAGGTCATGATATCCACGCGAACGGGTTCGACACCGATCTGAACGACCATGTTGGGTCGGCTGAAGTCGGTTGCCGCAGAGAGGTGCGGCGGAGCGCCGAACGCCGCGAGCGCCTTTGCGACGCGACGCGCGTTCTCGTCGCTGCAACGGACAAAGAGATCGAGGTCGCCAGTCGCGCGCGGCAGTCCGTGTACAGCCACGGCGTACGCTCCCACAACCACGTACTCGACGCCGGCCTCATTGAACGCAACGAGCACATCGCGGAAGTCCCGTTCCACTAGTCCTCCCCGTCCTCGCCGCGAAAGGCGAAAGCGCTACGCGCCAACCGACCCATCATGCCCAGGCGCGCTTCGGCATTCCCCGGCTGCGCTTCATCCGGCTCCTCGCCCAGCTTGAACACTCGCACCGGCCAGCTGGCGCGGCTCGCCCGACGGGCCTCACGCTGCGCCATCGCCTCTTCGAGCATGTGCATCATCTCGAGCGAGACCAGCCCGCCGATCGGCTGGCCGTCCTTGGTGACATACACGCGCATTCGCTCGGCGACCTTGAACGCGCCGGGGAGATCGCGCTTGGCTTCGGTGGTCGTGACGACCGCCGCGCCTGGCTGCTTTATGACGAGCATTGGAGTCTGGCCCCTGCTGAGGTCTTTTAAAAGTACCATTAATGTACCGTACTCGCAAGTGCCTGTCGCCAGTACTCGGCCTCCGCCTGCACCACCCTCCGCGACCATGCGCATATTGACAGTGTTATTCCGTTGTGATATTTTGCTTTACATCATAAGCAGGATACGTTTCGTATGCGAACGGTCAAGAAGTACCTCGCCACCATCGGTCGTCGCGGAGGACTGAAGAGTCGGCGTCAACTGGACGCCGACACCGCGCGCGCAATGGTGCGCGTACGGGAGGCCCGTCGGGCCTTTCGCCGGTTTCACGCGCAGTGCTTCTGGTCCTTCCGTCGCGACCTGACCATCGGCCGCGCCGATGTCGCCTGGGTGGCAGACCAACTGCAGAAGCACGGCAACCGCGACGCATGGCTCGTGGGAGCGCGGCTATGCCGCTAACCGCGTATCAGTCGCGCCTGCTGGCCGACCTCGCATCGCCACCCAACGACGATCGCTATCTCGCCGGCGGGGCCGCGTTGCATTTCGCGCCGGCTTCGGCGCGGTACAGCAACGATTTCGAGTTCTTCAGCGACTCCTTCGAGCGGGTCGCCCGCGCCTTCGCCACCGATCGCGAGCGACTCGGCGCCCTCGGCTACGCGTGCTCGCTCGAGATCAGCCAGCCCGGGTTCCTGCGGGCGCTCGTGTCACGCGGCGACGAACAGACGCGCGTGGATTGGGCGCACGACTCGGCGTGGAGGTTCATGCCGTTGCAGCGTGACCCGCAAGGCGGTCTCGTCTTGCACGACGTGGACCTGGCCGTCAACAAGGCGCTGGCGCTCGCCGGCCGAGACGAGGCGCGCGACTTCGTCGACATCCTCTTCATTCACGCTCGGATTCTCCCGCTCGGAGCGGTCGTCTGGGCCGCAGTGGGCAAGGACCCGGGGTTCACTCCCCGGTCGTTGCTCGAGCTGCTCAAGCGTCGAGGGCGCTTCCACGTCGAGGACTTCTCGCGCCTCGACCTCGCCATGCCATTCGACGTCGCTAACGCGAAGCGGCAGTGGCTCGACGCGCTCACGAGCGCGGACGCGTTCGCGCGCACGAATCCGCCCGAGGAAATCGGGTGTCTCTACTGGAACACCGTCGCCGAGCGCTTTGTGATGCCCGATCCAAGTGGGCCACGCGCCTCGACGATCGTCCCGCACTTTGGCCGGCCCGCCGGGGTTCTGCCGCGCATCGTCGACGGCTAAGACGCGTTCGGCGGTCTCGTCACTTCGCCGTTCGCGCGGCCTCGAGCAGCGCCTCGCGCACGTTGCGTGCGGGATCTTCGATGACGACATCAAGCAGCCGCTTGAGTGTCGCGCCAAGCTCAGGCCCCTTCGGCACCCCCGCGGCCACGAGATCCTCGCCGTCCACGGCAAGATCACCGATCTCGATGGGATCGCGGTATGCGATGCGAACGAGCCGACGATAAACTCGCCCCTGCTCCCGTGCACCCCACTGTGCCCGTTCCCGTGCACTCCAGAGCGCGCAGTTCAGCCTCCACCACGGCCCCGCGGCCGTCCGCCCCACCTCGGCCGCCCATCGCCGCAGCTCGGCATCGGTCGGCCCACCCGCGCGTGCCATCGCGGCGTCCACCTGCGCGCCGAGTCGCGCGCGCGCGTCCGCGAGCCGCGCGGTCCACGTGATGTCATGATTCGAGAAGCGCAGCGCGCGCAGCGCCTGCTCGGCGGCGCGACGATCGTCGCCGAAGAAGAGCATTGCGATACGCAGGAGCTTGCGCTCGCCGGCGCGCTTGCCCGCAGGAAGCGGCAGATGATCGAGCGCGGCGAAGCGCTCGGCCGGCGCGGCGTCGAGCGACGGGGGGAGCACGCGCATCGCCCCCGACTCGCGCCACTTGCCCAAGGCCGCGCTCGGGCGCGCCACCTGCTCCATCGTCTTCTCGATCTCCTGCTTCACGCGTTCGGCGCTGAGCCGAGTGAGGTGCGGCGCGGAGCTGACGATGGCCTTCCAGGTGAGCGGATCGATAGTGAAGCCGAAGCGCGCGGCGAAGCGCAGCGCGCGAAGCGCGCGCAGACGATCCTCGCGCATCCGCTCCTCGGCGTCGCCGACGCAGCGCACGACCCCCGCGCGCAGGTCCTTGCGCCCGCCGAACGGATCGGCGAGTTCGCCCGTGTGCGGGTTGTAGGCGATGGCGTTGATGGTGAAGTCGCGGCGCGCGAGGTCCTCGTCGAGCGACGCGCCGAACTCGACCACCGCGTGGCGTCCGTCGGTCTTCACGTCGTGCCGGAAGGTGGTGACTTCGTGCAGGCGCCCGTTCTTGTCGAGCACCCCCACCGTGCCGAACGCGAGCCCCACGGGGACCGTGCGGCGGAAGGTCTTCATCACCTCCGGCGGCGTCGCGCTGGTGGCCAGGTCCCAGTCGAGAT
>Ga0194127_10006931_pt1 | contig 12670 bp, 13 predicted proteins | sample TA2KigC100mmetaG_FD_148624 | JGI IMG/M metagenome (GOLD analysis project Ga0194127, IMG submission 148624) | Freshwater microbial communities from Lake Tanganyika, Tanzania - TA2015036 Kigoma Deep Cast 100m | ecosystem: Environmental > Aquatic > Freshwater > Lake | place: Tanzania: Lake...
GCATGGCTTGTGCGAAGATTGTACGACCTCGATTCATTGGCCACCTCCTTTTTTAGGGGAGTATAGCCTTTTTCAAAATTCAAATCGTTCCCGTACAAAATATTGCAATTATCCAATGAAGTCATAGCGTTTTATGTTATGTTAAAATTTTTATTTGGACAGTAGTGATTCTTTCCCTTTTTTTAATTGTCTTGCAACAGCCGCCAGATAGGCAGAAAGTATTTGCGATAAATCCTCCGGATATCGTGCCTCCTCTGTCACTGAGATATCCTCGTCGAAGATTATCTCTATAGATCATATTGTCAAGGTGTAGACCTCAATTACTCTGTCCCCTATTATTTGCCGTTGGGCACACTTTCCTTCAATATAGTCCAAATTTCTCTTGGGGTTACAATTTTAGTATTCTTCTGCTGGACTAAATCTAATAAATCCTTGTCTCCTGAGCTTCTTGCAAAAGTCCGTAATTTACCCTTCGACAGGCTCAGGTTGAACGGGCTTAGGTTGGAATTATTTAGTTTTTCCGTTCGTGGTGAGCTTGGCGAACCACAAAAAAATACTTTTGCAAGAGGCTCAAAATTTAAAGATTTTGCACGGTAGCAGTACAGAGATCGCAGAGTTTTAAAAACGCTGATTAAGGATAAATAAAGAATACGCGTTAAGCGCCCAAAATTAATGAAGATGCTAAAAGGTGCCAAAAAGGAATTTCCTATACAATTTAATTAAACTTATCAAAGTGCGTATTGGCCCAAAGGGCAATGACAGCCGGGGTGGTTTACGACCAGGGGCAGAGCAGATGGATTCAATGATTTCGTTCAGGGTATGAAAGTTGCCATCGGTTACGTTGAATACCCGACCTGCCGCCGCGGAATGTGAAACAGCCAATACAGCCGCACGGCCAACATCCTTATCATAAACCAGTGTCCGCCGATTGAGACCGCTTCCGATAGGGATAAAGCGATTCCGTGACAAGGCGCGCGTCAGCTGTTCGTAATTCCCCTTGATGCGGGAACCATAAACCGCCCCCAAACGCAACACGGTATCCAAAGGTTGACCGCCGTTGCGTTTTGCATTCAAGACGATCCTTTCAAATAATAGGGCGCTGTCCCTGGTTTTTCCCCCTTTTTTTCCTCACCACAAAACGTTAAGCCCGTTTTTACGGTATGCTGAAAAGGCCCTGTCCTGAGATATGAGCGTTAGTTTGTGCGTAATGGCCTGCCAGATAATCAAACGGTCAAAGGGATCTTTGTGTTTCTTGCGCGGCAGGTTGTGAAAGGTGGCCGCATCTGTATCGGCAAGCGGCAGGATGTCAAAACCCGATTGACGGACAAGTGGGGGAAGTTATCGGGCGTTACATTTCCCAGGTCAAGCCTGCCAATAGAATACTTGAGGGATATCTCCCAAAAGCTGACAACACTGACCAATACAGCCATGTCGGGGTTCCGGATACTAACCGCAGCTTTTTTCCCAAGCCGTTCGGGATCAAAAAGTGACCAGAGCAAAGTATGTGTATCAAGCAGGAAACTCATAGAGACAGAAACTAGTCGTCACTGATTTTGAAGTCATCCTTTATGGAAAACGATGCCTTCCCGGCCAAGAGCCCTAACCTGCGTTCAGGTTTACGTTCGTAGTGCGAAAAGGGAACCAGCACGGCTATCTTCTCCCTCTTTTTGCCGAAGCTGATGACGATATCCTCACCCTGTTGTACTAGCTCAAGCGCTTTTGAAAAATGCGCTTTCACTTCAGCGACTGTCATGGTATGCATAGCCATTTTACCTCATCTTTTATTTCAGTATCTGTTTTTCGTGACATGTTGTCAAGAAAAATGAGGGGCAGCGCAATGCTGTTCGGCATGGTTATTGTCATAAGCAATAATGATGAACTCGTAAAAAGTAATAATTCCCTTCATTAGGTCATTCCGGCGAACCCCGGATCGTGTCCGGGGCAGGCGCCGGAATCCAGTAAATTCAAGCAGTTCTGTCCGCCTGAGGCGGACTGCTTGCGCAGGAATGACAGTTTTACGGCTTTTTACGAGACCATCAATAGTGAATCAAGAACTTTAAAATAGATGAACACAGAATAATTTATCCCTTGCCCAAAAAATTTAAAAATGCTTCATTTTTTGCCGGCGTCTTCTGAGACTATCTGTTATATACCTATGCATGGAGCAGAAACTCATCCTTCGGGGACGACCAGTTACCTCCCAGGACTTAGGCGCTTAGCGCCTCATTAATACAAACATGTTTGTAAGAAGGAAACTTCTTGGCACCAGAAAATCCCCCCATCCCCCTGAAGCTTTGAAAAAATTCAACTTTCGGAAATTATGGGAAAGAATCATAGAGGGAGACGAATCAGCCGTCTCCTGCTTGACCGCTTATGAACTGAAAAGACTATCGCTCATGGGGGTGATAAACTCTGAGGCCGCGGATGCTATTCTTGAGGCCATTCCGGCCATAAGTAAAGTAGTCTGGCTTGACAAAACTGAAATATTCATAGCAGCCGCCACTATCTCGCGAAGCTACGGGATTCATGCAATGGACGCCTTGATCCTGGCGAGTTTAGCTTCCTTAAATGTAAAGACAATCTATACCACCGATGCGCATTTTGAAAAATACAGGAAAAGGGGTGTCAGCATTGCCCTCTTGCCGAGAGGGTCAGGCGGAGAGCGTTAAGAGTTTAAGCTCGTTCTCGGACAGCAGGAAGTAAAAGGGTTAACCCTGCAATTCAGGCACTGGATTTCAGACTTTAACGGCAGCTATTTTTCCGCCAGCCGGCGGGTCAACCCCCAAATCTCACTCTTTGGAAATCCTTTCGTTGCCTCATATAACAAGAGAACCAATTCATCTGCTAACTGCCATGCCTTTATTTTTTGGTAATCTCTACCCATTTCTCCTCTCAGTATAAAGTATGAATCACAGAAAAAAGTGAAATGGAACTTGAAAATTTATTTCCATCCTGATAAGGTCTTATCATAAAGAAAACCTTTTCCTCATGCCGTCAATGTTTAAAGAAGTTGATTTCCAGGATTTTGTTGGTTTTTATAAAAACATAGCCAAATGGTTATATGGACTTTTTTGTCCAGGGGCAAGTTTATAAATGTCTTCATGGGTCCTGCACTTCTTTGTTTTTGCTTTGGGCTGCTGCCTGGGCAGTTTTCTCAATGTCTGCATTTATCGACTGCCGCTAAGTCTATCCATAGTCGCTCCCCGCTCCTTCTGCCCGCATTGCCAGGCGCCCATCCGGGCTTATGACAATATTCCCCTCTTAAGTTACCTGCTGCTGCGCGGGAAATGCCGGAACTGCCAGGGGAAAATCTTCTGGCGTTACCCCATGGTTGAGGCCCTTACCGGCGGGGTTACGCTGGCGCTTTTTTTAAAATTTGGTTTTCCCTTGCCCTTTTTTTCTTTCCTGATGTTTTCTGCGGCTCTGTTAGTGATCACCTTTATCGATCTTGATCTCCGCATCATTCCCGACATAATCTCACTCCCCGGGATTGCCATCGGATTATTGCTGGCCCTCTTGGGAATATCGATCACCATCAAGGAATCGTTGATTGGAATCCTCGCCGGAGGGGGCACCCTTTTTGTAGTTGCCTTTGTTTATGAAGCCGTGACCAAGCGGGAAGGAATGGGCGGAGGGGACGTCAAGCTCCTGGCCATGATCGGGGCCTGGCTGGGGTGGCAGGCCATCCTTTTTACTCTTTTCCTGGCCTCCCTATCCGGGACTCTGATCGGAGGAGGAGCGATGCTGATTCAAAAAGAAGGCCGGCATTACGCCATCCCTTTCGGTCCCTTTTTGGCCTTTTCCTCTCTCGCTTACGTTTTTTTCGGCCCCCAGTTGATCGGCTGGTACCTGGGCTGGGGAAGACCTTAAAAATATTTTCACCGCAGAGAGCGCAGAGATCGCAGAGCAATAACAAAAATCTTAAAAAAACAACTTAAGAAAAGCATAACCAAATAAAATTCTTTATAAAAAATTCAACGAAAAATTTAGAACTTGAAGGTTGATGATCTCGTAAAAAGTATTTAAGTGCTGTTTTCCGTCATTCCGGCCCCGATTTTCATCGGGATAAACTCCAGTCGGAATACAGTCTTTTCAAATAGTTATCAATTCTCTGGACTCCGGTTTTCACCCCCGGATTACGACATTCCGGGGCAGGCTTAGCGACGACTTTTTACGAAACCATCAAGGTTCGTATTACAGAGAACGCAGAGACCGCTGAGATGGGATACAATTTAAGTGAAATAACAGAAACGATTTTGGACACGGATGTACACAGCGCGGCATAGCCGCAACCAAAAGAAATCACCCCCTCCCAACCCTCCCCCCTCGAGGGGGAGGGATAGGGTGGGGGGGAAATTTATTTGCTTAACAAAAATTAAAGAGTTTGCACGTTAGTAGTACAGATTATCAGGATAAATTAAGAAGAAAATAATCATCCGTTTTTATCTGTGCAAATCTGCGTCCTATTAAATTTTTTCAATGTGAATATCCTCAAACAGGGTATTCGCCGATTCGTCAATAATTTTTCAGATTAGATTTTTCTCGGCGGTCTCTGCGCTCTCTGCGGTGAATGGTTAAATGGCTTGGAATTTTAGACCGGGGATTCGCACCGAAATTGTTTTCACCCTTACGGTATTGATGATCGGCGCCGTGGCTCTGATAGGGATCCTTTTCCTCAAAGTCGAGGAGCGGAACCTCCTGCAACAGAAAGTAAAGGGGGGGAAACAGATGATGGCCTCCCTGCAGCGGTTTCTGGAAGATTTGAATCCCGCAGACTTTATTCTTGCCGCTGACCGTGCTTCTTCGGAAAACCTGCAGCGGATCATAGCTCTTTCCGCCCCCAGCCATCTTTTTGCCAATTTTTCCGTCGTCGATCGGCAGTTTCGCGTGCTGGCCGATTCCAGACCCGAACGGGTGGGCACGATTTTGCGGGATGATGACCTGGAGAAAGCATTCAATACGGGAAAAATCTTAGCTTATGGCGCCGGGGAGGGGGAATCTTTTTCCTTGATGAAAAAATCTCCCCTTTTCCTCTCCGCCCCTTTGGTCCACCGGGGGGAAACCTGGGGCGCCTTGCACGGAGAAATTTCTTTAGATGACCTGCGCGAGACTCTTTCCCGTTCTCAGGCCCAAATTTTTCTCTACATCCTGTTCGATGCTTTTTTGCTCATCGCCGTGGGCAGCTTTCTGCTTTCGCGGGTGATCGTCAAACCCCTGAAAAAATTAGTGCAGATGTCTGAAAAGATAGCCAAGGGCAATTTGGATTCTATGAGCGAGCCTTCGGGCGGGGATGAAGTGGGCAAGCTATTTTCTTCCTTCAACCGTATGGCTTCCAGGCTGCGGGAGGATCGGGCAAAAGTGGAAGATTATATCCGCTCGCTGGAAAGGGTCAACCGCGAACTGCGCCAAGCCCAGAATGAAGTAATCCGTTCGGAGAAACTGGCCTCCATCGGCCGTTTGGCCGCCGGCGTCGCTCATGAGGTAGGAAACCCAACAGGAGCCCTCCTTGGATACCTGAACCTGCTTACCAGCGGCGGCTTAACGCCTGAAGAAGAGAAAGAGATTCTTAATCGGGCAGGTAACGAGGCCGAGCGCATTCGGCGGATTATCCGCGAGCTTTTGGATTTCTCCCGCCCCGCGCCGGGGCTTGAGGAACAAGTTGATATCAATGGGGTAATTGGCAACGCTTTATCCCTCCTCTCCCACCAGAAAAAGATCTGGGAACAAATCCAGGTGGTCAAAGAGCTTCAGGAAGATTTGCCGCCGTGGTTAGGGGACCCCCATCAGCTGCAACAGGTGATGATTAACCTATTCCTGAACGCCATCGATGCGCTGACTTCTTCTCCTCTCCAGGGGACGACAGGAGAGAAGAAACTCCGCGTGTCCACCCGCGCTTTGACCAAAGAGGAGGCAGCAGATTGCTTCGAAAACCTCTCCCGGCGCAGAAAAGAGGATTCTCCAGCGGTTGATTATTCATTATTACGCGCCAGAGAAAGGCCTTTTGCTCTATCGCAGAACGAGGTCTTTTCCGTGGTCCAGATAGAAGTAGAAGATACGGGCCCGGGAATTACGCCGGAAGCCCTTGGTAAAATCTTTGATCCTTTTTATTCCACCAAACCTCCAGGGGAAGGCACAGGTTTAGGATTAGCTATCTGCCTCCGCATTATTGAGGCTTACAGCGGACGGATCCTCGTTAAAAGTGAAGAAGGGAAAGGAACTACTTTCACCATTCTCTTACCCATTTTGGACTCTCTCCACCGCGGAGAGCGCAAAGACCGCTGAGATAAGATATAATTCTGTATAATAAATTGCTTTTTGGACACAAATGTACACAAACCATCAGGATAAACGAAAAAATTTTGTAGTTATCTGCGCAAATCTGCGTCCTATTAAGTTGTTTTTCGATTATAAGATTCATTAGCCTCTGCGTTCTCGGCGTGCTCTGCGGTGAATAGTCTTTCGGGAGAAAAAATGGAGCGAAAAAAAATATTAATCATTGATGACGAAGAGTCAATGCGCCATATGCTTTCTTTGATCCTGAAGAGGGAAGGGTATGAAGCTCGCGGCGTGGGGAAGGGAAGCGAGGCTTTGAGTCTGGTGGAATCTGAGTCATTCGATTTCATTCTCTCGGATGTGGTTATGCCCGGGATGGGAGGGCTGGAGCTGCTGCAAGCCTTTAAAGAAAAGAAAATCGAAGCCACGGTGATTATGATGTCTGCTTACGGGAATTTAGGCACGGCCGTGGAAGCCATGAAAAGAGGGGCTTACGATTACATTTCCAAACCCTTCCGACCGGATGAAGTACTGCTAACTTTACGCAAAGCCGAAGAACGGGAGAATTTGCGGAAGGAAAATTTACGGCTGCGCCAGGAAGTCATTCGCGAGTATTCTTTTGGGAATATCGTCGGCAAAAGCCCGAAAATGATGCAGTTATTCGATACCATAAAGAAAATTTCCGAATACAAAACTTCGGTTCTGATCATTGGGGAAAGCGGCACGGGGAAAGAAATGGTGGCCCGCTGCCTTCACTACAACAGCCCAAGAAACAACGGGCCTTTTGTAGCCATAAATTGCGGGGCGATTCCCGAAACCCTCCTGGAAAGCGAGCTTTTTGGCCACGAAAAGGGGGCCTTTACCGATGCCAAAAAGGAGAAGCGGGGCAGCTTTGAGATGGCTCACCAGGGCACGTTATTCCTGGATGAGATAGGCGAGATGAGCCCCTCGGCCCAGGTGAAACTTCTCCGGGTTTTGCAGGAGGGGGAAATAAAACGATTGGGCAGCGAGCGCCCTCTAACAGTGGATGTTCGTATCATAGCCGCCACTATCCGGGATCTCTCCAAGGCAGTAGCTGATGGAAGATTCCGGGAAGACCTTTTTTATCGCTTGAATGTTCTTCCCCTTCATCTTCCTCCGCTTCGCGAAAAAAAAGAAGATATTCCGCTCCTCGTGGAGCACTTTATCCATAAATACAATGAACAGCACGGATTGAATACCGAGGGATTTTCGGAAGATGCCCTGGCTCGTCTGTTAGAGTATTCCTGGCCGGGAAATGTCCGGGAACTCGAGAATGCCATCGAACGGGCCATGATATTGACCCAGGGCAGGAGGGTTGAGGCCGAATATCTTCCATCGGAAGTCCTGGGAACACCTCCAACCTGGAAAATAGACCTTTGGGGGGATGAGTTTTCCATAAAGAAAGGTAATCGAATCATGGAAGAAGAGTTGATCCGGAAAGCTTTGAAGAAGACAAGCGGAAACCGCACCCAGGCATCCAAGATACTGGAAATTAGTCATCCTGCCTTACTCAGCAAAATAAAGGAATATGGGATTGAAGGGTGATGAACTCGTAAAAAGGAAAAATTCCCTTCTTTTTGTCATTCCCGCGAAAGCGGGAATCTAGTAAATTCAAGCAGTTCTGAACTCCTGCTTCCGCAGGAGTGACGGCTTTTCCGACTTTTTACGAAGCCATTAAGAGTAGACCATCTGAAAACAAATTCCAATGATTGAAATACGCCAAATAAAAGAGACGGGATCCTATAGAGGTAGAAGGCATTGCCAGGGGGTTACCTTAACGGAAATGATTATAGGCATCGCTCTCATAGGGATATTGACGATTTTAGCCGTCCCTAACATAGAGCGATTTTCTTCCGGGTATAAGTTAAGAGGGGCGGCCAGGGAAGTTGCTACAAACTTGCAACATGCCCGAATGCTGGCCATAAAGGAAAACCGGAGTTATCGGGTAACCTTCAGCGCCAATTCTTACCAAGTGGTAAGAGTGAGCGATAATAATGTGGTGAAGAACAGGAGTTTTGGCAGCGATTATCCGGGGGTGAATTTGACGAATATTTCTATTACTTTCTTCAGCCGCGGAAATGCCGGCGGCAATACCGTTATCGTGTACAACCCCCAAGGAACAAAGAGCGTCATTGTGGCTCCCACAGGGAGGGTAAGAGTCCAATGAAAAGAATCAATCAACGGGGGTTCACCCTGACAGAGCTTCTCATCGCCCTCTTTGTCTTAGCGGTGGTTCTGCTGGCCCTTAGCACGATGGTCTACTCGGTGATGCGCGCCACCACCCAAAGCAAAGGGATGGCTGCAGCCACGACCCTGGCGGAGGATAGGATGGAAAGATTAAAAAATGTGAATTTTGGCGCCCTCACTTCGGGAAGCAACTCGACCATCTTGGGGAACATCACATATAACTGCAACTGGAATATAGGCGCTTCAGGGAACATAAAGACCATCACCGTAACCGTAAGCTGGACTGACCGTGTGTCCCACAGCGTCAGCCTCACTAGCCTTCGGGGGGGATGAGGAATGAATTTTTCCGAATTGCGGTCAACAAATGGCGGGTTCACCCTGATGGAGTTGCTGGCAGGCATTTTGATCTCCGGCATCGTCCTGACTGGGATCTACAGCGTCTTCATCTCCCAGCAGAGAGCCTTCAGCGCCCAGGAACGGGTTGCGGAAATGAATCAGAATATTCGGGCGGCCATGGACCTGATGACCCGGGAGATCAGGTTAGCCGGTTACCGAGCGCCCGGGGCAACATTCAACGGCATTGCCACCGCTCAACCCAGGGTCATTCAGGTTTTAGCTGACCTTAATCAGGATGGCGATACAGCCGATACTAATGAGAACGTTACTTACGGTTACAATACCAATACTCTACAGATTTGGAGGAATGCCGTAACTCTGCCCATCGCCGAGAACATTACTAACCTCGGCTTTTCTTATACTTTGGCCAATGGAACTACCACCTCCAACCCGGCCAATTTAGCCGATATAAGAATGGCGACCATAACCATTACCGCCCGAACTGCCTATCCTGACCCGAACACCGGCCAGTTTCGGACCATTACCCTGGCGTCTACTGTTACCCCGAGAAATCTGGTCGATTGAGCGAAAGAAGTTGAAAATATGAACAAAGCGCGCTTTTTAAAGAGAACTTTCCAGGCCGGAAATGAAAGGGGAGCGGTCTTGGTAGCGGGCTTGCTCGTTGCCCTCGTCCTTACCATCCTTAGCGTGGCGGCGATGATGAGCACCACCACGGAATTGATGATTGCGGCCAATGACCGATCAGCCAGGGAAGCTTTCTATCTGGCTGAAGCAGGAGTGGAAGATGCCAGATCGCGATTTCAGGCTACGTCTCCTTTCCCCATCATCGATAATCAGCCCACCAATACCAATTGGAAGGCCTTCATCGGGACTGTGGAAAAATCCCAACAAAAGGGGTTCCAAACTGCCAACAGTAACCATGTGCGGTTTAATCAGTTGAGTCCGCCAAATTTAAATTATGTAGTCGCCATTACCCATAAAGTGAACGCTTCCAACCAAATTCTCTATTGGGGGGATGGCAATAATGATGGAAGGCCTGAGGAGAACACCACCACAGGCAGCAATATCTATGTAATCACCTCTGAAGGCTACACTTCAACCGGGGCCACAAAGTCCGTAAGGATCGAGTGCGCCCGCGTGCCGCCTATCAATGCTCCTGCTGCCATCTATACGAAAGCGGCCACCGGCATTCTGGGGGCTTCAACTGTGGTGAATGGCCTGGATAGCTGTGGAACTTCTAATAAACCGGGGATCATCACCACGGCCACAGTAAACCAGAGTGGGAATCCCACCATTACCGGATTGCCTTCGGCCATCGAGCAGAATTCGCTGATGAACATCGATGTGCCATACTTAGTCAACCAGTTTAAAGGGAAAGCCGACTATTCTTACAATGTAAACAGCGACACTCAAGCAAACCGGAAGTGGGGAACTCCCACCGGAGCAACAGAAGGGAATCCTTCCATCTGTGGCGACCGTAATATCGTTCATTTCAACACCAACTCCACCTATATCAAGCTTACAGGAGGAAGGGGGGGCTGTGGAATCCTGCTGGTAGAGGGAAATGTCGAAGTTCACGGTGGATTTCAATGGCATGGGGTCATCCTCGCCACCGGATCCGTTTCCTTCACGGGAGAGGGAGGAAAGAACGTGACGGGCGCAATTTTGGCGGGAGGAGCAGTGTCGGCTGACCTGATAGGGGGAGGAGCTGACATTATCTATTGCAGCGAGGCCATCAACAATCAAACAAATAATTACCCGCTGGTCACGCTCAGGTGGGTAGAGCTTTTCGGCTAAAATATTTTTATTCCTTCCACCCTCCTAATTATCAAATCTGACTGCGCGTAATGCCAACTTTCCTTTACCATTCGCCATAAATAATTTTATAGACTATTAAAAAAATTAATAGCTGAAATGAAGAAAGGCAATTTCTAATAATGGTTTGTTCCAAGAGAGTTATTCCTGTCGGTTTAGGCAAAACACTTTGAAAATATTGATTATTTCAATTATGCAGGAGCAAAATATTGACGAAGCTCATAAAGCGGGTATGCGTTTTGCAGGAATATACAACAGCAAATAGGAGCTTCTGGCTATGGCCGTAAAAATAAAAAAGACTATGAAGGGAAATATGCAGAAGCTAAAAGGGTTTACGCTCATTGAGATTTTGATAACCATTGCCATTCTGGCTATCGTTGCCGGAATTGCCACCCCCTCCTTTCAGCGAATGGCCATTAACGGCAATCTTAAGACGGCCGCGAGGGACATTGCAGCGGATTTTGCCCAGCTCAAAGGGAGAGCTATTTCCGGAGACAGGGATGCCAATAATCCGGCCGATATTGTTATTAGGATGTACCGGATATCATTAAATGTTGCCGGGAACAGCTATCAATTACAACAGTGCAACGATCAAAGTTCTCCATGTGGAGGATGGACCACCATTCAGAATAAAAACTTGTCAGCATACGCCAACGATATAATCTTTGATGCCGAGGACACCACAGTAACGATTCTTACTTTTCAGACCAGGGGAACGGTTAACACGGGAACGGGTAACCAGGAAACAATTGTTTTGAGGAATAGTAGAAACTCGACAGCCACAATAAGGATCAACATTACGGGAAGGACCAATGTTCAATTCAATATGCAGTAACAGAGGAATCAGTTTAATCGAGGTGCTCATCTCCCTTTTCTTGGTATCCATTGGGATTTTGGCGCTTATTTCTTTGCAGCCTTCGGCCTGGAATTTGACCGCCAGGTCTGACTTCCTCGGCCGGGCAGGGGGACTCTTACATAAGGAGCTGGAAACCGCTGAGATATTGATCATGAACCCGAATTTCCTTGAGATCAACTCTCTAGCCACTACTGGTAGGGATGTTTACATCAGCGGGCAAAGCCCTGCCCAGCCTGCTGGAGATATTCGTTTTACCGTGCAAACCACCATTCAGGATAATTTAAACAACTCCTGGTTGGTTCGAGTGAGGGTGACCTGGCCCGGGAATAACACGGGCATCTCGGAATCCCTTCTGGTAACCCGCCAGGAAAATTTCAGGTCTTGACTATGATAAACGATTCAAAAAATGACAAAGGATTCACTCTCATCGAGATCCTCTTTGCTCTTTTCATAGGGCTTCTATTGATGGGAACCATCTATGTTTCGATGATATCCGGCCAGAGATCCTCTGTGGCCCTGGAAGGGAAAATTACGGCTCAGCAGGATGTCCGGGCTGTCCTGGAAACCATGGCCCTGGAGATCGGCATGGCTTCCTACAATCCGAATTTTGTGACGGGAATCTGGCGAAACCCGGGGGATTGCACGAGTGTTTCAGGTAATCAGGCCTATAAAGGGATTCAGGTGGCTACGGCAAACTCAATTACCCTGGGAATGGACATCGGAGAGAGTGGAGCTGTAGGAGATAATACCAACGAAGTCATCGCCTTTGTTTACGATACTGCCAACCAGCGGATTACCCGTTCGACCAACTGCGGAGGAGCTCAGGCTTTTTTGGGAGACGTCCCGGCAAATCCGCGGAGCGTGCGGGTGGTCAACAACATCCTCAATCCCATTATCCCTATGTTTAGATATTTTAACGGTATGGGAGTGGAAATCCCGGCAGGCAGCCTGCCGGCAGGCATACCCAATATTCGCAGGATAGAAATCACCCTGGCTGTGGAGACCGAGGATGTTGACCCCAATACGGGGCAGAGAAGAACGATGATTTATTCCACCAGCGTGATACCGAGGAACCATGCCATCCCGCAATAACCACAGGAGTTTACGTTTTATGGAATTCAAAGACCAACCCCCAAATGGGTTTGCCCTGATCGCCGCCCT
>Ga0194127_10006933_pt1 | contig 12668 bp, 8 predicted proteins | sample TA2KigC100mmetaG_FD_148624 | JGI IMG/M metagenome (GOLD analysis project Ga0194127, IMG submission 148624) | Freshwater microbial communities from Lake Tanganyika, Tanzania - TA2015036 Kigoma Deep Cast 100m | ecosystem: Environmental > Aquatic > Freshwater > Lake | place: Tanzania: Lake...
CGCATTCGCCTACGATCGGCTCGCGCCGACTCCGCGGGCCGGCGTGAAGGACCTCGATGCAGCCATCGCGGCAGCAGAGCTGGACGCCTGGATCGGTGAGGGTCGGAAGGCCGCGAAGTCGAAGGACTTCATCGCGTGGCACCGCCTCGCCACTCTGCTCTGTCGGTCGCTGCTGGGTTCCGGACCACCCCGAACGTTCAGCGATGAGCGCACGACCCGGGCCATCGCCGCGCTCGAGGACGCCGTCCGCACAGCCCGGTCGGGCGCGAGGGTCAACGAAGGGGTCTTTGCCGGTCCGTTCGGTTACGCGAGCGCACGGGTGGTGGCGGTGGCGGGATTCGCCTATCCGGAGGCCGCGTGGGACTATGTCACGATGGAGAGCCTCCGATCCCTGCGTGCGGACGCATCCGACGAATACGCCCTGCTGAACCTCGCGAGCGCTCTCGTCGAGACGGGCGAGGCTGGGCCGGCCTCCGTGCTTCTACCCGACCTCGCCAGGATGCGCAGCGGAGACCCCGAGGTGACGTTCCTTCGAGCGCGCGTGGCCATTGCCGACGATGACCTTGACAGCGCTGAGAAGCTGCTGCGGGAAGTCCTGGTGGCGAATCCTCGTCACCCGGAAGCCCATCGCCATCTTGCTCGGATACTCGCCGAGAGGGGAGACTGGTCCGGCGCCGGCGCGACGCTCGCCGCGCGTTCGGCGGTCTACGGACCCGACGTGCGCTCAGACGGGGGCGGTGACGGTCTGTGAGCGCTGTACCTCACGGCGTCCGCTGCGCGGCTTCGCTAGGCTTCATGGCCGCCCTGATGGCGCCCGCATCGGGCCAACTGCTGGATCGGACTGATGCGCAGCGCGAGATCGAAATAGGCCGCCAGACAGCCGTAGAGGTCGAGCGGCAGTTGCCGGTCTCTCGCGACGCCACGATGCAGGCTCGTGTTCGCAGGATAGGGTCCGCCCTGATCGCCGCGATGCCCACTCGTGCCTACCCCTATCAGTTCAAGGTACTCGATATACGCGACTTCAACGCGTTCTGTTTGCCTGGTGGGTTCATGTACGTGTTCGAGGGCCTGCTGAACCGTCTGGAGAGCGACGACGCTGTCGCGTTCGTGATGGCACATGAGATCACGCACGCTTCTCACCGGCACTGGAAACGCATGGTGGAGAAGATGCGCGGCCCGGCGCTGATCGCAACGCTGGCGGGCGCCGCCCTCGGCGCGGACGATGTGGCGGCGCTTGCGGCGACGCTCGTCCAGTCGCAGTACTCGCGGGAACAGGAAGATGACGCCGACGAGGGCGGCATCGGCCTGGCGGCGGCCGCAGGGTTCGATCCCGCCGGCGCCGTGACCGCAGCAAGCGAGATGGCGAAGCTCGATTCCGGCGACCTGACCCCGATCTACCTGCGAAGCCATCCGCCCGCAAAGGACCGGCGCTCACGTCTGGCGAAGGCCGCCGAAACACTGGCACAGGCGGCCCGGTCGGCGCAGGCGCGCGGGGCGCTGCACGAAACCCGATCGGATCTCCTGACCCCGATCCTGGCGTCCCTGCCGAGCGGATCCGGAACTCCGACGCCCTGGTGGCCCATGGCGGTCGGCAACCTGTGGACCTACACGGTGACCAGCGCCGGCAACCGGACGGAGCACACGATACGTGTGGCATCCAAGGCCGACGGCCCGAAGGGAACGGCTTGGCGCGTCGGCGTGTCGTTCCCCGGTATGGAGCCGGTGACGGCATACCTGGCCACAACACAGTCCGAGGTTTGGCGGCGCGACCGGCCATTTCGGGCCGGGTCGGCTTGGACGTTGGACTGGCGATTTGCGTCCGTCCCGTCCGGCCCCGTAGGCTCCGAGGATCATGAGTTACCTGGACGAGAAGATGTGACGACTCCCTGCGGCGCCTTCACGGATTGCCTCAAAGTACGCCGACGAGCCGACGGCGCCGTAGTGGAGGCGTGGTTCGCGGCGGGCGTCGGGATGGTGAAGCGCGTGACGCGTCCTGTTGCCGGCGAGACGCCGGCGCTACGTTCATCGGAAGTGACGGAGATTCTGACCGCGTATCGCTTGGCGAGCGCAACGGAGGGGCGCTGAATGGAGCGCATTTGGGCGCCGTGGCGCCTCGAGTATGTCGAGAACGCTAGCAGGGCAGGGGACTGCATTCTGTGTGCCTTTCCGCGCGAGGGCAGGGACGCGGAACGGTACATCCTGCATCAGGGACGACACGCCCTTGTGATGCTGAACGCATTCCCATACTCAAACGGGCACCTGATGGTGGCCCCGTATCGTCACACAGCCCAGCTTGGCGAACTCGACGCGGCCGAGAGTCTGGACATACTCAACCTCGTGCGAGCCGGCGTCGAGGCGCTCGGGGCCGCCTACAAGCCTGACGGGTTCAACATAGGCATCAACATGGGCCGCGTAGCCGGCGCAGGCATCGAGGACCACATTCATGTCCACGTCGTGCCGCGGTGGAACGGCGACACGAACTTCATGGCCGTAGTCGGCGACACGCGCGTCATACCGGCCTCGCTGCAAGCCGCGTACGAGCGCCTCAGACCTCATTTCGCGACGGGCGACCCGACATGACCTCGTTGTTTGACGAACCGAAGGGAGATCGGCTCACGACGTTGGCCGCCGAGTGCGCCACATGCGCCGACTGCCCGCTCGCGCAGACGCGCACAAACGTCGTCTTCGGCGAAGGCAATCCCGAAGCGCCCCTCGTGTTGGTGGGCGAGGGGCCCGGCGCGCAGGAAGACGCGACAGGCCGTCCCTTCGTTGGACGCGCAGGCAAGCTCCTCGACGAGTGCCTGATCGAGAACGGCATGACGCGCAAGCACGTGTACATCTGCAACACGGTTAAATGCAGGGCGTGCGTGATCGAGGGCGCAAGCGCGCAGAACCGTGCGCCACGGCCCACGGAGATCGCAGCATGCTCGAAGTGGCTGACACGGCAGTTGGACATCCTACAGCCGCTTGTCCTGGTCTGTCTCGGCGGCCCTGCCGCGAACACACTCATACACACGGGGTTCCGAATGCTGCAGGAGCGAGGCCAGTGGTTCACCGATTGCCGCTTCGCGCCACACGCCACGGCGGCCTTGCATCCCGCGTTCGTGCTGAGGCAGGCGGGCCCGGCGTTCATCGAAGCGCGCGCGAACCTGGTGCGCGACATAGGGGCAGCGCGCATCAAGGTGATCGAAGCGCGAAGAACACCAAGGCAGACTCTGTTTTGACGCAGAAGAACGTAGGGCCGCTGCTTGCTGCGGCCAACGTAGCGCCGGTGTCTCGCCGGCAACAGAACCCCCGGCCGCTGCTTGCTGCGGCCAACGTAGCGCCGGTATCTCGCCGGCAACAGAACGTACGGCCGCTGCTTGCTGCGGCCAACGTAGCGCCGGCGTCTCGCCGGCAACGATCGGAGGTGCTGACATGTACACAGGTCTCTTGCTCTGCGCGGCCATAGCCGCGATCGGTTCGTATGCGTTCGCCGCCCCGCCGGGCTCCATCAACGCCAAAGACGCGCCGTATGGCGCATTGGGCGACGGGAAGACCGACGACACCGCAGCCATTCAGCGCGCCATGGACGACGCCGCGAAGGGCGACGGCGCGGTCTTCCTGCCTCGGGGCGCGTACTTGCTCCGAGGCAGGCTGAACGTTCCGCCGGCTGTGGCTCTCGAGGGCGTGTGGCGCTCCGTACCGGCACACAATGGCATCCGCGACGCCGGACTCCCCAAGCCCACGGACGACGGCTCCACGCTCCTGATCACCGCCGATCGAGGCAAGGAGGATGCGCCTGCCGCCATCACGCTCAACACCAACTCGACGCTCAAAGGGGTGGTTCTCTACTACCCCGACCAAAACCCCGAAGAGGTTCCGGCGCCCTATCCCTGGGCGGTGGCCATGCGCGGCAAGAACCCGGCAATCCTGGATGTCGAGATGCTGAACCCCTACAACGGCATTGATGCAAGCAGCAATGAGCGTCATCTGATCCGCAACGTCCAGGGCCAGCCTTTGCGGCGCGGCGTCTGGATTGACAGCATCTACGACATAGGCCGGGTTGAGAACGTCCACTTCAACCCATGGTGGAGCATGAAGCCGAAGCTGTTCCAGTGGCAAATGGACAACGGCGAGGCGTTCGTGTTCGGCCGCACGGACTGGCAGTACGTGCTCAACACCTTCTGCTTCGGCTACAAGGTCGGCTATCGGTTCATGGAGAGCAAGACAGGGGTCACCAACGGGAACTTCCTGGGCATAGGAGCCGACGATTGCCAGACGGCCCCCGTCATCGAGCAGAGCGCGCCATTCGGGATCCTGATCACCAACGGCGAGTTCGTGTCCTTCCACGGCCCTGACCCAACAATGATCCGCGTCACCGATACCCATCGTGGCAGCGTTCGCTTCGTGAACTGCGCGTTCTGGGGTCCATGCAACCAGATCGCCAAGGTCGGGGGCCGCGGCACCGTCGGGTTCAGCGACTGCACTTTCGTTCAGTGGGACGCCGTCAAGGATGGCCGCGCAGCGATTCAGGCAACCGGCGGGACGGTCCTGATCCGTGGATGCGAGTTTCGGGAGGCTAAGGCCCAGGTCTCGCTGGCCCGAGGCGTCCGCCGCGCGATCGTGAAGGACAACATCGTCAACGGCCCGGTGAGAATCGCGAACGAAGCCGGCGGTCTCGTGGCGCTGGGAGACAACATAGGGAGTCCGGCCCCGTAACGCCGGAGCGCCGATGCGACCGCTGGTGCTGTTGGCCGTCGGCCTGGCAGTAGCCCTCACCGTCGGGGGCTACTGCATGGATGCGGCGTTCTCCGTCGCGCCGGAAGCGGCGGCGCGCAGTCACGCGATCCTCCCGGAAGCGAGCGCTCGTGTTCGAAGCTACACGGCGATCCGGTGGACGCTGTACGCGGCCTCGACCGTGTGGTTCTTTGGGGGCCTCTACATCCTGGTTCGGTGGCGACTGGCCGTCTGTATCCTCACTCGTCTCCCCTCGCGTCTCCATCGCAGGCCGTTCGTTGCCGGGATGCTGGTCTGGGCTGCCATGGCGTCGTTTCTCGCTCCATGGGGGGCGCCCGCGTCGCTTGCGCACACAGCGGTGGAGAAGGCGTTCGGCCTATCCACCATCAGCCCCGGTCTCTGGGTGACCGATCGCGCCATGGGATGGTGTCTGCAGCTTGCGTGGGCTCCAGTGGCCGGTCTGGCTATAGCGCTGATCCGGAAGAGCCCAAAGGGCTGGTGGGCATGGATGGCGACCGCCGCTGCGCCCCTGGCGATCGTGGTCACGCTCATCTACCCGGTGTTCATTGACCCGATGTTCAACACGTTCAGGTCCCTGCAGGATGCGGGCCTCCGTGCACGGCTGGAGGCGCTTGCGCATAAGGCTGGGATTGGCGAAGCCACGGTACTGGTGTCGAATAGCTCCAGGCGGACCCGCAGAGCCAACGCATACGTAACCGGGCTGGGACCGACGCACCGCATCGTGCTCTGGGACACGATCCTCAAGTACCCTCATGACCAGATCGAGGCCATCACGGCCCACGAGATCGGTCACTACCGACTGCACCACATCTGGTGGGGACTCGGCTTACACTTGCTCGGTGGGTTCGTCGTGCTGTGGTCCGTGCGCGTCGCGCTGGACCGCGTGGTCACCATCCGGGGCTTAGCGCTTGGTATTCGGTCCGTGGCCGATCCCGCGGTGCTCCCGTTGGCCTACCTTGTCCTTCAAATCTGCCTGACGGTTCAGATGCCGGCCGCGTCGGCCGTATCGCGCCTGATGGAGCGTCAGGCAGACGCGTATGGCTTGCGCCTGTGCGGCGACGGCGCGGCAACGGCCCGTGCCTTCGCGGCATTCAGCACGACGGATCTGGCAGACCCCGATCCATCGCCGGTGCTGGTCGCATGGTGCTACACACACCCGCCGCTGCGCGAGCGCGTGGCGAAGGCGCTGGAGTTCGCGGGCGCGGGCCATCGCGGCGAGAAGCTGCGGCTACACGGCCTTCGGCCGTAACGGCCAGGCAAGACGCGGCCTTAGGTTGCGTCAGGATCTTGGACCGATCTCCTGCCAGACGAGCTCGGCTCCGCCCACGACGCCCGCGTGATCTCCGAGCCTCGCTTCGATCACCTCGCACGTTCGTCCGATGGAGTAGACGAGGTGCCGGCGCATGGACCGCTCAGCCGCACGCATAAGGCCCGTCGCATTGCGTATCTGGCCCCCGATGATCACATACTGCGGGTTGAACAGGTTCACGGCGTTGCCCATGCCGATCCCGAGGTAGTAGCCCGTCTCCTCCCAGACATCGAGCGCGCACCGGTCGCCCTTGTCGGCTTCCTCGCTGATCGTCAGGGGCTTGAAGTCGGTCTTGTCGGCCTTAACACGCTCCCAGAGCGAGGACTCGCGGTTCGTCTCCATCATGCGCAGGGCGCGCTCGACGATCGCCTCCGTGCCGCAATAGGCCTCGAGACAGCCGAGCGTGCCGCAGCCGCACATGCTCCCGCCGGCCACGATAACGTGGTGCCCGATCTCCACGGCGCCACCCGTGCTTCCTGCAAGGAGCCGCCCACCCGATACGACGCCGCCCCCAATACCGGTTCCCAGCGTGAACATGACGATATCCGTGGGCCCGCCACCCTCGATGTGCTTCCACTCTCCGAGCACCGCCGCGTTGGCGTCGTTGGCGGCATAGACCGCCGTGCCAAGCTCACGCGAGATGGGCCCCGTGAACGGCTCTTCTAGGAACATGTGGAACGTCGAGTCCTCCATGCGCCCGAAGTTCGGCGACCAGTGGATCACGCCGGTCACCGGATCAATGTGACCGGCGACGGCGATCCCGACGGCAGCGATGTCGTCCTGCGAGACCCCGGCCTCGGCAATCGCCTTGCGAACCACCTCGACAACGCGGGTGCGCACCTTCTCGGCGCCCTCCTTGGCCTCGGAAGGCAGGCTAACGGTGTGCGGCACGCGTTCGCCACGCCTCAGAACCGCCGCGCGCACGTTCTGGCCGCCGAGGTCAACGCCAACAGCAAGATCGGCGCCTCTTCGTGGCGGCACAACCATCGGAACGTCGGCCTCCGCACGTAGCGCCGGCGTCTCGCCGGCAGTCGTCGTTCGTAGCGCCGGCGTCTCGCCGGCAACAGGTTCGGTGCTCATGTTTCCTACTCCCAGATGCGCCGGTCCGGATGCCGGTCGCATGTCACTCGGTCGCAACGCTCTCGACGATTCGGCGCCGATCGTATGCAGGCTTCACCGTGCCCGCGGCCCGGATGTACTCCGTTAGGACATCGAGCCGAGCCGTGCCGGTGTCCTTCCGCTCCGTGGCCTCCGCGAAGAGAGGGTCGCGCGCAAAGAAGCTGTTCGTGACGATCGAGTAGGTCTTCGCAGCGTCCACGGGCTGCCCGGCAACCAATGCGGACACAATGCGCGAGCCACGAACGTGGTACCTGACGCCCGACACCGCCGGCTTGCGCTCCGCGAGAATCTTGAGCAGTTGCGCGCCGGTCATGCGCATCGTGACGATGGTGTTGCCGAACGGATCCACGGTCACGAGGTCGCCATAGGTAATGGGCCCTCGCGTCAGCGGCGCGCGCACGCCGCCCACGTTCTCCAGTCCAACCTCGGTCCCCATGCGCGCGCGAACGGCGTCGCTTACCAGGTTGTACTCGGCGGAGTCAGGGCCCTTCTGCGTGAAGTCTGCCGTCGCCGAGCCTACTTTGTGGCCATACTTGGCGCGGATCGGGTTCCAGTACCGCGCCACCGCTTGAGCGGTCGGAGCATGCGAGGGCAGAGACGCCGTAACGGGGATGCCCCATCCTGAGTACCGGCTCACAGCCCACTTACCCGACGACCCGCGCGAGAGGCGCAGGTCCAGCCGGCCCAGCATCGCGCCCCATTCGAAGTTGTGGGTGATGATCGTTCCGTTGATGCTATGGGCGTCGGGTCCCGGAACCTGGCCGATCAGCAGCGGGGCCGCGAGATACGTGTGCGAGTGGCCGCCGATCACCGCATCAACTCCGTCCAGACCAACTGCTAGCTCGCGGTCCTGTTCCATGCCGCTGTGGGTGAGAGCGACCACTATGTCGGCCTGGCGCCTGAGGTCAGGGACCAAAGCGCGTGCGCATTCGCGGGGCGACTGGATGGTCAGGCCCTCGCGTGCGGCCGGGTAGGTTCGCGAGTCGGTCGTCACCAGACCGAACACGGCCACGCGCACAGGTCCGATCTTCTTGATGACGTATGGCTTGAACAATGGCGGCTGGCCGGTACTCGTCGCCACATTGGCGCAGACAATGGGGTACTTCGCCAGAGTCGTAAGCTTGCGGACCTGGTTCAACGTGTTGTTGAACTCGTGGTTGCCCGGACAGGCGATGTCGTATCCTGCGGCGTTCATCGCGGCCACGTCAGCCTCGCCCCTGTACTCTGTCGAAAACGGCGTGCCGTCGCAGATGTCCCCTGCGTCTACGAGAAGGACATGCCTGCCGGGCTCCTTGCGGATCTTTGCAGCGAAAACTGCACGCCGGGCTATGCCGCCAATGTTGCGCCGAGCGGACAGTCGCGCCAGGACCGAGTCCCGGTCGAACGTCTCCGGGTAGTTGAAGGGGAGAAGGTGGCCGTGCGTGTCGTTCGTGTGCAGGATCGTCAACTGTACAGCCGCCGGAACCGTCGGCGCCACCGGCAGGCCCACAACCGTCAGGATGCACAGGCTGGATACGACCAGTCCGACCAAGCCGATACGCTTCATTCACACCCTCCGGGGCCGTTGCCGCCGCCATTCTACAGGATACGCGCATACCAAGGCAACACCGACGACTGCTCGGGCGCGATTGACGCCGATGCGGTCCGTAGGTATGCTTTCCGCCATGTCCGAGTCCGTCGCCCAGACCGCTGAGGAACCGATCCGACCCAACACGCCGCTGATGAAGCAGTACTTCGGCGCCCGTGAGGAACACCCCGGAGTCATCCTACTTATGCGGGTGGGGGACTTTTTCGAAGCGTACGGCCCCGATGCGGAGACGATAGCGTCGGACCTGAACATCACCCTGACCTCGCGCGAAGACGGCGGCCAGCGACTGGCCATGGCGGGCGTACCCCATCACGCGGCGGAGCGGTACATCGCCCGACTGCTTCGCATCGGTCGGCGTGTGGCGCTGATGGATCAGGTGGAAGACCCGAAGCTCGCCAAGGGGCTGGTGAAGCGCCGGGTCACGCGAGTCGTGTCCAAGGGGACGGTCTTCGACGACGCGCTGCTCGATGCCAAGACGAACAACTACCTCGTTGCGGCCGTGGTTGCCGAGCCCGTTGCAGGCATCGGCGTGGTGGATGTGACGACCGGCGAGTTCCTCACGACTGAGTTCGCCGGCGAGTGTCGTACGGATGACATGGTCGAAGAGATCCTGCGCCTGGAACCGGCAGAGATCCTGGCCCCCGACGGCAATCCGGAGCTTGTGGAGGCCCTGCGCGCGGCCACTTCTGCGCCGGTCACCGTCTATTCGCCGAAGGACATGCCCAGTTCGCGCACATCGCGGTCCGTGCTGACACGCCACTTCGGCACTTCGACGCTTCGGGGTTTCGGCTGCGAGGACTACACGGCCGGACTGGACGCCGCGGCGCTGATCATTGACTACCTGGGCGAGACTCATGTCGGCGCTCTGGCGCACATCAACACGCTCGGCACGTACTCGACGCGGCAGTTCATGGGCCTGGACGCCGTGGCGCGGCGCAATCTCGAGGTGTCGGCTTCGCTCGTTGACGGCAGTCGCGCGCGCACGCTTCTGGGAGTCCTCGATTCCACGCTGACGCCCATGGGAGCCCGGTTGCTTCGTCGGCGCATCGAGGAGCCCTTGCTCGACGTGGAGCGCATTCGCGAACGGCTGGATGCGCAAGAGGAGTTCGTTCGAAGCGAGGTCGTTCGCGGCGATGTGCGCGACCTGCTGCGGCACGTGAACGACGTGGAGCGCCTTGTCGCGCGGGCCTCCGCCGGCCTCGCCAATGCTCGCGATCTGGTCGCGCTCCGCACGTCGCTGGATCGCCTCGATCCGATCTCGCAACTGCTTGCCGGGTCGAGCGCTGTTCTCAACAAGCGCATTGCGGCGCGTATCCAAGCCGACACGGGGCACGCCGACGAAGAGGCTCTGCTCCTTCGCGAGACGCCGATACCGCCTGCTTCGGTCTCCGCAATCCGCGACCTGATCGCCCGAGCCATCGTAGACGATCCGCCTGCCGGGGTTCGTGAGGGCGGGCTGATACGACCGGGCCACTCCGTGGAACTCGACGCGCTGAGGCAACTCTGCGCCGATGGAAGGGCCTGGATCGCCAACCTGGAGGCCTCGGAACGAACCAGAACCGGCATCGGCTCGCTCAAAGTCTGCTACTCGGCTGTCTTCGGATACACGATCGAAGTCACCAAGCCGAACCTTGGCAAGGCGCCGCCTGAGTACATCCGCAGGCAGACGACGGCCAACGGCGAGCGCTTCATTACGCCCGAGCTGAAGGAGCAGGAGTCCCGCGTGCTGGGCGCCGACGAGAAGGCGATAGACCTCGAGTACCGCCTCCTCGTCGAGGTGCGCGAGAGGGTCGCCGACAGCGCGTCCGGACTGCTCGACATAGCCCGAGCGCTGGCCGAGCTCGACTGCACGTCGGCGCTGGCGGAAGTGGCGGCACGCCGCGGCTATGTCAGGCCGATCGTGGACGACTCGGAGGTCATAGACATCAGGGGAGGCCGTCACCCTGTGGTCGAGCGCATCCAGGAGCGCGGCGCGTTCGTGCCGAACGACTGCCGGCTCGACTGCAACGACAGCAGCCTTCACGTCATCACCGGCCCCAATATGTCCGGGAAGTCCACGCTGCTCCGCCAGGTCGCGCTCATAGCCCTGATGGCCCAGATGGGCAGCTACGTGCCGGCCGACAGCGCACGGATCGGCATCGTTGACAGGGTGTTCACCCGCGTCGGCGCTCACGACGAACTGGCGACGGGCCAGAGCACCTTCATGGTGGAGATGACCGAGACGGCCGCCATTCTGAACAACGCGACCAGGCGCAGCCTCGTCATCCTGGACGAGATAGGGCGGGGGACCAGCACCTATGACGGCGTCTCCATCGCGTGGGCGGTTGCCGAGCACCTCGCCGAGATCGGCTGTCGCACGCTGTTCGCCACCCACTACCATCTACTGAACGACATGGCGAAGCGGCGCCCGAACGTCCACAACTTCCCCATCGCCGTGCGCGAACAGGGCGACGGCATCGTCTTTCTGCACCGACTGGTGACGGGCGGCACCGACCGCTCGTACGGTATCCATGTGGCGCGCATGGCGGGCATCCCCCCGCCGGTCGTCGAGCGCGCTCGTGAGATCCTGCGTGGCTTGGAGCGGAACGGGGCAGGCAAAGACACCGTCGGGCAGGCCTCCCGACGGCAATCCCAGGTTGAGTCCGAAGCCGCTGTGCAAGAGAAGCGCAAGCGCATCCAACTCACGCTGTTCGAACTAGAGGAGAACCCGGTGATCGAGGAACTGCGCTCCATAGACACGACGACGATCACCCCGATAGAGGCGCTGGTGAAGCTGAGCGATCTGCAGCGCCGTTCAGCCGGGGCGCAGTAGCGTTCGGTCCCATGTCATGCCGCATAGCCCTGCTCGATGAGCTGACCGCCAGCCGAATAGCCGCCGGCGAAGTGGTCGAGCGGCCCGCCTCGGCGGTCAAGGAACTGGTCGAGAACGCCATTGACGCCGGAGCGACCCGCGTTGAGGTCGTCTTGACCGAGGGCGGCAAGCGCCGCATCGAGGTGTCGGACAACGGCTCGGGTATGACGGCCGAAGAGGCCGTGCTGGCTGTCCAGCGCCACGCAACATCGAAGATACGGTCGTCCGACGACCGCTTCGCCATTCGGACGCTCGGATTCCGTGGAGAGGCGCTTCCCAGTATCGCGTCGGTGAGCCACTTCACGGTCGTGACCAAGTCGCCGGACTGCCCGGCAGGCACGCGTCTCGTCATTCATGGCGGATCGCTCGACGAAGTGAGCGAGGTTGGCTGCCGCGACGGGACGACGATCGAGGTCGAGGATCTGTTCTACAACACACCCGCCCGGCTTAAGTTCCTGAAGACCACCGCGACGGAGATGGCTCGCTGCGTCGAGGTTGTCGCCAACCTCGCGCCGGCCTACCCCGGCATCGCGTTCCGCGTGGTGCCCCGGCGACAGGAGGTGCTTGCCACGCCGGGCACGGGCGATGCGCTCGGGGCGCTGGCTGCGTGCTGGGGCCGCGAGACCGCGCGGAAGCTGGCGCCGGTCGAGCATCGCGAGGTGGGCCAGAGCATCTCGGGCTACGTCGGAACACCCGAGGTCGCGCGACCGGGCCGCACGCACCAGTTGTTCATCGTCAACGGCCGGCCCGTCAGGAATCGCTCCCTGACGCACGCGCTGGAGCACGCCTTCCGAGCGATCACGCCCGAGAGCCGGTACCCGGTGGCGTGCCTCGTGATTGACCAAGACCCGACGATGGTGGATGTCAACGTCCATCCCAGCAAGCTGGAGGTGAAGTTCACGCGCGAGGGCGATGTTCACGCATCGGTCGTACGTGCGGTGTCTGAAGCGCTCGCGAGCCACGGCCTCGTCCCGCAGATCGGCCGGATCCAGCCGCACACGAACAGCCAGGACGTAGCGCCGGCGTCTCGCCGGCAACAGGCGTTCATGGACCGCGCGCCG
>Ga0194127_10006935_pt1 | contig 12665 bp, 14 predicted proteins | sample TA2KigC100mmetaG_FD_148624 | JGI IMG/M metagenome (GOLD analysis project Ga0194127, IMG submission 148624) | Freshwater microbial communities from Lake Tanganyika, Tanzania - TA2015036 Kigoma Deep Cast 100m | ecosystem: Environmental > Aquatic > Freshwater > Lake | place: Tanzania: Lake...
CCACCGGGCGAACTGGTCTGCAGCAACCGTGCCAGAGGCGCAAGTGCCCGGAAGTGCTAGGTTTGCAGTCGGAGGGCTCGAATGCCCCTATGTATCACGACGAAACGCACCACCGGCGACGGGCGGGACGCCTGCGCGGGACGCTGCTCGGGAACAGACGGAAAGCAAAGCCTGAAACCCGGACCAATCATGGCGATGTATTGAAACGATACGGGTGATACAGATCCTCTTGGTGTGTCAAACGGATACGGTTGCGTCGTCGGCACCGACTGGACGGGCCCACGGCCCGGGCGGGACCTCGTCGCGCGCGGCGAACGGCGTGATCGGGAGGTCGATCCCGCGGCCGCCGGGCAGGTCCATGCGCCGGAACAGGCCGCGCGCACGCACCGCGGGATGCTCGCGCGCCTCGCGCATCGACAGCACCGGCTCGACCGACGGTGGGAGCCGCCCGGCCGCGGACAGGTCCAGGGCGGAGACCCGCGAGAACGCCGCGGCGATCGCCTCGACACCGGTCCCCCCCGCGAACGCGGCGAGCGCGGCGACCGGTCCCGCCTCGAGCGCCGCCGCTGCGGCGTGCCGGCCCTCGGCGTCGGCGTACATCCGGTACGTGGGCAGGCCGCCCTCCAGCAGGCCCGAGCCCGGCGAGACGTCGTCCCCCGCGGCCTCGCGGGCGTGCGGCGGGAACGCGAACATCATCGCCCCGTCCAGCAGCGGCACGTCCAGGATGCGGTCCGCGGGCCGCCCGCGCACACGACCGAGCAGCGCGCCGAGCAGGGCGATCACCGCGAGCATGGCCCCCCCCACGTCCGCGACCTGCACGGGCAGCGGGTGCGGGGCCGGCGCCCGATCGAGCGCCCCGGTCAGCGCCAGGTAGCCGAGGTCGTGGCCGGCGCGATCGGCCCAGGGACCGTGAGCGCCGAACCCGGACATGCGCGCCACGGTCAGCCGCTCGAAGCGGGCCACGAGGTCGGACGGGTCCAGCCCGAGCCGCGCCATGACGCCCGGGCGGAAGCCCTCCACGAGGCAGTCGGCGTCGGCCAGGATCCGGAGCAGCCGCTCGCGGTGCGCGTCGCGCCTCAGGTCGAGCGCGACGAAGCGCTTCCCGCGGTTCAGGGCGTGGAACAGGGCGGCGGTGCCGTCCACCAGCGGGGGGAACGCGCGGAGCGGGTCGCCGGCCGGCGGCTCCTCGACCTTGATGACCTCGGAGCCCCGGTCGGACAGCAGCAGCGTCGCGAGCGGGCCGGGGAGGAGGCGCGTCAGATCGACGATGCGGATACCGGAGAGCGGCTTCACGCTTCTGCCCTCGCGGCTGCCGGGGGACGGTCTACCAGCCCGCGTCGCTCATGACGTCGCGGAGCTTCAGGGCCATCGCGATGTTCCCTTCGACCTTCAGCTTGCCGCGCGTGAAGGCCGACATCTCGTTCATCCTGCCGTTCGCGACCTCGAGGAAGTCCGCGGCCTGGATGCGGATCCGCACGTTCATCTTCTCGGCCTTGCCGGCCTTCAGCTCGGGCGCGTTCAGGTCGAGGGTCCAGGTGCCGCCGCCGTCGCCCTCGATGACGAACTCGAAGACGCCGCCGATCTTCTGGGCGCGGGCCGGGTTCTTGGCGATGCGGGCGGCGAGACCGTCGTTGAACACCGACTCGACCGATACGTACTCCACGTCTGACCTCCTGGCGGCAGGTGCCGGGAAAAGCTGGGGGGAATGATAAGCGACTGCGCGACCGGCGGCAAGGTCGGGCCTCAGTGGACCTTGTCCGGTCAAGGGACGGCCTGCCGTGCGGGCCGGGCGACGGCGCGGAATGCTCTCCCACGGCAGCGCGGCCGCGGCGTTTTCGGGCCGGACCGCCGCGAATCGGGGTCGGAACGGAGTCGGGCCGGAGTCGGGTCGGAACGGAGTCGGGTCGGGACGGAGTCGGGTCGGGACGGAGGGGCCCCGCGAGGGTCGTCCGGGGAGGTGCCGGCCAGGGCTTCCCGGGAGTGGGCACGTGGGGCGCGATGCTGCCGTCTTGGCGAGGAAGGCCAATCAGTTCACGTGGTTCCGTCAGGCCGCTTGCCTGCGCGCCTGGTAGTGGTACCATCCGGACGCCACCTTTCGGAGGTTCGGTCATGTCGTGGAGGAGTGTACGCCGGGAGTCCTTCGTCGTCCTGGTGGGGGCTGCGTTGTCGGTGCCGGTCGGGTGCGGCGGGCAGACCGCCCCGCCGGGAGCGGCGGAGGTGGGGGGAGGCGAGACCTGGGGGAGCGAGGTGGTCGAGCCGGTCGCCATGGCGGCGAAGACGGGCGGGCTGGAGCCCGGCACCCCGTGCGCCTACGGCGAGGGCGAGCTGCCGAGCGGCGAGTTCGACGGGTCGATCCTCTGCCAGGACGGGGTCCTTTTCGACTGCAACGACCAGGTCGCGGACTTCGGCGAGACCGACGTGGCTACCTGTACCGCGGTCGGCTCCCTCGCCTGCCGGAACGACGGCTCCTGGGGCGCGGCGCACCCGTTCTGTCCGAACGCCCCGTCGTTCTGCGAGAAGCGGCTGCCGCGCGTGGCCGGCGGCGGCTTCCACACGTGCGCGGTGCTCCAGAACGGGAACGTGGACTGCTGGGGCAGCAACACGTACGGCCAGGCCGCGGACAGGAACCTCGGCGGCGGGGTCGCGGTCGAGGCCGGCGTGTTCCACACGTGCGTCCTGACCGCCTCCGGGAACGTGGATTGCCAGGGGCTGAACACGAGCGGCCAGGCCGCGGACTACAACGTCGGCGACGCGGTCGGCCTGGCGGTCGGCGGCTACCACACGTGCGCGTTGCTGGCGAGCGGCAACGTGGACTGCTGGGGGAGCGCCCAGTACGGCCAGTCTGCGGACTACGCCGGGGGCGACGGGGTGGCGCTGGCTGCCGGCTGGTACCACACGTGCGTCGTCAAGGCGAACGGGAACGTGGACTGCTGGGGCTGGAACGTGCACGGCCAGGCGGCGGACTGGAACCTCGGCAACGCGGTGGGCGTGTCCGCGGGCTATCTCCAGACGTGCGTGCTTCGCGCGAGCGGGAACATCGACTGCTACGGCTCGAACGCGAGCGGGCAGGCCGCGGACTACAACGGCGGCGACGCGGCAGCGGTGGCTGCGGGCTACGGCCACACCTGCGCGCTGCTGCGGAGCGGCAACGTGGACTGCTGGGGCTCGAACGCGTACGGGCAGGCCGCCGACCTGGCGACCGAGGCGGCGTCCGGTCTCGCGGTCGGCGCCTACCAGACCTGCGTCGTCACCGGCGCCGGCAACGTCGCCTGCTGGGGCAACAACGGGAGCGGCCAGGCGGCGGACCTCGGCGGCGGGATCGCGCTCGCGGCCTGCGCTCTCTGAACGAGGCGCCCCCGCGCAGCCGCCGTCCGGTGTTCGTCGCCGTTCCCGGGGGTGCCGAACCAGGCACCCGATGCCGCGTAAACCAGGGTGGACAGGGTGATCTGCGGGAACCCGGAAGGGCCGCGCTACTTCCCGCCCGCCACGCGGACGCGGGTCTCGGCCTTCTTCAGGGAGGCGGCGAGGACGTTGTATGCCTCGCCCTCGACGGGGTGGACGTCGTGGAGGCGGCGGACGTCCTCGTCGACCTTGGCCTTGGCGCGCGTCACGTCGATCTCGTCGGAGCGCTCGCAGGTCTCGGCCAGCACGCTGACGCGGTCGCCGAGGACCTCGACGAACCCGCTCGCGAGCGCGAACGTCTCGCGGCCCGCCGGGGTCTCCAGGACCATGGGACCGATGCCGAGCGCGGCGATCATGGCCTCGTGACCGGGCAGCACGCCCATCTCGCCGAGCAGTCCGGGGAGCGTGACCTCGCGGACCTCGACGTCCTTGACCTTCGCTCCCTGGGGGGTGACAACGTCCAGCTTCATGTCCCGCTCCCCTTGGTGCCCGTCGTGTCCGTGCCCGTGTCCGAGCCCGTGTCCGTGCCCGTGCCCGCCTACCCCTGCTTCAGCATCTGCTCGCCCTTCTCGCGGGCCTCCTCGATCGCGCCGACCATGTAGAACGCCTGCTCGGGCAGGTCGTCGTGCCTGCCCTCGAGGATCTCCTTGAAGCCGCGCACCGTGTCATCGACCTTGACGTACTTGCCCGGCCGCCCGGTGAACTGCTCGGCAACGAAGAACGGCTGCGACAGGTAGCGCTGGATCTTGCGGGCGCGGGACACGACCAGCTTCTGGTCCTCGGACAGCTCGTCCATGCCGAGGATCGCGATGATGTCCTGCAAGTCCTTGTATTCCTGCAAGACCTGCTGCACGCGGCGCGCCGTGCGGTAGTGGTCCTCGCCGACGACGAGGGGATCCAGGATGCGCGACGTGGAGTCCAGCGGATCCACGGCCGGGTAGATGCCCAGCTCGGAGATCTGGCGCGAGAGGACCGTGGTCGCGTCGAGGTGCGCGAACGTGGTCGCAGGCGCCGGGTCGGTCAGGTCGTCGGCCGGGACGTAGATGGCCTGGACCGACGTGATGGACCCCTTGCGGGTGGACGTGATGCGCTCCTGCAGCTCGCCCAGGTCGTACGACAGCGTGGGCTGGTAGCCGACCGCGGACGGGATGCGGCCGAGCAGCGCCGACACCTCGGATCCCGCCTGGGTGAAGCGGAAGATGTTGTCGATGAACAGGAGCACGTCCTGGCCTTCCTCGTCGCGGAAGTACTCCGCGGCGGTCAGCGCGGACAGGCCGACGCGGGCTCGGGCGCCCGGCGGCTCGTTCATCTGGCCATAGACCAGCGCGGTGCGCTCGATGACCCCGGACTCCTTCATCTCGGTCCAGAGGTCGTTGCCCTCGCGGGTGCGCTCGCCCACGCCGCCGAACACGGACACGCCGCCGTGGTGCGTCGCGATGTTGTGGATCAGCTCCATGATGACGACGGTCTTGCCGACGCCGGCGCCGCCGAACAGGCCGACCTTGCCGCCGCGCGGGTAGGGCTCCAGCAGGTCGATGACCTTGATGCCCGTCTCCATCTGGCGGACCGTCACGTCCTGGTCGAGGAACGACGGCGGCTCGCGGTGGATCGGGTAGAACTTCTCGGCGTTCACCGGCCCCGCCTCGTCCACGGGCTCGCCGATCACGTTGATGATGCGGCCCAGCGTGGCCTTGCCGACCGGGATCAGGATCGGCTTGCCGGTGTTCCTGACGGCCATCCCGCGGACCAGGCCGTCCGTCGAGTCCATGGCCACGCAGCGCGCCGTGGACTCGCCCGTGTGCTGGGCGACCTCCAGCACGAGGTTGTCCGGCTTGTCGCTGATGGCCGGGTTCGACACCCGCAGCGCCGTCAGGATCTCGGGGAGCGTCCCCGGGGGGAACCGAACGTCCACCACGGGCCCGATGACCTGGGTGATGACTCCGTCGCCCGTTGCCGCCGCCATTGCTTCCTCCGGTTCTCGTCCCACGGGCTCTCTCGTGCCCGTGTCCGTGTCCGTTCCCGACCCTACCCCTTCAACGCCTCGGCCCCGGTAACGATCTCCAGCATCTCCTTCGTGATCGTGGCCTGCCGGGCCTTGTTGTACTGGAGCGTCAGCCTGGAAATCATCTCGCCCGCGTTCTTCGTCGCGGACTCCATCGCGGTCATGCGCGCCGCCATCTCGGCCGCGAGCGACTCGAGCACCGCGAAATAGACGCGCACGTTCACGTACAGCGGGAGCATCGCCTCGAGGACCTGCCCGCGCCCCGGCTCGTAGGCGAACTCGATCCCGTCGGCGGCTTGCGCCGCGTCGGCCGCGTCCGTGTCGCCGTCGCCGTCGCGGTCGCGCACGATCGGCAGCAGCCGCTCGACCGTGACCCGCTGCGAGATCGCGGACTTGAACTCGTTGTAGACGAGGTAGACCGCGTCGAGGCCGCCGTCGATGAACTCGGCCACCACCTCGCGTCCGATCGCCGCGGCCCGCTCTGACGTGGGGTCCGACAGGACCTCCATGTACTCCTTGCGGACCGTGTACTGCGGGCGGCGCCGGAAGTAGTCGCGGCCCTTGCGGCCGAGCAGCGCGAGCCCGACCTCCTCGTGGCCGCCCTCGCCGCCCTTCAGGTACCGCTCGGCGCGGCGGTTGATGTTCGAGTTGAACGCGCCGCACAGCCCTCGGTCGGACGTGATGACGACCAGGAGCGCCTTCTTCTCGGGCCGCACCTGGAGCATCGGGTGGGCCTCGCGGTCCACGTGCTCGGCCACGTCCCGGATCACGTCGCGGATGCGGCGCGCGTACGGCCGCGCCCGCATCATGTTCTCCTGGGCGCGCCGCAGCTTGGCGGCCGCGACGAGCTTCATCGCACGCGTGATCTTCTGCGTGCTCTTGACGCTCGCGAGGCGCCGGCGGATCTGCTTGAGAGTCGCCATCGATCCCCGCCCGCTAGCCTTCGACCTTGAAGAACCCCTTGAACTCGTTGACGGCCGCGGCCAGCTTCGGCCGCAGCTCCGCCGAGATGTCCCGCTTCTCGCGGATCTCGGCGAGCAGCTCGGGGCGCCGGGAGTCGAAGAACTCGTACATCTCGGTCTCGAAGCGGCCGACCGCGGAGACCGGTACGTCCATCAGGAAGCCCTCGTCCGCGGTGCCCGCGAACAGGATCAGGACCTGCTTCTCGACCGGGAGCGGCTTGAACTGAGGCTGCTTAAGCAGCTCGACGAGCCTCGCGCCCTTGTCGAGCTGGCGGCGCGTGGACTTGTCGAGGTCCGTCGCGAACTGCGCGAACGCGGCCATCTCGCGGTACTGGGCCATGTCGAGCCGCAGCGACCCGGCGACCTTCTTCATCGCCTTGACCTGCGCGGCGCCGCCGACGCGGGAGACCGAGATGCCGACGTTGATGGCCGGTCGGACGCCCTTGTAGAACAGGTCCGTCTCCAGGTAGATCTGGCCGTCCGTGATCGAGATGACGTTCGTCGGGATGTAGGCCGACACGTCGCCGGCCTGCGTCTCGATGACCGGCAGCGCGGTCAGGGACCCGCCGCCGAGCTTGTCGCTCATCTTGGCGGCCCGCTCCAGCAGTCGCGAGTGCAGGTAGAAGACGTCGCCCGGGTACGCCTCGCGGCCCGGCGGGCGGCGCAGCAGCAGCGAGAGCTGGCGGTACGCGACCGCGTGCTTCGACAGGTCGTCGTAGATCAGGAGGGCGTGCCCGCCGTTGTCGCGCAGGTACTCGCCCATCGTGACGCCCGAGTACGGCGCGATGAACTGCATCGGCGCCATCTCGGCCGCGGTGGACGAGATGACGGTCGTGTAGTCCATGGCCCCGAACTTCCTGAGCTTGTCCCCGACCTGGGCGACCGTGGACTGCTTCTGGCCGATGGCCACGTAGAAGCAGAACACCGGGTGCGGCCCGGAGTGCGTGTCCTTCTGGTTGATGATCGTGTCGATCGCCACGGCCGTCTTGCCGGTCTGGCGGTCGCCGATGATCAGCTCGCGCTGGCCGCGCCCGATGGGCGTCATCGCGTCGACGGCCTTCAGGCCGGTCTGGAGCGGCTCCTTGACGCCCTGGCGCGCGACGATGCCCGGGGCCTTGATCTCGATGCGCCGCGTCTCCGTCGCCTCGACCGGCCCGAGCCCGTCGATCGGCTGGCCGAGCGCGTTCAGCACGCGGCCGACGACCGCCCTGCCCACCGGCACCTCGGCGATGCGGCCGGTCCGGCGGCACTCGTCGCCCTCGCGGATCTTCGTGGCCTCGCCGAAGAGGGCGACGCCGACGTTCGATTCCTCGAGGTTGAGCACGATGCCGCGGACGTCATGCGGGAATTCCAGCAGCTCGCCGGCCATGGCGCCGGACAGGCCGTAGACGCGCGCGATGCCGTCGCCGGTCGAGATGACGGTCCCCTTCTCGCGGACCTCGACCTTGCGGCCGTACTCGCGGATCTCCCGCTTCAGGACCTCGGTGACCTCTTCGACGCGCAGTTCCATCAACGACTCTCCAGCAGGTGCGTTCGGAGCGAATCCAGGTACGCCCGCACGGACATGTCATAGACGCGGTCGCCGACCGTGACGCGCAGGCCGCCGACGAGCGACGGGTCCAGGCGCTGGGTCAGGACCAGGTTCCTGCCGACTGCCTTGCCGATCGCCTCGCGCACGCGCCCGAGCTGCACCGGCGAGATCGCCCCGGCCGACACCAGCTCGCCCCGCGCGCGGCCGGCGCGCCGGTCCTGCTCCTCCGCGCAGGCGGCGAGGACCAGGGACAGGCCGCCGAGGCGGCGCCGCGACGCGAGCACGCCCAGGAAGGCGGCCGAGACCTCGTGGATCCGCATCATCTTCGCGACGGCGTCCACGGCCTTGGCAGTGACCTCGCGGGGCATGGACGGGTTGTTGACCACGTCGCGCAGCTCCGGGATCCGGGCGATCTCGCGCTGGAACGCGGTCAGGTCGGTGAGGCAGCGGTCCGCGACGCCACTCTCGGTCGCCACCTCGAGCAGGGCCACCGCATAGCGGCGGGCGGCGATGTCGATCGTGGGCATCAGGCCCCCTTCTTCGCGGTGATGCCTTCGACCACCTTCTCGACGAGCGCGTCGCGCACCGGGCCCCTTGCCTCGGCGGCGACCCGCTGCTCGGCGAGCGCGAAGGCGCGCTCCACCACGGACTGGGCCAGCTCGGTCCGGGCCATCTTGACGGCCTGGCTCAGGCTGAAGTCCATCTCGTCGCGGACCTTCTGCGCGAGCACGGCGCCCTGGCGGGCCAGCGCGTCGCGCTCCGCCTCGCCGAGGCCGCGGAACTCGGCCATCAACCGCCCGGTCTCTTCGGTCAGGTGGGCAAGGCGCTCCTCGGCGGCCTTCAGGCGTGCCTCGGCCTCGCGGTGGGCGGCGGCCGCCTCCTCGATGTCCGCCTTCACCTCGTCGTGGCGCGAGGCGTAGTGCTTGCGCAGGACCGGGCCGACGAACCACACGAGCGCCACGAACACGACGGCGAAGGCGAAGCCGTACTTGCCGAGCGTCGCCCAGTCGGGTCCGTGGTGGGCCGCCTCGGCCCCGCGCCCGGCCTCGGCCTCGGCGAGCGCCCGGAGCGGGAATGCGAGCGCCAGGAACAGCCAGGTCGCCACGCGGCGGACGGACGCCGACGTCATCGCGCCACCCCCTCGGGTTGCCGGACCTGGGACTCGATCATGGCGGCCAGCTCGGAGGCGACCGCGTCCGCGCGCTTGTCCAGCTCGCGCCGCTGCGCGGCCAGCGCCTCCATCTCCCGCGCCAGCTCGGCCTGCACCCGGGCCCGCTCGCGGCCGAGGATCTCGTCGCGAAGCCGTGCGCCTTCGTCGGCGAGCCGGCGGCGCGCCAGGACCGCCTCGGCGCGCGCCTCGGTCAGGCGCGTCGCGAGCGACGCCTCGAGCCTCCTCGCCTCCTCGGCGATCGCGACCGCGCGTGCCCGCAAGCCGCGCGTGGACTCGTCGCGCCGCTTCAGGACCGCGATGTACGGCTTGAAGAACGCGTAGCGGAGGATGACGTACAGGGTCCCCAACACCGCGATCTGGATGAACCACGTCGCATCGAGGTCCACCAGTCCGGCCTTCAGGACCTCTGCGCTCCGGATTTGATCCTCGAATCCCGTCATGTTTCTCCCGGGGTGGTCGCATATCCGCGGCCCCCAGGGCGGCTGGTTCAGCCCCCGTCCTGCTGCGCCGGGCGCCTCCGGGCGGCTTCGGCGTCGCGGGGGCCCCGGCCGCCCAATGGATGGCGCGAAAGCTGGCCGTGTCTAGCATCGGGGTGGGGACGTGTCAAGGAAGATTCGACGGGCTGCCGGAGCCCGTCAGGAAAGGGGGGTCGAGCAGCTCGTCACCCCGATCGCGGATGCGACCGGCGATGCGACCCTGGAGTGGGCGGCAGCGGCGGGTCCGTCCGGGCGCGCGGCGAGGATCGGGACCCCAGCGTCGGATTGCGGGGACACGTCGGCGTCCACCGGCAGCGCGCCGAGGTACGGGACGCCCGCGGCGGCGGCGAGGCGCTCGATGCGGCCCTTGCCGAAGACCGCGTGCCCGGCGCCGCACGACGGGCAGACGAACCCGGCCATGTTCTCGACCACGCCGAGGACCGGCGTCTTCGTGACGCCGAACATCCTGGCGGCGCGGAGCACGTCCGCGAACGCGACGTCCTGTTGCGGCTGCGTCGATGGCGTTTGACGGCCGGCCCTTGCGGGGATATCTTCGCGGAGGGTTGCAAAACCGGAGGGGCTTGGATGAGTCGGATTGCGGTTCCCGTGGCCATCGTGCTCGGCCTCGTGCTCGCGCAGGCGCCGGAGGCGCTCGCGCAGAAGGCGAAGATGAACGACGCGCAGTGCGCGCCCGCGCTGGCGGTCGCGGCGCCCCCGTCCGAGCGCTGGGCGGCGTGGCAGCCCCTGCTCGGCGAGTGGGAGGGCACGGGGGGGCCCGGCGCCCCCGTCAGCGGCGTGTTCACGTTCCTTCCGGACCTCGGGTCGGCGGTCCTGGTGCGCAAGCACAAGGCCCTGGTCGGCGCCGCGAAGGAGGGGCAGCCCGCGCCGGCCGTGCACGAGGACCTGATGATCGTGTTCCCGGTCGGCCGGGAGGTCCGCGCCAACTACTTCGACAACGAGGGCCTCGCGATCAAGTACGTGGTCACCCCCGCCAGGGACGGGAAGTCGTTCGTCTTCGACAGCCCGGCGTCCGGCGACCAGCCGGCGTTCCGCCTGACGTACCGCGTGCAGGCCGAGGGCGAGGTCGCGGTCCTGTTCGAGATGTCGCCGACCGGCAAGGCGGACGCGTTCCGGAAGGTCGTCGAGGGCACCGCGACAAGGAAGGCGCTGCCGCCCGCGCCGCCCGCGCCTCCGGCGCCGCCGCCCGCGCCTCCTGCCCCCCCGGCGGCCGCCGCGGCCCCGCCCGCGCCGCCCGCGCCGCCCGCGCCCGGGAAGTAGTCCGCCGTCCGGACGCGGGAATACCCGTCCCGCCGCGTCGTCGAACCGCCGTTGCCCCCCGTTTCGGATGACCGCCATGCCCGGGCGCACCGCCGTCGCAGTCGTGCTCGCCCTCGCCGTCCTGGCGGCCGCGTGCGGCACGAGGCCGCCCGAGATCGCGCTCGATCCCTGCCTCGCGACCCCGGACTGCGGCGCGGACATGTGCTGCGACCGCGCGTACCGGGTCTGCCGGTACCTCCGCGGCTGCGTGTCGGACGCCACGGGGTTGGATATCTTCCTGGCGCTGACGGAGGCGCTGGCCGAGGCCGGCGGCGACGGCGAGTGAGCGTCCTACATCGGGTAGCCCACCATGTACTCGGGGCTCAGCACGTCGAACGGGCCGCCCTTGCACTCGGATTGGCTCAACGGCTTGTCGTCGAGACATCCGGTCCGGTACGTCCCGCGGAGCCGGTAGGAGCCGAACCCGCCCGCGAGCCCCTCGGCCGGGGCGGCGAAGGCGAACGCGGCGAGGGCGTCGCCCGGGCCGAGCTTCCTCGCGATCCCCTCCCAGCCGCAGACCGCGGGCGGACCCTTGTCCACCCACTCGCCGGTGTCCTCGTCGCGCCGCTCGATCGAGAACGTCTCGCACCCGTTCAGGTACGCGACCTCGTCGGCCAGGTTGTACCACCACGGCGCGACCTGCTCGCCGGGGAAGTAGATGGACTCCTCGACCCACAGGACGACCGCCTCCTGGCCCTCGACCGCCCTGCACGTCCCGGGGTGCGTCATCATCGCGCACGCGACGCACTTCGGGCAGTGGATCGCCTCGTCGCAGTATGCGCCCGCCGGGCAGTCGGCCGACTCCCAGCAGTACGGCGGCTCGACGTTCGCAAGGCACTGGCCGAGCTCGCCGCCGATGATGCTCGCGCCCACGCACCGCTCGTTCTCGCCGCAGTGCCCGGGCAGCCAGCAGCCGTCGATCGGGCACGGCTCCGGGACGCAGACCGACTGGGGAGGCACGCCGCACTTCGGGCAGGGGTGCTCGAGGCACAGGTAGCCCTCGCCGCATTCGTCCGGGCCCGTGCACGGCTTGCCCGTGACGTCGTCGCCGCACACGTCCGTGCAGTCCGCCGAACAGTCCCTCACCTCGGGGGGGATCGTGTCGCACCCGTCGAAGCAGCCGCCGTACGTGTGCCACATGCCGTTCCGGCACTGGCACCTGCAGTCGATGCAGAGGGTCGGCCCGCAGTCCGGGGCCGTGTCGTCCCCGTCGGGCAGGACGTCCACGATCTCCGGGAGCACGTCCGGCTGGACGTCGTCCCCGTCGGGTTGCACGTCCGCGACCTCGGGCTGCACGTCATCGCCGTCCGGCGGGAGGTCCGGGACCGCGTCGTCCGCCTTCCGCGGCAGGTCCGGCAGCACGTCGTCCGCCTCCCGCGGCAGGTCCGGCAGCACGTCGTCCGTCCCCTCCACGCACCCCGCGCACCCGGCGATCACCGCGACCGCCATCCAACCGAGCCGTCTCGTCATCGTTCATCCTCCAGAACCCGGGTCTGCGCGCATGCGATGAGCGTGCCAGGACGTGGGGCGAATGAAATCGGGCACCTGCGGCGCGCGGGCCACCTGCGCGAGATCGGCACCGCGACATCGATGTCCCGTTCGGGGGTCGTCCCGCGCGCCCCCCTGCCCGCCGCCCCGCGTTGCGGGGCGCGGGCCACCCCCCTTGCGCGGCCGCCTTGCGGCCGCCGAGCGCGCCGCGCCTCGGCGCGGCGCGCTCGGCCGCGCTGTCGCCCGGCCCGCGCGGTAGGGGGTCCCGACCGAGCGACACCCGTCGAGACGCGTACACCGCCTTCCCGACCCGGGC
>Ga0194127_10006954_pt1 | contig 12650 bp, 10 predicted proteins | sample TA2KigC100mmetaG_FD_148624 | JGI IMG/M metagenome (GOLD analysis project Ga0194127, IMG submission 148624) | Freshwater microbial communities from Lake Tanganyika, Tanzania - TA2015036 Kigoma Deep Cast 100m | ecosystem: Environmental > Aquatic > Freshwater > Lake | place: Tanzania: Lake...
AAGACCTTGCCTTCCTTGACCAGCGTGCCGCAGAGGAGGAACAAACGAAGCCTGCGGAGCAACGAGCTGAATTGGGACTACTTGATAAATTGCACTTTGTGGTCAACAACGATTTTGTTCGCCTGACCTACACCGAGGCCATAGACATCCTTCGCAACTCCAACCACAACAAAAAGAAGAAGTTTAGCTACTTGATTGAATCTTGGGGCACCGACTTGCAATCCGAGCACGAGCGCTACCTGGTAGAGAAGCACTTCAAGAAGCCAGTGATCCTTACCGACTACCCCAAGGACATCAAGGCCTTTTACATGCGTCAAAACGAGGACGGAAAAACTGTCGCAGCGATGGACATCCTATTTCCAGGAATAGGTGAAATCATAGGGGGCTCCCAGCGAGAAGAAAGGCTGGATAAGATCACCCAGCGCATGAAAGAAATGCATGTCCCCGAGAAAGAATTGTGGTGGTATTTGGATACCCGAAGATTTGGAGCTACCCCTCATGCAGGATTTGGATTGGGATTTGAGCGCATGGTGCAGTTTGTAACTGGCATGGGCAATATCCGAGATGTAATTGCTTTTCCTAGAACACCAGGAAATGCGGAATTTTAAATCCTAATAGCTACTTCAAGACCCTAGGCCAAGTGACTAGGGTCTTTTTTTGTGCTCAACTGACCACCTGTATCCTTCTGGCCAAGGGGATGCAGATCAGGCTGAAAGCTATGGCCAAATACCCTACGTAATTGAAATTAGTCAATTGGCCCAGTTCATTTTCTCCAATCATCATCCCTGCAATCAAGGAAGCTACCCCTGAGGCTAATTGCTGTACTGAAGAATTGAAACTGAGAAAGCTCCCGCGATTTTCTGGTTGTGCGGTACCCGTAATCATGGCTGCTGCGGGTACATACCGCCCGTTAGAGGTAACAAAAAACAGCGTGGTCACCAGCAATACCAAGCCTATGGGGGTGACCCCCAAATGGGTGATGATGGCTATGGGAATCAAATTTAAGAGCATGAAAATGGTAAAAATCTTCAATTTGCCCTTTCTATCTGCCAATTTGCCTACCCATGGGGAAGTGAAGATGGTGCAAGCACCCCCCGTAATATAGACATAGGTAAGCTGCATCTCCGAAAACCCCACATTGGCCACATTATAGGGACTCAAAAAGGGAATGATCATAAACTGTCCCAGCATCATCATGATGGAAAGCGTGATGGCCCGCATTTGATTGGCATTGCTTGTGACCTTGGAAATGACCGCAAACGGATGAGGGCGAGCCTGCGCTACACGGAGGTGTCCTTTGATAGAGGGAATACTTTTTACAATCATTCCCAAACTGAGCACAGACAAGATCGATAAGATATAAAAAGGCAAATGCCAATTGGATAAGCTTGCTAAGAAAAGTCCCAAAGGGACCCCCATCACCGAAGCAAAGGAAAAGGCAGACATCACCAATCCCATGGCACTTCCTCTACGCTCGTGGGGCACCACATCACCAATAATTGCTAAGATCAAAGCAGAAGTAAGCCCTCCAAAAATCCCGGACACCACTCTTGCCAAGAGCAATACGGCATAATTGGGGGAAAGGGCACAGCCTAGGGTTCCTAGGGTAAAACCCACATAGACCCAAAGTAATATCTTCTTGCGGTCAAACCTATCCAACACAAAGGCTCCAAAAAAGCTAGATACTCCAGCGCTAAAGGTATAGGAGGACACCAAAAACCCGAACTGACTGGGGCTGATATCAAACAAGCGCATCAATTGCGGACCCAGAGGCATCAGGATCATAAAATCCACAATGTGTATAAAGTTGATGGCGGCCAAAGTCCAGAGTAAGGCTTTTTCTTGCTTCATGGAAAATTTAAAACTAAAAATAGGGTAGAAATAGAATGGAAATAAAGTGGAAATAGAATGGAAATAAAATGGAAATAAGGTAGAAATAAATGGGACTGAACCTACTTCAAACCAATGCGGCGATAGGTTTCTGGAATGGATTCGATTAAATCATGAGCCATCAAGCCCCGAAGGTAGTTTTCTCCAGCAAGCTCCCCAGCCCAGCCATGGTGAAACACACCGCAAAGCAAGGCATCCTCAGGAGTATAGCCCTGCCCAAGATAGGAGGTAAGCATACCTGTCAACACATCTCCACAACCTGCGGTAGCCATATACTTACTTCCTGAACTATTAAAAACCTGTCTTCCATCAGCAAAGCAGCACAGGGAATGTGCCCCTTTAATAAGCAAGTTTACTCCGTAGTTTTGACAAAAGGTACTGGCTTTAGCCATGCGCTCTGCATGGCTGTCACAAGGTCCAAAAAGCCGTTCAAATTCCCCCAAGTGAGGGGTTAGGATGCTTCCCTTGGGTATGAGGGCCCAAAGTTCTTTATGCAGTGCAAGGTAAGTCAAGGCATCTGCATCGAGCACCAAGGGCTTGGAAAAGCTGGAAAAGACTTGCTCGAGGAGCTTACACCGCTCCACCTGCATACCAGGGCCTAGGCCAATGGCATCGTAGGTAGACCAGGGTTGATCCTCCCCAAAGGTACACATGACCTCTGGGACAGCTGCTTGTATAGCCCAGCGCTCCTCTTCGGGTAGGCAGCAAGTGACCAAGCCAGAACCAGTACGCAAGGCGCTTTTTGAAGAAAGGATAGCTGCACCTACTTTTCCTTTACTGCCAGCCAGGAGCAATACTTTTCCTCGGTTACGCTTGTGTGAAAATCGGTCAAAAATTCGATGGTGAGCAAGTATATCCTTGGCTTGTAAATAGTAGGTAGTCGAAGCAAAAGCATCGAGCGTTGCCTCGTCTATTCCTATGTCCAGTAGGACCAGTTCTCCCGTAAACTGCGCATGCTCTGGAAAAAGTAGGGAGCGCTTGGGAAATCCAAAGGTAAGGGTCACCTCGGCTTTCACTGAATTTTCGGTGATGGACGTATCCGTGGGTAAACCGCTAGGCAGGTCAATGGCGATTTTTATGCCAGCGCAGGCATTAATTTTTCCAATAATTTGCTTGGCCTCTTCACGGAGCGGGCCTTTCCACCCCACCCCTAGGAAGGCATCTATCCATACCTGGCTGCTGTCGGGGGATATGGAATCCCAAGACCATTGAGGGATCTGCACAGGCAAAGCTCGGAAATTGGCTTCAGCATCTGCGCTCAAACGTGTTCCTGGAGAAAAGCAAGGAATCACCGCTACGCGGTACCCTTTTTGGTGAAGCAATCTAGCGATAGCAAATCCATCTCCTCCATTATTGCCCGCACCACAGCATACAGCTATCCTCTCCTCTTTGGAATACGCACTACGCATAAACCAGTCCACTACCTGTTGGGCTACCCTTTCCATAAATTCAAGGGGAGATATTCCTTCCTTCTCCATGTGGAGACGATCTAAAGCAGCACCATCCGAACCGGGAAGGATTTTGAGCATGGGCTAGGCGAGCGAAGAGGTAGATTTAAGTTCTTGCTTTGGAAGGGAGAGACGACTTAGAAAAATGATTCCAAGTACAAAGAACACCCCTAAGAATAGGGCGGAGTTTCGCATACTTCCAGTGAAATGCTCGATAATCCCATAGGAGAAGGTACCGAGAACCACGGCAATTCTTTCGGTAATGTCAAAAAAACTGAAAAAGGAAGCATGGTCTGTGGTTTGTGCAGGAATCAACTTGGCAAACGTAGAGCGAGAGAGGGATTGGATTCCTCCCATCACCATCCCCACCACAAAGGCCAAGGCATAAAACTGATTGATGGAAACGACGAAGTAGGCGGCTACACAGATGCCAATCCAAATAAACACCATGCTGATCAAGCTGGTCTTATTGCCGAGTCTACGGGAGATAAAGGCAAACAGATAGCTTCCCCCTATAGCCACAAATTGAATGATCATAACCGTAAGAATTAGCTTGTCGCCTGGCATTCCCAGCTCCTTGTCTCCAAAAGAGGCCGCCAAGTAAATGACGGTTTGCACTCCCATAGAATAAAAAAAGAAAGCAGCCAAAAACCGATTCGTCACGGGAGACCTTTTGACTTGATGGAAGACTTGGGTAATTTCCTGATACCCCTTTAAAATAAACTTGGAAGGAAGGCTTTTTTTGTAAGGGTTATTGGGTAAAACCCGAAAAGGAATTTGGGCAAATCCTACCCACCAGAGCCCTGTGACCAAAAAAGAAATGCGAGGAGCATAGCTGCCTTCAGGAATCCCAAACCACTCTGGATTCTGTATGGTGAGTAAATTTATAGGGTATTCAATATAAAGAAAGGGGTAGCCCAAGGCAAAGCCCTTAGCGCTCAATAAATCAAATTCTTCGACTTTAGCAATTTCAGGAAGGTAGGCATTGTAAAACACGATGCTACCGGAAAATCCTATGCTGGCTAAAATGCTGCAGATAATTCCGAATTCCACATTCTCCCCCGTAAAAAAATATAACCCTGCACAAGAGGTGGATCCTAGGTAAACGAAAAATTTCATAAACTTCAATTTATTCCCTGAGGCATCTGCTATACCCGACAGGCGAGGAGCCAGCAAGGCTATAATCAAAAATGAAAAAGAAATAGAATAGGAGTAAAGCACCGTATTGACCACCTCCCAACCGAAGAAGGAAACACGATCAGACCCATCGGCACGCATCGTCACCGCATTGTAGTATACGGGGAAAATGGTAGAAGTGATCACTAAACTATACACAGAGTTTGCCCAATCGTACATGGCCCATGCACCTTGGACTTTTTTGGAAGAAGAAAGGGGTGGTTTCATTTTTTTTCAATAAAAAAGCCATACGCTTGAGCGTATGGCTTTCAATATACACATAAAGAGAATTAATCTTCGTAAATCTTTCCGATAGAAGCATACAGTACTTTTCGTGCATCTGCATTTCTAAGTTCTGTTTGCACGTCGGAGATAGGACCCATTTTTACATCCTTGTCTACCTTCATGGAAATGGTGATGGAGCCTCTATCCGCTTCTGCCAACTTGTCACGCTCTTGATTCACCCATTGCACGATTTCAGGTGTGCTGATCAACACGTCATTGGCTTGAACACGTGGTTCAGAACCATACAACCCTGTATTCTTAGGCTTTCCTATGAAAATATAAGAAATCAAGGTTTTGTTTTGAAGTTTCTGCAATTGAGTAGACTGAGGAATTTTTTGTTCCACTAGGATGTCCTGCTCTCTCAACACGGTAGTTACCATGAAGAAGAACAAAAGCATGAAAATGATATCGGGAAGCGCAGAGGTATTAATTTGCTCTTGGCCCTTTCTTTCTTTTTTAAACTTTGCCATATCAATTTCCTCCTATCTTATCAGGTTCTGCAATAGAGATCGCCATAGGAATCCCTTCTTTACCTTTATCTTGAAGTGCTTTTGAAGCTTCATCATCACCAGTTAAGGCACGATACTCGTCTGCAGTTAATCCAACTCTTTTAGCATAAATATCGAAATAGGCTTTCTTGGCCAAATCGAATACCTCAAGGAATACGGCATAACTGGTACCTCTATTGGTCTTGATGGAAATGACAGCTTCCCCAGGATGGTCAGAGGAATTGGATCTCTTTTGAGCCTCTGCTTTTAATTCCGCTGGGAGGGAATTGAACAAGGCAGCAGCCTCCTCATCAGGAGCACCAAAGTTCAAAATGAAAGCTTTAAACTCCTCATCAAGACCATCAGCTTTTCTCCTATATTCTCCCTCCACTAGCAAATCGTTGTTTGCATTAATCAAGACATTAAAGATATTTCTTTCATTCTTTTGGATGTCAGGTGGAGGCACGTTTGGATCTTGCTTGGGTGGAAGGAAATTTAGAATCCCTTTGTCCGAAGCAATGGTGGTGGTCACGAGGAAGAAGATCAACAACAGGAAGGCGATGTCAGCCATTGATCCTGCATTGATCTCATTACTCATTCTATTTTTACTTCTTGCCATTTTATTTTGCGGCTTTAGTAAGTTCTGTAATAATAATTGAAAGCACAGTGATAATAGACAAAACATATGTCATAATCAACATGCCACCAATTAGTTGAGACATTCCTGATGTTAGGTTAAAAGGTTCCCCTTCAAACTTAGGTAATACTTCGCTATCAGATAGAGCAAAGCAAATGAAGAAAAGTACAGCAAGTGCAACTATTCCAAGTCCAGACTTCATCAAACCCTTGGGATTATCCAAAGATTTAATCAATGGCAATAAAATAGAAAGTACCGTGCCCACAATTGCTAATACGTAAGTACCGTACAGCATAATATCGTAAACATCCATAGTATCAGTGGTTTAAATGTTAAGGTTTGGATTGCGCAAAGGAAAAACCAAAAATTTACTTTCCAGTCAATTTGTGCTTCACCAAAATATCCACCAAAGTAATAGAAGCGTCTTCCATGTCGTTTACCAAAGAGTCGATTTTAGACACCAAGTAGTTATAGAACAATTGAAGAATCATCGCAGCGATCAAACCTGCTACAGTGGTCAAAAGGGCGATTTTAATACCCCCTGCCACAATGGATGGAGAGATATCTCCAGCAGCTTCGATGGTATCGAAGGCAAAAATCATACCGACTACCGTACCGAAGAATCCAAGCATTGGAGCAAGAGCGATAAATAAGGAGATCCAAATCAATCCCTTCTCCAAACGACCCATTTCTACAGAACCGTAAGAAACGATAGATTTTTCCACCATGTCAATGCCCTCTGCATAGCGCATCAAGCCTTGAGTGAAGATGGAAGCCACTGGGCCTTTGGTGTCTCTAGTGACTTCTTTAGCAGCTTCAACCCCACCAGAGGCAAGAGCTTCTTCCACTTTAGCCAACAATTTTTTGGTATTGGTAGTGGCTAGGTTGAGGGTAATAATTCTTTCTAACGCGATGGCAAGGCCAATGATTAAGCAAAGCAATACAGGAGTCATGTACAAAGGATCACCTTCAATAAATTTCTCCTTGATCACTTGGTGGAAGCTCTGCTCCTCAGCGACGATCTCGTCGTCAACAGCGGTAGGAGATTCTTCTGTCGCTGCTGCATCTTTTGCAGGAGCATTTTGAGCGTTAGCGAACGCAGGAACGAAAAGGATACCTGCAAGCATGAACAAAGCGATTAACTTTCTCATAATGTGTTTTTTAATTGACTTTGATTAAGGTTAAATGGTTTCCAGATTAAATCGAGTTTTAAAGATATCATATTTTAATTTCAAAAAACAAGAGGGCCTTTTAACTTTTTTTGAAGAATCTTTCGTTTATGATGGTTTAAAGCCAATTTTTACATGAATGGAAAAATAAATTTTTTCTATCCTAACCTTTTAAAAATTTTACCCTCTTACAAAAATTTATTTTGATTTTCTCTAATTACCTGATAATCAATTATCAGGTAATTAGGATTTTTTACTTCTAGGAAATTCAGGCCCTTGGAAGTCCTATTTTTTTCCTTCCTTGTGGCTCAGGATTTTAAATAAATAGGAAGAGAAAAAATATTTCCAAGGCCCTTCGATAACACATCTGAACTTGCGACAAGCTGCTTGGGTGCGCTTCAATATAGTTCCAATATGCGGTACTTCACACCTGCATAGTCAAAGGTATCCAGAGCGTGCTTATCCTTCATTACCGCATAGATGGGTGCTTTGGTCGAAATCCCAAAAAATGTCAATCCTTCGATACTTACCACATCTACAGAGGTAGAAATAAAAAATACCTGTTGGTCGGTGACCACTACAGCTCCCAATTCTACACGATCACATATTTTTTCTACTTCCAATAGTTCCAAAATTATTCGTTCATTTTTTAAAAAATGAACTTCGTGCTCCAGCCGAACCAGTAATTCGTTTTGAGAAGAAGCTCTTTCTTCTTCCTGGCTAGGAGTATCCTCAGTCTGGGTAATGGCCTCTTGGAGATGGGAAATTTCATGCTCAAAATCTGAAATGAGTTGGTCTTGCTTACGCATACACGCCTGAAGCAGTAAAGCTTTGGAAAATCTAGGTGTGTTCATCGGAAATAGGGTCTATTTTTCCAATAGTACCCACAATTTTGAACCTCCTTATTGACTAAAATCAATAATAAGCCTGACAAAAAAAGGGATTTCATAAACGAAATCCCTTATTACTTTTCCAAATGATGATATTATCATATCCCTTCCTGATCGATTAGGTAAACCAAAGCAGCCATAGCTGCCGCACCCAATTCCAGTTCTCTTTGGTCTACGGCTTCAAACACATCTGCTTCGGTGTGGTGGTAAATAAAATACTTCTGAGAATCTGGCAATAGTCCGATCAAAAAGGTACCCTGATCCCTAAGGGGGCCAATATCGGCTCCTCCACCTGGCTTTTGCAGGTTCCACAGTTGGTAGGGCCGCAATAAATCAGCCCAAGAAGAAAGTTTACTACGCTGCGCATCTGTGCCCATGGAGGAAAAGCCTATGGGTAAAAATCCTCCAGAATCAGACTCAATCGCTGCAATGTGTTTTTCTCCATTTTCCTTGGCCAAACGAGCATATTCCTGTCCTCCACGAAGTCCGTTTTCCTCATTCATCCACATGACTGCTCTGAGGGTTCGCTTAGATTTCCAACCCAAGTGCGTGTACAACCTCAATACTTCTATGGCCTGCATGCATCCTGCTCCATCGTCGTGAGCACCTTCCCCCACGTCCCAAGAATCTAAATGGCCACCGACAGCGATGATTTCCTCTGGGTACTCTGATCCCCAGAGCTCCCCAATCACGTTATAAGATAATTTTTCTGTTTTCATTTCTCCGTGAGACTCTAGGTAAACACTTAGATCGGGTTGCTGAGCAAGTAGCTTGCTGAGAAGGTTTGCATCTTGGGTGCTGATGGCCAATGCGGGAATAGCAGCATACTCTGGAGCATAGCGCTGGTTTCCAGTATGAGGAAAATCATCCACCCTATTGCTCATCGAACGCACCACCGTCGCAATGGCTCCCCATTTTGCTGCCGTAGCAGCTCCAGAACTACGTTGGCCCACAGCACCTGAATACGCCTCAAAAGCATCGATTTTACTTGGATCCATGGGACCATTGAAAAACACGATTTTCCCTTTTACTTGACTCCCTAAAGCCTGCAACTCAGCCAAGCCCTTAACCTCAATCACCTGCCCTAGCAATCCTCCAGGCCCAGTGCCTTGCGTATTTCCCAAAGCCAAGGCAGACAAGTCCACTGTTCCATGGGTTTTAGAGTCAATAATTCTAGCTATATCCTTTCCTCCTCGCTCCCAATGCGGCACCGTGACTGGCTGAAGGTACACCGTATCGAAGCCATAGCGCTCCATCACTTGTTTGGTCCATTCTACGGCAGCAGCAGCACCGGGAGACCCGGCTAGTCGATTTCCTATTTCTTTACACAGGGTTTTGAGATTTTCATAGGTATGTCCATCGGTAAGTTCGGTCGTGTAAATCGTTTTCAATTTGGCTTCATGCCCTTGCGCAAAAGCCAGCACAGGAAAAAAGAAAAGGATCCAGATGATATTTTTCATGGGATGTATTTTTTGAAAATTTAGGAAAAGAACGCAAAATGATTTTTAATTTCTATGGAAGGAATCTATTCTACCAATATTTTTTTCTATTCATGTAAAACTCTTTGTTCAATTCCCCGTTTATTTCAAAGTTTGAAAACAAACTTATTCCAACCTTTTATTCACAACAACAACTCATTCCTCTCATGAAATTACTAACTGCTCTAGTCTTAGGACTTAGTACCGTTTTTATGGCAGCTCATGTTTCGGCGCCAGCATCTGTCAACATCCCTGAAAGTCAAGTGCGTTGGGAAGCCTCCAAGGTGACCGGGACGCATTGGGGATATGTTCCGCTCAAAAATGCAAACTTGGATTATTCGGGAGGAAAAATCACTGGAGGCTCTTTTGAGATGGATATGGTAAACCTGACGGTAGAGGATCTCACCGATGCCAAATCCAAAGGAAACTTGACTGGACACTTGAAGTCGGATGACTTTTTCTCTGTTGCAAAATTCAATAGTTCCACCTTTACCATTACCGAGGCAAAGACCAGTAACCGGAAAGATTACACCATCACCGGCAACCTGACCATCAAAGGAATTACTCAAAAGATTTCTTTTCCGGCCACCGTTACGGTAGCTGGAAAAAAATTAACAGCAAGCGGAAAAATTACCTTTGACCGCACCAAGTTTGATATCAAATACCGCTCAGGTAGCTACTTCGAAGACCTTGCAGACAAAATGATCTACGACGAGGTGAAGTTGGATGTGAAACTGGTCGCTACCATCTAAAATTTAGATGGTTTCCCCATGCAAAAGCTCCCAAGTAACCTTGGGAGCTTTTTTTATGTTTCATTCATGCTAAAAATTGGGAGGACTTAAATCAGAGGTCGTATTTGAGGGTTAGCAGGGCATAGCGAGGCTGTACCAAATAGGAATAGGTACTCACCACACTCTCACTAAAACTATCTCTCCGAATGGCTCGGGTATCGGCGATATTCCATACCGACAATTTCAATTCCCAAGGACTTTTTTCCCGCTGGTAACTTAAAAATGCATTCAAGAAATCGAAATCACTTCGTGTACCCATGGCCTGATTCAGGTAAGCAGAATAGGTATAATCTGCAAGTAGCTTTACTCCTTTCAGCAGATCCAAGTCTATTTCTAATTTGGGACTATGTGTGGTAAAGGTATTATCTATTCTTCCTGAGACGTATTGGTTTGCCGTGAAGGAATAGCCAATCTTGGCTTCCAAGACCTTAAAGAAGGTACTGGTCAATTTGGTGTCGTAAGTCTGGGAAAACTGCTGATTCTGGGTGAGTTGGTCATCCAAAAACAAATTGGTTTGGAAAGCATTCCAATTTCCACCGAACTCAAACTTCATTTTATTGAAGGATTTGTCCACCCGAACATCCCCATTCAAGGTCTTGTTGACAGGCTCCACGTTAAGTACTGAAAACAAGCGGTTGATTCCGATGAAGTCAGTCGTCGTCACCAAGTCGTTTCGTTTCCACTGGTAGTTGACATTTCCAAAGACCATTAAACCGGAGAACATGTCAAAATGCGTGTAGGAAAGTGTATGGGTATTGAAAATACCATTATCCAATGCCCGATTTCCTCGAAACAGTGCATTGTAATCTTGCAAGAGCAATCCTTGAGCCAGCTTTTGGCTATCCATAAAGTTGGCCTCTGTACCCCAGCGGTAGGTCAGGGAGCGATTGGAAGTAATGTTCCACTTTGCATACATCGCGGGCAACAGCAACAATCGATCTTGTGCCAATTTTTCTCCCAACTGCACATCAGTCCATTGGTAGCGGTGAAGGTTGGCCGAAGGACTAAGTATCCAATCCTTCCATTTGGTTTTCCAACTCATGCCGAGGTAGATGTCTCGGAAATCAAAGGCATTGTCATTGACAAACGCATCAAAGCGCTGGCTCGAACCCGCTTGATTCAGACCACTCACAAAATCCTGGTTGAGTTGCTGCATCCCCAAGGACCAATTCAGGTGATTGGTAGGATTGAGAATGTAATAGTAATTGAATACTCCTTCCAAGGTACCCGTATGCAATTCCTGGTTTTGAAGGAGGCGGTAAGTTTCTGCATTAGGAAGTGCATACAAGCCTACCAGTGGCTTGACCGAGGAGCTAAGGTCTAAGAAAGGGTTTGAAAATTTCTTCTCCCAGTTTATTTCCATGCTATATACCTGTCTTTCACTTGGCGCACGATACCACTCCAACTTTTGTTGCAAGGCATAGGGACTTCGTGAGGAACGCGTGTTAATGATCTGGGTAAAAGTTCCAAACCTAGAATTGAGCAAGTTTCCATTCTGAATCTCAGAAAGCTTTCCAAAAAAACTATATTTTAAGTAGGTCTCTTCTTTGGGTGTGTAGGTAATGGCATACTTGGCCAAACCAGACTTGTTTTCTACCGAAGAGGTAGATAGGAGTTCTTCCTTGTTGTTTTGCCCTGAATTCAAATACGTGCGAAGGGAACTGCTGCCCAATTCATTGGTTGAGGTGGAACCAATGACAAAGCCCGTATGCCTCCACTTAGAGGAGGGGGAGTAATTCAAATTGAAGGCAGCCAAATTGGTTTCAAGGGAGTTGGCATTGGAGCGAGTAGCCAATGGAATCCCCAAATCCTCCCCATTGACCTGTACACGGGATCCAGCGCGAGAAGCAAGTCCTCCCATTCCTCCCGAAAATCGAAAATAATCCTGCAAGGTAAAGGGCTGCTCTCCCACATTGTTGGTACCTCCGATGAGGTTGACATTCAGTTTGGGGGTGTAATAAAATGCATTGGCATGGGTTAAATAGCGTTTCTGAGGACCAATTCCTGCAGACAAATCTCCAAAAACCATATTTTTCTTTCCATCTTTAAGTTGGATATTGAGCGCCAAGGTCTCATTGGTGTCCATCCCACGGATGGGAGAAATTTCATTGAAATTTTTCAGCACTTGTACCCGATCCACAGCATTGGCAGGCAGATTTTTGGTGGCCAATTTGGTGTCTCCATCAAAAAAGGGCTTGCCGTCCACCAATACCTTGTCTACATTCTTTCCTTGCACTTTAACAGCCCCATCCTCGGAAACTTGAAATCCCGGAAGCTTTTCCAAGACATCCTCTAGCTTACGCTCGGTACCCGTGGTAAATGCATCGGTTTTGTAGGTGAGCGTATCCCCTTTCATGGTGACGGGCATTTCGGATACCACTTCTACTAATCCCAATTC
>Ga0194127_10006957_pt1 | contig 12647 bp, 7 predicted proteins | sample TA2KigC100mmetaG_FD_148624 | JGI IMG/M metagenome (GOLD analysis project Ga0194127, IMG submission 148624) | Freshwater microbial communities from Lake Tanganyika, Tanzania - TA2015036 Kigoma Deep Cast 100m | ecosystem: Environmental > Aquatic > Freshwater > Lake | place: Tanzania: Lake...
CAGATCATCGACGGCGACGAGCGGCGGGTGAAATTCGAGTAGAGGGCGGGGCTGCTGAGGCCCTCCCGCTCGCGCCGCTTCACAGGCGCTCGCAGAAGGGCCTCAGCAGCCCCACGACCCGCGCGAGCTCCACCCGCCGCGCGCGCCGGGGCAAGCGCTGCGCGCGGTCCGCGCTGGATTTCTCGGGTAATTCGGTCTAGAATTGGGATGTCTCCGGCGCGGGAGGAGAAGATGCGCGCGCTTGCCCTTGCATGCTTGCTGGTTTCGGCCGCGGCGGGGGCGCTCCCCGCGGCGACGATTCGGGTCCCGGCCGACTGGCCGACCCTGCGGGCGGCCATCGACCAGGCGGTCACGGGCGACACGGTGCTCGTCGCTCCCGGGATCTACACCGGACCCGGCAATCGAGACCTCCTCATCGACGGGAAGGACATCGCGATCATCGGCGCGGGCGGCTCCGCACAGACCGTGCTCGATCTCTCCCTGCCATCCGGCTGGCGCCACGGCTTCACGCTTCGCGGCCAGACCCGCCAGATGCTGCTCCGCGGGTTCACGATCTGCCACGGTTACGGCGAATACGTCGTTTCCTCGGGTGGCATCAACATCGAGGATGCTTCGCCGACCCTCGAGGATCTCCAGATCATCGACTGCAACGTCAGCGAGAACTTTGGCCCCTCGGGAGCCGGCATCCGCTGTCTCAACTCCAGTCCCCTTCTGCGGGACATCCTCCTGCAGAACTGCGAAGGGTTTGCCGCAGTCCACCTCGAAGACGGTGCCCCAGAACTCGAAGACATGACGATCAGGAATTGCGATTCCAGGGGAATGAACTGCTGGAACAGCGGCGCCGCACTCACGCGCGTCAGTTTCATCGAGAACAGCGTCTACGGCTACCTCGGCGGCGCTCTGCTCGTCTCTGGTGCCGCCAGCCCGACCCTTCGCGATTGTCTCTTCCAAGACAACTATGCCTATCCGGAGATAATGGATATGGGCTACGGCGGTGCGATCGCCTGTGGTGGATGCTCGCCGGTGATCGAGCGAACTGTCTTCAGGGGCAACATGTGCGCCATGGGTGGTGCGATCTCGTTAGACGGTTGCGAGGGCGTCGTGCTGAGCACCATCCTGTTCGCAGACAACCACGCCGAGCGGGGCGCTGCGCTGTATCTCCGGAGTAGCAGCGTACTGGCCGACAACCTCACCTTCGCTGAGAATGGCGCCGACTGGGTATTCGGGATGCACGATCCCGATGCCCCCGCCGGGGCAATCTACGGCCAGAGCAGCAGCTCACTCTCGCTGAATGCCAGTATTGTCGCCTTAACAGCCCAGGGACCGGGCCTTCACATGGCGGCACCGGCAAGCGCCGACGTCGCCTGCTCGGACTTCTTCGCCAATGCTGGCGGGCATACGAGTGGCACGGTGGGCAATATCATCGGCCTGAATGGCAACATCAGCGTCGATCCGCTCTTCTGTGACGCCCCCGGCGGCGACTACACGCTCGACGCCGCGTCCCCCTGCCTGCCCGCGAACAACGACTGTCACGTGCAGATGGGCGCGTTCGGCTGGGGCTGCGGCACGACGGCCGCCGAGGAGACCGCGCCCGCCGCCTTCGCCTTCGCGCCGCCGCAGCCCAACCCCTTCAACCCGAAGGCCACGCTCCGCTTCGCGCTGCCGCGGGCGGCGGCGGTAGACCTCGTGATCTTCGACGTGAACGGCCGCCAGGTTCGCCGCCTGCTCGCAGGCGAGCAGCGACCGGCTGGCCATCACGCGCTGGACTGGAACGGCCGCGATGAGTCCGGCCGCGCGCTGCCCTCGGGCGTCTACTTCGCGCGCTTCGCCGCCGGCGGCTTCACGGCCGAGCGCAGGCTCGTCCTGCTCAGGTAGGAAAACGCACACTAGGGAGGCCGGGATGCACAAGCTGCTGGGAGCACTGCTGGTCGCGATGGCCAGCGAGGCGAACGCGGTCACTTACCACCTCGACGCCGCCGGCACCGGCGACTACCCCAGCATCGCCGCGGCGATCGCGGCGGCCAACCCCGGCGACAGCATCCTGCTCGCCGCCGGGCTCTACCTCGGGGCGGGCAACACGCAGCTCGACTACGGCGGCAAGGACATCGTCATCGCCGGCGCGGGGCCGGAGGTCACCATCCTCCCTTGCATGGACAGCGGGGTGCCGGTGCTGCGCTTCGAGAACGGCGAGACGCGCGCGGCAGTGCTGCGCGACCTCACCCTGCGCAACAACTACCACTACTACGCGCCCACGGGAGTGATCGTCGAGGATGCCTCGCCCAGCCTGATCAACCTGCACCTGGAGGGCTTCGGCGGCGGCAGCTTCTACTTCGGAGGCGGCGCGCTCTACGCCGACGGCTCCTCCCTGCTACTGCAGGACGCGGAGGTGCGGGACTGCTGGCACCGCGGCGGTCTTGCCCTTTACGGCGGGGCGCCCGTCCTCGAACGCGTGCTGGTGGAGAACTGCCACACGTCCAATCCCGAGTACGGCGCATCCGGCGGCGGCATCAGGGTGGGTGGCAACGCAACCTTGCGCGAGGTCACGGTGCGCGGCTGCTCTTGCTGGGAAGGCATCGGCGGCGGGGTGATCACCGGCGGCCCGACGGTCTTCGAGGACTGCCTCTTCGAGGGAAACGACTCCGGCTCCGAAATCGGCTACACGGAGCGAGGGGGCGGTGGGGTCGCCTGCAGTGGTGGCAGTCCCACGTTCAAGCGCTGTGTCTTCCGCGGGAACACGGCCCGCGATGGCGGCGGCGGGTTGGGCGTCTACAACGGTGCCGCGCCGCTCCTCGAGGATGTTTTGTTCACTGAGAATGCTTCGGACATCGGCGGCTCGATCGTGTTCGACAACGCAGCGGGGACCTTGCGCCGGGTGACCATCGTCGACAGCGGCTACATGGAAGACTGGGACGAGTATGATGGCCCTAGCGCCATCCACTGCATCGGCAGCTCCCCGACCATCGAGCAAGTGATCGTGGCCCTGAGCGACGAGGGCGTTGGGCTCTGGGCAGATGCCGCCAGCAGTCCGGCCCTGAGCTGTTCGGATCTCTTCGGCAACCCGGGGGGCAACTACGGCGGCACCTTGGCCGATCAGACCGGCCTCAACGGCAACATCAGCGTCGATCCGCTCTTCTGCGATGCCGCCGGCGGCGACTACACGCTCGACGCCGCGTCCCCCTGCCTGCCCGCGAACAACGACTGCCACCTGCAGATGGGCGCCTTCGGCTGGGGCTGCGGCACGACGGCCGCCGAGGAGACCGCACCCGCCGCCTTCGCCTTCGCGCCGCCGCAGCCCAACCCCTTCAACCCGAAGACCACGCTCCGCTTCGCGCTGCCGCGCGCCGCGGCGGTGGACCTCACGATCTTCGACGTGAGCGGCCGCCAGGTCCGGCGCCTGCTCGCGGGCGAGCGCCTGCCGGCGGGCCAGCACGCACTGGACTGGGACGGCCACGACGAGGGCGGCCGCGCGCTGCCCTCGGGCGTCTACTTCGCGCGCTTCGCGGCCGGCGGCTTCACGGCCGAGCGCAAGCTCGTCCTGTTGCGGTAGCGCCGCCCCGGTCGCGCGCGCCGGGCCCGCCCACTAACGGGCGGGCTGCGGTGATCCTCTGACGCGCACCTGTGAAGCGGTGCGCGGAGGAGGATCGCCGCAGCCCTGCTGTCGTTGGATTCGGCCCGGCGCGCGCTACTCGGTGACGCGGCGGATCACGTGCAGCTCGATGCGCCGGTTGGCGGCCCGACCCTCGGCGGTGTCGTTGCCGACCACGGGCACGGTGTCGCCGAAGCCCATCACGCCGAGCTTGTCCACCGGATAGCCCTGCAAGACGAAGTACTCGCGCACGGCGCGTGCGCGCTCGAGCGAGAGACGTCGGTTGAAGTCCGCTTCGCCGGTGCTGTCCGTGTGGCCCTGGATCTCCACGGCCTCCACCTGTGGCGTGTGGAGCAGGCGCTCGTAGATCGTCGTGAGGAGGGGTTTGCTCTCCGGGCCGATCTCGGCGCTCGCGATGTCGAAGTTGATGCCGCGCAGCACGGTCACCCGCGGCAGGGGCTCGACACCGACAGCGACAGCGACGCCGCTGTCCGCCGGCGCCTGCGCGCTCGCCATGGGCGCCGGTGGCGCGGGCGGCAAGGGCGGCGGCGAGGCGAGCGCGAAGTTCACGGAGAAGCGGTGGACGGGGTCGAAGTCGTCCTTCGGCGAGTAGGCGTAGTCGAAGCCCCAGCCGCCGATGCGCAGGCCGGCGCCGTAGCTGAAGCGATCGCTGTCGGGCGTGCCGTCGTCCAGCAAAGAGCGCACGTAGCCCACGCGCAGGGCGAGCAGCTCGCGGTATTCCCACTCCGTCCCCACGTGGAAGGCGTTGTAGTTGTCGCGCGGGATGACGAAGTCCAGACAGGCGAGCAGGCGGAAATCGCGCTCGACTGTCGCCGTGTGCGCGACGCCGAAGCGGTAGCGCAGGGGCGCCGGATCCTCGATCTCGCGGAAGCGCAGGGGCGGGCCGAAGCCCTGGATCGCGGCGCCGAGCCGGAAGCCGCGCAGGTCGGGACTGAGAATGCCGACATCCCCCATCATCCCCGCGGCGCGCTCCCAGCCGAGCGTCTTGTGGAAAGCCATGAAGCGCGCCCCCACGCTGATGCCGTGCGGGAAGCGGTGCCCGAGCGCGAGGCTGGCCTGGAAGTCGCGCGCGCCGAGGCGCTCGCCGGTGTAGGTGCCGTCCTCGAGCACCTCGTCGACGGTGCCCTCGTCGAAGTAGAGCAGGCCGAGGCCGAGCACGTTCTCGCCCGCCATCGGCAGCAGCGCGATCGCCTGGCTCAGGCTGGTGTCCAGCACCCAGTCGACGTGGCCGAGGTACAGATAGCGCGACTGGGCGAGCGCCGCGCCCGCCGGGTTGTACTCCAGGTTCGCGGCGCCCATGTCGACGGCCGTCACCGCGAAGCCGAGCGCGGCCGCGCGTGCGTCGAGGCCCACAGCGTGCACCACCGAATGGCTCGAGCCGACGTCGTCGTTCAACTCCGCGCCTTCGGCCTTGCGCTCGGACAGCCCGAGCAGGAAGAAGAAGAGCACGATGAAGAGCGCGAGAATGATCTTCTGACGGCGGTCGCTCATCGCCCCTCCTAGTGCACGACCATGATCTTGCGCCGCTCGACGCTCTCGCCCGCCGGCCGCGTGAAGCGCGCCACCGCGAGATAGACGCCGCTCGCCACGCGCCGCCCGGCCTCGTTGCTGAGGTCCCAGGTTACCGTGTGCATCTCCGAATCCGTGTAGATGCCCTCGCCGCGCAGGCGGCAGACCTGCTCGAGCGCCAGCGTGTAGATGTCGATCGCGACCTCCAGCCCGGGCTCGCTGCGGAAGCTGAACTGGCAGCTCGGGCTGCGGTCGGCGTAGACCGGATTCGGAATCACTTCGAGCGCGCCGCCGCCCGAGACGTTCACCGTCAGGTGGAGCTGCGCGAAGGGCACGCCGCCGGCGGCGCTCGCCGTGACGACGCCGCGGAAGGTGCCGGCGCTTGCGTTCTCGGGCAGGAGCACCGAGATCGTCACCAGGCTGTCCACCCCGTTGGCGAGCAAGTAGATGCGGTCGGGCTGGAAGCGCAGCCATTCGGCGGGCAGCCGCCGACCCGAGTCGCTGTAGAGGTCCGCCGCCTCGATGCGGATCGCCTCGATGTCCCCGCGACCGGGGCCGTCCGTCGGATCCGGATTCAGCAGGGCGCTCGTGTTGACGAGCTGCAGCGAGTCGCTGAGCAGGGTGCCGATCGTCACGTCGAGGGCGAGGCTGTCCGTGCTCCAATCCAGATCCTGCGCCGTGAAGGGCAGCAGCGGATCCTCGCCGCTGGCCACCTCGAGCCCGTCGCTGAGGCCGTCGCCGTCCGTGTCGAGCGCGAGCGGATCGACCTCGCCGCCGGCGCCCCAGTCGCTGAAGGCGTCCGTGGGGTCGTTGCCTTCGCGGCGGCCGTTCCGGTTGGCGTCCTCGAAGCCGTCGGCGAGGCCGTCGCCGTCCGTGTCGGCGAGCAGCGGGTCGGTCGTCGTCGTCGGATCGGCGTCGGCCGTGAAGTGGCCGGCCGCAGTGTCGCCGCCCTGCGGCGCCGTCAGGCCCAGCTCGAGGCCGTCGGCGAGGCCGTCCCCGTCGCTGTCGCGGCCGAGCAGATCGGTGCCGAGATCCCACTCGACGTCGTCGGTGACGCCGTCGTCGTCGCTGTCGTCGTCGTCGAGAAAGCTGCCGAGGATGGCCTCGAGCGCGTCGCCGAGGCCGTCGGCGTCCGTGTCGGGCAGCAGCGGGTGGCCGCCCAGCGGGGCTTCCTGGCCGTCGCCCAGGCCGTCGCCGTCGCTGTCCGGATCGAGCGCGTTGATCGCGCCGTCGCCATCGGTGTCGAGATTCCAGGAGGGCTCGTCGCCGTCGAGCAGGCCGTCGCCGTCACTGTCGGGATCGAGCGGTAGCAAGCCGGCGAGCAGTTCGACGCGGTCGTTCAGGCCGTCGCCGTCGGTGTCGGCAGCGGCGGGATTGGTGCCGCCCGCGACCTCGTCGCCGTCGGTGAGACCGTCGCCGTCCGAGTCGACCTGGAGCGGGTTCGTGCCCAGCTCGCCCTCGCGGCCGTCGGTGAGGCCGTCGCCGTCCGTGTCGGGATCGAGGGGATCGGTCTGATAGCCGTCCCAGCCGGCGCTGAGCTCCTCGCCGTCGCCGAGTCCGTCGCCGTCCGTGTCGCCGAGCCGGGGATCGGTGCCATAGATCTGGATCTCGCCCCAGTCGCTGACGCCGTCGGCGTCGGTGTCGCTCTGCAGCGGGTCCGTGCCGTAGGTGTAGAGCTCCGCGTAGTCCTCGATGCCGTCGCCGTCCGTGTCCTCGTCGGTGGGATTGGTGCCGTGCAGCAGCTCGGCGCCGTCGCTGAGGCCGTCGGTGTCGGTGTCTGCCGCGCGCGGATCGGTCTGGTAGCCGTCCTGGCCCGCCACGACTTCCTCGTAGTCGCTGAGGCCGTCGCTGTCGGTGTCGGGGCGCGTGGCATTGGTGCCGTAGCCGCCCTGCGCGAGCGGCCGCTCCTGGTAGTCGGTGAGCCCCTCGCCGTCCGTGTCCGCGCGCCAGGGATCGGTGATCAGGCCGTCGCTGCCGAAGGTGACCTCTTCGCCATCGTTGAGCCCCTCGGCGTCCGTGTCGTAGGCGGTCGGATTGGTGTGGTAGAGCTCCAGCTCCTCGAAATCGCTGAGGCCGTCGCCGTCCGTGTCGGCGAGGACCATGCTCGTGCCGAGCGCGATCTCCTCGCCGTCGCCGAGGCCGTCGGCGTCGCTGTCGGGGTCGAGGGCATTGATGAAGCCGTCGCCGTCGGTGTCGGCGCTCCAGGCCGTCTCGCTGCCGTCCTGCACGCCGTCGTCGTCGCTGTCGGCATCGAAGGGGTCGGTGCCGGCGGCGTTCTCGACGGCGTCTTCCAGGAGGTCGCCGTCGCTGTCGAGCTGGGCCGCGGCGAGGGCGGGCAGCGCGAGCAGGGCCAGCGCCAGCAGGGCGCGGACCAGCCAGCGGGCGAGGGCGGGGGCTCCGGTTGCGGTGCTTCTCATGCCGTGCTAGCTTCTCCTGATTCCGGCCGCCGCGCCGGACGCCTCCGCCCGCCGCGGCCAGCGTGGCCGCTCTGCCGGGTTTCGGCAGCTTCCCTCGGCGACTGAAGCGGGGAGAAGGGTCCCGTGGACTTCCCGAATCTCCTGATGGCCGCTCCGCTCCTCGACCGGCTTCAGGGACGCCGCCTGCAGCGCCTCACCTGGAACGGTCCCGTCGCGGCGCTGGTCTTCGAGGGTCCCCAGGTGCTCCTGCTCCACCTGCACCAGGGCGTGCAGGGGCTTCACCTGGACACGACGCTCCACGAGGAATTCGAGCATATCCGGTTCCAGGACCAGCGGCATGACTTCAGCTTCTTGCCGCCACACCTGGAGGGCGCCTGCTTCCTCGGCGGGGGCCCGATCCGGGGCCAGAGCCTCCTGCGCCTGGACTTCAGCACTGCAGGCAATTTCAAAGATTTCAACCATTTATGGCTGATGGTCGAGTTCTTCGGGGGCGGTCGCCTGCTGCTCTGCGACCCGGAGGGGCGGGTGATCCGGGCCAGCCGTAAGGGCGGGCCCGAGCACAAGCCCGGGGCCCACTACCCCCTGGCCGCGCTGCCCGTCGTCGGCCCCGGGCAAGAACTGCCGCTTGCCGAAGAGGGCTTCGCGGCCTGGCCGCCGGCCCTGCTCGAGCGCGTGCGCCAGGGCGGCGCGGCGCCCCTGGCGGAGGCGGAATGCCGGGGCCTGCGCGGCTTCAAGCCCGACTCGGTGCGCTACCTCGTCCTGAGCGAGGAGAGACCCGCGCGCGAAGAACCGGGCGCGCTCCTCGCCCGCCGCCTCGCCCGCTGGCTCGAGCGCGTGCGGCAGGGCCGCGAGCGCATCCACGTGCTGAGCTTCCCGGCAGGTGCCCGGCAGCCCTGCCGGCTCCTGCCTTTCGCCGTGCCCGGCCCCGCGAGCGCGGGCCTCGAGCAGGAGGCGCAGGACCTTTTCGCCTTCGCCGACTACCCGAGCGCGCTCAACTTCATGGGCCGCGGCTGCCTGGCCCGCCTGCAGATGACCGAGCTGGTCGGGGTTCTCCGCCAGGGGCTCGAGCAGCGCCTCGCGCGCAACCGCCGCCTGCTCGAGCGTCTGGAAGCCGACTGGGAGCGCGCCGCGGCCGCGGGCGACCTGCGCCAGCAAAACGACACTCTCGCGGCGCACTTGCACGAACTGCGCCGCGGCCTGGACGCGGTGGAGCTGGAGGACGTGCACGGCAGCGGCCGCCGCCTCAGGATTCCGCTCGACCCCGCGCGCAGCCCGCAGGACAACCTCGGCCGGCTCTACCAGCGCGCGGCCAAGGGCGAGCGCGGCCTGCAGACCGTGGAGCTGCGCCTGGAGGAAGTGCGTCGCCGCGTCGTCGAGGACGAGGAGATGCTCCGCGAGCGGCTGCCTACCCTCGCCCGTTGCCGCTGCCGCGATCTCGGCGAGATCGACGCCCTGCGCCAGGAGCTGCTGCGCCTGGGTCACGCCGCCTCGCTCTTCGACCTGCGCCGGCCTGGCCCCGGCGCGCGCCCCGAGCCCGCGGCGCGGGCCTTCCGGCGCTACGCGCTCGCCGGCGGCTGGGAGGTGCTGGTCGGCCGCAACAACCGGGAGAACGACGAGCTGACGCACCGCGAGGCCGAAGGCCGCGATCTCTGGTTCCACGCCTCGGGCGCGGCGGGCAGCCATGTCATCCTGCGCACGGGCGGGCACCACGGCGCGCCGCCCAAGGCCGTTCTCGAGGCGACGGCGGCCATCGCCGCCTTCCACAGCAAGGCGCGGCACAGCGGCACAGTGCCCGTGATCTACACGGAGAAACGCTACGTGCGCAAGCCGCGCAAGGGCGAGCCGGGCCTGGCGCTCTGCACGCGGGAGCGCACGCTCTTCGTGAGCCCCGGCCTGCCCGAGCCGGCCGCGGGGGCCTGAGGCCGCGGCGCGAGCGCTCGGGGCTGGACGGGCGCGCGGGATCCCCACTATCATCGGCGCCAGCGAAAGGACGGTGGCCATGGCGGCGACGAGCAGGACGGCGATGATCCTCGGCGGCAGCTTCCTGGTCAGCGAGCATCCGCTGGCGCAGGTCTTCACGCCCGAGGAGTTCAGCGCAGACGAGCGGATGATCGGCGAGCTGGTGGAGAAGTTCGTCCAGGGTTCGATCCTGCCGCGCATGGCAGAGCTGGAGTCGATGGCCGCAGGCGTCATGCCCGCCCTGCTCAAGGAGGCCGGCGCGCTCGGATTGCTCGCGCTCGACATCCCCGAGACCTACGGCGGCATGGCCTGCCCCAAGCGCGTCGGCATGCTGGTCGCCGAGAAGCTGGCGGCGAGCGGCTCCTTCCAGGTCGCGCACGGCGCGCACACGGGGATCGGCGCGCTGCCGATCGTCTACTTCGGCTCGCCCGCGCAGAAGGAGAAGTACCTGCCGCGCCTGGCGACGGGTGAGCTGCTCGCCGCCTACGCGCTCACCGAGTCGGGCAGCGGTTCGGACGCGATGAACGCGCGGACGAAAGCGGTGCTCAGCGCCGACGGCAGCCACTACATCCTCAACGGCGAGAAGATGTGGATCAGCAACGCGGGCTTCGCCGACGTCTTCGTCGTCTTCGCGCAGGTGCCCGCCGAGGCCCCGGGCGGGCGCGATCGCTTCTCGGCCTTCATCGTCGAGCAGGGCACGCCGGGTTTCCACACGGGGAACGAAGAGAAGAAGATGGGCATCAAGGGCTCCTCGACGCGCACGCTCGTCTTCGAGGATGCCCGCGTGCCGGCCGCCAACGTGCTCGGCCGCATCGGCCGCGCGGCGGCGATCGCGATCAACATCCTCAACGTCGGCCGCTTCAAGCTGGGCGCGGGCGCCATCGGCGGCGCCGAGCTGGCCCTGATCGAAGCGGTGCGCTACGGCAACGGCCGCCACCAGTTCGGCCGTCCGATCACCGAGTTCGGCCTCATCAAGCACAAGCTCGGCGAGATGGCCGCGCGCCTCTACGCCGCGCAGAGCATGGTCTACCGGACGGCGGGCTACATCGACCAGAACATCGCCGGGCTCGACAAGGCGGCGCCCGATTTCGACGCGCAGATGATCGAGTTCGGCATTCGCGAGTACATGACCGAGTGCTCGATGGTGAAGGTCTACGGCTCAGAGGTGCTCGACTACTGCACCGACGAGTGCGTGCAGATCCACGGCGGCTACGGCTTCTCGCAGGAATACCCGGCCGAGCGCTACTATCGCGACGCGCGCATCAACCGCATCTTCGAGGGCACGAACGAGATCAACCGCCTGATCATCGCCGGCGACATGCTCAAGCGGGCCGCCAAGCACCAGCTGCCGATCTACGAGCACGCGCGGGCGATCGCGGCCGAGCTGGCAAGCGGCGCGCCCGCGGCCGCTCCGGCGGCGGGCGAGCTCGAACCCGAGCGACAGGCGGTGGCGCAGGCCAAGCGCGCCACGCTGCTCGCCCTCGGCGCCGTCGCCGAGGTGCTCGGCGAGCACATCAAGGACCCGATGGAACACGAGGAAGTGCTGGCCTTCCTCTCGGACATGGTGACCGAGACCTACGCGATCGAGTCGAGCCTCCTGCGCACGCGGAAGATCGAGGCGCAAGGCAACGCGGCCGCCACGGCCTTCGCCGCGGATCTCACGCGCCTGGCTTGCGGCGGCGGGCTTGCGCGCATCGCGGCGAGCGGCGAGGAAGCCCTGGCCGCGGTCTACGCGGGCGAAGCGCTTGCCGCACGACTCGCCCTGCATCGGCGCGCGGTCGCGCACACGCCGATCGATGCGGTAGCGCTGCGGCGCCGCGTGGCCGACGTGCTGATCGCCCCCGAGCGCTGGCCGCTGGCGGGCGGGGCCGGAAAATTCGCGGTCGGGGTTTGACGCCTCGCGAAACCGGGCTATACTCCCCTCGCAGCCAACCAAGGCAGGCCAAGTGTTCGGGAGGGGGCGGTCCCCTCCCTTGGCGGGGAAGCCCAGCGCGAACGGGTCCCCGGGAAGGCAAAGAGGCCGGCGCCGAGGTTCCCAAGGACGGAGCAGCGCCGACGGAACAGAGCCTCGCGAGTGCGAGGCGCGCCGCCTCGAACCAGGGTCCGCCTTCCCTCCCACAGGTTCCCTGCGGCCTTCCCCGCCTATCTTTTTTGTCACCAGTGTCCAGGGCGAATGGCCGCCCGGATGTAGGGGATGGAGGTGTTGGGATGCTGCGGGGGCTCTGCGGTCTCGCCCTGGCACTGGCTCTCCTCCTGCTCGCCAGTTCCCCCTGTGCTGCCGAAGCCATCTGGGTTGAGCTCGGCGAGGATGGCCTCGTCGACGTCTGGCACATCGACGTCGAGTACAACTGCTGCTGGCTGATCGCCGCCGACACGCAGACGGCGGGCGGCGTCGTCGACCTCTTCGAACTCCGCGGGCCGGGCAGCGAGGACTGCATCTGCATGTGCGAGTTCGATCTGCACTTCAGCTTTGCGGCGCCCCCGCCCGGCGAGTACCTGCTGCGCGTCTGGTACGCCGTCTACCCGGGCGAGGAGCCGCCCCTGGCGGCCGAGCTGCCGCTGGTGATTCCCGCGGCGGGCGCGGGGCCGGTCCTGGTCGACCAGAGCCCCTGCGGCGGCTGGGCGACGGGCGTTCCGGATCCGCCGCGCTGGCTGGAGAATCCCTCCTTCAGCGCGATCCGCGCGCACTACTAGAAGACAGCGGAGCGGAAGGGCGGCGCGCCCCCCAGCGCGGGTGGCGCGCCGCGGCGCTCAGGCGCGGAAGTCCAGCAGGTTGAGTCCGGTCACCGGATCCGGATGCCGCTGCATCTCGCCGGGATAGACCGCGAGGTCGATCTCGCAGGTGACGCCCACGACGGCCTCGAAGACGTGGCCCCCCACCACCTGGCAGTCGGCGTCCGAGAAGAGCCCGTGCGCGTGGACGAAGGGCTTGCCGGCGAGAGTGCTCACGTTGCCCGTGAGGGCGACGATCTCGTACTCGCCCGCAAAGCGGCGGCGACGGTACTCCCGGGTCGCCATGGTGAAGAGACCCAGCTCGGGCGAGTCCACGGCGCCGATGCCGGTGAGCGCGCCGCAGCGGACCTCCTTTTCGGCCAGGAAGCGCGTGAGGGTGGCGAGGATCTCCTCGCCGCGATCAATGCGGACGAGGTAGCGCC
>Ga0194127_10006962_pt1 | contig 12636 bp, 13 predicted proteins | sample TA2KigC100mmetaG_FD_148624 | JGI IMG/M metagenome (GOLD analysis project Ga0194127, IMG submission 148624) | Freshwater microbial communities from Lake Tanganyika, Tanzania - TA2015036 Kigoma Deep Cast 100m | ecosystem: Environmental > Aquatic > Freshwater > Lake | place: Tanzania: Lake...
GCGGTCGCCGTTTCCCGACAGGGCACGCCCGGCGCGCGGCACCGCCAGCCCGACACTCCTACATCAGGACTGGATAACCGGGGGGTACGGGCCGCCCGATACCCTGTCCACCTCCCCGAATGCCGGAGGGGGCTTCTGCAAGCCGTTGGCCGGTGGCCGCTGCCAAGGCGCGGCACCATTCGCTCGGGAGCTGCGCGCGAGCTACAATACCATCGTCGTGGACAGGGTCGGCGATCCGAACGCGACCCGCGGCGGAGGGGCCTGATGCCAGTGATCTCCATGTTCCACGGGCTGCTGATCAGCATGTACTTCATGGATTCCAAGCGTCACCACACTCCTCACGTCCACGTCCGCTACCAGGAGCACGAGGCGGTCTACGACGTCACGACGGGCGATGTGCTCGAGGGCGAACTCCCGAAGCCCAAGGCGCGTCTCGTCCAGGCGTGGATCGAACTCCGCAGGGAGGACCTTCTTGCGGACTGGCAACTCGCGACCCAGGGGTTGCCGTTGTTCCAGGTGGAACCGCTGAGGTGAGCCGATGAATCCACGCGTGGTCGCGGCCGAGCCGCTCGCCGACTTCGTGATCGAGGTGACGTTCACGAACGGCGAGCGTCGGCGTTTCGACGTGAAGCCCTACCTCCGGTTCGGGGTCTTCCGCGAGTTGGCCGACCCTGACCGCTTCCGCGCGGTCCGCGTCTCCCTCGGGACCGTGGCGTGGGCAGGCGGCCAGGACCTGTGCCCCGACACCCTGTACGAGGGAAGCTCGGCGCTGGATCCCCCGGCCGGGGCCGGGACGAGGTAGTGGCAGCAGGGGCAGCAGGGCCGGTGTCGTCCCAGGGGCGACGACCAGCTCCGGGAACCCCCAGCGAATCATCCGCGCCGCGATCCCGCGCGCTCCTCGCCGGAGCCGTCCTCTCGGCCGCGCGCGCCGCATCGGCAGGGCAGGCGGCAGCGACCACGTCGCGCCGAGGCCGCCCTGCCCCGCGTGCTGGCCCGCGTGCTTGACAAGGTGGCCACCGGAAGCTACCTTGGGACTCATGAGGGCGGTCGGCATCAAGACGCTCAAGGACAAGTTGAGCGAGTACGTGCGGCTCGCGGCCGGCGGCGAGACGGTCCTCGTCACGGATCGCGACAAGGTGGTCGCCGAGCTGCGACCACCCGAGGGCCGGAGCCCCCTGCTCGCGGACGCCGTGCTCGCCGAGGCCGTCCGCCAGGGGTGGATCCGGCCGCCGATCACCTCGACCGCGGAGCCCCCGCCGCGCATCCCGGTCGTCCCGTTCTCCACGCTGATGGCGGAGGTCGAGCGCGACCGGGAGGACCGGTGATCTACCTGGACACCTCGGCCGCCCTGGCGCACCTGCTCGCGGAGGACAGGAGTCCGCCGTTCACACTCTGGCAGGAGCCCCTCGTGTCGAGCCGGCTCCTCGAGTACGAGGCGTGGACCCGCATCAACGCACGAGGGCTCCGCCGGTCGCACGGCGACGCACTCGCGGTGATGCTCGCGAGGGTCGCGTTCGTCGAGCTGACGCATGCGGTCCTGGTCCGGGCGCTGGAACCGATCCCCGCGCCGGTCCGGACGCTCGACGCGCTGCACCTCGCCTCGATCGATTTCCTGAGGGGACAGGGCCAGGACATCCGGCTCGCCACGTACGACGAGCGCATGACGGCCGCGGCGAGGCGGATGCGGATCCCGCTGGTTCCGCTGTGACGCTTCACCCGCGGCGACACGCGTCGTCGTCGGACCAACCGCGGAACAACCAACCGCGCGCCGCTCCCCTGCCCCCCCGTCGCCCTCACGGAGCCTGGATCGCCCCGAAGCTGTCCGCGGCCGTCCCGGCCGGGGCGGCCGGGTCGGTGGAGGCGTATACCTTGATCCAGTAGGTGCCCAGGGGGAGGTCGTCCGGGCACGTCAGGTCGGCCTCGAACCGGCCGTTCGCCACGGGGACGGTCACGCCGACCACCACCTTGTCGATCGCCTTGGCCCAGTTGGCCTGCACGGTCGCGGGGTCGGGGTCGTCGGGATCGACCTCCTCGAGGTCGGCCCGGATCACGTCGCGCTCGGTCTCGAGCGTGACCAGCGCGGAGCCGGACTCGACCCCCGGCGCGGCCCCGGCCACGTGCAGCGGGCCGTCCGGCGTCTTGCCGGTCACGGGGTCGAACGCGACGTCCGACCCGGGGTACTTCACCGGCGTCGCGGGGTCGCCGAGCAGGTTGTAGAGGTCCAGGTGCTGGCGCTTCAGGCGCTTCTGCATCCACTTGCTGACCTGGATCTCCGCGGCCGCGTCGACCTGCATGCGGAACTCGTCGTCGTTGTGGATGACCTGGTCCTTGGTCAGGCGCAGCGCCTCGCCGATCGTAGCGGGCCGCGCGTCCAGGAACGCCCGCTGCGCCTCGTATGCCAGCAGGGCGTTCGGATAGGGGTGCGACACGTCCGTGGACGCGAACGCCGCGATCGGCCCGTCCGGCAGCGCGATGACCCGCTCGGAGATCGAGTCGTCCTCGCCCGCGTAGTTGCCGGTCCAGCACGCCAGGAACAGCGCTACGGGCAGCCGGTGTGCGCAGTGGATCTGCGCGATCTGCTCGGTCGACAGCCCCTGCATCGACTCCTCGCTGCCGTGCCCGATGTAGACCGTCATCAGGCTCCCGCCGTTGTAGACGTCGATGACCTTGTCCTCGAACGGCGCGTAGTAGTAGGGGCTGTTCGGGTTGTCGTACGCGCCCACGATGTCGAACGCGTGCGACATGCGCTTCAGCCCCTCCATCACGGCCGTCTCGATCAGCAGGTCGATCTCGGGGCTGAAGTTCGCCTGCCCGGTGTAGAGGGACACGCGCCGGTTCCACAGCCCGTTCTCGTAGGCGGTCTCGTGCGCCTGGAGCTTCGCAAGGAACGCCGCGCCCTCCGCCGCGTCCGCGACCGGGATCCGGCCGACCGCCGCCTCGGGCACGCCGTCGCCGTCGAGGTCGCCGTACGTGTTATCGGTCCTGCACCCCACGTACGAGTCGGACTCGTTCTCGCACCCGATCGCGGGAATCCGGCCCGACGTGTCGTCGAACTCGCCCGGCGCGTCGCCGTAGAGCACCAGGAACAGCGCCTCGCCGGCGGGCAGCTTCTCGCGCGCCCCCCGGAGCGCCGACTGGACGATCGCGACGAGCAGGAGGGGGTCGGCCCCTCCGCTCACCAGGTCGGACACCTTGAACACCGCGGGGTGGTACCCGAGCCCCTCCCGCCACGCGGCCAGCGCCTTCGCGGACTCGAGGAGGCCGTCCTCGGCGATGACGACGTAGTTCACGCCCGTCTCGACCGGGACGTCGAACGACGGCATCTCGGCCTCGGCCGCGTCCGCCGCGTCGGCCGGCGCGGGGTCGGGGTCCGCGTTCGAGTCGGCCGGGCCGGGGTCGGCCGCGTCCGGCAGGTCGGGCGTGACCTCGCCGGCGGCGTCCCCTGGCCCCGTGTCGGCCGTCGCGTCGCCGCCGGACTCGTCCGACGACCCGCAGGCAAGGGCGAGGATCACGAGCGAAGCGGCAAGCAGACGCGCGAGCACCACGGCGGTCCTCCCGGGGCGGTCCCGGGGGAGAGTATCGTGGACCGGGGGCCGAAGCGTCAACGCGCGTGTCGGGCACCGGCAGGCAGCGGCCGGCCCGGCCCGGGGAAGACCACGGGCGGGCGGAAGACGAGCATCCGGGAGACCACGGGCAGCCGCCCGATGTCGGGGACGCGGAAGACGACGGGTTCGTGAGGGCGGAGGTCACCCGCCGGCGCCCCCAAGGCAGGTCACCCGTCGGCGAGGCCGCGGGTCAGGGCCGGGGCCTGCCCGGGCTCCTCGGGCTCGATGAAGCGGCGCGCGGGCTCGGGGACGTAGGCGGGGTTCCGCCAGATCCAGCGCAGCGTCCACCACGTGGCGAAGGCGACCGAGAAGCCGGCCAGCACGTCCACGATGTAGTGCTGCTTCGTATAGACCGTCGATACCGCGATCCCGATCGCGGTCGCGAGGCCCCAGATGCCGACGGCGCGACCGGACTCGCGCAGCGCGAGCGCCGCCAGGAGCGCAACCGAGCAGTGCGTGGACGGCAGGCAGTTCCACGGCGGGTCCTGCCCGTGCACGATCCCGAGCGCCCAGGTCGAGAAGGTCGCCTGCGGCCCCGGCAGCACGGGCCGGTCGTACGTGACCGGCATCGCGAGGAAGATCGCGTAGCTGACCAGCAGCATCAGCACGTACCCGACCGCCAGGCGATAGACGATCGCGGTCCGCGGCGCGCGGAAGAACGGCAGGATGAAGAACGGGTAGACGCACAGGTACAGCCACACGTACTCCGGCCGGAACGGGACGAAGCGGTCGAGCACGACCGACAGGAGCCTCGCCCGCGAAGGGTCCGTCGCAGCGCCGACCAGGAAGTAGCTCCCCGACCAGAAGCCGAACATGAACAGCCCGACCCCGAGCCAGGACCACCACGGGTCGAGCCGCCGCTCGCGGAGCGTGCCCCACTCCGCGTGGATCCGCCAGGCGGTCAGCGAGATCGGGACGACCGCGGGCACGATCCAGACCATCCAGTCCGGGTCGAAGTCGGCGCCCGCGGACACCAGCAGGAACACCACCTGGAGCGCGACGATGTCGAAGAACACGTAGTAGAAGAGCACGCGCCGGACGAGGCCCCAGGTATCGGCCGCCGCGGCGCGCGTCATTTCGCGCCTCCGAGCGCCTCGCGGGCCGCGTCCTTGACCGACGGCTCCGCGTCCTGGAGGGCGAGCCGGACCAGGGTCGCGCGCGCCGCGGGCACCCGGTCCTTCAGCCGTTTGACGTAGGGGATCGCCGCGAGGCGCACCGCCGTGACGCCGTCCTCCGCGAGGATCGCCAGCACCCGCTCGCGGTCGCGCTCGAGCATCCGGTCGAGGCGCTCGGGGATGCGGGCCCGCTCGCGCGGGTCGGGCGACACGATCAGCTCGCGGACGCCCGCGGCGGCGGCGACCTGCTCGTCGGTCGGGTTGTCCGCGACCGCGGCCTCGTCGAGGGAGATCTCGTGCCACCAGTACACGGCGTAGCCCGCGACCAGCGACGCGATCAGCAGCGCCCCGAGGCCGATCTTGTATCCGCGCTTCATGCCCGCGCGTCCGTTCCTCGACAAGCGGAGTCTGGGACAGGAGTACCGGGGTGTCAACCCGCACCCCGTGCGCGTCGCGGTGTACGATCGAGGCCGATGGAGCCGACGCGCGCCGAGCAGGACGACCTGTCCGGGATGAGGGAGCGGCTCCGCGCGCAGGCCTTCGCGGCGCGGCTGCGGCGCCACGGGCTCCTCCCGATCGCGCTGGTGATCGCGAACGTGGCCGCCTACGTGGCCTACCTCGCGCTCGCGCCCAGGACCGCCGGAGGCGACGTCGTGCCCGGCGCCCTGATCCTCGCGGGCGCCAAGGAGAACCTGCTCGTCCGGTCCGGCGAGGCCCCCCGCCTGCTCGCGAGCGTCTGGCTGCACGCCGACGCGACGCACCTCGCGGTGAACTGCACCGGGGCCTACGTCCTGTCCGGCCTGGCGGAGAACGTCTTCGGCCGGGCGCGGGCGCTCGTCATCTACCTGGTCTCGGGCGTCGCGGGCGCCGCGGCGAGCGCCGCGCTGTCCGCCGAGCCGTCCGTCGGCGCGTCGGGCGCGGTCTTCGGGCTCCTCGGCGCGGTCACGACGTTCGCGGCGGTGCGGGTCCGCGACGTCCCGCGCCCGCTCCGCCGGGTCCTGCTCGCAACGATGCTCGTGTGGCTGGCGGTCAGCGTCGCCTACGGCGTGTGGAGCGACACGGTGGACTCGGCGGCGCACGTCGGCGGGCTCGTCGCCGGGGTCGTCCTCGCACTGGCCGCGGGCCGGCGGCTCCCGATCCTCGATGCGGCGCCGCGACCCGCCTCGCGCGGCGTCGCGGCCGCGGCCGCGATCCTCCTCGGCGCGTCGGTCGCGGCCGGCGTGGTGTCGATCCGCACGCTGCGGCTCGACTTCGAGCTGCCCGCGCCGCGCCTCGCCGCGGTCGCGCTGCCGGGCGTGGACCTGCCGTGGCCCTCGGCCTGGGAGCCGGGCGCGGTCGCGTCGCCGTCCGGCGGGGGACTCGAGTGCCCGCCCGGCCGTGCCTCGTTCGAGGCCGGGCTCGCCACGGGCGGCCCGGTCTGCGCCCGCGACGGCTACGGGGCCGTCCTGTTCGCCGGCAACGCGGGCGCGCTGCTCCCGGGCATGATCTTCGACGCGTCCATGACGGTCGAGGCCGGGCTCGCACACACTACCGATCGTCGGGTCGGGGACGTGGTCCGGCGGTCCGCGATGCTGGACCGGGGGCACGCGATCGTGCTGATCGCGCCGGCGTGGCTGGCACCGAAGTACGACGCGATGCTGGACGCGATGCTGCGCGGCGTCCGCTTCGTCGGGCCGCCGGCCGGACCCGTCACGCCCGCCCGATCCCACGGCAGGTGAAGCCCATCTCCCTCAGCCTCGCGGGCGTGAAGATGTTGCGGCCGTCCAGGATCAGCGGGCGGCGCAGCGCGGCCTTGATGCGATCGAAATCCGGCGATCGGAACTCGCCCCACTCGGTCACGAGCAGCAGGCCGTCCGCCCCGTGGAGCGCGTCGTACGCGTCCGCGACGAAGGTGACGCCCGGCACGCCCCGGAGCGCCACGCGGGCGTTGTCCGTCGCGACCGGGTCGTACGCCGCGATCGTTGCGCCGAGCGCGGCGAGGCCGCGGATCACCTCGACCGACGGCGCTTCGCGCATGTCGTCGGTGTTCGGCTTGAACGCGAGCCCCCACACGGCGAAGCGCCTCCCGCGGAGGTCCTCGCCGTACTCCTCGACCACGCGCCGGACCAGCACGCGCTTCTGCGCGTCGTTGACCTGCTCGACCGCCTCCAGCACGCGCATCGGCGTGCCGCACTCGCGGCCGGTCGCGGCGAGCGCCTTCACGTCCTTCGGGAAGCACGACCCGCCGTAGCCGATGCCGGCGAACAGGAACTTCGACCCGATCCGCGGGTCCGCACCCATGCCGCGCCGGACCGACTCGACGTCCGCGCCGACGACGTCGCACAACGCGGCGACTTCGTTCATGAAGCTGATGCGCGTCGCGAGCATCGCGTTGCTCGCGTACTTGGTCATCTCGGACGAGCGCACGTCCATGAACAGGACCGGGTTGCCGGTCCGGACGAACGTCGCGTAGATGTCGGTCATCAGGTCGCGCGCGCGGTCGGAGTCCACGCCGATCACGATGCGGTCCGGCTTCATCATGTCGTGGACCGCGTCGCCCTCCTTCAGGAACTCCGGGTTGCTCGCCACGTCGAACGGGTGCTGCGTGGTCGCGGCCATCTCGGCCGCAACGCGCGTGCACGTCCCGACCGGGACGGTGGACTTGACCACGACCAGCCGGTACCCGTCCATGTGCCGGGCGATGGTGCGGGCGCACTCGAGCACGTGGTTCAGGTCCGCGCTCCCGTCCTCGGACGGCGGCGTCCCGACCGCGATGAAGACGACGCGCGCGTCGCGGATCAGCTCCGGGATGTCGGTCGTGAAGGCGAGCCGGCCCTTGGCGCGGTTCCGCTGGACGATGTCGTCGAGCCCAGGCTCGTAGATCGGGATCCCCCCACCGTTGAGCATCCGGATCTTGCGCTCGTCGATGTCGCCGCAGACGACGTGGTTGCCGCTCTCGGCCAGCCCCGCGCCGAGCACCAGCCCGACGTATCCCGTCCCGATCACCCCGACCTGCATTGGTTCCCCCGCCCGCCGCGCGCCCGTCCAATTCGTTTCGGGCGGGCCGCGGCGGCGTCAACGCCGCGGCCCGAGGACGCGCGGCGGGCGGCCACGGGCTCAATCCCCTCCCGCCCCCCCGCCGGCCGCCTCGCGCGATACGACCAGGGACAGGATCCGCGTGCGGGTGCGCTCCTTCACCTCGAAGCGCAGCCCCGCGTACGTCACCACGTCGCCCGCGGCCGGCACGCGCCCGGCGTGCGTCATGACGAGCCCGCCGACGGTCTCGTAGATGTCCTGCTCGGGCAGGTCGAGCCCGAACGTCTCCGCCATCTCCTCGATCGGCGTCCGCGCCTGGACCACGTAGCGCTCGTCCTCGACCTTCTTCACGTGGGGCTCGGCCTTCTGGTCGAACTCGTCGTAGATCTCGCCGACGATCTCCTCGATCACGTCCTCCATGGTCACGATGCCCGCGGTCCCGCCGAACTCGTCCACCGCGACCGCCATCTGGACGCGCTCGCGCTGGAACTCCTTGAGCAGGTCGCCGATCTTCTTCGTCTCCGGCACGAACAGGGTCCGGCGGCGCGTGCCGAGGTGGCCGAGCGTGAACGGGGCCTCGCCGGGCTTCGAAATCGCCTCGAACAGGTCCTTGACCGTGACGATCCCGACGATCGAGTCCAGGTCCTCCTCGTAGACCGGGTAGCGGGAGAAGCGCTTCTCCGCAACGATCCCGAGCACCTCGGGGAGGGCCGCCTGGACCGGGAACCCGACCACGTCGGTCCGCGGGACCATGATCTCCTTGGTCATGGTCTCGGAGAATTCGATGACCGAGGACAGCAGATCGCGCTTCTCGCCGGTGAGCGCGCCCTGCGCGGTGCCGAGCCGGATCATGGTCTCGATCTCCGCCTCGGTCACCTCGGGCTGCCCGTCGCCGCCGACCGACCCGCCGGCCGAGCTGATCATCCAGCCGGTCGCCTTCTGGAGCACGAACGCGAACGGGCGGAGGATCTGGCAGAACACGAGCGTCACCGGGAAGAGCGCGACCATGCTGCGGGCGTTGTGCTTGGCGAAGGTCTTCGGGAGGACCTCGCCGAACACGACGAGCAGGAAGGTCATGGCGCCGACCGCGACCGCGACCGCCCAGCTCAACGCGTCGCCGACGCCGCGGTGCTCGAGCACGTCGGCCGTCAGCGCCGTCGCCACGGCCGAGGCCAGGATGTTCACGAGGTTGTTCGCGATCAGCAGCGACGCAAGCACCTGGTTCGGGCGGTCGCGCCACAGGCGGAGCAGGCCGGATCGCCGGCGCTCCTCGTCCAGGATCTGGTGCACCCCGGCCGGACCGAGCGCGAGCAGGGCGGTTTCCGACGCCGAGAAGACCGCTGATAGCACGATCAGGACTGCGATTAGGAAACCCTGGGTGCCGTAGCCGTCCATCAGAACCTCGCCTGGATCCCGAACCCGAACTCGTAGCGGAACGTGAGCTCCTTCGAGGTCACGTCGGGGCCCGCCTTGGGCGAGGTCCGGTGGTAGAACCCGAGATCGAACAGCAGCGGCTCCATGAACAGCATGAAGTAGGGCGCCGGGGCGTACCCGACGCGCACCCCGGGCCGGAAGAACAGGCTGATCGTGCTGCCCTGGTCCCCCTTGGCGATCTCGGGGGAGAACTCGAGGAGCGGCGTGACGGTCAGGTTCCGGACCACCTGGAAGTCCCAGTAGAACCGGACGTCCGGATAGACGTAGTGCGTGCCGCCCGCGTAGCCGTAGCGCGCCGCGAGCGCCACGAACTTGTACCCGGCCTCGGCCCCGAACGAGAACACCGTCCGGTCGCAGTTGTCGATGCACACGACCGGCCGCAGCAGCAGGCCGACGAAGCCGGGCTTCGAGTAGAGCTGGTCCACGTACGGGTCCGCAGCCGCCGGTGCGGGCGCGGCGACGACGGCCGCGAGCGCCGCGGCGGCGGCCAGGAGCGGGGCGATCCTGCGAAGCATGGTCGAGCCTCGATGCAAGGACGGAGGAAGAATAGCCCCGGATTTGACTCCCCCGCAAGACCGGAATAAAAACCGCGCTCTCGTGTTTGGAGTTGCGGCCGGCCCCCTGGGTCCCGGAAACGCGCGGGCGGGCGCGGTCGCAAACGCTCTCTCGGAGGTGCTTTCGATGATCGAGGTATCGAGCCTCGCCAAGGAGTACGGCCCGATCCGGGCGCTCCAGGGCGTGTCGTTCTCGGTGAGCCGCGGCGAGGTCGTGGGCTTCCTCGGGCCGAACGGCGCGGGCAAGACCACGTGCATGAAGATCATCACGGGCTTCATCGCCGCGACCTCGGGGACCGCGACGGTCGACGGGAAGGACGTGGTCACGGACGGGGTCGACGTCAGGCGGCGGATCGGGTACCTGCCCGAGAACGCGCCGCTGTACTCCGACATGACCGTCAGCGAGTACCTCGCGTTCGTCGCGGGCGTGCGCGGCGTGCCGAAGGACGCGATCGCGAAGCGCATCAACGACGTCGCGATGACCGTCGGCCTGCTGAACGTGCTCGGCCAGGAGATCGGGACGCTGTCGAAGGGCTACCGGCAGCGCGCCGGGCTCGCGCAGGCCATGATCCACGACCCGGAGATCCTGATCCTCGACGAGCCGACGAGCGGCCTCGACCCGAACCAGATCGTGGAGATCCGCGAGCTGATCCGCACGATCGGCAAGGACCGCACGGTCATCCTCTCGACGCACAACCTCCCCGAGGTCACCGCGACCTGCAACCGCATCATCATCATCCACCGCGGCCGGATCGTGGCGGACGGCACGCCGGACCAGATCCGCGGCAAGCACGGCGGCGGCAACACGTTCGTGGTCGAGCTCGCGAGGCGCGACGGCATCGACCGCGCCCCGTCCGTGCTCGCGGGGCTCGCGGCCGTGCGGCAGGTCCTGCCGATCGAGCGGGCGGAGGCCCCGGCCGGCGCCGCGGCCACCGCGACGTTCCGGATCGACGCGGCGGGGGACGCGGACGTGCGCGCCGACGTGTTCGACGCGTGCGTGAAGTCCGGTTGGACCCTGGTCGAGCTGAAGCGCGAGCGGCTCGACCTCGAGTCGATCTTCCAGCGGCTGACGCTGGCCTGACGGAGGGTAGGAAGATGCGAAACGTCGCGGCCATCGCCAGGCGCGAGATCGGGGCGTACTTCGGGTCGCCGGTGGCGTACATCGCGATCGCGATGTTCCTGGTGCTGCTCGGCGTCACGTTCTTCTTCAAGGTCCCGTTCCTGCTGCCGAAGGAGGACTTCTTCGAGGCGCGGGAGGCGACGCTCCGCCCCCTGTTCGAGTGGATGGTCTTCCTGTTCACGATCATCCTGCCGGCCATATCGATGCGCCTGCTGGCCGAGGAGCGGAAGCTCGGCACGCTCGAACTGCTGCTGACGATGCCGGTCACCGAGACCGAGGTCGTGCTCGGCAAGCTCCTCGGCGCGATGGGATTCCTGGGCGTCGCGACCGCGCTGACCCTCGCCTACCCGATCCTGGTCTCGTCCATCGGCAAGCCGGACCTCGGCCCGATGCTCGGCGGGTACTTCGGGGTGCTGCTCGTCGGGTCCGCGTACCTCGCGATCGGCCTGCTCGCCTCGTCGTGGACGTCGTCGCAGATCGTGGCCTTCATCCTGGCCATCGCGATCTGCGCGACCTTCACCTTCGTGGACCGGCTCCCGGAGGCGCTCGGCCTGCACGCGGTCGAGGCGGCGAACGTCATGTCCTTCAACCACCACTTCCGGTCGATCGCGCGGGGCGTCGTCGACACGCGGGACGTGGTGTTCTTCCTGTCCGTGATCGTCGGGGCGGTCTCGCTCGCGAGCTGGTCGCTCGAATCGCGGAAGTGGAGGTAGGCAGATGGCGACGCAGACGAAGAGCGGCCGGTCGGCCCGCACGAACGCGCTGGTGGGCGTCGTATCGACGCTCGGCATCCTGGTGCTGCTGAACGTGCTCGGCGTGTGGGTGTCCGGCCGCCTGGACCTGACCGACAACCGCCGCTACACGCTGTCCGACGTGTCGAAGACCGCGGCGCGCGACCTCGACCAGGTCGACGTGCAGGTCTTCATCTCGAAGGAGCTGCCCCCGACGATCGCGGGCGGCTACGGCCAGGAGCGCGACATCCGCGGCGTGGACCGCGAGTTCCTGGACAAGCTGTACGAGTACCAGAGCCAGTCGAACGGCAACCTGCGCGTGACCGTCGTGGCCGAGGACGTCGAGGACAAGGCGCAGAAGGCCAAGCTCGAGCTGTTCACCGGCAAGAAGGCGGAGTTCGAGGACGGGCGGCTCGAGTTCAAGAAGTACGCGCTCGGCGCGACCTTCCAGTACCGCAACCAGATGGAGGTCTTCCCGCTCGCGCTCGAGCCCGAGTACTTCGAGTTCGAGGTCACGAAGATCCTGCTCAGGCTCAAGGAAAAGTACGAGAAGTCCGCGGGCATGAAGGACGTGCTCGAGGCGGGCAGGGCGATCGCCGAGGGAGCCAAGGCCTGCCACGACAAGCTCGAGTCCTTCCGGAAGGATCAGGACAAGGGAGCGGGCGGCGGGCTGTCCGCGCTGGTCGGCGGCGGCGGGGGGGACTTCGTCGCGGCGCTGCGCGCGGGCCGGGCGGACTTCAAGAAGGCGTGCGACGCGGTCGCGGCTGGCGTCGCGTCCGCTGCCGTGCACAAGGGCAGGGACGAGAACCTCGACCAGCTCCTGGCCGACGGCACGGCGTACGCGCAGATGGTCGACGAGGTGGCGCGCCAGCTCGACAACCCCGAGGCCCAGCCCCGCGAGCTGGCGGGCGCCGCGGAGCGCCTGTCGTCGCTGTCCGCGGTGGTGGACAAGGACCACGACACGCTGAAGAACAGCCCAGGCCGCAAGGCGATCGGGTTCCTGTGCGGCCACCGCGAGTTCTGCCCGTTCGCGGACGGCAAGCCGCTGATCCGGCCCGAAAA
>Ga0194127_10006967_pt1 | contig 12630 bp, 10 predicted proteins | sample TA2KigC100mmetaG_FD_148624 | JGI IMG/M metagenome (GOLD analysis project Ga0194127, IMG submission 148624) | Freshwater microbial communities from Lake Tanganyika, Tanzania - TA2015036 Kigoma Deep Cast 100m | ecosystem: Environmental > Aquatic > Freshwater > Lake | place: Tanzania: Lake...
GTGATCTCCTGCCCCTCTGCTTTTATGGTTTCGAGTTGGATCAGGCCGTCGTTCAGAAACATCATATCGCCGGGCTTGACCGCCAGGGGGAGGCCGGAAAAGCTTACCGAAGCCCTTTGGGCGTCTCCGACGATGGCACGGGTTGTAAGTGTGAAAAAGGATCCAGGCAGCAGTTCAACGGTTTCAGAGGAGAGTTGACCGATCCGAATTTTCGGGCCGGGCAGATCGGCCAGGATGGCGATTCGCTGTCCCACGGCGCTCGAGGCGGCGCGGATATTGTCGATGATCTGTTTATGCCCTTGAAAATCGCCGTGCGAAAAATTGATCCGGGCCACATTCATTCCGGCCTTGATCATCTGTTCCAGGACCTCTTGAGACGCCGATGCCGGCCCGATGGTGGCTACGATTTTGGTTTTCTGTTTAGGAAGCGTCATAAGCGGAGGTCTCCTTGACCGCTTGTTACTGCGGCATTCGTGTGCGGCCCTGCAGATAAGCGAGGTCCTCCTTCAGGTCCGGACCCAGCGCAGCCGCGCCGGCCAGCGCGTCGCAGCGCTCGTTTTCGGCTTGGCCGGCATGCCCGTGGACCCAGTCGAACCTTACCCTGTGCGAGTCGCAAAGATCCAGGAGTTGCGCCCAAAGATCGCTGTTCTCGGCGGCTTCGTTCCTCGTCCGCATCCAGTTGTTGGCCCGCCATCTGCGGGCCCAGCCTTTATTGATTCCATTGATCACGTATCGTGAATCGCTGCGCAGGATCACATCTGCAGGGGGTTTCAGCGCTTTGAGCGCGGCGATGCAGGCCATCATCTCCATGCGGTTGTTTGTGGTGAGACGAAACCCTTCGGCGAGCTCGATCCGCGTATCTCCGGCAATCACAATGACGCCGTATCCTCCCGGCCCCGGATTTCCCCGGCAGCCGCCGTCGGTGTACACGACAATCGTCCCCGAGAGGGGTTCGGAGGCCGGAACCGCGAGCGTTCCCCCCCGCAGGGCGGCGCTTCCCGGCAGGAAAGACGTCTCTCTCTCATCGCATCGCTGATCCCGTCCGGAAAAGTGGGGCTTGGAGGATCCGCCCTCGTGCGGAGCGGCGCCCTTTGCTGACGCGGCCGCGGCGGATAGCGGGTGCACTAACCACCGCTCTGCCTCTGAGAGGGTGGCAAACTTTTTGTACAGCGCCCCGGTAAACCCGCGGACCTGCGCCTCTGCGCCTTCCGTGCCAAACCATGCGGTATAGATGCCCGGTCGTATCCCTCTGGCGACGGCATAATATGTCTGGGCTTTTCCCATGCGGTAAGACCTGCTTATGGTTTGGCCTGTAAACGAATCGTCCGGAGATACCCCGGTCGGCTGCGGTCGGCTATTTCAATCCGTGTATTTTCTGTACCGCGGATGAAAGCTATCCTCTCAAGAAATTACGAAATTTTTCCGGAGGGGTCATCTGGCCGGGCTTGGTCCTTCATGCGAAAGCTTTCACCGTCATAGGAGAGGACCATTTCCGTGTCCTCCATCTCTTTCCCGGCAGCCGATTCGAGGCTGAATTTCTCGCCGAAATAAATTTTCCGGGCAATCTCGGATTGTGAGATCGTATCGGGATCTCCCTCCACCAGGATCGAGCCTTCGTTAAGGATATAGGCCCGGTCGCAGACGGAAAGTGTTTCGCGCACGTTGTGATCGGAAATGATCACCCCGATCCCTTTGGCCTTCAGCTTGCCGATGATCGTTTGAATGTCTATGACGGCCAGAGGATCAATGCCGGCGAAAGGTTCGTCCAGGAGGATGTACTTCGGCGATGTCACAAGCGCCCGCGTGATCTCCACGCGTCTTCGTTCGCCTCCGGAAAGGGAGTATGCGTGGTTTTTCGCCAGCGGAGTCAGATCCAGTTCTCCCAGCAGTTCCTTCAAACGCTCCCGCCGCTCCTGCCGGCTCAGATCCAGCGTTTCCAGGATCGCCAGGATATTCTCTTCTACGGTCAGCTTTCTGAAGATGGAGGGCTCCTGGGGCAGGTAGTTCAATCCCTTCCGCGCACGGATGTACATCGGACAGCGGCTCACATCCTCGCCGTCCAGGAGAATCTGGCCGTCATCTGGGCGGATCAAACCCACGATCATATAGAACGTGGTCGTTTTTCCGGCGCCGTTGGGGCCTAAAAGACCCACGACCTCGCCGGGATGGATCTCCAGATTGACGCCGTTGACCGCCCGTCTGCCGCCGTAGATCTTGATCAGGCCCGTTGCTGACAGTTTTCCTCCCCCCGATCCGGCGCTAAAATGGGTTCGCGTGTCGGGCCCCGGCGAACAGCCGGCCTGAATACCCTGTTTTTTCGCCTGTTCCGGTAGCGTGGTCCGCTGACCTGACAGAAGCGGCGTTTTTCTTATCACCAGGACCGAAGTGCCCGACAGCAGGTCATGCAACGTTCGTTTGTCCCTCCGGAAAGGCGCCACGATGAATCCGATGCCTGCCGTCAACAGAGTCAAGAGTTTCGCCGCATGGCGCAGTATGATGGAAACGACGCCGGTCCGTCGGCCGTTGCGGTCAAAGACGCGCATGCGGAAGAGAAGCTTCCCCGGAGTCGCCCGCAGGGGCGTTGCCTCCATGATCAGGTGGTACAGAAAGAGGAAAATGAAAAAGGCCGGGATGACCTCCTGGAAGATGTCCAGGACCATATCGCTTTCCAGATAATCGAGATACTTCACTCCGCCGACATACATGAGCGCGTAAAGGATGAGGCAGAGTAAAAAATCGGCCGTCCCTGCGGCGAGACGCCGCCAGAAACCGGCCGGGCCCTTTATCTGCCTGCCGTCCGGAAATGGAGGATGAGGTAAGCCGGAGGGGCTCGGCGCCTCTACCGTCTCCTCCTGGCGCGGCAGCCGGGCATGATTGCCCGTTGCGACACCGGCAGCCTCTGAAATTTTATTTTTCATCATACCCTTCGAAAGATGATTCCCAAAGGATAAAGCTCTCAAATCATCGTTTTTGCAAGCGAGTATACGAACAACACCCGGGTGTGTCAATTGAATTGTGATCGCGGGGAATCATCAAAGATCTGCGTCGGGGGCCTCGCGGCAATCGGAGCTCTCGGGATGCTGCCTTTCCTGATCCTGTTGCCCATACCACTTTTCTCTCAGGTAGAGGGAGGGCGCCTCCCTATTGACCTTGAGGCAGAAGACGTCGGGTCGGTTATAGTGGCCGGCCAGATCGTGGATGAGCTTTTCCTCAACGGACCTCTCCAGGTCAAGATCGGCATACAGAATCCCCTCTTCGTGCCCCAGCGGTCCGACCAGCAGCTCTCCGCTCGGCGATATGACGGAAGATCCGCCCGTCAACGCATCATTGGCCAGGAATGCTTTGTCTTCTTCCGTATAGGCGAGCATCGCCTTCATCTCGTCGTTCATGGCGCCCACAGCGTTTAAAATATATGCCTTCGACATAAAGGCACAGCCCCGTCCCGCCATCACGGCCCGGTCGGCCCTGTTCAGCATTTTCCTGCCGGGAAGATTGGGCCACGAGATGATCAGAATCATCGTCCCTTCGGCGATCAGGGTGAAAAGGGAGAGGGGGTTTGAACTCTCCCCGCAGATCAATCCGGCGATCTTTCCGAATTCCGTGTCGAAGGCTCGGAGTGTATCGCCAAAACCGCCCATGTGAACGAGTCTTTCTCCGACGGTCGGGGTGAGCTTCTGGTGCTTACCCATAATCTCTCCGGTCGAAGCGATGAAGAGCTGGGAATTGAACATCGTTCCGAAGGTCCCCGGCCTCTTTTCGCAGAGACCCATCACGACATAAGCGCCGACCTCTTTCGCCGCCTGACAGAGCGCTTCGGTTTGCGGCCCGGGTATTTCCACCGAGTTTTTGAAAAGCCGCAGGGCCATATCCCGGCTGGTGGGCCCGGTTGCCGGATGGAAATGATACCAGAGCGGGTGACCCGGGATAAACCCTTCGGGGAAAGCGATGAGCTTTGCCCCGGCCCGACCGGCCTCCCTGATCAGACGGCAGGCCTTTTGGGTGGTTGCCTCCCGATCGAGAAATATCGGCGCGGCCTGAATGACTGCAACCTTCACTGTCGGATAGTGATCACCCATCCGTTACCCCCTTTCATCTGCAATAAAACGGATTGAAGTTTTTTTAAAGTTCATCGGTCCATCCCGATCATATCCAGCTTGCGATATATTCCATGCCGGCTGAACGGATTTCAGGCGCGTTCACATTCCAACCGCCCTTTAATCCGGACTCTTTTGCCGACAGTTCAAAGTGACACATGGCAATGCCCATATCCACATTCTGGAGCTTGACATATTTGACAACATTCTCATACCCCGGCGTCCTTCTGAGATAGAAATGGAAGGCATCCCGGCTTCTTTCCCTGATGATCCGCCAGGGTTGTTTGTTCGACGCGGAGGGCGCTATCCTGACGCACTCAAGGGGTATCTTAAACGCTCCGGAATCCTGCTCATCAAGGATGTGATCGGTGTCGTGCAGATAGAAAAGTTCATTCCAGGGTTTTCGCTTGTCCGACGCGGCAACATAACGAAACACCCGGTCGACGACAGACCTATTCTTCCGCGGATATCCCACAGGGCTGATCGCCGGCAATAATTCGTCTGCATCGATGCCTATCTTGTCGGCAAAGCCGTGTCGCTTGAACGTTCCCCCCAGCCAACAGGTTCCGAGGCCCATGGTGGTTGCCTTCAAAATATGTCGTTCCATGGAGTAGCCGAAATCTTCCATAGCCATCGGTCGTTTCTCGACAGTTCCAGCAATGAACTGCCTGGCTCCCTTGATCACGCCGTAGGTGGTTAGATTTTTTAGCGCACCGATTTCCATTTCGTTGAAATCGATCAGATGAAAGCGAACCTTGCATCCGAAGGGGGTCTTGGTATTCGTTACCAGCGAGTGTTTCAATTCGGCCAGCTTTTCCGGCTCAATCGCTCTGTCCCCATAGGACCGGCAGGATCTTCGGATTTTGATCGATTCGATGATGGTCATAAACGCCTCCCGCAGGAATACTTCCTCCCGTCAATCAGCCGAATCTTCCTGTCTCGACGGGGCGTCCTTATTGGCTTCTTTTGACATACCTTTCGCTTTCCGGCATTTCCTTGATCAGCCGATCCGCCTCCAGGAGCAGCCGCGTCACAATCTCCGCGCCTTTTTTATAGACATGCGAGCAGTTTTGGTCCGAACCGCTCAGGTAATAGGCGAAGGGCTTCAGGACGCGGCAATAGTAACTGCCCATGTCCTTGTTGAATCTTTCATGAAGAATCCGGATCAGATAACTGTATCCGGACACGTCGGCCTCAGGATCCGTCCGTCCGTACAGGTAGGAAATGAGCATCATACCCGCTTCGGTGACCCCGCACCGATCCCCATACCCCCCGCCGCCGCCGCGAAAGCCGCTCGATATTCTCAGTATCTCCTCGGACAGGGTGATGTTTAAAACCTCGGAACAGGCCCGGATGACCGATTCCGAACAGTGATATCCTCTGAGACGGTACCCCTCGCATTTTTCCACGGCCGCTTTTACAATCTCCTCCACGCGATGACCTCCTCGTTATAGTAGAGGTGACTTATCACAAAACGGAGCGGCAGGAACAGAATTTTTCATCACCCACATGAAATGGTACCCGTATCGCTGCCTCTATCCGTATTCGGGTGTATCAGTATCGGTTGACATATGGATTCTTTCTGCCTATACTTCGCCCACGAAAACTCACAATCCGTTGAGAAAGGAGAGAGGTTATGAATAAGGCATCCGGAGGAAGGATTTTGGCATGTTGCATTCTACTGACCCTTTCGTTGGTCGGATATCCGGTCGTTCAAGCCCAGGAGTTTCCCGCGAAACCGGTGACCCTCATCAATCCGATGGGGGCGGGAGGGTCCCATGATCTGACCATGCGCGCCGTCGTCAGCGTGGCGACCGATTATCTCGGACAACCTATGATCGTCCAGATCAAATCAGGAGGGGGCGGCGCTATCGGCTCCGAGACGGTAGCCAAGGCTCAACCCGACGGCTATACGCTCCTCGCCGGCGGACCCGGCTGGAACACCACGCTTCCCGCCGTCGAAGGACGATCTAAGGGGCCCGATGATCTGGTGGCGGTCTGCAGGCTCAACTACAGCGCGAACAACATCGTCGTCAGGCCCGACGCCCCTTTTAAAACATTGACGGAGATGATCGCCTGGGCCAAGGCCAACCCGGGGAAGCTGATCTTCGGCAATAGCGGAACCTGGGGGGCCGCCGACGTGCCCTGGAAGGAGCTCATGAGAAAAACGGGCATCACCTCCAAGGTGGTCCCTTATGACGGCGGCGGGCCAAGTCTGGTCGCGCTTCTGGGAGGCCACATCGACGTGACCGCAAATTTTGCCGCCCAGGCGCTGCCCCAGGTCAAGGCGGGAAAGATGCGCATGCTGGCCGTCCTGGACGACAAGCGCAACCCCGAATTTCCGGATGTTCCCACGGCCAGAGAGCAGGGCGTCGATGTGGTCTATCTGATGTGGAGAGGCATCCTGGTTCCCAAGACGACCCCCCGCCCCGTGATCGACAAGCTGGCCCAGGGATTCAAGAAGATGGTCGAGGATAAAACCGTCCTTACCATGCTGAAGAGCTTTGGAGATACGGCAAACTATCTGGGTCCCGACGAGTTCGGCAAATTATGGCGCGAGGAGTACGAAGCGCATAAGGAACTTGGAAAACTCTATAAGAAATAGCGAATCTTGCATGAACAACACCATTGGATTCGACAACGAAGCCTACATCCGTGATCAGACAGCCAAGATTCTAGAGAGGGTTGAACGGTTCGATAATAAGCTCTATCTCGAGTTTGGGGGCAAGCTGCTTTATGATTATCATGCGGCCCGCGTCCTGCCCGGTTATGATCCGAACGTAAAGATGCGACTTATCCGGGAGCTGAAAGACAAGGCCGATATCCTGCTCTGTATTTATGCAGGGGATATCGAACGGAAGAAGATCAGGGCAGATTTCGGCATCACCTACGATTCCGATGCCCTCAAACTCATCGATGATCTAAGGAACTGGGGTGTCGATGTCCTGGGTGTCGTCATCACCCGCTTCGATCATCAGCCGGCGGCGCAGCTCTTCAAGAACAAGCTGGAAAGGAGAAACATCAGCGTCTTCACGCATCGCTTCACCCGGGGGTATCCTACGGACGTTGACGCGATTGTGAGCGACGAGGGATACGGCGCCAACGCCTATGTCGAAACCGATAAGCCCCTGGTGATTGTGACCGGTCCCGGTCCCGGGAGCGGCAAGCTGGCTAGCTGTTTGTCGCAACTCTACCACGAACACCGGCGTGGCATCAAAGCCGGTTACGCCAAGTTCGAAACCTTTCCGATTTGGAACCTGCCCCTCAAGCATCAGGTGAATGTGGCCTACGAAGCGGCCACGGCGGATATTCGGGATTTCAACCTGATCGACCCCTTTCATCTGGAGACCTATGGCGAGCGGTCGGTGAATTATAACCGGGATGTGGAGGTTTTTCCGGTTGTAAAACGAATCCTCGAAAAAATCACGGGTGGAGATTCGTTTTATAATTCACCGACGGATATGGGTGTAAACAGGGCCGGATTTGCCATCATCGACGACGACGTCACCCGGTATGCGGCCGAGCAGGAGGTGATCCGGCGATACTACCGATACCGTTGTGAGTACGCCATGGGGTTTGCAGACAGGGAAACGGTTCAAAGGGTCGAGCTCTTTCTCAAGGACTTGAACATCAATCCGGAGGATCGCCGCGTCGTCGGTCCGGCGTGGCAGGCGGCCCGAGAAGCGCAGGAACAGAATAAGGGAAACGAAGGGATCTATTGCGGCGCCGCAATCGAACTCAAGGGCGGCACCATCGTCACCGGCAACAACTCCCCCCTGATGCACGCGGCGTCGAGCCTGATCCTGCACGCCATCAAATTTCTTGCCGACATTCCGGGAAAGATCACCCTGTTGCCCCCCTATATCACGGACTCCGTGCGGAGCATGAAGACCGACATTCTCAACGAAAAATCCGTGAGTCTCGATTTGGAGGAGACGCTCATCGCCCTGAGCATCAGCGCAACGACAAATCCGGCGGCTCGGTTGGCTATCGAAAAGCTAAAGGAACTGAGGGGCTGCGAAGTGCACATCACCCACATCCCCACGCCCGGCGACGAAGCGGGATTGAGACGCCTGGGGGTCAATCTTACCAGCGAACCCAATTTTTCAACCAGGGACCTGTTTCTGGCTTGAAGGCGGTTTTTTCCGGAACACCTATACGGGATATGCATTCCAGGAAGCCCCATCCTCTCGAGCGAAGGGGCTTCCTCTTTTGAGGGGGCAGGTTTTGACCCGGCGAAGATTCCCGGTTACACCGCCTCGATGGTTGAAGGCGGCTTCGGTGTGATGTTATAGGTCACGCTGACCACGCCGGGAACGCCTTTGATGATCTTACCGGAGATTCGCTCCAGTGTTTCATAGGGCAGTCTCGTCGCCGAGGCGGAGCGGGCATCGATACTGTCCCAGCAACGCACCTCGATCTGGAGGCCGAAATCCCTTTTGCCGTCACGCATCCCCGTGACGCGGTCCTGGTGCAGAATGGCCATATATTGAAAGACTTTCATGTCCGACAGCTCTTTTTCCACAATGGCCGTGGCTTTCCGGACGATCTTCACGCGCTCCGGGGTTGTTTCACCCAGGACCCGCGCCGCCAGGGCCGGTCCGGGAAAGGGAATCCGGTCAAAAACCGATGCCGGCAGTCCCAGCGCGGCCCCCACCTTACGCACCCCGTCCTTGCGCAACTGGATCAGGGGTTCGATAATCTTATAACCGAACGCCTTCTGGGGATCGATGCCGAGCTGCTCGAAGACGTTGTGCTGCCGCTTAATCCCTGCCACCGTTTCGTCGATATCGGTCAGGATGGTCCCCTGGAGGAGATACTTCGCGCTGCTCCGTATGACCAAATCCCCGAACACCTTCTTATAGAAAGTCTGGGTGATCGCCTCCCTTTTTTCCTCCGGGTCCGTGATCCCCTTCAAGGCATTGAAGAAGGTTTTCCTGGCGTCGATCACCTCCACGGGGATGCCGAGCGACCGGAAGAGGGATTGCACCCGCTTCGGTTCGTTCTGCCGCATGAGGCCGTTGTCGATGAAGCAGGTTTTGAGCCGGTCTCCGAGAGCGCGGTGACCCAGGGCGGTGACCACGGACGAATCAACGCCTCCGGAGAGGGCGTTGATGGCGATCCCCTTTCCGACGATTTTTCTGATCTCGCCCACCTTTTCGGAAATGAACTGCTCTGCGTTCAATTTCGCTGCACGAAGTTCTTTTGCCATAATGCCCGTCTCTCCTTCCTTTGTTTTTTCTGGTTTCTCGACGCCCTGCCCGACAGGCGTTGATTATCGTGAACCATCCGTCGGTTGTCAAGATAAAACCGGTCATTTTCTTCGACGAGTGTGATATACAGAGGCTCCAAGGCGGCCTTGACGGAGCCGCAGCCTGCGGGCGCCGGATAGAAAACGTTTTCTTAATGGCTGGTGGTGCATCATGATTGAGATCGTTCCCTATAACGAATTCGTCACATGTGTAAAGACCGGGTCGAAGGTGAACGGACGAGTCATGATGTGGCACTACTCATACCTGATTGACGATGTGCTTATTGATGCGGGATGTCCGAACGCTGAAGATGAACTGAATGAATTGAGATCCGCACATCCAATACGGCGTGTCTATGTGACACATGCCCATGAAGACCACGCCGGGGGCTGCTCTTTATTCGCTCAGCACGCGGAGATCTTTGCGACCCCTTCTGTGGCCGGGGCAATGATGAATCCGGAGGCCCTCAATGCCTTCTTTGCCATGGCATGGGGTCAGCCGAAGGCGCTGTCGAAGGTCAATCCAATCCCCGAGGAGTTCGAGATCGGGAAGTTGAGGTTTGAACCATTGCCTCTGCCGGGTCACACGAACGATATGGTCGGATTCTATGAGAAGCAAGAAAGATGGCTGTTCTCGAGCGATGCGGTGCCATTTATGGAGGAGAAGCAACTCGCGATGCCCGATGAGAATGTTCCACAAACCATCAAGACGATAGAGAGGATCCAGGCGCTTGAACTCAGGGTGCTGTTTGACAGTCACAGCGGGCCAATCGAGAACCCCGGAGAGCACATACAGAGGCGAATCGGTTATCTAAAGGAAATTCAGCAGGCGGTGAGAAAGCATAGCGCCCAGGGGCTGACGGTTGCTGAAATTCAGGAAAAGCTTCACATCGTGAGCCCCTGGTGGAGCGACCTGACGGAGGGACGATTCAGCGCCGTTAACCTCATCCGATCACTCATTCAGGATGAAGCGTCTTCATCTTCAGATCATCCTTAATTGGCGGGATTGAGGGTCAGAGTCGAGAAACCTCCCTTGCGGAATATCTTGACGGTTGCCTGTCCTCTGATTTTCTCCAGAGCGCTTCTCACCGCCGCCGCGTCTTCAATTTCTTCTGCACCGATCTCGACCAGGATGTCCCCCCTTTGAAATCCATCCTTTTCCGCCTGGCTCCCTTCTTTGACATCGGCAACCAGGGCCCCTTTCTCTTTTTTGAAGGAAAATGCTTCGGCAAGCAGAGGATTTAACGTCTGGATGGTTAATCCATAGGCATCTTCGGCGTTTTTCTTCTCACGCAGAAGGAAGGCCTTTTCCTTGAACAGGTCTCTGGAGATAAAGATCGGCGCTTTGAATTTTAATGCCATCGCAATGGAATCGCTCGGCCGTGCATCCAGCTCAAGAGAGGTCCTGTCTTTTTCCAGGACGATGATCGCGTGGTAGATTCCCTCCTTCTCTTCGGTGATGACAATCCGACGCACGGTCCCGTTGAGCCGCCGAATCACCCTTTCCAAAATATCGTGGGTCATGGGTCGCGGAGGTTTGGTCCCCTCGAGTTCTCCCTGGATGGCCGCGGCTTCGTTTGGGCCGATCCAGATGGGCATAGCCATTTCTCCGGACGGATCTGCGATGAGCACCACCGGCTGCAGGCTCGAAGGGTCCACTACGAGACGATAGATTTTTACTTCCATGAGGTCTTTCCGGACCGGCGTCGGCTGGGGCGTGATCTTCGCTGCAATCTCCTGTACAAATAGGAGGGGAAGCGCCAAGACAAAGGCCATTGCAACCCTGTCAGAAATTGTAAAATGCTTCATGATGATACTCCCCGGTCACGGGGCGGTGCTTCCCGGTTATCGTGCTTCCGTTCATGACCGGATGTCCGCGATCTAATTGTCTCCGGTCCGCCGTTTTTTCAGGGTGGATCGAGCGAATCCCATTCCATCTACGGGTGAAGCGCTGATTTCCTGAAGGAAAGCGGCCCTCAGAGGTGCGCCTCGTCCCAGTTATTCCCGGCGGCGATCTCGACGCGAAGGGGAATCCGAAGCTTCGCCACCCCTTCCATTTCCTCGCGGACGAGGGTGCACAGGGTCTCCCTTTCGGCCGCGGGCGCCTCGAAGACGAGCTCGTCGTGGACCTGCATAATCATCGCGGCCGTCAGCCCCTTTTCCTCGATACGCCTGATGATATGGACCATGGCGATCTTGATGAGGTCCGCCGCCGTCCCCTGGATCGGGGCATTGATTGCCATCCGCTCCGCGAACTGCCGAATGGTGGGCTGAGGGCTGTTGATCTCCGGCAGATACCGCCGCCGCTTCAGGAGGGTTGTCACGTATCCCTCACGCCTCGCCTGCGCGAGGACGCCGTCCAGATAAGCCCGAACCTTTGCATATTTCCTGAAATAGCCGTCGATGTAAGCCTGGGCGATCTTCTGGGTGACGTTGAGCTCCTTCGCGAGGCCGAAGGCGCTCATCCCATAAAGGACGCCGAAATTGATCACCTTCGCCTGACGCCGCATATCGGCGTTGACCATCTCGGGAAAGACACCGAAGATGTCGGAGGCGGTCCGGGTATGGATATCGTCGCCGGTGGAGAAGGCCTCGATCAGCGCCTCGTCTCCGGACAGATGAGCCAGAACCCGAAGCTCGATCTGGGAGTAGTCGGCCGAGACGATCTCCCACCCCCGGGGGGCGATGAAGGCCTGACGGATCCGTTTACCCTCGAGGGTCCGTATCGGGATGTTCTGGAGGTTGGGGTTGCTGCTGGAGAGTCTTCCGGTTGCTGCCACCGTCTGGTTGTAGGAGGTATGGATCCGGCCCGTCCGGGAGTTGACCATCTCCGGCAGGGCGTCGATGTAAGTCGATTTCAGCTTGACCATCCCGCGATAGGCGAGGATCTCCGCGGGAAGCTCGTGGCTCAGGGCAAGGGTGGTGAGGACATCCACATCGGTCGAGTACCCCTCTTTGGTCTTTCTTCCCCGGGGGAGGCCCAGTTTTTCGAAGAGGACGACCTGAAGCTGCTTGGGGGAGTTGATGTTGAATTTCTCTCCCGCGAGTGTGTAGATCTTCTCTTCCGAAAGGGCAAGGAGCTGCTCGATCTCCCGCGACATCGTGTTAAGAAGCGTGAGATCCAGGAGCACCCCCTTGCGCTCCATCGCCGCCAGGACTGCGACCAGAGGCATTTCCACGTCGCGCAGGAGGTCGGCCATGTCAGCGGCAGCGATTTTCCGAGTGAGCTCCGCGGCAAGCGCCATCACGGCATCGGCGCGCCGGCAGGCATAGTCCGCGGTCCCC
>Ga0194127_10006969_pt1 | contig 12622 bp, 8 predicted proteins | sample TA2KigC100mmetaG_FD_148624 | JGI IMG/M metagenome (GOLD analysis project Ga0194127, IMG submission 148624) | Freshwater microbial communities from Lake Tanganyika, Tanzania - TA2015036 Kigoma Deep Cast 100m | ecosystem: Environmental > Aquatic > Freshwater > Lake | place: Tanzania: Lake...
CCCCGAATCGGCGAGGTCGATGCCCGCAGGACGTTTGCCCTGTTCTCGCACTCGTCGCTCGCTGCGGCGCTGTGCGCGTGGCTCACGGACATGCAGTTGGTCCCGGCCGTCGTCGGACTGCTCGACCAGGGCCGGGAGGAGTTCTTCCGAGAATCGTTGGGACGAGCATGCCCGACCGAGGTCCCGGACTTCCGCCTCCTCGCCTCTCCGTCACGACGGGAGATCCGCCAGACCATGGCCGCACTGTCCCGGAAGCCGGATCTCCTGCTCGGCAGCAGCGTGGAGCTGCTCGATGCCGCAGAGCTGGGAATTCCGTCCATCGAGGTGGGATTCCCGTCGTTCGCGCGGCACGGCCTGTTTCCCATGCCGACTCTCGGCTTCCACGGAGCGCTTGCCCTGGCCCAGCGTGTTCTGGACGCGCTGAGCCGCGTCCACTGAACAGGTTGTGACGGAGGAAGCATGGGACTTCAGACATTGTGTGGCTGCCTGATCGCCCTGGCGCTCCTGGCCTGCTCCGGTGGGAACGGAGGGCCGGATGCCCCTCCCTCTGCTCCGGATGCGATGGTCGAGGATGCCGGTCCGGATGCGGCTCCCTCTGCTCCGGATGCGATGGTCGAGGATGCCGGTCCGGATGCGGCTCCGGGACAGATCGCCAACGGCACCGTTGTCGCTTCGCAGCAGGGGGACGACCTCGTACTCGAGAACGGGAGGGTGAAGCTCGTCTACCGCCTGTCCGACGGCCGGTTCGACGCCGAAGTGCTGCCCGACGGTCGCAAGGTCCTGCAAGGGGTGGATGCCCGGTTCCTGCTGCTCCAGGGGACCAAGGAGGTTCCCTTCCTGGCGTCGTCGCTGCCGTTCGGCTCGTGGTCGGGGGAGGCTGTCGAGGATCCGCTCGGCCCGGGTGTTGCGATGGCCGTCGTCCGGGATGCTCAGGACGGGAAAGGGCCGAAGGTGGCTCTGCGCCTGGAGCTGCGGTCGGAAGGCACCTACCTGCTGACATCGATGGTCGTGACGTTTCCCCCGTCGAGCCCGTGGGTCGGTGCACGGCTTCGGGAGACCCAGCCGCTGTTCGTCGAGGCGGCGGGCGGGGGCGCCTTGTTCATCGGGGCCGATCCGTCGAAGCACGTCGTGGCGGACAACGGAAGCGACATGCTCTTTGACTTTGCGGCCCGCGTCTACCGCATGGGCAAGGGGAACTCCGTGTTCTTCCCCTGGAAGGGCTCGGTGGCGAACTGGAGCGCCGGGATCTTCGACCCTGAGTCCAAGGCATCCGTCACGGCCGGCTACTTCACGTTCGAGCACGGCATGGGCATGGTGGCCATGGACTACGCTCCGGAGGCCGCGCTCGAAGACGCCGGACGCAAGGGATTCACGCGGCTCGAGGCATTCACGATCTACGAGCCCGCCTGTCTGCTCTCCGCGCTGCCGGACGGCAAGGGCATCGAGTCCGAGCTGTTCTACCTGGATCTGGCCCCCCCTACTCCGTTCGACGGTTTGGAACAGTACGCAGCCCGCTATGCAAAGCGGATCGGGAAGACCCTGTGGACCGACATTCCGACGGGGTGGAACTCCTGGGGCGGCGGTGGCGGAACGTCGGGCGGCCCGGGACACGACATCGACGAGCCCTTCGTCCTCGCCAACCTCGAGGCCATGGAGCAGGAGTTCAAGCCGTTCGACATGAAGTGGTTCTTCATCGACGACGGCTGGCAGGTGGACCACGGCGACTGGGTCACCAACCCCGAGCGGTTCCCCGACCACGACGGCATGGAAGGAATGGCGTGGATGGCCAAGGAGATCAAGTCCCGCGGGCTGAGGCCGGGGATCTGGATCGCTCCGTTCTGGATCAAGAAGTCGTCGCAGGTCGCCAAGGACCACCCGGACTGGTGGGCGGACGTGTCGGACCTCGGGCACGCCCTGGTCGGAGACGCGGACCTCATACCCGACCTGACGAAGCCGGAGGTGCTGGACTGGGTGCGGGAAACGTTCGTGCGGGTCACCCAGGAGTGGGGCTATGACTGGATCAAGATGGACTTCTCGTACTACGCCCTGTTCGCGGAGAATCTGTCGGATCCGACGGTGACGGCCTCGGCCGCGTACCACAATGCGATGCGGGTCATCCGGGAGGCGATGGGCCCGGACAAGTTCCTCCTCGGCATCTCGGCCATGGGGCTGTGCTTCGACGAGGCAAATGGCGGCCGGCTCACGCTGGACAACATGCCCGTCTGGGGGGATGACGAGGACCAGGGGATCAAGATCACGCTCAGGACCGCGGCCCACCGCTACTACCTGAACTGGCTGTGGGCGAACCACCCGGACCTTCTGTTCTACCGGCCCCTTCTCGGGCTGACATCGAACGAAGCCCGGGCGTGGACGTCGGTCGTGGCCCTCATGGGCGGCATCGTGAAGCTGGGTGAAACCTACACCGCCATGCAGGAGCACCCGGAATGGGAAGCCATGGTGCGCCCGATCCTTCCGGTCTACCCGGTCTCGGCCCGCCCCCTGGACATGTTCGAACTGCTCCACCCCGAAGTCTGGTGGCTGTCCGTCGAGCGGGAAGGGCGCACGTGGAACGTCGTCGGCCTGTACAACTGGGGCGAGAACGAGGACGTACAGGCGGGCAAGACGGTGCCGGAGGAGACCCGCACCAAGACCCTGGCGCTGGAGGATCTCGGCCTCGACCCGAAGGGCACCTACCTGGTCATTGACGGGTGGGACCATGACTGCTACGAGGTGTCGGACGGACTGCTGTCCGCAACGCTCGAGCCCCGAACGGACAAGGTGCTCATCGTGCGGCCCGTTCCGGAGGAGCCGGGCATCGTGGCCACCTCCCGCCACCTGCTGGGCGGTGCCGTCGAGGTTACGGATGAGCAGGTGAAGACCATCGAGGGCAAGCTCGTGCTGTCCGCCACCATCGACCACCCCGCAGGCTACCCGCTCGACGTCTACGTCTCCGGCAGCGGCCTGAAGGTGGATTCCGTCCAGTCCCCCGGCGGCGTCACCGTAACCCCCGGTGCCTGCGACGGCCTCGAGGTTCTCTCCCTCACCCCGACCCAAAGCCCCGTGAAGCTCGAGGTAACGTTCGCACAGTAGAGCGGCGGGCTGGCTGCCACGCAGCAGCCCAGGTGGAGTTGGGGTGCAGGGTGCGGCGGGCCGGAGGCTCCCGCTGCCGCTGCAGATGCCGGTGGGCCCCGCCCTTCCCCACCCTTTCCTTGCGCGTGCACGCACATGTGGTATCGTTCCGGCGCCCGCACGGGCATTGGGGAGGAGAGGATGAAGAGGCTGTTCTCAGGCATGCAACCGACCGGCTCGCCGCACATCGGTAACTACCTCGGAGCCATCGAGAACTGGGTGGCGCTCCAGGAGCAGTTCGACGCGGTCTACTCGATCGTCGACCTTCACGCGCTGACCATCGAGTACGAGCCCAGGGAGATGTCGCGCCGGGTGTTCGAGATGGCAGCGATCCTGCTGGCATGCGGGCTGGATGCGCCGAACCGGTGCACCCTGTTCGTGCAGTCGCACGTACCCCAGCACGCGGAGCTGGCCTGGGTGTTCAACACGGTTACGCCGCTGGCCGAGCTGTACCGGATGACCCAGTTCAAGTCCAAGGCCGAGATCCACGAGAAGAACGTGAACTGCGGCCTGCTTGCCTATCCCGTGCTCCAGGCCGCGGACATCCTGCTGTACAAGGGGGAGGTGGTCCCGGTCGGCGAGGACCAGGTGCAGCACATCGAGCTGGCCCGCATCGTGGCCCGCAAGTTCAACAACCGGTTCGGCACCGAGTATTTCCCCGAGCCGATGGAGAAGGTCAGCATCGCCAAGCGCGTGCGCGGGCTCGACGGCCAGGCCAAGATGTCGAAGTCGCTCAACAACCAGATCGACGTCATCGAGTCGCCCGAATCGATCTGGGAGAAACTGCGGGTCGCGGTCACCGATCCGGCCCGGGTGCGGAGGAAGGATCCGGGCAATCCGGACAACTGCAACATGGCCTCGCTCCACGAGCTGTTTTCGACGGCCGAGCAGATCGAGTGGGCCAAGACCGGCTGCCGCACCGCGGGGATCGGCTGCTTCGAGTGCAAGCGGGTGCTTGCGGACAACATCATCGCACGCCTCGCCCCCATTCGGGAGAAGGCGCTGATGCTGCTGGAAGAGAGGACCACGGTGGAGCAGGTCCTCGCCCAGGGAGCCGAGAAGTGCAGGGACATGGCGGCAACCACGATGAAGGACGTCCGGGGAATACTCGGGTTGTACCAGGAGCGTGTCGCTCCTGAGGCGAGTTGAATAGGGTCGGAGCGAAGCTCACCGGTCGTGTAGGCTTGGCCGAGCCGTTGGCGCGGTCGCCTGAGGCGTGTTAAAAAGATGGAATACTGGGAGGCGGCACTGTTCGGGTTGATCCAGGGGCTCACGGAGTTTCTTCCCGTGAGCAGCTCCGGACATCTGCGCGTGGTGGAGCACTTTGCGGGCCTTCACGAGCCTCAGACCGGGTTTGACATTGCCCTTCACATGGGCACGCTGGTTGCGGTGCTGATCTTCTTCTGGAGGGACGTGCTGGACCTGGCCCTGGCCCCGTTGCGGGCTGCAAGGGGGTTGGCTGCGGGAGAGGGGCTGCGTGCGGTGACGGAGGATTCCGGGATGAGGGGGCTCGGGCTCGTTTTGCTGGCCGCTATTCCCACGGGGATCATCGGGTACACGCTCGGCCCCTGGCTCGAGACCCGGTCGACGTCCCTGCTCTTCGTCGGATGTGCGTTCCTGGCGAACTCGGTGATCCTGTTCTCGACCCGCTGGCTGAACCTCAACGCCGGCGGTCCGCGGCTCAACACCGGCTTCCTCGGCCTGCGCTGGGGGGATGCGCTTGCGGTCGGCATCGTCCAGGGGCTTGCCGTGACAAGGGGGATCAGCCGTTCCGGGAGCACGATCACTGCGGCCCTGCTCGTGGGAGTCGACCGGGATACTGCCGGCCGGTTCTCCTTCCTGGTCTCGCTGCCCGCTGTGAGCGGGGCAGCGATGTTGAGCTTGACCGGGGATATCGGGAGCGGTGCGGCGGTAGGGTTTCTCGAGACGTTGCTGGGCGCATCGGTGGCGTTTGCTGCAGGCATCGTGGCGCTTTTCTGGCTCATGCGGATGGTTCGGGCGGGCTGCCTGCACCGATTCGGCTGGTACACGTTGTTTCTCGGACTCGGCCTGGTGCTCTGGCACTACCAGGGGGATGCGCTGCTGGCAGCGCTGAGGGGGTAGCCATGGGGAGGAGACAATCGGGACACAGGTGGGCAGCAATCCTGGCCGGCGGTGCCGGCACCCGCTTCTGGCCTGCGAGTCGGAAGGCCTTTCCCAAGCCGTTCCTGGACATCCTGGGCAGCGGGCCGCTTGCACGTGTGACGGGTGAACGCGTGCTGCCGCTGCTCGATTCCCGCCGCCTCGTCTACGTGCTGGGCAGCAACCTCGAGAGACCGCTTCGTGAGATGCTTCCCCGGAAGTGGAACGCTTCGGTCGTGCTGGAGCCGATCGCCCGCAACACGCTCGGGGCCGTGCTCCTGGCCATGGGCAAGGTCCTGTCCGAAGACCCGGACGGACGGCTGGCCATCTTCCCGGCCGATCACCAGGTGCGGGACGTTCCGAGGTTCCGTGAGTTGCTCCGGGCCGCGTTCGACCTGGCCGATCGCCACGTGGTCACCCTCGGCATCGTGCCGGCGTGGGCCGAAACCGGCTACGGGTACATCCGTCGGGGCAAGTTGATGTCAGAGGATGCCCGCGGCCCGGCCCCGGGGGCCTCCCGAAGCTCGGGACCGGCGAAGGGCGCGGCCGACGGCCCTCCCGTCCCCGTGTACTCCGTGGCACGATTCGTCGAGAAGCCGGACCGGGCTCGGGCCAGGCGCTACGTTGCGTCGGGCGACTACTTCTGGAACTCCGGCATCTTCGTGCTGCACGTGGCATCGTTCCTCGAGAAGGTGCGGTCGATTGAACCGGACTTCGCCTGGGTCGCTGACGGAGCCCGGGCGCTATTTGCCTGCGGCAAGGCGACCCCGGCGGCGCTGCGGAAGTTGCTTGCACCCCTTCCGTGCCTCAACATCGACAAGGCGGTAATGGAGCGGATCCGCGGACTCGTCGTGCTGCCCGCGGACGTAGGCTGGTCCGACGTCGGGACGTGGGATGCCCTCTTTGCCGAGCGAGACCGGGATGTCAACAGCCTGACCGTGGGCAGGGTGCTCGAATCCGACGGGGCCGGAAACGTCGTGGTCTCCACCCGCGGCGGACCGCTCGTCGTCGTTCACGGAGTGAAGGACCTGATCGTGGTGGCCACCCCGGACGCGGTCCTGGTGACGCGGCGAGGGATGGGCCAGCGGATCGGGAAGCTGACCGAACTGGTTGCGGAAAGGGGACATGAAGATCTGCTCTGACCCAGCGGGATTGAATCGGTCCCGGAAGATGCACACTGTTCCACGTTGCGTGAGCTAGGAGGAGAATCGATGCCTGCTCTGGAAACCTGCTACCTCGGACTCAAGCTCAAGAACCCGCTGATCGTCGGCTCGAGCGGTCTCACCAAGACGGTCGAGGGGGTGCGCCGCTGCGCCGCTGCCGGTGCCGGTGCGGTCGTGCTCAAGTCGCTCTTCGAAGAGGAGATCCGGCTCGAGTACCAGTCCATTTCGGAGGCGCTGGGAGGGTATCCTCACCCGGAAGCGCTCGACTGGCTCCAGACCGATCTCGCCGCGCACTATGGAGCGGATTCCTATCTCAAGCTCATCGAGGAATCGGTGGCCTCGGTCTCGATTCCGGTCATCGCAAGCCTGAACTGCGTCACACCCGAGACGTGGGTGAAGTATGCGTCCCGCATCGAGGGGGCCGGGGCAGCAGCCATCGAGCTCAACGTGTACCGGCTCCCCCTCGACCCTGCGGTCCCGAGCGAGCAGATCGAGCAATCCTACATCGAGACGGTCAAGGCGGTCCGGGCCCAGGTCTCGATCCCCGTGTCGCTCAAGATGATCCCGTACCTCACCAACATCCCTCGGTTCTCGGTCCAGGCCCACGAGGGAGGAGCCCGGGGACTGGTGCTCTTCAACCGCTTCTTCCATCCCGACCTCGACATCGTCGGGCTCGAGCCCAGGGGGGGGCTCCTGCTCAGCCGTCCGGAGGAGTACCGCCTGCCTCTCCGCTGGATCGGGATCCTTTACGGACGCACCGGCTGCGACCTGTGTGCGTCGACCGGCGTCCACGAACCCGGATCGGTCATCCGGCTGCTGCTGGCGGGGGCCAAGGCGGTCCAGGTCACTTCGGCCATCTACCTGTACAAGCACGAAGTGCTCGGCAAAATGCTCCACGGGCTCGAGGAGTGGATGGATGAGCACGGCTTCGAGAGCATCGCGAGCTTCCGCGGAAAGGTGAGCCGTTTCCACTCCGGCAGGCCCGAGATGTTCGAGCGCAGCCAGTACATCAAGGCATTCGTGGACGCGGAGTAGCCCGGCTGCGAATCGGCCGTTCTTGGCGGGTTCGCCGGCTTGCCGGGTCTACTTCTGCTTCGGCGGGCTGGTCAGGATCCTGGCGAGATCGGCCGGATCGGCCCCCTTCTGCAACGCGAGATAGGCACGTGCCAGCCCGATGTCCACCGCTGTTGCCATCGCGTCGATCGGCACTGCACCGCTCACCTGGATCCCGTTGACGAACGAGCAGGGAGTGCCGCGGACGCCCAGCGCCTCGCCGTCCTTCATGTCCTCGCGCACGCGCGCTTCATATTCATTGGCTTCCACCGCGGCCACGAGGCGGTCCCAGTCGATCCCCTGCTGCTCGGCCCAGACCTTGAGCTGCGGATCCTCGAGCCCCTCCCGGGCAAAGAGCTTGTCGTGCATGGGCCAGAACTTCCCCTGGGCGTTGGCCGCCAGAGATGCCTGCGCCCTCGGCATGGCCTGGTTGTGAAACGGCAGCGGGAACTGCTTGAACACGACCCGCAGGAGGTCGCCGTAGCGTCCCTTCAACTCGCGGATGGTGTCGGCCGCCCGCCCGCAGAACGGGCACTGGAAGTCAGAGAACACCACCAGCGTCACCGGGGCATCGGCCAGCCCCCACGAAGGATCGTCGTCCCGGACCTGGACCGAGTGGATCTGGCCGACCATCTCGCCGGCCTCTTCCGCCGCCCTCACCTCCTGGATCAGCTCGGGTGACACTCTCTGTGCGATCTGCGCCAGGAGCGGGCCGGCCTTCGGGTGCGGGCTGCCGCCACCGGCTCCGGAGCACGAGAAAGTCACCAGCGCTGCGACTGCAAGCAGGACAAACCTGTTGTTCATGGGCCGTTCTTCTCCTTCCGGGCGTGCGCCGGCCCGGTCCCCCCGGGTCCTCTTGCGCCTGCTCCGGCGTGGTGACTGTACACGCGTTCCCCGCATGAGACCAGGGGTTCCTGGGGAAATGGCGCAGGAGATGGCTTTCGAGACTCTTGACTTTCTCGGTCGAGAAGTCTAAATATGGACCCGCCGACCGGTTCGGTCCATTTTTCCAAAACCGGGAGGGAGGAAGTCATGCGGCCCGAGAAACGCAAGGAACGGTACGAGCGGATCCTCGAAGCGGCCGGGGAGCAGTTCCGGACCTACGGCTACCGGAAGACGTCGCTCGAGGAGATCGCTGCGGCTGCGGGAGTGGGCAAGGCCACGCTGTACCACTACGTCGACGGGAAGGACCAGCTCCTGGGCGAAGTGCTCCACCGCCACTACACGCGGTACGTGGAGCGCCTCCGCACGGAGCTGTCGGAGGAATCGACCGCGGTGGGGAAGCTTCGCCGGTACGCCCTGGTCCTGATGGATCAGCACCGGCGGATATCCGAGGGACTGGTAGTTCCCCGCAACAGCGAGCAGGAGCACTTCCCGTTCATCGTGAAGCACCTGCACAAGTTTGCGGCCGTGGAGATGGAGATCCTGGCCGATGTGCTTCGGGAGGGGGTCGAGTCGGGGCTCTTGCGCCCTGTGAAGGAGCGGGTCGTGGCGACCCTGCTGTTTGCTTCGTTCAAGGGGATGATTGCGCACACGTTCCAGACCCGTGCGAATCACGAAGAAGTCATCGAGCAGTTCCTGTCCGTGCTGCTGAACGGCCTGCTGGCCGCATCGGCCGGGCGCTGAAGGGGGGACGACCATGCGCTCACTGGGAATCACGCTGCTCCTGCTGCTCGCTTCCGGATGCGTTCCTTCGAGGGCCGAGATTCCACGGCAGGAGGTGGACGATCGGACTCCGGTCGAGGTGATGAATGTGGCGGTAGGGACCCTGGTCGAGAAGGGGAACTACTACGGGGTGCTTGAGCCTGCGGCCTCGGTGGTGGTGAGCGCGCAGGTGGCCGGGACGGTCACTGCGGTCGGGGTGGAGGAGGGGAGCGTGGTGGGGCAGGACGGCCTGCTGGCGACGCTCGACGAGGAGCCGTTCCGGCTGGCGGAGGAGCAGGCGGCTCAGGCGGTGGCTGGGGTGGAGGTTCGAATCGAGCAGCTATCGAAGGCCATCGACGTGGAGCGGCGTGCGCTGGAGGCGGGGCATGCGCAGGCCCGTGCGGCGCTGGACATGGCGCAGGCCCGGCTGATGCTGGTGGAGAAGGGGGCCCGCAGCGACGAGAAGAAGCAGATGGCGGCGGGCAAGGATGCTGCCAGGGCAGCGCTGGACAATGCTCGCATCGAGCGTGACCGGGTGCAGTCGCTGTTCAGGGATGGGGCGGCAACGAGCCAGCAGGTGGACGGCTCGCAGGCGGCCTACGAGGCATCGCTGGCCCGGTTCGAGCAGGCGGAGGCAGCCTGGCGGGTGGTGGTCACGGGGGCCCGAGAGGAGGACAAGGAAACCGCCCGGGCCGCGGTGCGCCAGGCCGAGGCTGCGCTCCGCAATGCGGAGGCCCAGCAGGACAACCTCGAGGTGAGGGAGAAGGAGCTCGAGGCCCTGCGGATCCAGCTCAAGTCCGCCGGTCTTTCACTCGACCTGGCCCGCTACAATCGCGGCAAGACCACGCTGCGCTCGCCGGTAAAGGGGCAGACCGTGGTGGCCATGAAGAACCTGGATGCGGGCGAGACGGTGGCTCCGGGGGTCCCGCTCTTCGAGCTGCTCGAGATGCAGACCATGAAGCTGGTGCTGCAGGTGCCGGGGCGCGACGTGGGCTACCTGGCCGAGGGGCTTCGAATTCCGGTGCGGTGCATCGGTGACCCGGATGCAGCACCGCCCCGGGATGGCAAGGTGGTGTACGTGGGCGTGAAGGCGGATTCCCGCAACACGGCGTTTCCGGTCCACCTGGCGCTCGACAATGCGGGCCGCGACCTTCGGGCCGGACAGATTTGCGAAGCGCACCCGGAGCTGACGCGTCACAGCCTGGTGTTGCTGCCGAGCGATGTCGTGATCGATTCCGAAGAGGGGAAGCTGGTCGTCGTCGTGGCGGAGGGAACGGCCCGTGAGCAGCCGGTCACGGTGGCTGCGGTCCGGGGCGGCGTGGCCGCCATCTCGAAAGGGCTTTCCGCAGGCACCCGGGTGGTGGTCGTGGGACATCGGCTGGTGCGGGACGGGGAGGACGTGAACGTGGTGGGCGAGAAGCCGCCGGTGGCGTCGGCGGCAATCGAGAGCGTCCCGTCCGCGCAGGAGGGCGCCGGACCTGCGGGGAATGAGGCCGGCGGGGGCGCCGTCGTTTCTCCTGCCGGGACCAGGGCCGGCGGGGACCCGGTTGCCCCGGCAGCGGAGTAGCCCATGTGGTTGACGAGATTCGCGCTGGAGCACCGCACGACGGTCCTGGTGTTCGCCTTCCTCCTGCTCATCTCCGGCGGGGTCGCGTACCTGACCCTTCCCCGTGAGGCTGCGCCGGACATCAAGATCCCGATCATCATGGTGGTGGTCCCCTACCCCGGCGTGGGACCCGAGGACATCGAGAGCCTGCTCACGACTCCGCTCGAGGCCGAGCTCAAGGACGTCGATGACCTCGATGTCCTGAACTCGACGTCGGCCGAAGGCATGTCCATGATCCAGGTGAACTTCCTGCCGGATGCGGACCTGTCCGAGGCACTGACGTCGGTGCGGGACAAGGTGAACCGTGTCCGTCCCGAGCTCCCCGCCGACATCCAGGAGCCGGTGATCAACGAGATCTCCAGCTCTGACTGGCCCGTGCTGATGGTCAGCATTTCGGGGGAAGCGGGGCTGGTCAAGCTCAAGCGGCTTGCCGAGGAGCTCGAGCAGGAGATCGAGGCCATGGACGGAGTCCTGGAGGTGGACGTCTTTGGCGGTACGGAGCGGGAAATCCGGGTGGAGGTGAACCCGCACCTGCTGACATCCTACGATCTGTCGCTGACCGACGTCACCACGGCTCTCTCCCAGGAGAACGTGAACGTCCCCGGCGGCCCGGTGGAGGAGGGGGACCTGCGCTACACTCTTCGGATTCCCGAGGAGCTCAAGGACCCCCGGGAGATCGAGGACATGGTGGTGAGCACCAGGTTCGGTCACCCCGTGCGTATCCGCGAGGTGGCCACCGTCGTCGACGACTTCAAGGAGATCACGACGGTCTCGCGGTACCGTGGGACCGAAGGCGTCTCGCTGACGCTCAAGAAGCAGTCGGGCGCCAACATCATCAAGCTGGTGGATTCGGTCAAGGAGTTCATCGATTCCAGGAGCTCGACCTTCCCAGCCGGGACCCGGGTGGTCTATCTCAACGACTACAGCAAGTTCATCCGGGAGCGGGTGGACGAGCTCGAGAACAACATCCTGACCGCGCTGCTGCTGGTGGTGGCGGTGCTGTTCCTGTTCATCGGCGGTCGCAATGCGATGTTCGTGGCGGTGGCCATTCCGCTGTCGATGCTGATGGCATTCGTGATCCTGCAGATGATGGGGGTGACGCTGAACATGGTGGTGCTGTTCGGCCTCATCCTGGCGCTGGGCATGCTGGTGGACAACGCCATCGTGATCGTGGAGAACTCGTACCGGCACACTCAGCTCGGCAAGTCGATCTACCAGGCCGCGTTCGATGCGGCCCGTGAGGTGGCATGGCCGGTGATCACGTCGACGCTGACCACGCTGGCGGTCTTCTTCCCGCTGCTGAGCTGGCCGGGGATCATGGGCAAGTTCTTCGGGTACCTGCCGCTGACGCTCATCGTCACGCTCAGCTCGTCACTGTTCGTCGCGCTGGTGTTCAACCCGGTGTTCTGTGCGACCTTCATGAAGCCCGGGGCTGCGGCATCGGAGGAGGCCGGGGGAGTGAAGACCTCGTTCCTGCGCGGCTACCGGTCTGCGCTGAGATGGTCGTTGCGACACCGGGCCATCGTCGTGGTGGGAATGCTGCTGCTGTTCTTCGGCTCGTTTGCGGCATACATCACGTCGCATCCCCGCATCGAGTTCTTTCCTGCCACGACGCCGGACCGGGCCCGGGTGAACATCGAGGCGCCGGAAGGGACCAACCTGCAGGCGACCGACCGGATCTCTGCCAGCATCGAACGGTACCTGGACGGCCTCGACAACGTGAAGCACTTCATGGGCAACGTGGGAACGGGCGGGTCGGGCCATCGCTCGGCGGCTTCCAGCGAGGGCACTCCCTACCTGGCGAGCATCGCCATCGACTTCCTGGATCGGGCCGACTGGAAGGAGAATCCGCTCGAGACCATCGAGACGACAAGGGCCTTCACGTCCCTGCTGCCCGGGGCGCCCC
>Ga0194127_10006974_pt1 | contig 12618 bp, 13 predicted proteins | sample TA2KigC100mmetaG_FD_148624 | JGI IMG/M metagenome (GOLD analysis project Ga0194127, IMG submission 148624) | Freshwater microbial communities from Lake Tanganyika, Tanzania - TA2015036 Kigoma Deep Cast 100m | ecosystem: Environmental > Aquatic > Freshwater > Lake | place: Tanzania: Lake...
CTTCACCTGCACGCAGACACCGCGCTTCTGTGGCGAGTTGTTACCGCGTGTGACCCTATTCTTCAGGGAATTGTAGGTAACATTCAATGCCGGGGCCTTGGTCTTTCTGGAGACCTTCGCTCGCCCCTTGCGGACTAATTGATTAACCGTCGGCATATTGAACTTATTCCTTTTTTCCTTGAATTTCCACCAATTAAAAAGCCACCTAGTTGCTCACCGGTTTTCTTTCCCTTGAGGGATCGCGTCCCGGTTCAACCAGCCGGCTTAATCAGCTTGGTAAAGCAGACGAGTGGCTAGGGTACGCTAACGGTTCAATATAGCACAATCGCCTGGGACAAGTCAACAACGAGGGGGAAAGCCCACTGCTGCAATCACTACTTGTTGCAGTGTTTTCCCTGCTCATTATTGTAGTAATCGTTGTATCCATCGCCGTCATTATGGCACTACAGTCGCATTTATCGCAGACTCAGTGTATCATAGTACATTGTATTCAGATAGAACGCAAGTCTAACCACGTATTGAAAGCGCCTGTAAGGAGGTAATAGCAATGTTAGTCGTTGCTGCCACGTTGAAAGCAGCCCAGGGCAAGGGCGACGAACTGGAGAAGGAATTCCGCAAGCTCATCCCCGAAGTCCACAAGGAGCCGGGTACTCTGACCTATATTGTCCATCGCGCCCTAGATGATGCCGACAAGTTCCTGGTCTATGAGAGATATGAGAACAAAGAGGCGCTGGACTACCACACCTCAACGCCTCACTTTAAAGAGTTCTTCAAAACTGCTGGCAGCCTGGCCGAAGGCCGCCCCGAGATAAACTTTTATAGGGAGATTTAGCCGTATCACCCACTTCCACTACGACACATGTGGAGTGCTCTACAAAACGGATTGGCGATAGGCGCCAATGACGCTCAGGTAGGTGTCGCAGCCTGTCCGCCTTGCCGTATTTGCCTTTTGGCCGAGCAGTTGAACATCCCCACAATTTTCAAGGAGTTCGATGTGGGCCAGGATTTCGTTGAGAGCCATGGTTTTGCCCATGCCCTGGAGCAGGGCTGGGGGGAAGTGGCGGACGACTATCTCTTCCAGGCTGAGAGAATCATCGCCGATAATCTCCAGAATGGCACGGCAGCGGTCCACGTGGAACTGGATAATCTCGCGGGCACGCTGGGCTACATCGCTGATGAGGTTGAATTGACCATTATAGAACAGGCGGTGGGCGGGGAAGGCAGGCATGGGGTTAGGGGAAATGGAGGCTAAGCTGGACAGAGACTTTATGTAGTTGAGCAGGCCGTAGACCTGGTTTTCGGTGCGGTACTCTTCCGGCAGCACCAGTCGATTGGCGCGGAAGAAGCTGACTGAAGAGGGGTGTGACGTGATATCAGGCAGGACGGTATCGCCGGTGAAGATGACCTCGTCATCTAGCACTACGCAGACAGAATCGGGTGAGTGGCCGGGTGTAAACAGGAAGCGGAGGCTATCATCAGACATCGTCTCGCCGTCCTGGATGGCGAAATCCAGCTTGAGCGTGCTGCGTCTCTGGTGGTAGGGAAGGCATTCTCGGCGAACTATCTCGGGCATAAAGCACATACGACAGGAACCGGGGAGGTCTGGATGCCTGGCGCCGTCCTGCACATGGGTATTGTAGGCAATCATCTGGCTATATATGGTATGTGCCCACAGTTCGGCTTGAGATACGGGCAGCAGGTCAGCCAAGTTGCCGTCGTGGTCTTCATGGCTGTGGCTGACTACAATCCTGTCGATGTCCGAAGGTTTTTTGCCTATGGATTTCAAGAGGTTTTCCAGTACCTCAACGTTGCCCCGGCGGCCGGTATCGATGAGGGTAGTCCTGTCGCCAAGCACCAGATAGCACCAGGTGGGGCCCAGGTCCCAATCGGTGTTGGAGTAAATATTGGGCACGCCCAGGCCAAAGACGTCAGTGTCACGGGCAGTCCAGTAGTGTACCACCATGCCTTCGCCGTTTTCTTTGCCGGAAAGAATGATTTTGGGGGTTTTCATATTAAATGTTTTCAGACAGCATCTCGCAATAGCAGAAGCAATATTATAGCGCACTGAAGGTTTTGCTGGCAGCCTCAACTGTGGCCTGGATGTCTTTATCTGTGTGTGCCGCAGAGGCGAAGGCGGTCTCAAATTGGCTGGGGGGCAGGTAAATGCCCTGCGATAACATGCCATGAAAGAATTTGGCATAAAGTTCAGTGTCTGCCTTGAGTGCTGTATCGTAGTCCATTGCCGTCTCCCTGGTAAAGAAGACGGTGAACATTGAGACAAGGCGAGGCAGTTGAATATTTACGCCGGCCTTGCTGGCAGCTTGTTTAATGCCCTTCACTAGAAGGGCTGACTTTCTTTCCATCTCCTGGTAGAAGCCACGCTGCTTTAAGATAGTCAGTGTCTCTATGCCGGCGGTCATTGCTACTGGGTTGCCAGCCAACGTCCCTGCCTGGTACACGGGACCCAGCGGGGCTACCATCTGCATGATGTCTCTGCGACCACCGTAGACGCCAACAGGAAAGCCGCAGCCAATGATTTTGCCCAGGCAGGTGAGGTCAGGTTTTATCGCGTAAAGCCCCTGCGCTCCACCATAACCTACGCGGAAGCCGGTGATAACTTCATCGAAAATGAGCAATGAGCCGGCTGCTGTGGTGAGGCTTCGGAGTAGTTCCAGAAAGCCAGACTTTGGGAGCACCAGCCCCATGTTGCCTGCTATGGGTTCGACTATCACCGCTGCGATGTCGCTGCCGAAATCGTGGAAAAGTTTTTTCACAGCCTCTCCATTATTATAGGGGGCTATGAGCGTCTCCGCAGTCCAGGAATCGGGCACGCCGGGAGAGCTAGGGATGCCCAGGGTAGCCACGCCGGAGCCAGCCTTGGCCAGTAGTCCATCAGAATGGCCATGGTAACAGCCAGCAAACTTGACTATCTTGTTCTTGCCGGTAAAGGCGCGGGCTAACCGTATGGCGCTCATGGTTGCCTCTGTTCCCGAGGTGACAAAGCGTAGCAGTTCCACTGAAGGCATGGCCTCCGTTATCATTTGAGCCAGCGTGATTTCTAGCTCAGTCGGTGCGCCGAAGCTGGAGCCATGCTCCACAGCTTTTTTCACCGCTGTCACTATCCTGGGATGACAGTGCCCCAGGATGAGCGGGCCCCAGGAGCCGACATAATCTATGAACGCGTTGCCATCGGCATCGAATATCCTGGAGCCTCTGCCTCGCTGGATAAAAAGCGGTGTGCCACCAACCGCCTTGAAGGCGCGCACCGGGCTGTCAACGCCGCCGACCAGGTAGCGCTGGGCTTGCTCGAAGAGGTGATTGGAGCGGTTTATATTTTTCATAATTTATTATTAGGTTTTTTGTCTTCACCCTGGTCCTTTCAAGGGAGAAGGGATGGGGTTACAGCCAGCGGGCGGCTTCTTTGGCGTAGTAAGTGATGATGATGTCAGCGCCAGCACGCTTAATGGCAGTGAGCATCTCCAGGACCACTTTTTGCTCATCTAACCAGCCCTGCCTGGCAGCAGCCTTGACCATAGCGTATTCACCGCTTACGCTATAAGCGGCTAACGGGTGATTGAAAGCGTCGCGTACTTTGCAGATGATATCCAGATAGGGCAAAGCCGGCTTAACCATGACCATGTCTGCTCCTTCGGCGATGTCCTGCTCAACCTCTCGCAGAGCTTCACGCCAGTTGGGCGGGTCCATCTGGTAGGAGCGGCGGTCGCCAAACTGCGGTGCTGACTCCGCAGCTTCCCTGAAAGGACCGTAGAAAGCCGAAGCATACTTGGCGGCGTAGGAAAGGATGGGGATGTGAGTGAAGCTGTTTTCGTCCAATGCCCGGCGGATGGCCTTCACTCGCCCATCCATCATGTCTGAGGGGGCTACGACATCGGCTCCGGCCTGAGCATGGGACAAGGCAGTTCTAGCTAGAAGCTCTAATGTCTTGTCGTTGTCCACGTCGCCATCCACTACCACGCCGCAGTGGCCGTGACTGGTGTATTCGCAGAGGCAAACATCGGTCACTACCAGCAGTTCAGGTACCGCCTTTTTGATGCTGTGTATTGCCTGCTGGATAACGCCCTTTGGGTCGCAGGCAGAGGAGGCGAGACCATCTTTTTTCTGGGGTATGCCAAATAGTATGACCGCGGGAATGCCTAGCTTGGCTATTGTCTCTACTTCTTTTGGCAGGAGGTCGGGTGAATAACGGCAGATTCCGGGCATAGAGGACACCTCTTGTTTTAGTCTTTTGCCCTCTACTACGAAGAGGGGATAGACCAGGTCGCCGACATCGGTTTTTGTCTCCCTGACCAATGCCCGCAGGGCTTCGGTGCGCCGTAACCTTCGCAAGCGTGTTTTGGGGAATTCACTCATCCTCTCTAACCTCCTGTGCCATTTGATTACAACGATTAAGTGCGATTACAGCGATAGTAATGGTCAAGGCGAATCACCACTGCAAGATAACGCCGATGGTTTTGGCGACGATACCATAAGGCGGCGGACATCACAGCTTCTATTACCGAAGTTGACCAGTAGGCCCACGTTCAAGCCTGAAGCCTTCAAATAAGAGATAACCTGTGATTCAAATACCTTTGGCATTCTGCCTTCGACCGCTTTTAATTCTACAATCACCTGCTCTTCTATCACTAGATCAGTTCTGAATTTGCCGACTTTCTCCCCTTGAAAAGAGACTATGAATTCTCTTTCATCCTGATAGGTCAGTGCCAATCTCGTCAACGCAATTTTGAGCGCTGCTAGCTATATTTTCTCCACGAAACCCGGCCCAAGTTCATTATGGACTTGATAGCAAGCCGCTATTATCTTCCCTGTCAACGGGTCTCTATCGCCGTAATCATACTTCATATCGTTGTTATCGTGATTAGTATTGCTTTCATCGCCGGCAGTATTGTTCAATGGCTTCTACTAGCCCAAGCATCGTATGTTCTTTAGCCACAATATCTGGTTTCAGCCCTTTCTGCTCCAACGCTATTGCTGTGTTGGGGCCAATACAGGCCAGCTTGGCTTTCTTCATGACCTGCCAGTCTTTACCTAGCACTGTCACCAGGTTGTTTACCGTCGAGGCGCTGGTGAAAGTGATGACATCGATTTTGCCCTTCAGCAGCATTTCTTTGCCTGGCGATTCGGCCTCCACAGCCACAGTCCTGTAGGCTGCTACCTGGTGCACATCGGCGCCAAGCTTAATCAGGCCATCGTTCATCTCGTTTCCAACAATGTCGGCCCGGGGGAGCAATACCCCTTGTCCCTTGATAGCCTTCTTGTCCAGCCCGGCCACAAACCCCTGGCTGGTATATACTTGTGGGATGTAATCAGGGCAGACGCCATGCTCCTCTAGCGATTTAGCCGTGGCCGGGCCGATAGCTCCTATTTTGACGTTGCACAGCCAACGGGCATCGAGCCTCAAGGAGTGAAGCCGCCTGAAGAACATCTCAACCGCATTGACGCTGGTGAAGACCACCCATCCATAGGTCTTCATCTCCTGGATAGCTCTGTCGAGCTTTTTCCAGGTGGACGGTGGGATAATCTTAATCACTGGCATCTCGACGGGCAGAGCGCCGCGTTCTCTGAGGAGCTGATTAAGCCCTCTCGCCTGTTCCTCGGGGCGGGTCACCAGGATACGCTTACCGAAAAGAGGCAAATTGTCGAACCAGCGCAGGTGTTCCCGTAGCTTGACAACTTCGCCAACCACGATAACGGCTGGCGCTGTAATACCTTCTTCCCTGGCGCGGTCAGCGATATCTCCAAGAGTGCCTGCTATTGTCCGTTGCAGAGGGCTGGTGCCCTGGCTGATTACCGCTGCTGGTGTGGTGGCTGGTCTGCCATTGCTCATCAACTCTGTGGCTATAGATGCCAGGTTGCCCATGCCCATCAGGATGACCAGTGTGTCACTGCCGGTGCTTACCTTGTCCCAGCGGATAGTGGATTCAGTCTTGTCTGCATCCTCATGGCCAGTGAGTACCATGAAAGAGGATGCCAGGCGACGGTCGGTTACCGGTATACCGGCGTATGCAGGCACGGCATAGGCTGAAGACACTCCTGGGACTACTTCGAATGGGATGCCGTTGTGTGCCAGGATTTCTGCCTCCTCGCCACCGCGTCCCAGCACGAAGGGGTCACCGCCTTTTAGCCTGACTATTGTCTTGCCTTCCCTGGCCTTAGCCACAAGGAGCAGGTTTATCTCCTTTTGCTGGCGGCTATGGCAGCCATGTCCCTTGCCCACGTAAATCCTCTCGGCATTGTGGGGGGCAGCATCGAGCAGGCTGTCATCGATGAGTCTGTCGTAGATAACGACCTCAGCACGCTTGAGGTACTCCAGCCCCTTGACCGTAATCAGTTCAGGGTCGCCTGGGCCTGCTCCGACAAGATATACCTTGCCGTTTTTCTTCCTGGCATTGTGTTTGGACATTGCTCCTTATTATAGCCTATTGAATTACCTTCCGCTTTGCGGCAGAACAGCACTTCAGTATAGCCGCGTTTTTGTGCTAAAGTTTATAGACTTTGAGAAATTCCTTTACGCTGGTCACCCTTTATGTCGTTGCCTTTGTTGGTTTTACCGGGTTTAGCTTCATGTTCCCTGTAATACCGCTATATGCCGCCGAGCTGGGTGCGAATGTGGCAGAGGTGGGCCTGATAGCGGCCATGAACTCCTATGTAGCTGCTGTCCTGCTGATTCCATTCGGGCTGCTCTCGGATAAGCTGGGGCGACACAGGTTACTTGGTGGCGGGCTGACATTGTTCACTGTGGCACCGCTGCTCTATCCGCTGGCCGGTAATCCCATACAGCTTGTGCTGGTCAGAATACTTCATGGCGCGGCTGCGGCAGCTTTTCTACCGGCGGCTATTGCGCTGGTCATCGACCTGACGCCCTCAGAAAAACGGGGGACAGCCATAGGTTGGTACACTGCCTCACTGCAACTGGGGTTGATGGCGGGGCCGATTACCGGTGGCTTTCTGCTAAAGCTTTTTGGCTTCGACGTTGTGTTCTATGCCTGTGCCGCTGTTTCAGCGGTAGCGCTGATACTGATCTCCGTACGGGTACGTGCCTTTGTCTATGAGCCAGTGCAGCAGGCAGTTGGGGGCAGCTCCTGGGGGTGGATGAAGCAGGCTCTTGTTTTTGCTGGGCTAATGACACCAATGTTTGTCGCCATAGGCTCAGGGACCATTGGCACTTACATACCGTTCTATGGCGATTTTCTGGGGATAAATGAGGCAAGTGCCGGTGCCATTATCACTGCGATGTATGCCAGTTCAGCTTTGCTACGCATTCCGGCGGGGCGGCTGGCGGACAGGGTGGACAGGAGACTGATTATCGTCCTGGGTCTGGGCTTGATGGCGCTAGCTGTGGGGCTGATGTCTCCGTTTCACACTCTGCCCCAACTCATCCTGCTTGCTCTTTTGTTTGGCATAGGCATGGGCATTGCTATGCCAGCGAGCCTGGCACTGGCTGCTGATTTTTCCCCTGCCAGCACCAGGGGTCTCACCATGGCTATCTCCACTTGCTTCTTCCAGGTGGGCTTTGCTGTAGGCACCACTGCCATGGGGCTGGTTGGCCAGGTAAGCGATTTTCAGATGGTGTTCTTAGCCAGCGGCCTGAGCATCGGTCTTGGCTTTCTGCTTATTTTCGGCCTGATGCGAGTGAAAAGGTAGCTTATCTGGTGGGACTAGAGAGGCAAATGCTATGAAAGGGGTCTTGCACATCTGCTGTGGAGTTTGCGCTGCCGGCGCCGCGGCAGCACTGATTGAAGAAGGACATGAGGTGCTGGGTTACTTTTACAACCCCAATATACATCCCCTCGAAGAATATGAAAGGCGACTGGCGGCAGCGCAGCAAGTGGCTGACAGGCTCAAATTCCGGCTCGAAACAGGGCCTTATATGCCAGAGATGTGGCTTAAAGAGACCGAAGGGCTTAGGGCTGAGCCTGAAGGTGGCAGGAGATGCCATGCCTGCTATCAGATAAGGCTGGAGAACACCTATCATTTTATGGAAAAATGTGGGGCTGATGCCTTCACCACTACGTTAACTGTCAGCCCCCACAAAGCAGCAGATGTCGTCAATGTGATAGGAGCGAAAATCGGCGGAGACAAATTCCTGGCAAGGAATTTTAAGAAGAGTGAGGGATTCAAGCGGGCTGTGGAGCTAGCCAGGCAGTGGGGTCTTTACCGCCAGGACTATTGTGGCTGTGTGTACAGCATGCGCCAAAGAAGTGCGCCGTGAGATTGCCCCAAGGCGTAGAGCGATTCATTTCTTTTGAGACAGCGAGACCAACTTCTGGTACAAATCTTGCGCCTGCCGTTTAGTTTCATCCATGGTGCCATTATTATCGATGACATAGTCGGCTAGCCTTTTCTTGTCCTCCACTGACATCTGCGACCTTATTCGGCTCCTGGCATCCTTTTTGCTCATGCCATCTCTGGCCATCAACCGTTTTAGCTGGTTCTCCTCGCTGGCACAGACCACCACCGTCTTGTCCATAGCCTTGTCTCTGCCCACCTCGAATAGCAGAGGCACCTCGTGAACCACTATCGCAGCGGCGTTCGATTCTACGGAGGTTTTCTCTTGTTTGTTAGCTTCTGCATAGACCCGAGGATGGATAAACGACTCCAGCTTCCTGCGCTTGGCTTTGTCGCGGAATACGATTTTGCCTAATTTGGCGCGGTCCAGTTTGCGGTCAGGCTGTAATATATCTTCGCCAAAGTAGTCCACTATGTCTTGCCATGCAGGCAGACCAGGCTCGACTACATCCCTGGCAAGGAGGTCATAATCGATGTTGTATGCGCCCAGCTCCTGGAGATACCTGGATACCAGGCTCTTGCCGGTGGCGATACTACCTGTAAGTCCGACCCGGAGCATCTATTGGTTAAAGCGCTCTCTCCTGATGAAATTCCAGACATACATAAAAGGGAGAATTGTCAGGCAGATAACCCAGAGGACATAGAATAAGAACCAGTCAAATCGGGTAGGTTTGGTGATGGTTTGAGCCATGTTTCGAAGGAGCCTCACTGTGCAGAATTTAAGCAAACATAATGATAGTGAAAAGTTTGCCTATGCGTCTTTAGGGAAGCCGATAGCCACCAATGCTTTGATGGCAGCTATGACTGCGGCCGGTGCCATAAGAGTAGCCAGCAGTCTTTTCATATTGTCCAGGATGCTGCCTATTCCCATCATTTTGATAGGTGAAAAGACATCGCCCACTACGACCAGAGCTATGGTAGCTAGCAGCAGGGGCAAAATCTCTTTGGTAGTGATGTTAAGAGAACCGATTAGGACACCTAAGAGCACCAGTATCATGATGATATAGGGGTTCTCTGGCGCCAGCAGACCGGCGAGAATAGCTATCACCAGTCCGAGCAAAAAAGCGATAAAACCTGTTATGGCTAAAGTCCTCTTCAGGGGTGTGGTTTCCTGTTGACTCATTTCATTCCCTCGCTCAGCGAATTTGCATCATTATAGCACGGGCCTTATCAGTGTCAATTTTTGCACAAAAATAGGCACCTGCTTGGGCAAAACCACATAATCTCACCCAAGCAGGTGAGTTTAGCAAAGACCATTTCACTTGCAAAAATCTATTATCGGGGGAGCTAATCTTAGTCCTTAGGAAATCCCACAGCCCACAGGGCTTTCACTGCAGCTATTACCGCGGCAGGCGCCACCAGAGTGGCAACCAGGCTGAGTATTTGGTCAAGATACTTGCCGATGCCAAGCGTTGTTATTGGCGCAAAGACGCCACCTACTACTATCAGGGCGATTGTGGCCAGCAAGAGGGGGATGAGCTCCTTGCTGGTAATATTGAGTAAACCGATAATGACACCCAACAATACCAGGACCAGGATGACTACGGAATTCTGGGGAGCAAAGATGCCCGCGACAACGGCGATAACGAGACCGAGGATGAAGGCGATAAAACCGATGATACCCAGGGCTTTGTTCATAAGTGCTTCTACCTCCTTATGATTATTACCTGGGGAACCAGGCAGGCAGATTATATCATGTTTTCTGTCCGTTGCTAAGTAGTCGCAATCCGTGTAAGATTTAGCCAGCTATGGCTATACAGATAGATACGCTTAAAAGCATTCCCTATTTCGCTGGTCTTGGTGATACCGAGCTGAAATCTATCGCAACACTCATGTTCGAGAAGAGAGTGGACAGGGGGGAGATGCTGTTGCTTGAAGGCGAGCCTGCTGATGAGATGTATTTTGTGGCTGCTGGCGTGGTTAAGATATTCAAGACTTCTGCCGACGGCAAAGAACAGATACTGGATATATCACGCCCGGGTGCTTCATTTGCCGATGTACCTGTCTTTGATGGCGGACCTGCGCCAGCCAGCGCCCAGGCCATGGGGCCTGTGGTTGTATATGGAATCAGAAGGAACAATCTGGAGACAATTATCAAGGAACATCCGCGGGTGGCTTTGAACATGATTAAGGTGCTGGCAGCCCGGGTGAGGCACCTAATATCATTGGTGGAAGACCTGTCTTTCAAGCGCGTCATCGGCAGGGTGGCTAAGATACTGCTGGAGCATGCTGGCAACGGAGCTGCGGGGGAGAAACCGCGGCTTACTCAGCAGGATATGGCGGCTATGGCTGGCACTGCTCGCGAGGTAATCGGCAGGTCGCTCAAAGCCCTGGAAGAAGAAGGCGCTATCAGACTGGACCGTAGCCGCATCGTAATCATCAATAAACAGGCACTAAAAGAGACAATGGAGTCACCAGCATGAGACATAGGTCACAGACAAATGATAAGCTTTGGTGTAACTTTAGGGCGTCAGGAGATGAATTGGATTGAGTGAGATGCCTCTGATAGAGACGGAGAAATGTGACGGTTGCGGGCTTTGCGTCAGCGTATGCACCTGCGGTGCCTTGAGCATTGTGGATAACGTGATAAGCCTTGTAGAGGGGGAGGATTGTGGTTGGTGTACCCAGTGCGAACTGGTCTGTCCCAATGGTGTCATAAGCTTCCCCTTCGAGATAGTCACCGAGGAGCCTTAGCGAGCCTACCTCTATTATCGGGGAATCTGTAGTCCTCGGATTTGGGTCTTCAGCTATATAATCTGGTCTCCTCACTTAATAGAACATGGTCTTTTGCCGATGAGACAAAAGTCGCATACATGGGGTTCGTCTGGGACTAAAATAAGTCTACTTGGCGGGGTCACCTGCCAGAGTGGAGGCATAATAACAGATGAAAGAAAAGATAGAAGAAGCTTTGGAACTGATTAGACCAGCTTTGAGGTTGGATGGTGGGGATGTGGAACTGGTCGATGTTAACGATGGCGTGGTTAAGCTGAAGCTTACCGGTGCTTGTGGCGGTTGTCCCATGTCGAGTATGACACTCAGGTACATGGTGGAGCGGACTTTGAGGGAGCGCGTACCTGAAATCAAAGACGTGGTAGCCGCTTAGTTAACTTTTTGGCTGCTGGGACGTTTAATATGTATATCGAATTCACCAAATCTTCACATAGCGTACATCGTATCTTCATATTTACATGCTATGCTGGTTGGAAACGACTAGGAAGAGAATAGAAAATGGTTATAGGAAATATAGAGCATCTAGGTCGGGCCTTCTTCGATGATGAAGAGTTGGCATTGGCTGGTGCAGGGCGGGTGAAGAAACTGCCTGCTGAAGGCAATGTTGGACTATCGAAAGGCGAAGGTGATTTCGTCGCCGATACTATGAGCTTGTATTTTGCTGAATGTGGGCAGACACCGCTGTTGACTGCTGAAGAAGAAAAAGTGCTGGGGAAGCAGATAGAAGACGGCAAATACCTGGCTCAGATAGAGAAGGAGTGGGCTGCTGAGCATGACATACTGCCGTCAGCTACAGACATCCTGTCCACCTTGATTGGCCGGTTTTGCCAGGCGAAAGCACTCTTTGAGGCGCTTTGCCAGTACTTGAAGCTCCCTCACTCGATGGCGCTGGGCGATAAGGCGTTGCATACTGACCTGCGCCGTGCCACAGATGGTGCCATTGATGAACGTATGGTCTCATCCGTGGTACGAATCGCCAAAATCGACAAAGCGAGGGCGGAAGAAGGCTTGATTCAGCTTTCGCTGGTCTCGCGGTTGATACCCTGGCAACTTCTCGGCGAAGCTGGCAGCAAGGCATCGGTGGCTGAATTTCAGAAATCGATTCGCAAGCCAGCATTCCAGAAAAACATGGAGAAGCATATCACCGAGATCGAGCGACACTTCAAAGATATAGTGAAGAAAGCGCGACTGGCTACGGACCGCCTGGTTCAATCTAACCTGCGTCTGGTGGTCAGCGTAGCTCGTAAATATGTGGGCCGTGGTATGCCCCTCCCTGACTTGGTTCAGGAAGGCAATATCGGCCTGATGCGGGCGGTGGACAAGTTTGACCATCGCAAGGGCTACAAATTTAGCACCTACGCGCACTGGTGGATACGGCAAGCCATCAATCGGTCTATAGCTGACCAGTCGCGCACGGTGCGTCTGCCGGAGCACATGGTCAACAGCATTAAGAGTCTGGCACAGGCGCGACATCGGCTGGTTCAGAAGCACTCACGCATGCCCACCACCGAGGAATTGTCCGAGGAGATGGGTTTGCCTCTGGAAAAGGTGGAGTGGCTGCTCAGGGTCAACTCCTTTGAG
>Ga0194127_10006976_pt1 | contig 12614 bp, 10 predicted proteins | sample TA2KigC100mmetaG_FD_148624 | JGI IMG/M metagenome (GOLD analysis project Ga0194127, IMG submission 148624) | Freshwater microbial communities from Lake Tanganyika, Tanzania - TA2015036 Kigoma Deep Cast 100m | ecosystem: Environmental > Aquatic > Freshwater > Lake | place: Tanzania: Lake...
AAAACCGGGTACAGGGCGACTACATGGGGATGCTGGCGACGGTGATCAACAGTATGGCGCTGCAGGATGCGTTGATGAAGAAAGGGATCCGCTGCAAGCACCTGTCTGGCATTGCCATTGACAAGATCACTGAAGCGATGTGCCGGCTGCGGGCGCAGGAGTACCTTGAGCAGGGCTATGTGCTCCTGCTGAGCGGGGGCACCGGGAACCCGTTTTTCACCACCGATTCAGCTGCCGCCTTGCGGGGGGTGGAGATAGAGGCCGATGTTGTGTTCAAGGGCACCCGTGTGGACGGCGTTTATACTGCTGATCCGGAGAAAAATCCAAAAGCAAAAAAGTATGATACCCTCAGCTTTGCCGAAGCGCTGAAAAACAAGCTGGCGATCATGGACCAAACCGCATTTACCCTTTGTCAGGAAAACCGCCTCCCGGTAGTGGTGTTTAACTTCAACAAGAAGGGGAACCTGCTAAAGGCCGTGGAAGGGAAAAAGACCGGAACACTGGTATCTCCATAAGGTGTATGCCTCCCGGTTCGGGTTCGATAAAATTGAAAATCGTCCCTTGTCAATCCAATTGTCTATTTTCAATTGTACCTTATACATCCCTTCGATCTGATTTCAGAACTCGTTGATCAATGTTCGATATTTGGTTCCATTATTCCGAATTCCAGTGGTTTAACGATGAAAACGCTGGATTTGCGAACCATATCAATTGGGGGTGACTCATTTTTTCCCAAATAAGTTCTTGTTCAGTTACTTCAATGATTGTACATTTGTGCAACAAATTGTGAGCGACTATGACCGAAGAATCAGAATTTTGTCTGGAAGAAGCCCGGGAGGGGATGACCAACGCCTTGCAGCACCTGGAGAAAGAGTTCCATAAGCTACGTGCCGGAAAAGCCTCTCCGGCGATGCTCGAAGGAGTCAAGATCGATTATTATGGCGCCATGACTCCCCTGGATCAAACTGCCAACATAAACACCCCTGATCCTCGGCAAATCATCGTTCAGCCCTGGGATAAAAGCGTTATCGGCCTGATCGAAAAAGCCATCATGGCCGCCAACCTGGGGTTTAACCCGAAAAATGAAGGGGATATCCTTCGGATCCAGGTGCCACCGCTTACCGAAGAACGTCGGCGGGATCTGGTGAAAAAAGCCAAATCAGAGGCAGAAAATGCAAAGATCTCCATCCGGAATATCCGCCGCTCAGCCAACGAAACGGCAAAACAACTGAAGAAGGATGGCGTTGCCGAGGATGAGATCGAAAAACTGGAAAATGACATCCAGAAGCTGACGGACGATTTTATTTCCAGGGTCGATAAAATCCTGGAGGCCAAGGAAAAAGATATAATGACAGTTTAACCCTCACCCAGCCCCTCCCCTTACTCCCCTCCCCAATTGGGGAGGGGAAGGGGGTGGGGCTGCCTACTCCACACAATTCCTGCAAATCTCAACAGCCTTCCGTTCCGTGAGAATCCTCTGCCGGAAATCCCGGTAGGAAGAACTTCTCCATATCTCTTTGAACCGCTGTGAATTCAGGTTCCCCATCACATGGGTGGCATCCTTGTCGTAGCAACAAGGAACAACCATCCCGTCCCAGGTGATCACACACGATGACCACATCCGGAAGCAATGGTTGGCAAGCGAATGTTTGATCATATACTGTGGAACACCGGTTTCGGGATCTGTGATCTCATTGTACCTGGCATATCTGTCATTGTCAGGCATGAGCTCCTTACCGGCTTCAAAATCATAAAACTGGGCGGTTTTGATCTCCACCTTGTCAACTCCCAGCTCTTTCCCAAGCCGGTACATATCGGCGATCTGGTGCTCATTGGTCTTTAACACCAGGAATTGGATGATGAGGAACGGTGTATTTATCCCAGCCATCCGTTTTGCTTCAGCAAGATTCCGTATTCCCTCTTTCACTTTTTCCAGCGAGCCTCCAACGCGGTAGGAGCCGTATGCATCCTGCGACGTACCGTCCATTGAAATGATCAGCCGGTTGAGCCCTGACAATACCGTTTGGCGAGCCGTCTCAGGGTTTAGAAAATGTCCGTTGGTACTGGTGGCAACATAGATTTTGCGTTTCCTGGCCAGCTTTACAAAATCAAAAAACCCTGTATTCAGATAAGGCTCACCCTGGAAGTAAAGGGTGAGATAGAAGACATGGGGCTGCACTTCTTCCAGGAATCTTTCGAAATGCGGTAGGTCTAACATGCCTGTTGCCCTTGTAAATGCCCTCATTCCGGAAGGACACTCCGGGCAGTGAAGGTTACACGAGGTTGTCGGCTCGATGGAAACGGCATAGGGCATGCCGGCATGCCGTGCTTTCCCGGTGATCCGCGAAAAGTGGTAAGAGGCTGACAGAACCAGCAGGTTGGTTATTCTCCGGAACGTCAGTACCGACATCAAACGCCAAGTATCTGCAAGGAGGGAAATCAGCCTTCCGGGCTGGCATTTTTCCTTTTTTTCTTCTTTTTTTTGCCCTTGATCCATGATTTGATCGCCACCCAGGCTGGGTTGAAGTTGAGTGGATGGTGGAGCAACGATATCTGCAATCAGAATGATCGTGTGGTCATGTTGTTGAAAGAAACCGTTGGATATTTTCTTCGATCCGCTTTTCCAGTCCGGCGGCATCTGCACGATGGAAAGGCTCGCCTGTGATCGACTCGAAGAGTTCAATGTACCGCGCTGAAACCTGCTGTACGAATTCATCCGGCATTTCCGGAACCTGCTGACCTTCCTTTCCCTGAAAACCTTTTTCCATCAGCCATTCACGGACAAATTCCTTAGATAGTTGCTTCTGCGGTTCTCCTTTTGCAAAGCGCTCCTCGTACCCCTCCCTGTAGAAATACCGTGAAGAATCCGGAGTGTGGATCTCATCAATGAGATAGATCTTCCCGTCACGTTTGCCGAATTCATATTTGGTATCCACCAGGATTAATCCGCGCTCCTCAGCCATCCGGGAGCCGCGCTCAAACAATGCCAGGGTGTATTTTTCCAGTAATACATAATCCGCTGCAGAGACTAATCCCTGGCGGATGATCTCCTCTTTTGAAATATCCTCATCATGCCCTTCCACAGCCTTGGTGGTAGGCGTGACAATCGGATGTGGGAACCGCTGATGCTCGCTCATGCCATCGGGTATCGGCACCCCGCAGATCTCACGCTTCCCGCTTTTGTATGTCCGCCATGAGCTCCCCGTGAGATATCCGCGGATGATCATCTCAACCGGGAAAGGCCGGCAGAAAAATCCAACGGTCACCATCGGATCGGGAGTCGCCACCTTCCAGTTGGGGACGATGTCGGCCGTGGCATCGAGGAATTTTGATGCGATCTGGTTCAGCACCTGGCCCTTATATGGGATCCCTTTGGGCAATACCACATCAAACGCCGATATCCGGTCGGTAACGACCATGACCAGCAGTTGATCATCAATGTTATAGACATCTCTGACCTTACCGACATACCGGCTCTTTTGTCCGGAGAATTGAAAATTTGTTTTGGTTAATGAAGAGGTGTTCATTCGTTGCTCGTTGTTCGTCGCTCGTTGTTCGTTGTTCGCTAACTGATAATTGATAATTGATAATTGATAATTGATAATTGTTAATTGTTAATTGTTAATTGTTAATTGATAATTGCTCATTGCTCATCGTCTCCCCTCTGGTACGCCTCGATGATCCGGGTGACGAGCTTGTGGCGGACGATATCTCCGGTATCAAGCCAGATAAAATCTACGCCCGGGATCTCTTTCAGGGTTTGGCTGGCATGGATGAGGCCTGAGGTTTGGTTTCTTGGAAGATCCACTTGGGTGATATCGCCGGTGATGATGAATTTGGCAATGGTTCCCATGCGGGTAAGGAACATCTTGAGTTGTCGCAGGGTGGTATTTTGGGCTTCATCCAGGATGGCGAAGACATTGTTCAGGGTTCTGCCGCGCATGTAGGCGAGTGGGGCGATTTCAATGGTTCCGTCTTCCAGGTAAGTGAGCAACTTCTGCGAGGGGATCATGTCATGCAGGGCATCGTAAAGGGGCTGGAGGTAAGGATCGAGTTTGTCTTTCAGATCTCCCGGCAAAAATCCCAGGTTCTCACCTGCTTCCACCGCCGGACGGGTTAAGATGATCCGCTGTACTTCGCGATTCCGGAGCGCTCTGACGGCGAGGGCAACGGCTGTGTAGGTTTTTCCAGTACCTGCTGGACCGATGGCAAATACAATGTCGTTTTGAGCAATGCTTTCCACCATCTTCAACTGGTTGGGCGTTCGCGCCCGCACCTGCAATCCTTTGGGACCGTGCACCAAAACTCCGTTCGAGCCATTCACAGTCGCAGCGTAGTCAGTATCATCCCCGCTCAACAACTGTCTTATCTCCTCCTGCGTCACTTTTCCAAATTTCTGATAATGCAACATGATCACTGCTAACTGTTCACCGAAAGCTCCAATCTCCCGGTCGTCACCGATGACTTTCAGGTAATTGTCGCGGGCTATGATCTTGAGTTTCGGAAAATGGCTACGCAGGATTTCAAGGTTCCGGTCATTCACGCCAAAGATATCCAGCGCATCCATCGCGACTACCTCGAAAATCTTTTCTCCCATTCAGATGTCGAATTATGTGTAATTTTGACCCGTACAAAGATAAGGATTATATCTCAATCCCTGATAACTGCTGTTCATCACATGCCGATCATCACGCTTACAAGCGACTGGGGTCTGAAAGATCACTATACCGGAGCGGTGAAAGGCACCCTGCTCAGTCAACTCCCGGATGCCGTCATCCTTGATATCACCCATGAGATCGACCCATTCGATCTGAACCAGGCAGCATTTGTCTTTCGCAACAGTTACCGACACTTCCCTGAAGGCACCATCCACCTCATCGGGATCAATACAGAAGCCGACCCAAAGACCCCTCACACGGTCATTTTTCACCGGGGATACTACTTCATTGGCAGCGATAACGGGCTTTTCTCTTTGATATTTGATGAAATTCCTGATCAGATGGTCGAACTGGAGATCATGCAGGATTCCGACTATTTCACCTTTTCAACCCGCGATGTTTTTGTCAAGGCAGCCGTGCTTCTGGCCCGGGGCGCCAAGATGGAAGAACTTGGGAAACCCAGGAAAACCTTGCTGCAGAAAACCTCATTTGTGCCGGTTGTGGATGGGAACCTCATCAAGGGGAAAGTGATTTATGTTGATAAGTACGAAAATGCATTCGTCAATATCACCGAGGAGTTCTTCCGGAAAACAGTGAAAGGGAAGAAGTTTTCCATCCTGCTCAAGTCGGTTTCACACCCCCTGACCAGCATCAGCAAATCTTACCGGGATGTCCCGGAAGGAGAGATGGTGGCGCTGTTTTCGACCACCGGATACCTGGAGATCGCCATCAACAAAGGAAATGCAGCCGGTTTGCTGGGATTGAAGCCGGATACACCCATCATGATCGAAATTGGGAAATAAATACATCAACCCGTGTTCACACTTCTGAAAAAAGAGATCAACAGCTTCCTGAATGCCCTCATCGGATACATTGTGATCATTGTATTCCTGGTGTTCATGGGGCTTTTTCTCTGGCTCCTGCCCATGCAATTCAACATCCTCGACTTTGGTTATGCCAATCTTGACGGGCTTTTCATCTTCGCACCCTTCGTTTTTCTATTCCTCATCCCAGCCATCACCATGCGGTCGTTCGCAGACGAGAAAAGAAGCGGTAACCTGGAGTTACTGCTGACCCAACCGTTAACGGACAATCAGATCATCCTGGCTAAATGGCTATCCGGTGTCGTCCTTGTCGCTTTTGCCCTTTTACCAACCCTTATTTATTTTCTTTCCGTGTACCTCCTGGGCGACCCGGCTGGGAATATGGATACCGGTGCCACCTGGGGATCATACATGGGCTTGTTCCTGCTGGGAGCTGTTTTCGTTGCCATTGGGATTTTCGCTTCTTCCATCAGCGACAACCAGATTGTTGCCTTCATCACAGCGGCCTTCCTCAGCGCTTTTCTTTACATCGGATTCGAACTGTTTAGCGATTTCACCTTATCCGGTACAGTTGCACTATTTGTACAATCGCTCGGGATCAACGCCCACTACGCTTCCATGAGCCGCGGAGTGATCGATTCACGCGACCTGGTCTATTTCTTCAGCGTGATCCTGCTTTTCATCCTCCTCACCAAAGTCAGCATGGAGAGCCGGAAATGGAAAACCATGAAATTACGGGTTACGGATTTCGAATTACGGGTTAATACCAGAAAAAACAGCTTTCTATTACTGGGGATTGGATTGACCTTCATTATTCTGGTGAATATCATCTCCACTTTCGTGTTCTATCGGCTGGATTTGACGGCGGAAAAAAAATACTCGCTTTCTCCTTACACCCGCGACATGCTCAAGAACCTGGATGATATTGTGTATTTCAAGGTTTATCTGCATGGAGATTTCCCATCGGGATTTAAGAGACTGGAAAAAGAGACACGCGAACTGCTGGACGAATTCCGTTCATACAATAAAGACATTGAATATGAATTCATTGATCCTTCTGAAAGTCCCGGCACAGAGGAACGAAACAGCGTCTATGAACTCCTCATGGAGAAGGGGCTGGTTCCCACCTCCCTGCGGGTGAATGAAAAAGGACAATCGAAGCAACAAGTTATTTTCCCCGGAACCATTGTTACCTATAAGGGACGAGACCTGCCTGTGCAACTTCTGCAATCTCAGTTGGGAATTCCGCCCCAGGAAGTACTCAACAATTCGGTTCAGAACCTGGAATACAATCTCACCAGCGCCATTCGCCGCCTGACTGCCGCAAAAAAAGATAAGATCGCTTTTCTCGAGGGTCAGGGAGAACTGGGCCGGATGGAAACGGTGGATATTGAAGTAGCCCTCTCGGAATATTACATTACAGAACGGGTTGCCATCAATGGCAAGATCAACAGCCTGGCCGAGAGACGGAAGTACGATACAACCGGGAAACGATTGTTCAACAAGTTCAAAGCAATAATCATCGCCAAACCGACTCGTACTTTTGATGAAAAAGACAAATTCCTGCTTGATCAATACATCATGCGGGGTGGAAAAGTGCTTTGGCTCATCGACCCCGTCTTTGCAAGCATGGACAGCCTGCAGACCAACAATGAGACCTTTGGCGTTTACCTGGATGTGAACCTGGATGACATGCTCTTCCGTTATGGAAGCCGCATCAATCACCAAATGGTCATGGATTTGAACGCTTTGCCAATTCCTGTTAAAACCGGCCAGATGGGTAATAAACCCAACTTTGAGTTCTTTCCCTGGTATTATTTCCCGTTGGTCACCCCGGCCTCTGCCCATCCCATCGTCAGAAACCTGAATGCCGTTAAAACCGAGTTCCCCGGAAACATCGATTCCGTGGATGTGCCGGGAATCCGCAGAACCAAACTCCTCGTTTCATCAAAATATGCCCGGACCGTAAACACACCTGCCGTGATCAGCCTGAATATCCTGAAACAAGAACCCGATGAACGGCTTTTCAACAACCCTTACCAGGTTATCGCCATCCTGATGGAAGGGCAATTCTCATCACTGTACGAAAATCGCATCCCACCAGCGATTGCTGAAGATACAGGAATCGGTTTCAAAGCCTTGAGCAACCCGACCACCATGATCGTCGTGGCCGACGGTGATGTGATCCGAAACCAGTTCCAGGCTGTCAGTGGTACCCCCCTCCCGCTTGGTTATGATCAATATACCGGGCAGACCTTTGGAAATAAGGAATTTATCTTGAATTGCGTTAACCATCTTTGTGATGATGAGGGATTTATGACGGTCAGAACCCGGGAAGTCAAACTTCGCCTCCTCGATATGCAACGGGTTGAAAAACAAAAATTGTTTTGGCAACTGATCAATATCCTGGTGCCTGTAATACTGATTATCCTCTTCGGATTTGCCAAGACGTTCATCCGGAAAAATAAGTACGCCCGAATATCCTAATGTGTTTCAAGAGATGAAAAAAAACAAGCTCAAAATCCTGTTGCTCGTTGTGCTGGCTGTGATCGCTGCGATACTCATCATCCGTCAGTCGGGATCATCCCTGAAGAAAGATCTGAGCAATTTTAAAGTGGAAGACACGGCCAGCATTACCCGGGTCTTCATGGCCGATAAGCTGAACCGCTCCCTGACCCTCGAGCGTAAAGATTCGGCTCACTGGATGGTGAATGGAACGTTTGGTGCGCAACAAAAGAGCATCAACACCCTGCTGAAGACCCTGCGAAACCTGGAAGTCTGGGAACCGGTGTCAAAAGCCGGCCATAATACGATTATCAGGGACATGGCTACCTCTTCCGTGAAAGTTGAGATCTATCAAAAGGTCTATCGAATAGACCTTTTTGGAAAGATCCGCCGGTTTCCCCGTGAAAAACTTAACAAAGTCTATTATGTAGGTGGACCTACCCCAGATAACCGGGGAACGTTTATGTTGATGGATAAGTCGGCCACCCCCTATATCACCTACCTCCCCAGCCTGAGGGGTTTTGTATCTGCCATCTATTCAACCCGCGAAAATGACTGGCGTGACTTTACCGTCTTCCGAACGCCCCTGGCAGAGATCGCTTCCGTGACCGCTGAATTCCCACTGGAACCCGGGCTTTCTTTCTCCATGGAGCCGCAAAAACCCGGACAAATCATCCTGAAACAACTGCAGACCGACGCCCTGGTTCATGATTATGACACGGTGCGGGTGTATAATTTCCTCACTTCTTTCAGGAAGCTCGGGTATGAGGCTGTTCTTTCAGGCATTGATCCCATGAAAAAAGATTCCATTGTTAAATCTACTCCATTTATCACCATTACCCTTTGGGATAAATCCGGGAAAAAGACCGCGGTGAAGGCTTTCCGGAAACCTGCTTATCCAGGGGAGACAGATCTTGCAGGTAACCCTGTTCTATTCGATCGCGACCGGTTTTATCTCTTGCTGGATGATTCCCAGGAGTTCGTTCTGGCTCAATATTTTACGTTTGACAGGGTGTTGCGACCGATTACCTATTTCAGCAAAAATCAGCACGAATAACTGATTTCCATCAGGTTTTAGGCCTTCATCCGGTTGATGAAAAAGTGCTATCTTGCGCCGATTTTTAACCAATTATTCATACTTCTATGAGGAAAATTACCGTATTTCTTATGTTAACCCTGATGAGCGCCGGATTGCTTTTCGCCGGAGGCTATCAGGTAAATTTGCATGGCCAGCGGAACATGGGGATGGGGCTCATCGGCACCTCCCTGAGCCTGGATGGCAGTAGCGCCTTCTACAACCCCGGTGGATTGTCGTTCCTGAAATCTGATTTCAGCTTTTCCGGGGGTCTGAGTCTAATGATGGGAAGGGTTACTTACCAGCCTGTCGATATGGAATACCAGGCCCACATCAAACACAAGCTGAATACCCCGTTGTATTTCTATGGGGCCATGAAGGCTACCAAGAACCTGGGTGTTGGGATCGCCGTAAATACACCGTTTGGCAACGGTTTTTCCTGGGAAGACAACTGGAACGGCCGGTTCCTGATCCAGGACCTTAAATTTAAAGCCATCACGATACAACCCACTGTCTCCTATAAAATCAAGGACCTGATCAGTATCGGGGCCGGGCTGGTTTATGCTTACGGAAATATCGAAATGAACAGAGCGCTCCCGATTGAAGGCGCCAATGGCGAAGGAAAACTCAACATCCAGGGCAGCACCAACAACTGGGGGTTCAATGCCGGGGTGATGGTACATCCTTTCAAGAGCTTGAGCCTGGGATTGAGCTACCGCTCACTGATCCGGATGAAAGTGAATGCAGGAGATGTAACCATGACGGTGCCCGAATCTGTCTCAGCCGATTATCCCGCAACAAACAAAGTTTCCACTGCTTTACCTTTACCCGCTAATCTCGATTTCGGTGCATCCTATGAATTCGGGGAGAAATTACTCATCGGGTTCAACCTCTGCTATGTTTTTTGGGGTGTTCACGATAGCATCACCTTTGATTTCGAAACCAATACCGACAAGCTGAAAGATGTCACCAATCCTACCTTATATAAAGACCGGATGATCATCCGGCTGGGTGCTCAGTACAAAGCCCTCAGCTGGCTGACCGTAAGGGCCGGCGGATATTATGACCCCTCTCCCATTCCGGATGACTACTTTCACCCCCAGACCCCCAACTGCGACCAGATTGGCCTGACATGCGGAGTTTCTGTGAATCCTTTCAAGAACCTCAGCGTTGACGCTGCTTTCCTGTACCTCATGGGCAGTGAAAGAGAGAGCTATTATACACCGGATAATTTCGGCGGAAAATACCGTAGCGCTTTCTATATACCCGGGATCGGTTTAACCTATAGTTTCTAACCTTTAACACGAATGACGATGAAAACAAGATATCTCCTTTTCGTTCTCATGCTGGGTCTCCTGGCTGCCTGCGAACCCAAAATCGATGAGTTTAAAGCCGATGCCAATGGGGTTAACTTCTCTAAATTTGTTGCTATTGGAAATTCTTTAACCGCAGGGTTTGCAGATGAAGCATTATACCTTGAAGGCCAGGAATATTCTTTCCCGAATATAATCGCTAATCAATTGAAATCCGTTGGTGGAGGAATGTTTACTCAACCTTTGATGCCCTTAGGTGAAGGTGTTGGTTTTAAAATTGACACCTCCTCTCCTTTTGGAATCACTTGTAATACCAGAAGAGTACTAAGACTTATTGAAAATGTTTCATGTGGAGGTACCCCTCTTGGAACTTACTCTTTAAGACCTGTGTATTCTGTTGAAAACCCGAATCAACTTGAATTGATTCAACAATTGACAACACCTGTTGCGGGGCCTTTTAATAATATGGGTGTTCCTGGTGCGGGAGTCAAAGACCTTTTAACTGTTGGATACGGCTCACAACTTGGAAATCCATTTTTTGCCCGCTTTGCGTCAAATCCTTTAACAACAATCCTTGCTGATGCATTGGCTCAAAATCCTACCTTCTTTTCATTATGGATTGGTAATAATGATGTACTTCTATCTGCGCTTGCAGGAACGGACCAGGGAGTTACCGCACTTGACACGTTTTCGAAGTACTATCCTGTGATTATTAGGGAACTGACTGATCTTAACATCAAGGGAGTTGTCGCAAATATTCCAGACATCAACTCAATCGCATTTTTCAATACTATTCCGTGGAATGGACTTGTTCTTACACAAAGCCAGGCAGATTCGATCAATATGGCTATGGAAAATATCTATCATTTACCATGGACTGATTACAAAGCTGGCCCAAATCCCTTTATAATTGAAGATCCAACTGATCCCAAGGGATTTAGACAAGCAACTAATGAGGATCTGATTCTTCTATCAGTCCCTCAGGACCAGTTGAAGTGTGTTGGAATGGGAATAATTAATAAGTTTACCTTCCAGATTTATCCAATACCTGATAGCTTTATTCTTAGAGCTGAAGAGAAAGATAATATTGAAAGTGCAATTTCAGCTTTCAATTCCGTTATTAGAAATTCTATAGCAAACAAAAACTTGGCTTTTGTTGATATGTTCTCGCTCATGGGAAGTTTTAAGACAGGAATGTTCTATGACGGAGTTTCATTCAATTTGAAATTTATCGAAGGAGGATTATTGTCGTTGGATGGAATTCATTTGACTCCCCGTGGAAATGCCCTCGTCGCTAATCATTTTCTCGACGCAATCAATGGACAGTATGGTTGCTTGATACCAAAAGTATCTGTAACACATTATCCGGGATTAAAATTTCCCTGATGCGCTCGCTCCTTTTTGCTACCAGCAATAAGCACAAGTTAACCGAAGTCCGTGAAATCCTTGAAGGCCGGTGTCAGATCACTGGCCTTCGGGATCTCGGCTTTGAGCAAGATATCCCTGAGACCGGCCATACCATTGAGGAAAACGCCGGTCAAAAAGCCTGGTATATTTTTGAACGCTTCCACCAGGATTGTTTTGCCGATGACACCGGCTTGGAGGTGGAAGCCCTGGGCGGACAACCTGGCGTCTATGCTGCCAGATATGCAGGGCCCGGTTGTTCCTTCGACGACAACATCCGGAAACTGCTCCGCGAGATGGATGGCATCTCCAACCGAAAGGCTTGCTTCCGGTGTGTTATATCCCTGATCATGGATGGACGGGAATATCAGTTTGAAGGCCGTGTGGAGGGTGAGATACTCACAGAAAGAAGAGGCCGGGAAGGGTTTGGATACGATCCTGTTTTCCGGCCTGTGGGTTATGACCAAACCTTTGCGGAAATGGATTCGGAATTGAAAAATTCGATCAGCCACCGCGCCCTGGCAACGCAGAAGATGCTTCGTTTCCTATCATCTTAATAATTTCTGCGCCTAATCTGGTGACCTTGTTACTCTGTGAATTTGTTACTTTGCCCCCTTCCGTGCCTCCGTGTTTTGGTGGCAAAAATTGTCTGATGACCATTTTCTCGCCGTTTTTCAAAACCCTTTGTTTTTTTTGTGGCTGCCAGTCGATTTTCTTAAATTTCTCATAATCTATTATTTAACCGAATTTTTTTTCGGGAGCATTCCGGAAATCCGGAATAAAAAAAACGGAAATCCGCAATTGACAAACGAAGATTTGTGTTGTATCTTTGTAT
>Ga0194127_10006979_pt1 | contig 12607 bp, 10 predicted proteins | sample TA2KigC100mmetaG_FD_148624 | JGI IMG/M metagenome (GOLD analysis project Ga0194127, IMG submission 148624) | Freshwater microbial communities from Lake Tanganyika, Tanzania - TA2015036 Kigoma Deep Cast 100m | ecosystem: Environmental > Aquatic > Freshwater > Lake | place: Tanzania: Lake...
CCCCGGTCGTACCCCGGTGCAGCGCCATACGCGGCAACAAAGGGCGCATTAGAGACCTTGGCTCGGGTGCTCGCCGCCGAACTCGGTCCGCGAGGCATCCGCGTGAATGCCGTTCGACCAGGAGCCGTGCTGACCGAGATCAATCAGCGGGCCGGACTGTTCGACGACGAGCAGGCAGCTAGGCGACTTGCGGGAATGGCCAACCACCACGCACTCGGCAGAATTGGAACGGCCACCGAGATCGCAGAAGGGATCGAGTTCGCGATTCGTGCTGAATGGGTCACGGGCACCGTCATCACCATCGACGGAGGATTGGGGCTGGGAGTTATTGTGTGACTATGAATGTTTTGACGGTAACGACCTTTGCCGAAGCGAAAGAGGTGTACCGTCACAGAGATTTTCGTCAGGCCCTATATGACGCTGGCGAAGTGGTCATGGGCGATGTCATCATCAACCTGCACGGAGATGAGCACCGTGCGCGACGCCGGCTCGAGAACCGTCTCTTTCGCAGGGAAACTCAAGTGCACTATGAACGCGATCTCTTTCCTCCAATCATCACCGAGACACTGACCCCTTGGCTTGCGACTGGTCGAGCTGAACTCGTCGAACTCTCTCATCAGTTCATGATGAATCTTGCCGCGCTCAACGCTGGCCTTGACCGACCAAAGCGCACACCTGAAGAAACTGCGAACCTCTATGCATTCATGATGAAATTTATTGAAGGCGCAACACTGGCACACTCCACCCGCGACCCAGCGGTGGTAACTCAAGAAATCACGGCTGCAAAGAAACAGTTCGACACGGAGTTTCTTGGGCCATCAATTGATCGTCGGCTTGCTCTCATCGCGAGCGATGACGGAACCGGGGCCAATCTCCCGAAGGATGTCCTCACGGTGCTTCTACAGAACGAAGACGCACTACACATCCCACGTGAAATCTTGTTGCGTGAGATCGCATTCTTCCTCCTCGCTGGAGCACACACATCTGCAACGGCTTTCGTGCGCACGCTCGACCATCTGTTTACGTGGTGTAGGGACAACCCCAACGATGCAGCCCGGTCGCGCTCCGATAAGCAATTCGTTCAGTCAGCTGTCTACGAAACGATTCGGCTGTTCCCTTCCAGCCCCGTCGCGATGCGTCGCGCCACACGTGATATCGAGCTCAAGTCGGGCGCCGTCGTGAAAACTGGCGAGACGGTGACGATTGATTTGATGTCAGTGAATCGCGATGTCACAGTATTCGGGTCGGATGCCGCCAGTTTCAATCCCGCCCGAATTCCACTCGATCCCACTGCCGATGCTTGGGGACTCTCGTTCGGGCATGGCATGCATGCTTGCATCGGGCAAGAACTGGCCGCAGGACTACTTGACCGCTCGGCGGACACCGCGGAATTCGAATACGGTCTCGTCAGCGTCGCTGTCCAAGCGATGCTTGACCGCGGTGCGGCACCTGATCCTGCTCGCCCACCGAAAATGGATACGACAACCAAGCGCCCGTACTGGGGCGAGTATCACATTCTTTTCCTATAGAGCCGAGTGACTCAGCACGAGTCATCACGAACGAGGTCGTCTAGTTCGGAGTCCAGCGTCACCGCTTTCGCGGTGCGATAGGCAAGAACCGCTAGCTCAGTCGGAGTGTGCGATTGACGTAGCTCGAGACTCTGGACCTCGACCGAGATCGGAACCTGCGGGACACTGCGTAGAAATGTTCGCAGGTCAAGTTCTCCAGATCCCGGCATCAGCCGACCAAGTCTGGCTTCCTCGATCAACCGTGCATCGTCGGGCGGAGAAACAATCGGCGCATCACACAATTGCAAATAGCAAACTTCGCTCGCAGCTTCGGAAAGGTGACTGAATGTTGAACCCGACCTCTGCATATGAAGCGCATCCGCCAGAACCATTACTTCAGGTCTCCCAAGGTGCTGCACCACCCAGAGAGCCTGCGCGAGTGTCTTGATTGCCGTGAATGGCATGAATTCGAGCGCAATAACAAGACTCTGAGCTGCTGCTTTGTCTGCTAGCTCGTCCAGTCTCCGAAATAGCTCAATTCCGTTAGACGTATCACTTACGGCAAGCACTGCCTTCGCCCCAAGCGCCAAAGCGGCTTCGAACAATACGTCCGTCGTTGACCGATCTTCGTTTCCGATTCGGACCACTTCAATGTCGAGCACAGTTAGACCGTTATCAGCAAGTACCCTTTGCAGCTCGACGAGCTCACCACGCGTTGGCGGAGCAAGGTCAAAACGCAGTCCGACTCCATCGAAGCCTGCGATGCCGGCTCCAACGACCATCTCGGCGCGTGTCAAGGCGGGCGCCGTGGCTGAGGCAAGGAAGAGTGGGCGCATCTACAGTGGTCTCATGAGCCTAGATTCCGAAGCTGCCGGGATGGCGATGCGCGAGATTCGGTTGTCTCGATACTCCTCAGCCCGCGAAGCGATGAGATCTCGTGACCTCCGGCAAGGCCTGTACGACGAAGGCCACGCTCTCATGGCAAAGGTCATCGTCAATCTGCACGGCGCCGAACACACCGCACGTCGGCGACTTGAGAATCGTCTGTTCCGACGGGAAACTTTCGTGAACTGGGAATGCAACCTGATACCTGCCTCAGTTAAGGCAAGTCTTAACGAGCACAGGGGACTCGAGTCGGTGGATATGGTCCAGCTAGCGCGGAATACAATGATGCGAATCGCTGCCGACATTGCGGGGATTGACCTCGGCGATAGTCCAGAGCGGTTCGCCCAACTTGCTGGCCTAATGGCACGCATGGCTCGCGCGGCGAATGTAAATCACTTCTTGGGTGATAAATCAGACGTCATCAATGATGGCAACGCGGCACTTGCCGAGTACGACCAAGAATTTTTCACACCTGCGCTCCAGCGCAGGATGGAAGCCCTGCGCCATGTGGAGACCGGTGGTCTCGCGGAGTCAGAATTGCCGAAAGATGTGTTAATGACGCTCCTCACAAGTCAGAAAACTCTTGAGATTCCCATGCACGACATACTTCGGGAGATTGCGTATTACCCATGGGTCGGTTCACATTCAACGTCTGGGGCTTTCGTCAACATGATGGATCACGTGTTTGACTGGATTGAAGCAGATCCAGGTCAGCGGTCGGTGCTCGCAAACGACATCTCGGCTCTCCAGCGGATGGGATTCGAGTCCCTTCGTCTTCATCCCGCAAGCCCAGTCTCAGAGCGAGTCGCCACTCGGGATCTCGTGCTCTCCGATGGCACGAAGATCGCATGTGGGTCACGTGTGATTATCGAATTGAAGCAGGCGAACCGCGACCCCGACGCGTTCGGCCTCGACGCCGATCAGTTCCGACCAGGTCGAAACCTACCGGCTGATGTGTCACCGTGGGGACTTAGCTTCGGTACGGGATTCCACGCATGTGTTGGTCAGGAGGTGGCTGGGGGTACCGATCTCGGCGCGGATGAGACCGGGGTTCCCCTGCACGGTGCAGTAGCGACGATGGCGCAAATCTTGCTGCAGCATAATGCGAGGCGTGACCCTGCACGCCCAGCTTCACGCGACGAACAATCAGTGCGACGTCACTTCCTCGAGTATCCAGTGCTCATTGATTGAGACTCAAAAACCAGTCCCTCTTACCTGCTAGTTCGCTCCCAACGAGTTACGGACCGTGATACGACGGTCGTAATACTTGCGCATCGAAGAACGCTTTACGGCCTCGTACCCGCGCACCAACTCAGGCAGGCCGAGCAGGTCCGCACACTCCCGGCGATTGTCGTGCGAGATAACGGATTGGACGAGCGCAATATCCTCAAAATAGTCAGCGAGCAGCCTTCGCTCTTCTCGACGAATCGAACTCAGCGCGAAGATGTCAAAAGGGGTTGACCTAAGACGCCGAATTGCTACAAGTGCCGCGAACATGGGCAGCGCAAGATGGGCCGGTAGCGCGATTTTGGTCCTAAGTCCGAGTGCGGTGAGAAAGGGCGGCTGTAACAGGAACCGCTGACGCCGACCATCTGGTACGAGGCGAGTCAATTGCGAACGAAACTGAGCCTTGCGGTGCAATCGGGCAACCTCATACTCATCCTTAACTGCAATAAGTCGAAAGAGCTGCAGTGTCGCGGCTCGAGACACGGCTCCTGTGGCGCCAAATATCTCAGATTCGCGTTTGGCAAGACCATTGACCACCTCGAAGTAACGATTCGCTAGACGACGACCCTGATAGTCGATGAGTTCCGCCGTGAGCAATTGGACAAGTCGCTGGTCCTTCTCCTCTTGTCGCCGCACAACATCATGGGAAACAATCTGTTTGGCGAGTTCTCGCGCCCGCGGGGACGGCGAGGGATCCATTTGTCCAGGACGGTGGTCGGGCAACAAAGTTGCAAGGGCACTCGGCTCGGCCACTGCCAACCTGCCAACCGCAAAGGCCTTCTTGCTTCGCTCGACCGACGCTCCATTGACCTCGATTGCTCGCAGTAATGAGGCCTCCGTCACCGGCAAAAACCCACGCTGATACGCCATGCCCAGTGCGATGACGTTTGCGGTCATATGGTCTTTGAATACCCCTTCGGCAATTCCGAGGATGTCTTCAACGTGCCGAAAATCAGGATTTACACATTGACCAATCGAAGTCGCGAGTTCTGCCACGGAACCAAAGCTTGCTTCGGTATGCAAAATCATCTCTGCGGTTGGGACCACAGAAGTAGAGAGCACTGCCCGAGTTCGCAGTGGGCTTAGACGAGTACGGTGTCGTGGATCGTTCGCCACGAGTAAGTCAAGCGCGATGAAGGTATCGACGGCTTGGTCCGTGAGCGACTGGGAGGTCTTTGATGGAGTTTGGAAGATCTTAAGGTGCGACACAACAGGGCCGCCCTTCTGGGAGAGTCCCGTTTGGTCGAGGCCCGTGACATGCAATCCGTCAAACGCCGCGGCGGTGGCAAGAATCTGGTTGAGTGTGACGAGACCGGTTCCGCCAACACCAACCGTGTAGACACCAAATCCATCATCTGGGATTGTGGGCATTGCAACGGGTGCGGGGATGTCTGGGAGATGTATCCGCGCGACGTCTACCGAACGTGATGGAGCGCGATCGACTTCAACGGTCACGAAGCTCGGACATTCACCATCGAGGCAGGAGTAGTCGGTATTGCATGATCCCTGGTGAATCTGTGTTTTGCGACCGAGCAGACTCTCCACGGGTTGCACCGACAAACAGCTGCTCTTCACACCGCAGTCACCGCAGCCCTCGCAAACTGCCTCATTGATTACGACACGTGTCTTGCGCTCTGGCGCGAGATCTCGCTTACGCAAACGTCGGAGCTCATTCGCACAGGCCTGGTCGTACACGAGCACTGTGACGCCAGGCGTGGCTGCGAGTTGTAGCTCGACTGAAGAAACCTCGCTTCGATCCCACACCTCTACTTCGGTGGGAAGTTGACTTCGGACCTCGGCTGAGTAACGCACAAGTTCGTCAGTCACTATCGCAATTTTGGCAATACCTTCAGCTAGCAAACTGCGACACAGTTCGGGAATCGTCTGCTGCCCTGAAGGCATCTGCCCGCCCGTCATTGCGATGACTCCGTTGTACAGAATGCGGAAGGTGATGTTTACTCCTGCCGCCACGGCAAATCGCGGGACTAATGATCCAGAGTGGAAGTACGTTCCATCTCCCATGTTCTGGGTGAAGTGAGCGGTGGATGTGAACGGAGCTCGTCCCACCCACTGTGCCCCCTCGCCACCCATGTGCGTGTACGAAGTAGCCCCACGGTCCATCCACATGACGAGTGCGTGGCAGCCGACCCCACCACCAATCGGACCGTGACCATGATCGGATGTCGAGCGGTTGTGTGGACAACCTGAACAGAAATAGCTGCTGCGCGATGAAGCCGCAACGCGTTCGGCCACCGATGCAACAGGGATGAGCTCACGACCGGCGGGCAGTTCGACGAGCTCACCGAGCAAACCCCGCAGAATGTTTCGAATACGATCAGCGTTTAATTCACCATCTGATGGAAAGAGTGGCGCGCCGGATGAGTCCCGCTTGCCTAGTACTCGCGGCCTTCGCTCAGAGTCATAGAGCTGGTCGCGGATGTAACTCTCCAGAAGAGGCCGTTTCTCTTCGACGACGATGATCGTGTCGAGTTCCCGCGCAAACTCTGCACAAGTTTCAGGCTCCCACGGATAGAGGGCGCCAACCTTAAGAAGTCGGATTTTCCGCCGGAGGAGTTCGCTATCAGAAAAGCCAAGCTGGCGAATCGCCTCACGCATCTCAAAGAATGTCCGTCCAGCAGCAACGATTCCTACCTTCGCATTGCCGTCTTCGTTGATGATTTCGTTCACTTTGTTGTCCCGCAAAAACCGAACCGCTGCAGGCAGTCGTCGCGCGTGCAACTCGGATTCCAGCTCCAGCGTTTCGGGAATAAAGAACCTCGCCTTCTGCGCAAACGACCAGTGCTGCTCACCAAAAGACCACTCCGTCCTCGTGCGCGGATGCCAGGCACTCGAAACGTGTGCGATACCAAATCCATCGGCGATCGTCGTCACAATCTTCAACGCGGTGTACAGACCAGTGGACCGCGACAACTCGAATCCGATTCGACCGTAGTCGAGAACCTCCTGAATCGTGCCCGGGTACAACACGGGGATTCCAAAGTCGATCAATGACAATTCGCTGGCACTGGGCATAGTCGACGATTTCGACGCAGGGTCATCACCAACGAGAAGGATGACTCCGCCATTCTTTCCTGATCCGTGGAGGTTCGCGTGCCGAAGAACATCACTAGAACGATCAAGACCGGGAGCCTTGCCGTACCAGACACCAATCACGCCATCATGTTCTGACAGAGGAGCGAGATGATCCTGCTGGCTTCCCCACACCGCTGTGGCTGCCAACTCCTCGTTGAGCCCATCGACGTGTGTGATTGGGAGGTTTCGTTTATCCATTTTGCGCAGTGCCTGGTCAAACCCCGCTAGCGGAGAGCCGGGATATCCGGACACGAAGGCAGCGGTACGCAATCCACGAGCATGGTCGGCCCGCAGTTGATCGGCAACCAATCTCGCAGCCGCTTGAACTCCAGTCAGCAGGATGTCAGAGTCCACCAGATAGTCACGCTGCGAGAGCGTAAAGGCTTGGGCGTCGATGCCAACTTCGCGGGCAGCGGTCATGCGACTTTAGGAAACGGGGTTTCCGAGCTCATCCATGATGGTGACGGCTTCGCCAGGACAAGTGCGTGCGATCTTGAGCAAGCGTTCGAGTGACGTCTCCACAACATCCATCACGGGCTCAGCCAGTTCGTCGGCGTCGAATCGAAAGAGGTCGCCTGCGTCCCCGACACACTTACCGGAACTGATACACCGATCTTTTCGAACGACAATTCGGTACGTCATGATTGCGAGACTAGCCAGAACTTGACATCACGCTGCGGTGATTGGGGCCAATGAGGCCGCATGAGTTCCTGCGATTGCTCCAAATGTGAAGGCCAGACCAAGGGTGCCACCCGCCCCCCAATACGCCTGACCCGCCGGAGATGAGATACAGTTGCCAGCTCCGTACAACCGCGGAATCACTCGATCTTCTTCATCCAAGAACCGGCCCGTCGCGTCGGTCACGGGGCCTCCCTTGGTATCGAGTGCGCCTCCGCCCAGCAGGATGCAGTGATACGGGCCAGTTGGCGCGAAAGGATGCATCGTCGGATTCGGTACGCCATTTCTCGCAGCGAGCGCCCATCGTTGCTCAATTGCGGTCTCGCCACGAGCAAAGTCCTCATCGACTCCACACGTCGCGAATTCATTGAATCGCGACACCGTGCTGTGCACGGTCTCGACGAAGTTCTCGTCGAGTTGGACACTGCCGACGAACGCCCCGAGACGAGACAGGCGTTCGTTGATGCGCATAGAAAGTTCAAGCAGGGTCGGAGCCGAAATAACGTAGTCCGGTCGCTCTCCAGGCTGCGGAATGGGCCATCGGAACGGGCTAAAAGCCGTGCTATTGATTACATGATCGTCGAACAACATCAGTAGTACCCGATTCGGATACTCAAGTCTCCGTGAATCCCAGATGAGGTGCACCTGACCGCGCTCGTTGTAAGGGGCCTTCTCATTCACCACACGATGTCCAAAGCGGTTCACCATCAACATCGAGTCGCCGAAAGGTGAATATACGTCATCAATAGTCTCAGTGAGTCGATGGCTGAGCTCAAGAACAACTTGATCCCACCACGCATGCGACATGTTGCCGAGCTGAGCACCAATGTGCGATGCCATAGTAACGAGGTCGCCTGTTGATGACCGCGCGGCAGCACCGCCAAAAATTGGACCTCGAAGGAAGGTGTCTCGCATCTTTGCATTGTGCAAGAACCCACCCGAGCCAAAGACAACCCCACAACGTGCTCCGATTAAGTGCACGTGACGACCTGAACGCACTTCAAGCCCCGCGACATGGCCAGCTTCATTCTGCAGAATTCGATGGACCGAATGATTGGTGAGTACTCGCGCACCGAGGGTCATCGCCGCTCCCAACAGTCGCTGGACAAGCCACGCTCCGCCCCATGCATCATGGGTCTTTCGCCAGTGTCTGGGGTAAGCGATCTTCAACGAACGTCCTAAAGGTGCCTTGTCTTCGTGTAAATGGCTCTGATAGTCGGGGTAGTCAAGTGGCGCAAATTTGACAACGTCTTCGGCCTCAGCTCGCTCCACCAGTTCTGCTGCGTGGTCGAAGAATGCCGAGAGCAGCTCAAATCGGTGCGTTCCGATATTGAGATCTTTCGTATCCGCTCGATAGTCGAGTGGATACGAGCACCGCGCCATGTAACGAATCGCGTCGACGCGATCATCGATGATTCCCGACGCTCTCATGTGATGATTGTTAGGAATCCAGATGACCCCTCCCGACTTTGCAGTTGTCCCGCCGATGACTGCCGACTTTTCCAACACAAGTACGGATTTCTTCTCTCGAGCGGCACTCCACGCAGCTGCGCCACCCGCGGCTCCTGCACCGACGACTACCACATCGGCGGCGGCGTCCCAGATATTTGGAGATTGAGATTTCGACATCTCGATACCTCGCTGGTCAGACACCACGCCCAGAGTAATGTTCAGTCGTGACGACGGAATCTCTTTCCTCATTATTGCCGTGGGATGCCCAGCCGCGTGTCGTTCGTACGGTTGCGGCAAGTGCGCTTGTCATCGCCTCGGGCGCTGTCTCGGCAAACACCATCGGATATCTGGTACCCGACTTAATGAGCGATTTACGTATTAGCCGAGCATCTGCAGGGCTCATCACCGGTCTGTTCTTTGGGGCAACAGGAGCTGGTGCGTTCACTGCTAGTCGAATCGTTCAACGTTTCGGCCCACGTTACTCGCTTGTAGCAGCCTCGCTGACGGTAACGATTCTCGCCACGGCGTCGGGTGCCGCAGGCAGGTACTGGGTGCTCTTGCTGTACGGGCTCTGTTGCGGGTTTGCATACTCACTCGCCACAGTTGGAACGAACGTTGCAGTCGCCGCCGTCGTGACGGAGCAAAGGCGAGGTGTTGCCCTGACAGCAAAGACCGCGCTTGCGCCGCTTTTCTCTGGGGCCTCGTCGATTCTTGTCGGCTACTTCGTTGACGACATCGGGTGGCGGAATATTCTGTTCGTTATTTCGGTTCTGTGCTTGGCCGTCGCAACGAATTCCCTATTGTCGTTTCGCGGCCCAGCGCCGAAGGGTGGGGCAAGGTTTTCAACTTCGCAACGGTCCGATCTCGGTCCGACGATTTATGTTTACGGTGTTGCAGTATTCCTTGGTTCTGGGGGCGGTAGCGCCTTCTTCCTCTGGATTGTCCCATTCCTCAAGCAAGACCTTGCCCTATCCTCGCGAGAGGCGGGACTCGTTGCAGGCGTTATGACAATGGTCAGCGCTGTTGGCATGGTCTGCATCGCTCTTGTTTCTGACCGTCTCGGCGTTCGCCGTCGTTTTGATGTCATTATCAGCCTCACGGGGAGCTGCGGAATCGCAGCCGTGGTGTTGCACAGCGAACATCGCCTCTCTTCAGCCTTCATTGTTGCCCTGCTCGCCATCGGCGTACTTACCGTCGCGACGAACTCCGGACTTATGCATGCCGCGATAGTCGAACTTGCCCCGCAGTCGGTAGCTCGTGCGACGGGCATCACGCTTACGGGCTATTATCTCGGTTCATTCGTCGCGCCGTACCTGTTCGGGTTCGTAGCCGATCGTCGTGATTATGCAGAGGCCTGGCTGGCAAGTGGCGTAGCACTTTGCCTAGCAACGATGCTGCTCATCTGGATACGCGCATCGCACGTAAAGTCAGACGACTCACGATTCGCCTCAGGCATCACCGCGTAACGAGGTCATTCGAGCCTGCTTTCCCCACGATGAAGGCGACGAATTCGTTTTCGGAGCCGATCAAACTGCCAGCTTCGTCGGTCGGCAACGTGACTCGATCAGTCAACTGAGGTCGGCCGACGCGAATTGGCTGAATGAGGGCATCGAGTTGCAGCAGGTTGATCTACGCCGCACAGGACAATCAGCCGATCTCGCCGCGAATGTGCGTTGCAAGACTGCGAAGTCGCGCGGCGTCATAGGGGGCTTTGGCGTAAAGGATTACTTCATCACAGCCCGCCTCATACAAGGCGGCTGCGAGTCGTATTGACTCAACCTCATCAAACGGCTCGAAGAGATGGGCAGAGATCTCAATCTCTTCCGGATTGCGACCCACTGCCGCACAATGGCGTTCGAGCACATCTCTCTTGCGGCGTAACTCGAGGGGGTCTCGCCCCGGATAGTTCCAGTGATCCGCGTAACGAGCCACAATATTCAGCGTCCGACGCTCCCCTGCCCCGCCAATGACGATTGGTGGGCGCGGATGTTGCAGGGGTTTTGGTTCGCAATGCGCCTCGCGAAGTTGATAGTGGGCCCCACTGAACGACGACACAGACCGAGTCAACAATGTGTCGAGCACTTGACATGCCTCCTCAAGCATGTCCATTCGGATCTTTAGCGGCGGAAACGGTATTCCGTAGGCGTCATGCTCAGCCTGGTTCCACGCGGCACCGATTCCAATCAGGAGTCGACCGCGCGACGCGACGTCGAGGGTTGCGCACATATTCGCGAGCACCGCAGGGTGCCGATACGTATTGCCTGAGACCATCAATCCGAGTCGAAGTCGTCGTGTTGCACCGGCAAGATACGACAACGCAGACCAACCCTCGAAACATGGGCCATCCACTGTGGGTTCAAGTATCGGGTAAAAATGGTCAAACAGCCAGCCAGCTTCAAACTCATCGGACTCATCGAGTTCACGCCAGCATGACTCGAGGTCTGCCCACGAGCCGTTCTGTGGTTGAGTCTTAAACGTCAGTCGGAGTCGGCCAGTCATATGCTGCCTACTTCGGCATCTGACTTGCCGCATAGCCATGCAATGCTTCGTCGAATGAGTGTCTGGTGCTGGTCGTTGCTGAGCGATTCAGTATCATGGCCTAGTGCGTCATACACGACGCGGCCCAGACCAGCGGAGTTCGTCCATAGCGCTGGTTCATCCGAAGAGGTGCGATCATCAGCCTCCGAAACAAGGTGAACAACTGATGCGGGAGCGACGGACAGTCGGCTGTATCGCTCATCACGAATCCGAAACGAACCAAGACCCTTAACAATTGGATGCACGGTAGTCGTACGCATAGTCAGCACTGCAGGAGAAGGATGAAATGACTGACCCCACTCCCATGTTCCCCCCATCCACGTACCCCAGGCGGGCCAGTCGTCAAAACAGATCGGTGCAGTGTGCAACGCAAATAGCGGGGTTCCGCGTAGACGGTACCCTGCGAGCAGATCTCGCAGGGACTGGCTGCACGAACGTGACCAGCGCTCCCGCTGTGACTCGTTGTAGCGCGAGTCAAGCATCCGAAACCAGCACGCGTAAACGGAGATGAGATCCCATTGTCGTTCACGCAAACGTTCTTCCGTCTCGCTGAGTTCAGTGGTGACCGTAGTCTGTATCTCTTCGACGCCACCCGTGTCAATGATGTTTGCCAGCATCGGGGCCGTCTGACCGAAGTCGTGCGCCCAACCACCGCTAATGAGAAGATTGTGCCGCATGTCTGTTTCTGCTTGTTGCGTAGGCTATCCCACCGTAGTCATGCAGCGGACAACGAACCCTCCGGCATTGCAGATTCGAGAAGTCAGTCCACGTGACGGTCTCCAGGCAGAGGCTCCGCAGTCCACAGCTGACCGTATCAATCTCATTCATCGTTTAGTTGATTGTGGAGTTCGCAATATTGAAGTGGCGTCTTTTGTTCGCGACGATCTCGTCCCATCCATGGCCAACGCCGAGGCAGTAGTCGAAAGACTTCCGCAGGTCGCGGGACTGGTGTGTTTTGGTCTCGTGGCAAATCAGAAAGGTGTGGCGCGGGCAGCAGCCTGCGGACTGCGCCAGGTAACAGTTACGGTTTCCCTCTCCGATACCTACTCACGCAAGAACGTCGGAGAATCCGCTCGCGACGCAGTGCGCACGGTTGAATCAATGCTGAAATCAGCACAGCACCTAGGTCTCTACTCCGATGTTGTTGTCTCGTGCAGTTTCGGTTCGCCTTTCGGCGACGTGGACGCACTTCATGATTTACCCGACCTACTGCACAAACTGGGAAC
>Ga0194127_10006982_pt1 | contig 12604 bp, 8 predicted proteins | sample TA2KigC100mmetaG_FD_148624 | JGI IMG/M metagenome (GOLD analysis project Ga0194127, IMG submission 148624) | Freshwater microbial communities from Lake Tanganyika, Tanzania - TA2015036 Kigoma Deep Cast 100m | ecosystem: Environmental > Aquatic > Freshwater > Lake | place: Tanzania: Lake...
CCCTGAAGTCTCCGGTCCTACCACAGTGGAACTATACACTTCTTCCGAGAGAGAATCGGAATTAATTTTTGCACATGTGATTAGGGCGCCGTCGGGCACGGTATTGTCGAGCATCTCGAGTTCAAGCGTGGCAACGGACTCGCCGGCGGGAAAGTCCAAGGTGCCGCTGGCTAGCACGTAGTCCACGCTCGGCCTGGCCGTGCCGTAGGCTGCAAACAGCACCTCGCCCCCGGGCAACGGGAGGATGTAGGTGATGTGCCCGCTCACCTTCGCCACACGCCAAAAAGGGTCCGAAGTGCCATCGGGGAGCAAGCGGACAAGGGCTGCAGTGGGGCCGGGTGGCGGCTGGCAAGGCCATGCGGCGGCACCACCCGACCGTCACACCCTACTACTGGGAAAAAGGCCTGAAAAAGTTGCGGCGTGATCGCTGCGATCAGCCCCGCCCCTGTGCCGCGTAGCGCGCGCCTCAGAAGCCCCCGCGGCGTGGCTGACGGCAACCGCAGTTGACCGTCATGGCTATGGACCGGTGAGGCGGTAGGGTGAGGCGGTAGGGCGTGCGGTCCTCTGCGCGCCGAGGTAAACGTCTAGACCGCGTTCGAAAAGTGCCCCTTTGGGTAGGGCGAGGCTCCTGTCACCAATCACCATTGACGTCCCCGAGCTGCGCCGCCGGGAAGAAAGGACCCCGCGGCCCGAAGGGGTCAAGGGCCGGCTAGATGCGTCTAGTGACGGTAGGCTTGCGAGTGTGTCAACTATAATAACCCTGGCCGATAATGTTATATGCCGTACCCACCCGAACGGTTTACCCGCCCTCAGCTCTAGCATTTGCCAGGAAGCCGACTGCATCCCCCTCCCAGCGGCGGTAAGGGTAAGGGTAGGGTGCACAGTCCTCTCCGCGTCCTGCGCGCCGCAGAATACCCTGAACACCAGGGACATGGAAAACCCAGGTGCTCAGAGGTCTCCGCACCGTGCCACCTTGACCTGTCAGTCCTGACTCGCCGGGGCGACCTCCAGCACCCGGGCGCCGGGCCCGGACGACCGGCGTCCGAGGATGCCGATAACGCCGCAGGCCATTAGGCCCGCCACGGAGAAGGCCACCCCCCACCGGAAGCGCCGGTCGGAGTACCGCAGGTCGACCATGGCGCGCCCGGCAGGAACCTCGAGTGCCTGGAAGGCGTGGTTGGCGCGATAGAGGGGCACCGGCCGGCCATTGACGGTGGCCTGCCAGCAGGGGTAATACGACTGCGCTACCACCACCCACGCGGGTTCGGCTGCGTCGACGGTAAAACGCAGTCGATGCGCTTCGGCGTGAAGGTCTAAAACGGCTGCCGACGCGCCCGCGCCGGTTGTGACGTGCGCGCGCACTTCTTCGGGAAGGCAGACTGCTTGACGAGCCTCGAACTCGGCCTCGGCCAAGAGAGCCAGCGACGTGCGCGCGTCCACGAACATCGCCGCCTGGCCAGCGGTGACCAGGGGTAGGGCGCCCGCCCGCGCCACCCACTCGACCGGGTTATCGGGCGCGCTCATGTAGGTGGCACCAAGGAAATCCAGCAGGGCAGGATGTTGGGTCGCCGGCGAGGCGTAGAGGAGGGCTTGAACTTGGGCTTGCTCACGGATCTGGAGCGTGGCCGAGCCGTTGATCTTCGGCACCGCTTCGAGGAGGTTCAAGTGCGACCAGAGCGCCAGTCTTTTGCCGAGCAGGTCTTGCTCGAAATCGGCCACTCGGCTATGCAGCAGGGCCTGCTCGGCTGCGGGTGTAATGAACACCCGCCCCGCTCCCACTCGAGGTGGATCAGGCAGTTCGAGCATCCCTGGCTCGAGGAGGCGTGCGGGCACGGTCGGGTTCTGTCGCGGGGTATGGGTCAGGCCGTCGGCCCAGAACAACACGAGGGCTCCAAGGCTGACCCAGGCAGTGAGCCGTCCCCGACCCGCCCGCGCCGCCCAACACAGGCCGATCAGGACGCCCATCCCAAAGACCACGCGCGCGGTCAGGTTCAGCCCCATGCGCCCCGGTTGATCCAGCGGCAGCGGGTGCAGCCCGGCCCACGCCGCCGCTCCGGCCCCCAGCACGACGACAGCCAACGAACTCAGCCACAACGTCACGGTATCCTGTCGCCGGGCCGCCACCGCAGGCGGAGAGAACAGGCGCGCAACAGCGAACGCGCCGAGTAACGGGACGATGAAGGATACCAGCAAGACCCACTTGACGGGATAGCGTGCCAACCCGGCGGCGGGCAGCACGGCCTTCAGTCCGCGGTACAGCGGGCTAGCTTCGCCGACCGCAAGCGCCAGTGCCAAGACCGCCAGTGCCCCGAGCAGCCAGACGCGCGGCGCCCGCACCCGCCCGAGGGCGAAGCCGGCCAGTGCGACCATCGACAGCCCCAGGTAGATCGAGGAAAAGAACTCCTGACCATGCTGAAAGAACACGCCTTGAGTGGTCTCGAAGCAGTGGAGCAGCGGCACCCAGAGGTTGGCCCAGGCCCAAGTCGGCAGGGCCCACTTCGCGGTGGCGAAGGAGGCATCTCGCTGGGAGCGAGCGAGCAACTCGAGGAAGGGCAGCCATTGTGCCGCGGTAAGGCAGAGCGCCAGCCCGAAGGCACCGGCCCAACGGCATAGGGTCCGCAGCGGCGGCGGCGACGCCGGCGGTCCGGTCGCGTTGGCGGCGGGGGATTCGTTCTCTGGCCGGGGCGGTTGCACTGCGGGAGGGTTTGGGGCAGGGCGGCGTTCCTGGAGGAGTGCGCCCAGGCCCAACGCACCGGCGACCAGCCAGGTCATCAAGGTCAGCTCGGGCACGCCGGCCAGCAGTTGCAGGGCGCCGGCGAGTGCGGCCAGCGCGACCGCACGACCGCCGTTGCGTCCGGCTCGCTCGAGCCAGAGCACGACCCACGGCATCCAGCCCAACGCGACGCAGTAATTGGGCCACAGCAGACACGAGAGGGTCACGCCGTTGAACACAAAGGCCACACCCGCCAACCCGGCGGCTAGAGGGTGGCCTGTCCAACGGCGAGCCAACGAGTACATCCCGAAGCCGGCCAGCCAAAGGTGGACCAGGCAAAAGACGTTCAGCGACCAAGGCAAAGGCAGCAACAAGTAGATCAGTGTCCCTGGATAGAGGGTCATCGTCCCCCACTGCGCCAGGAACGGCACGCCGCAGTTGCTCAGGGGATTCCACAACGGCAATTCGCCGCGCCAGAAGGCCTCGCGATGGTGGTAGATCGTTGGGTAAGCCAACACGCCGAAATCGCGATAGAAGAACGAGCGGCCCCCGCTCCACACCTCTGGAAACGCCAAGCCCAGGAGCACGGCGAGCAGCACGGCGAACCGGACCGGGGTCAGGCCGCGCGGCACCTCCTCAGGGGGGGCGCCCCACGGTTGGGGCGTGCTCGTTGGCTCGGATCCGCCTGCGGTCGAGCGCCCAGCCGTTGGATCCGCCTGTGAGGTGCTCATTGGGGGCGCGCGGTGGGGCGACGGGGTGACCTGGAGGGGCCGCAGGCGCCGGCGCAAGTACCAGGCGACTCCGAACAGGTCGCACAGGCCGCGTCCGAGCCGGTTCCAGACGCCGTACTTGGAGGCACCGGCCAGTCGCGGCCGATGGCTGACGGGCACCTCGCGCGTTCGGTAGCCGCTCGCCGCGACCAGGATGGGGAGGAAGCGGTGCCAGCCATCGAACGGAAAGACGCCTGCGACCGCGCCGCGCTGAAACACCCGCAAGGCGCAACCGGTGTCTTGGAAGTCGTAGCCGAGGGCTGTCCGGCGCGCCCAGCGTGCCACGCGCGAGGAGATGCGACGCAGTCGGGTGTCCTGGCGTTGAATCCGCCGGCCACAGACGAAGTCAGTGTCCGCGAGTAACGCCAGCAACCGGGGCAGGTCGGCGGGATCGTTTTGTCGGTCGCCATCCAAGGTGGCGAGCAGCGGGGCGGTCGTGTGCTGCAATCCGGTCCAGACGGCGGCGCTTTGTCCGGCGTTTTGTGCATGGCGCAGGCCGCGCACGCGGGGGTCGGCCCGCTGCGCCTCGCCGATGCGTTCCCAGGTTGTGTCGGTGCTGCCGTCATCGACGAACACCAGCTCCCAGGTGCGCGCTTCGTTTTGCAAGGCCGCCGCGACCTCTTGGGCGAGCGGCAGGATGTTGTCCTGCTCGTTGAAAACGGGGACGAGGATGGCGAGGTCAGGCGACACGGCAGGCAAGAACGCGGCGATCCGCCCAGGGGCGCTCGGCGGGCTTGGGCGGCCGGCTGCGCGCGCCGCCGGGGCGGGTCCGGGTCAGCGCCGGAAGAGCCCCGGGGGAGGTGCGCCGCCCATGCGGGCCATCATCTTTTGGAATTTGCCCATTTTTTTCATCATCTGCTGCATCTGCCCAAAGCGCTGGAGCATGCTATTGAGTTCGGAGACTTTCACGCCGCTGCCGTTGGCAATGCGGAGGCGGCGTCGGGCATTGAGGATTTGTGGGGTGCGGCGCTCTTGCGGCGTCATGGCGCAGATCATGGCTTCCATGTGGCGGAACTCCTTTTCGCTCTTGCTGAGGTCTGCGCTCTTGAGCATCTCGCCGCCGCCGGGCAACAGGCCCACCAGGTTCTCGAGGGGGCCGAGGCTACGCATTTGGCGGAGCTGACCCAGGAAGTCCTCGAGGGTGAACTGCCCTTTGCGCATCTTCTCCTCGAGCTTTTGGGCTGTGTCCAAGTCCACGGCTTCCGCCGCCTTTTCGACCAGGCTGACGACGTCGCCCATGCCCAGGATGCGCTGGGCCATGCGTTCGGGGTGGAACGGCTCGAACTCCTCGAGTTTCTCGCCTACACCCACGTATTTGATGGGCTTGCCGACCACGGCCTTGAAGCTGAGGGCGGCGCCGCCGCGGGCGTCGCCGTCCAGCTTGGTGAGGACGGCGCCGGTGATGCCTAAGGCGCGATCGAAGTGGGTGGCCACGTTGACCGCTTCCTGGCCGGTGGCTGCGTCGAGCACGAGGAGTATTTCCTGGGCCTTGACCACGTCGCGCAAGCGCACCAACTCCTGCACCAGGGGTTCGTCGATCTGGAGTCGGCCGGCGGTGTCGAAGATGAGGACATTCCGTTGCTGGGCGGCGGCGAGCTCGAGGGCGGCGCGCGCGATGCGCAGGACATCCTTCTCTTCCTGGCGCACGAACACGGGCAGCTCGAGTTTGGCGCCCAGCGTGGCGAGTTGGTCCATGGCGGCCGGTCGGTAGACGTCGGCCGCGACCAGCAGCGGGGCGCGCCCTTGTTTGTGCAAGAGGCGGGCGAGTTTTCCGCTCGAGGTGGTCTTGCCGGAGCCGTGTAACCCGACCATGAGAATGCAGGTTGGGTTGTGCGCCAAGGCCAGGCCGGCGTGTTCCGCCCCCAGCAAGTCGACCAACTCGTCGTGGATGACCTTGATCATCTGTTGGCCTGGTTGGATGGTCTGGACGACTTGTTGACCGAGCGCCTTGGCTTTGACTCGATCGATGAAGTCGCGCGCCACCTTGAAGTTGACATCCGCCTCGAGCAGCGCCAGACGCACCTCGCGCAGGGAGTCGGCCACGTTCGCCTCGGAAAGGTGGCCCAGGCCGCGCAAGTTGCGGAAGACGTTCTGGAGCTTGCCGCTCAGCGAATCGAACATGAGCGCAAACTAGGGGATGCACCCTGGGTTGACAAGCGCTGGGGTGTTTGGCTTAATCCGCCCTCCGCGTCAAGCGGCCTGGGCGGTAGGATACCCAAGTGGCCAACGGGGGCAGACTGTAAATCTGCTGGCTTACGCCTTCGCTGGTTCGAATCCAGCTCCTACCACCAAAAAGAATTGGTTCGGGTGATGAGAGTCAAAAGGTCGAGGCCTGCCTTTCTCTACCCGCCAACTCGCCATCGAATACCCGAACCACGCCTTTTATCGGCAGTTCCCCCGAGACCTTTAGCTGCGAAACGCACTTTGTCCCTTTTCCCTCCTCGCGATCGCCGAGCGTCTACCGGCAGGGCGCGCAGTCCGCTGCGCGCCGCACGATGACCGTTCCTTTAGGCTGTACTGGACTGCGCGCCCTGCCGGCGACCTGGAGTGCCTCTGGGCGACTCGGGAGGGGCGTGGCCGCCTGCGACATCGAGGACTGACTCGGTCAGGCCGTTGGGCGCGGCATGCAGGCGTGACGCTGGGGGTGATGGGTGGTCAAACTGAGCGCCAGGATGAACACCGAGCTCGCGGCCCCCGAGTTGTTGACCGCGCTGATCCGGCAAGCGGACCAGGCCGGCGCCAGCGACATTCACCTCCAAATGACCAGCGGCGGAGCGCAGGTGGCCTTTCGGTTGGACGGGGTGATGACGCCCATGGGGGTGCTGCCGGTCGAGGTGGCCGAGCGGGTATTCGGCCGGATCAAGTTCCTGGCTCGGCTCAAGACCTATCAGGAATCCCTCCCCCAAGACGGCCGCATCGGCCCCGCGGACAGCGGCACGGCGCACGATCTCCGGGTGGCGACCTACCCGACGGTGACGGGTGAGAAGATTGTGCTGCGGCTGTTCACCCAGACCGCCGCACATTCGTTGGGCGAGTTGGGATTGCCCGTGGCCGTGGTGGACGAGCTCGAGGGTTTCTTGCGGCAGCAGTCGGGCTTGCTGCTGCTCACGGGCCCGGCCGGCAGCGGTAAGACCACCACCATTTATGCGTGCCTGAAGTTCTTGGCGGAGCTGGGCGGGCGCCACGTGATCACGATCGAAGATCCGGTCGAACAGATGGTGCCTGGGATTATGCAGACCGAAGTGCACGAGGCGCGGGGGCTCACCTTCGCCGTCGCGGCGCGGCATCTGTTGCGACAAGACCCGCAGACGCTGGTCCTGGGCGAAATCCGCGACGACGAGACGGCGGGATTGGCGGTGCGCGCGGCGTTGACGGGGCACCTGGTGATTTCGACGCTGCACGCGGGCTCGTGTCGCGGGGTGTTCGAGCGGTTGCTGGTGATGTGCCCGGACCGCTACGCGGTGGTGGCGGCGGTCGAGCTGGTGCTCAACCAGCGGTTGATCCGGCGCCGCTGCCCGGCGTGCGCGGGGCCAGCTTGCGAGCGTTGTCTGGGAACCGGCTACCGCGGGCGGGTGCCGGTGGTCGAGTGGTTGCGGGTCTCGCCCGGCCTTCGTGCTCGGGTACGCGCCCGTGGGGCGGATCAGGTGCAGGCCCAAGGGACTCTGGCGCAATCGGCGCGTGAGGTTCTCGAGCGCGATTGGTCAGATGCAACAGAACTCGAGCGTTGCCTGGGCCGAGATTGGCTGCCGGCGGCGCCTGGGTAACCTTCCGCGCAGGCCCGCAGGCGGGCCGCGCGGCACGAGCGATGAACTACGACGAGTTTGCCTTTTTCAACCAGCAACTGGCCGGGATGCTCAAGGCGGGCATCCCGCTCGAGGGGGCCTTACGGCGGCTTGCGGAAACGATGGCCCAAGGGCGATTGCGCGCCGAACTCGAGGCGCTCGGGTCTGACCTGACCAAAGGGGTGCCGCTGCGCGAGGCGTTGCCGCAGCGCGCCTTGCCGCAGGTGTACGTGGCCATGGTGCGCGCGGGGGTCGAGGGGAACAATCTGCCGGGGATCTTGACGATGCTGGCGGATTACTATTTGCGGTTGGGGGTAGTGTGGCGGCGGTTGAAGTCGCTCATGGTCTACCCGCTCATCGTGTATGGTTCGGCGCTGGCGATTTTCGGGTTCATTACTTGGCTGCTGGTGAGTCTGGCCCAGAGCGGCTACGCCGAGCTCGAGGGATGGGTGCGCCCCAGCCTCGGACTTCGGCCCTGGTCGCTCTGGTTGCCGCTGGGTTGGCTGACGCTGGCTGGGCTGTTGCTGGGCGCCCTGATCCTCGTTCCGCAAGGCCGGGCTTGGTTGAGCTGGAAGTTGCCGGGCTTCAAGGAAGCGCACCTGGCGCGGTTGTCGGCGACGCTGAAGCTGTTGCTCGAGAGCGGGAGCCCTTTGCCTCAGGCCCTCGATCTGGCGCGCCAGATGGAGGGGGACAACCGCGTGGGGGCCGAGCTGGGCCGCTGGCAGCAGCGCTTGGCGGGCGGAGAGGGAAAACTGGCGCAGGTGGCTCGGGGCGGGTCGGTTTTCCCGCCGCTATTCGTCTGGTTGATCAGCCACACGAGTGAAGACCCGGCAAGCGGTTTTGCCCGGGCCGCGGAGCTATATTACGAGCGGGCGAAGCACCGGATCGAGATGATGCTCTATGCCGCGTTGCCGGTGGCGGTGCTGGCGCTGGGCGGCGCGGTGGTGGGCCAGACTGTGCCGCTGGTGCAAATGCTGGTGCTCATGCTCAACACGCTCGGCGGAGGCGACGCGCTAGCGGGCTCGTGAGTGGATCGATGAATGTCATGAGCACAGGAACACCGGTCGGCGCGGCGGCGCTCGCCTTCGGGGGCGAGGGTTTCGGGTGGTGGCTGGGGTGTAGCCTGCTCTCGTTGCTGGGGGCGGCCTTTTTGGCTGGGCTCTTCTACCTGGTGTATTACTTGTATAGCCTGCCGATGCGACGGCGCGAGGTGGTGCGGCTGTTTTTGGACCTGATCGCCAGTGGCCAGCGGCACGGTGAGAGCATCGAGCAAACGGTGCTGGGGGTGGCGCAGAGCGGCGATCGCTCGTTGGGGAAGGGCTTCCGGTTGCTCGCGGCCCGGTTGCAGGAGGGGATCCCGTTCGCCCAAGCCATCGAGCTGCGGCCCCGGTTTCTGCCGGTCGAGGTTGTGGGGGCGCTGCAGGCTGGGGTGGCGGTTGGAGATCTGGCGCGCGCCTTGCCGGCTTCCCGTGCTTGGGTGCGCGACGGGACGACGGAGGTATGGAAGGCGCATCACTACTTGGCCCTGCTAGCTTTTGTGGTCACGCCGGCTTGGGCGGTCATCTTCACGCTGATCGCGGTGTTCGTTTTGCCTCGATACCAGGCGATCGCGGCGGACATGGGCGCCACCTTTTCGCCCTGGCTCGCTTATCTGACGCGCCACTACGACCTGCTCATGGCGCTGCAGGCGGCGGTCTTGGTCGCCTGTTGGGGCTTGGCGTTGCTGTATCTCGGGGGACCGAGGTTGCGGGGTTGGTTTGCCCACTTCCTGCCGGATCGCTTGGCCTTCGCCACGCCGTGGCGACGCAAACGCATGCAGCGGGATTTCTCTGCCACGCTGGCCGTACTCCTGGATGGCGGGGTACCTGAGGGGACCGCGGTCGAATTGGCGGCGGCTACCGCTGGCAACGCGCGGTTTGCCGCCCAAGCCAAGGCCGTTGCGACGGATCTGGCGGGCGGCCGGCGGTTGCCTGAGGCCGTCCAACGGCTCGAGGCCACGGGCGAGTTTCAGTGGCGCCTGGCGAACGCGGCTCAGGGTCGAGGCCGGTTTGTCGAAGCCTTGTCGGGTTGGCACGAGAGCCTCGAGGCGCAGGCGTTTCAACAGGAGCAAACGGTGGCGCAGTTGGTCACGACGGCGCTGGTCTTTTTCAACGGGATCTTTGTGGCGGCGCTGGCCGTGGGCATCTTTCAAATGCTCCTCAACCTCATCCAAGCGGAGTCGTTATGGTGACCGGTAGTTGCCAGGTCTGGGGCCGCAGGCGCGCCAGCATCACGGCGGAGATGATCTTCGCCTTGAGCATCCTCGCCGTGGCGGTGGTCCCGCTGTCGTTTTCGTTCCTGCGCGAACAGAAGCTCTGTCGCGCTTATTACCAGCGAGCGGTGGCTCTCGAAGTGGTCGACGGCGAGATGGAGGTGCTCGTCGCCGGAGAATGGCAAACGTTCGCCCTTGGCACGCACGTCTACACGCCCAAGGCCGAGGCGATTGGCAGCCTGCCCGCTGGCACGTTCACCCTCACGGTTGCGCCCGATCGGTTGCGGTTGGTGTGGGAGCCCGAGGCGGAACACCAGGGCGGCCGTGTCGAGCGCGAGGTGCGACTTGAGCTGTTGCCCGGCGCAAGCCCGGCGGCGGGCGCAGCCACGGTGGACACCCCCACTGCGATCGAACCGGAGGACCGGCGATGAAGACCGCTCCCCAATGGCAGCCGGGGTCACGGAGGGTCGGCATCCGCCGGGTGCGGCGAGCGAGCGGGTTGGCGGGGCGAACCCGGGGCATCATGTTGCTCGAGGCCCTGGTGTACTGCGCCGTTCTGTTCCTGGTCACGGGCATGGCGGTGATGGCCTTTCATCGCACCCTCGACCACACCCGGCAACTGCGTCGTGTGACGGAAGACATCAGCCACGCCCTCGAGGCTGGCGAGCGGTGGCGGGCGGAGGTGCGTCGCGCCGAGCAACCACCCAGAATGTTCGAGGTGATGGGCCTGCAGGCTCTCCATCTTCCTCGGGGCGAGGGCGAGGTCGTGTACATCTTCGACGGCCGATCGGTGCAACGACGCAGTTCGACGAACGCGCCTTGGGCCACGGTGGTGCCTCGGGTGAAGCACTCCCGGTTCGTGTGCGATCCGCGCGAGCGGGTGACGGCCTGGCGCTGGGAACTCGAGTTTGAACCCGGCCGGCCGTCTGCCACGATGCGGCCACGGTTCACTTTTACAGCGGTGCCTACGAATGAGCCCTCGAGATAAAAGACAACTTTCTGGTGCGGCGCGCAGTCCGCTGCGCGCCGCAAACCACTGTGGACCTGGGAGGCTGAGGCGCGCAGCGGAGTGCGCGCCCTACCGCCGACTTGTCGTCCCTCTTCGTGACTCGTGAGTTTGGCCGGTTGACGTCCATGAAACTGCGCTGCTCAAAAATTTCGACTAGGTGCGGCAGACCCGCCACGCGCGGCGCGGAGCGAGGGACCGCCACCTTGGTGGTGCTGGTGTTGTTGCTGCTCATGGCGGCCTTGATCGCCATCAACTCGAGCATGGTCCGCCAACTCAAGCGCGAGTTGCAGCGGGTCGAGAAGGTCCAGTTGCGCAAGTACGACGGGCGCGCGGTGACGAACCCGCCACCGACCGTGCCCGCTCAGCGGTAGAGCAAGTACTCCGCCCGCCGCTTTTCGAAGGCGGCCAGGTCAGTCACCCAGGCCTTTTTGATGTCTGCCAGCGATTGGCCGGCGCGGATGGCGTCGAGGGTGGGTGGGTGACGCAGGAGGTTGCTGAGCTTGTCGAGGGCGAAGTCTTTCGGATAGAGCCGCTGGAAGGTCAGCGCCAAGGCGATCCCCAGGTCTACCGCCGGGAGCCGATCGCGGTCCGTCACCACCAGGTACACCCCGCCGCAAGGTCGGTCCTTGAACGTGCTGGCCTTAGGGGTGAACCGGATCGGGACAAAGCGCACGCCCTGGAGCCCGGCGCCATGGAGCGCGTCCGCCAGTTTCACATCGTCCGCGTAAGGCGCGCCCACGACCTCGAACGGGGTGTCGGTGCCGCGGCCGACCGAGACGGCACTCTCGAGCAGGCCCACGCCCGGGTAAAGGGTGGCTTCGGTCAGGTTACGCATGTTGGGCGAGGGATTGGTCCAGGGGAGGCCCGTCTCGTCCAGCCACAAATCCCGCGTCCAACCTTCGAGCCGGATGACCGTCAGTTCGCAGCCGAACTTGCGCTCGGCGTTGAACATCAGCGCTAGCTCGCCCACGGTCATACCGTGGCGCAGCGGGATGGTATGGAACCCGACGAAGCTTGGCTCGCCGACCAGCACGGGGCCCTCGACCGCCGCGCCGCCGATGGGGTTCACTCGGTCCAACACGAACACCTTCCGGCGCGCTTTGCCGGCAGCCTCGAGTGCCAGGCCCAGCGTCGAGATGTAGGTGTAGAACCGGCAGCCGATGTCCTGGATGTCGAAGACGAGCGCATCCAGATCGCGCAACTGCTCCGCCTTGGGCTGCCGCGATTCGCCGTAGAGGCTGTAGATGGGCAGGCCAGTCTGCTCGTCCACGCTGTCGCCTATCTTCTCGTCCAGCGCGCCGCGAATCCCATGCTCGGGGCTGAACAAGGCGACCAACTGCACGTCCGGTGCGGCCTTTAACAGATCGATGGTCGCGCGGCGGGTGCGATCGTGGCCGGTGTGATTGGTGATCAGGCCCACCCGCAGGCCCTTGAGCGGAGCGAACTTCTGTTTCGCCAGTCCATCGATGCCGTTGAGGACCGCCACCCCGCGCGAGCTCGACACGGGACGGCGCGGCGGTTCATTGGTGAGTTCCGGCAGCGCGCCTGGGACATAGCTGAAGTTGAACCCGATGACCGCCTGCGCCGCCAGCGTGGCCAGTTGTCGGCGCAACGCGATCACATTGCCCGCCTCGGTCGGATGATTGCGGTTCGAGAGGAAGATGATGAACGTGCCCGAGAAGGGATCGATAAAGAGCGATGTGCCCGTCCACCCCGTGTGGCCGTAGCCGCCCAAGGGAAAGACGGTGCCGCGCTGGCCAGCGTAGGAGGAGCCGATGTCCCAACCCAAGCCGCGCCGCGCGGTCAAGTGAGCGGGGGTCTGAACCTGCGTCATGAGCCGGACCGTCTCCGGCCGAAACAGGCGCACGCCATCGAGTTCCCCTTGGTTGAGCATCATCCGCGCAAATCGGGCCAGGTCCGACGCGGTGGTGAACAGCCCTGCGTGGCCGGCCACCCCGCCCATCCGTCGCGCCCGCGGGTCATGCACCACGCCCCGGACGGGCTGGCCGTTCTCGACCTCGGTGGGCGCGATGCGTTCCCGTTTGGCCGGAGAAGGATTGAACCCGGTGTCGACCAAAA